>Ga0070713_100000049_pt1 | contig 74072 bp, 70 predicted proteins | sample LARL82metaG_FD_65465 | JGI IMG/M metagenome (GOLD analysis project Ga0070713, IMG submission 65465) | Corn, switchgrass and miscanthus rhizosphere microbial communities from Kellogg Biological Station, Michigan, USA - LAR L8-2 metaG | ecosystem: Host-associated > Plants > Roots > Rhizosphere ... | reverse complement strand
CGTCCCCGGCCACAGGCGCTTGCGCTGCGATCAGGCCTTCGTGCTTGAGCTCAGACCAGAACGCGTGGGGAATCGTTGCCCGGCAGTGCGCAATGTTCTGCTGCGCTTCGGTCTCGCTGCGCATGCCGGTGACGACGCTGGCGACCGCAGGATGCGCCAAGGGAAACTGAATCGCCGCGGCGGCGAGGTCGACGTTGTGGCGCCGGCACACCGCCTCGATCCTGCGCGTGCGCTCCATGATCTGCGCATCGGCCTCGACGTAGAAAAAAGTCGCTCCCGGACGCGCCCCAGTGGCCAGAATCCCGGAGTTGAACGGCGCCGCCATAAACACCGAGATGCCGCGGCGCTCGCAGTCGGGCATGAAGGAGTCGAGCGCGGAATGATCGAGCAGCGTATAGCGGCCCGCAAGCATGAAACAGTCGAAATCGCCATCGGCGGCGAAGCGTTGCAGGATGCTCCAGTCGTTGACGCCCACGCCAAACGCCTTGATGATGCCCTGCGCGCGAAGGTCGGATAGCGCGCGGTGCGCCCCTTCCATGGCCTCGCGATAGCGCTGCTCAACCAGGTCTCCCTGCCAGCGGCGATTGACATCATGGATCAACACGATGTCGACCGCATTGGTCTGCATCCGCTGCAAGCTCATTTCCAGCGAGCGCAGGGTGCCGTCGTAGCTGTAGTCGAAGGCGATCTCGAACGGCGACGAGCCGCCGCTGATGCCTTGCGCCGCACCACCCCCCACCGGCTTGAGCAGCCGCCCGATCTTGGTCGATACCACCACGGAGCGCCGGTCGATCGTGCGCAGCGAGGCTCCCAGCCGATGCTCGGCCAGGCCAAGACCGTAGAAGGGCGCGGTGTCGAAATAACGCAGGCCCGCCTGGTACAGGTGCTCGAATGCGGCGCCGATCGCAGCATCCGAATCGCCCATCGAGAAGCTGCCGAAGGGTGCGGTCCCCACGCCGAGCTGCGACACCGAGACGTCACGCCGCCCGATACGACGGGTCGCTGCCGGATCGAAGCTCACGCCGCGAAGTTCACACCAGCGTGCGAGCGCGGCGGCTCGCCATATTGTGCACGTGCACGTGCGCGCCTGCCCCGATGTCCGCGGTGGCGACGCCGATACATTCGCCATACTTGCGCACCGGCTTGCCCTTGCCCAGCCGGTGCAGCGCGATCTTGTGGCCGAGCGGGATTAGTTCCTGCGCGTCGATACGCAACACCACGCCGGCGCGTCGCACCCTCAGCGACTCGCCCGAGCGCACGTCGCGAAGGACTACGGCGACGTCGTCCTCGGGATGAATGACCAGAGCATCCCATCCGTCGTGCGTCGATGCACCCTGCGCGGTCATGGAGGTGCCGACCGCACCTTCACACCGGCGTGCTCCTCGCGCAGCTTCAGCAGCGCGCCGACGTCGTCGTCGGAGAGTCCGCGGCGCATGCCCTCTTCCAAGCTGGCAAAAGCAGCATGGCCCACCGGAGCGACCACGCCGAGGCCGTCGACCATCTTCAGCGCAAGCCTGCAATCCTTGTGCGCGAGCTTCATCATGAAGCCAGGAGAGAAATCGCCCGCAAGCGGCCGCTTCGGCATCGCGATCGCGAGCGCGTTGTTCCACGCCATCGTGGTGCGAAACACGCTCATCATCGTGTCCAGCGACAGCCCCGACTTGGTGCCCGTCACCAGCGCTTCGATCGATGCCTCGGACACTGCGGTCGCGAGCAGGTTGTTGATGAGCTTCATGGTTTGCCCGGCGCCGAGCTCGCCGCAATGGAAGAAATCGGTGCCCATGGCGTCGAGTACCGGGCGGCAGCGGCCGATCACGTCCGCGGAGCCGCCGACCATCAACGTGAGCGTTCCGGCGACCGCGGCATCCGCTGTCTTGCCCACGGGGCTATCGATCATGGCCGCGCCCTTGCGCGCGACCGCGGCGCCGACTCTGCGCGTGGTCTCGGGATCGATGGTGCTCATGTCGATGTAGACCGCGCCCTTCCGAATGCCCTCGACAATGCCGCCGGATCCCAGCGCGACACGCTCGACGTCCGGAGCGTCGGGCAGCATGGTGATCACGATCTCGCTCGCCGCTGCAACGTCTGCCGGCGTGGCACCCGCGCGCGCCCCCGCCGCGACCAGCGAAGAGACGGCGGCGGGCTGCGCGTCGGCCACGATCAACGTGTGGCCCTTCTTGATGAGGTTGAGCGCCATCGGCGCGCCCATCGTACCCAGGCCTATGAATCCGACATTCATCGCTTTGCGCCTTGGAAAGAAAAGAGGAGGTCGCTCATGTGCGCTCGCGCCAGTTCTGAAGATCCCATACCGGCGCGCCGCGCAGATCCTTGGCATCGGGCGCGTTGAATGCAGCCGTGTCTGGCTTGCGGCCGCTCTTGTCGTACGCTGTCCGCAGGAGCGGGGCGGCCAGCGCGAACGCGTCGCGAACCTGCGACCACGAGAGTGGCTTTGGAATGAGCTTGCCGTCGACCATGTACTTCGACGTCTCGAGCAGCGCCGCCGCATCGCCCTCGGTGGGCCAGCACCAGCCGCGTGCAAACAGCACGTCGTCCTTGACCACCTGGCTGCCGAGCTTTGGATCGAGCTCCCAGTATTTGCGCGACAGCTCGGAGACCTGACCTGCGTCCATCGCGGAGAGCCTGGTCACCGCATCCTGCTGCGCAAGGACGAATGCGATAACCACGGCGGGATGATTCTTGATGATGTTCGGATGTCCGATCCAGAACGACCGGTGCAGGTAGTAGCCGTCCGGATAGAACGGTGACTTCTTCACGCTTTCCAGCAGGTGTCCGGCCCCTTCGCCGGCGGGCCCTTTGTAGTAACTCTCGGTGTAGCCGAACGAATTCATGATGCCGACTGTTCCGATCTCCGAGCTCGCCTTCAGAAAGGCGGGGTTGATCAGGATCGCGGCGTCCATGCCCGTCGGAATGGTCGCGGCCTGCGCCTGCGTCGGTGTGTTGACGACGGTGATGTTGAACGCCTTGGGATCCGCGTTGCCGAGCTCGAAGCGCAGCATTTGCGTCAGCACGTTGTAGGGATCGCCTCCGAGCAGCGCTCCGACGGTCTTGCCCTTGAGATCGGCGATGTTGCGAATCGGCGAATCCTTGCGCGTCGCCAGCACGAAGCGAAAGTGGCCTTCGCCCACGGTGAGCAGCTGGATCGGCTGGTTCTGCGCGATCAAGCGCACGATCGGCGTGTTGCCCCACATGCCGAAATCGAGGTTGCCGGAGACAAAGGCTTCCACCATCGGCAGCGCGGACGGATAGTCGCGATAGTCGATCGTGAGGTCGTAGCCCGCGTCGGAAGCGAAGCGCTCGAACGTCTTGTTGGCGATCATGTATTGCGTCACCGGCGAATTGCCTGCGGCCCAAGGCTGCCGTCCGACCGACACCTTGAGTGTCTGGCGGCCCTGGCCGCGCACCAGCGCAGGTGTCGCGAGGGACAATGAAGCGGCCCCGGCGGCGGTCATGAAGCGTCGACGCGAAGCGCGCTGGCTGTCGTTTTCGATGGACATCGGTCATTCCTCCTTGGCAACGATCAAGTAACGATGGCGCGATACGCCTCGTCACGGATAAGGCTCCAGATGCGCTGGGTCAGAGCCTGGAATTCGGGGCTGGCGCGCGTCGCGTCGTTGCGCGGGCGCGGCAGGGGAACATCGATGAGCGCCTTCAGGCGCCCCGGATGCGTGGTCATCACGGCAATGCGATCGGCCAGGAACACCGCTTCGTCGATCGCGTGCGTGATGAAGACGACGGTGCGGCGATGGGTCGGCGGGCGATCCTGACCCCAGATGCGCAGCAATTCGTCCTGCAGGATGAGGCGCGTCTGAGCATCGAGTGCGGCGAGCGGTTCGTCCATCAGCAGCACCTCGGGCTCGATCGACATGAGGCGCGCGAGCGCGACACGCTGGCGCATGCCGCCCGAAAGCTGATGCGGATATTTGGTCTCCGCACCAGTGAGCCCGACAAGCTCGATGCAGCTGCGAACGCGCGCCTCGCGCGACGCGCCGTCGAGCTCGCGACCGGCAGGCCCATGGCGAAGGCCGAACTCGACATTGCCGCGGACGGTTTGCCATGGGAACAGCGCGTAATCCTGAAACATGACGCCGCGCTCGGGACCCGGCGCGACGATCGGGCGCTCGTCGATGCTGACCCGGCCGCTGCTCGCCCGCTCCAGCCCCGCGAGCACGTTGAGCACCGTTGTCTTTCCGCATCCCGACGGTCCGACGATAACCAGGAACTCGCCCTGCCTCACGTCCAACGTGAAATCCTGGACGGCGACGGTGACGCGCGCATCGGCGGCTTCGAAACGCTTGGTGACGCTTTCCATGCGCAGCTTGACAGGCGGGCTCATGGCGCCATCCACGGCATCGCCAGGCGCATGCCGAGGCGCAGCATCCGATCGAGCAGGAGCGCCACCAGCCCGACCGCGATCATGCACACGACGATGCGGTTGAGCTCGATGCTGTAGGCGTAGAACACGAACATCATTTGTCCGATGCCGCCCGAGCCCCCGCCGCCGGCCTTGGCGCCGACTGCGAGCTCGGCGGCGACGATCGCGGTCCACGCGACGCCCATCGCGATGCGCAGGCCGACCGCGATCGCAGGCAGCGTCCCGGGGACAACCACGGTGCGTAGAACGCGCGCGCGGTCCAGGCCCATGGTCCTCGCCGCGCGCAGGAGCGTGGGATTGATGCGCTTCACGCCGGCCACGGTGTTGATGACCATCGGGAAAAAAGCCGCGTAGGCCACGATGACCACTGCGCTAAGCGTGCCCGTGCCGAGCCACAGGATGGCCAGCGGCAAAATCGCGATGGCGGCGATCGGACGAAAGCTCTCGACCACCGGATCGACGTTTCGCTCGACGCCGCGATACGATCCCATCGCCAGTCCCAGCGGAATCGCGGCGGCGGCGGCAAGCGCGAATCCCGCGAACACGCGACCCAGACTTTGCAGAATCGCAAGCGGCAGATCGCCCGAGGCGACCAGCTCAACCGCCGCGGCGGCCACACGGGTTGGCACCGGCGTGCGCGGATTGCCGACGGCGATGCCCCATGCCTGCCAGATCGCAAGCAGCGCCAAGGGCAAAGCGATGCCGCGCATCCAGCGCGCAGAGGTGGTCGCCGTCACGAGTGACCCAGGTCCGCCGACCACGGCGTGAGCCAGCGTCCGAGCGCGCGCACCAAGCTATCGCACAGGTATCCGAGCACACCGATGGTCGCGATGAATGCCATGACTTGCGGGGTCATCAGGAGCTCGCGATACCACTCGACGGCGTAGCCTACGCCGCTCGGTGCCCCGATGAGCTCGGCTGCCACCACCGCCGTCCACGCCGAGGCAACACCGAGGCGAAGCGTGACCATCAACGCGGGCAGCGCCGCAGGAACGACCACGTGGGAGACGATCCTAGCTCGCGGTATGCCCATCGTACGCGCCGCGGCGATGAGCGATCGATCCACGCCGCGCACGCCCGCGACCGTTCCCAGCAGGATGGGGAAGAACGCCGCGTAGGTCATGATGAACACCGGCAGCGCGTTGCCGATGCCGAAGATGAAAAGTGCCAGCGGGATCCATGCGATGCCGGAAATCGGCCTGAACATCTCGACGGTCGGATCGATCGCCTCATCGAGGGTGCGGCTCAATCCCATGAGCAATCCGAGCGGGACCGCGAGGGCGGTCGCGATGGCCATGCTCTCCAGCATGCGCGCAAGGCTGGTTCCGGCTTGCTCGAACAGCTCGAGATCGCGCGCGAGGCCCACCAGCGCCTCGAGCACCGCGCGCGGCGACGGCAGCAGGATCGGATTCGCGGTCCACAGCGCGACCAGCGCCCACAGGGCCGCGAACACCAGCATCGTGCGCAGGTAAACGGCCACGCCGCCGATCCTGCCACGCAGCGCCGTCAAAGCGATCCTCCGACGCGGATGACCGATTCGCCGGTCTCGCCGAGCAGTTCACCCCAGGTGCGCGTGCCGGAGCAGACATCGAGCAGCAGCGCGAACAGGCGATCGGCGGCGGCCTCGATGTCCTCGCGACCGGCGAACACCGCGCTCGCGTCGAAATCGATCTGGGTGCCGAGGTGCGCGTTGGTATCGGGGCGCGCACTGATCTTGATCGTCGGCGCGATCGCGCTGCAGTAGCTGTTGCCGGCGCCGGTGGTGAAGAGCATCGCCTGCGCGCCGGCGGCGGCGAATCCGGTCATCGATTCCGGAGAGAAGCCCGGCGCATCCATAACGTAGACACCGGACGAAGTCGGTGCCTGCGCGATGGCGAGCAATCCGGTAATTCTGCGGCTTCCTCCCTTGGCAATCGCGCCGAGCGATTTTTCCTCGATCGAGCTCAGGCCGCCGCGAATGTTCTCGGCGCCGGGATTGTTGCCGGTTAGATCGAGGCCCGTCGCAGCGACGGCGCGCTCGCGCCGCTGCACCGCTTCGACAATCGCTGCGCCGACCTGCGGCGTCGCTGCGCGCGCGGCTAGGAGGTGCTCGGCGCCCAGCCACTCGATGGTTTCACCAAACACCGCGCTGCCGCCGGCGTCGGCCAGCCGGTCGACGATCGTGCCCGCCAAAGGATTCGACACCAGCCCCGAGGTCGCATCGGAATGGCCGCATTCGACCGCGAGGAACAGCGATGCGAGCGGCGAGATTTCTCGGCGCAGCCGGGACGCGTCGCGAGCCAGCGATGCCGCCAGGCGGATACCGCGCAGCGACAGCTCGAGAGCATCCTCGTGAACGTCGTCGAGCGCCACCGTGGCGACCGGCTTGCCGGCGGACGCGATCGCGTGCGCAATCTCGTCGGTCGTCGGACGATCGGCACCGACCACCAACGTCGCAGCGACATTCGGATTGTGTCCGAGCCCGACCAGCTGCGCGCTGTGCGCGCGGCGATCATCACCGTACTGGCCACGACCATAGCTCGAGGCGAAAAGCACCGTTCCCGAAACACCGTCGGCGATGCGGGCGGCCGCGCGCGCGACGAGGCCGTTGAGGCCCAGGACCAGCACGTGGTTGCGAACACCGCAACGGCCATCGTCACGACGATAGCCGGCGAACGTGGCCTCGCCGCGAATCGACAACGCTCCTCCCGTGGCGGATCTGCAGCGCCGATCCGCGTGACTTGATTTCGCCGTATGGTACAACGACCGGGCGCGCGATCGTCGTCGCGGCTGCTGCAGGCCGCGCGCTCAACCAGCGTTTCTTCGACACTTAAACTCGTCGCCGCGACAGCGCGTAATCGTCGTTCCCCGTAAGAGGAGGCCTACAGGACTTTCCGCATCCGCCGATGGTGGCGACCCCGAGGTCGGGCTAAATTGTAGTTGTCGCAGTCTTGCCGGAGGAGGCTGACATGCCCTATCGAGACGTCTCGGATTTGCCGAAGGCCCAGACCGACCAGTACAACCCGCATCAGAAGCAGGCCTTCCTCAAGGCCTTCAATAACGCCTACGAGGAATACGGCGGCGACGAGGGTCGCGCCTTTGCCGTCGCGCATGCCGCCGCGAAGCGCGCGGGAGACAAGCCCGGGCCCGGCTAGCGCTGCGCCGCCGCAAGGCAGTTGAGAAGGTCAGCGCGGCGCAGTTGCTGCCGCAGAAGGACTCAGTCTGACAGCAGAATCAGACCGAGCCCGATAGTAGGCGCGAGGTCGCACGCCAATACTTTAGCCCGTAGCCGGGTCTCCCCGGCGAGGGGCGAACGTGTTCGGATCGCACGCAAAAACCATCTTTCCCGCAATCATCGCATTCTCGATGATGCTCGTGTCGCCTGAGCGAGCCATCGCCGCGCCGGTCGTCGAAGTCGTTCCCGCAGCGCCTCGTACCATGGAGCCTGTCTATGTGCGCATGCTCTCGGACGCCGGGACGCGCCACGGCTACAGCGCCAGCGTCTCGGTCGACGGCAGCAGCATCGTCGTGCAGTTCGTCGAGCAGCCGGATTCGCCGGCATACGACTACGATGTGGCGCTGGGAAACTTCGCACCGGGCAGCTATAACGTCCAGGTTGTCGGCGACGTTCCGGGACGCCAGCTACGGTTCAACGTGGCGGCCCAGACCGACGCGATCCCGGTAGCGGATTCGCGGTTCCTGCCATCCGCAGCACCTGCAGATTTCCGCTGAAGAGTGCGCGGCAGTAGGACTGCGCCCGCTCGCGGCGCAGCGCCGATGTGACTGGTCAATCGGACCGACGGAAGGGTGGGGTGGCTGATGGGATTCGAACCCACGACAACTGGAATCACAATCCAGGACTCTACCGCTGAGCTACAGCCACCATCGACCGTGCAGCATCGTCGCGCGAATTATACCAGCGCAGGGAAACAACTTTGCGGGTACACATGGCGCGCCCGACAGGACTCGAACCTGTTACCCCCGGCTTAGAAGGCCGGTGCTCTATCCGAATGAGCTACGGGCGCGCGGGCTGCTTGGTGCCAGTGCTTGGCCGGTCGCGGCAACCTGCGCGAGGGCCGCGTCCGGGGTCGGAATTCTAGCAGAGGCGCCCGACCCCGAAGCTGCAGCGCCGCTCCGTTTTGTAGCAAAATAGGCTCGCGCAGTCGGCGCACTCGACGCTGCCGCTGATCCCGCCACGAGGACGCATGAATTCATCCGCGCCGCTACGCAAACCCGCCGCCCAGGACGATTGGCCCTTCGATCTCGAGCCCCTCACGCCCAAACTCGGTGCACGGATCCACGGCGTGGAACTGGCGCGCGACGTCGACGATGCGATGTTCGAGGCGATCTACCGCGCGTTCCTGCGCTACCAAGTGCTGCTGTTTCCGCCACAGGATCTGCCGCCCGCGGCCCAGGTGGCGTTCGCCCGCCGCTTCGGCGAAGTCCAGGTGCACGTGATGAATCAGTACCAGCCCGATGGCTTTCCGGAAATCTATCGCCTGTCGAATCTCGACGAGAACGGCAAGCCCAACGGCAAGCACCCGGACAAGGGAACGCTGGCGTGGCATACCGACGGCTCATGGCGGCGGGTCACCGGGCAGGCGACCATCATCTATGGTGAAGTGGTTGCGGGGAACGGCGGCGAAACGCATTTCTGCGACATGTACGGCGCCTACGAGCGCCTGACGCCCGCGTGGAAAAGACGCATCGACGGCCTGCGCGCCGTACATAACCTCGATTTTTCGCGCACGCGTCGTCATGGCATCGACCTGATGACCGCAGCGCAGCGCGCCGAGGCGCCGCCGGTCGATCAGCCGGTGGTCCGAACGCATCCGGAAACCGGTCGCGACTGCCTGTATCTCGGCGACCATGCCGAGTACATTGTCGGGATGCCTTACGACGAGGGTCGCGCCTTGATCGAGGAGCTCAACGAGATGGCGGTGCATCCAGATCTCACCTACGAGCACCGGTGGCAGGTGGGTGAGCTCATTGTCTGGGACAACCGCTGCCTGATGCACCGCGCCACTGCCTACGATCCGGTGAAGGATGCCCGCGTGGTGCGTCGCTGCACGGTCCTCGGCGAGATTCCCGAGCGCAGGACCGCCCCGGTGTGGTAGCAGGCGCACTGCGCTCCCAAACGCGTCGTCGCGTCGCGGGATGTCGATTCCGGCGGGTCCCGATCGACTAGGGTTGAAGGACCGTCGAGCGCGAGCGCATCGTCAGGCGCTGGCGTAGTCCAGCACGAGCTGCGAGGCGGCTCGATCGATGACGGATGTTCCGGAACGCAACAAGGAGAACACAGCGATGAGATTCATGGTGATGGTGAGAGCGACGAGCCAGTCGGAGTCAGGCGCATTGCCGGACGAGAAGCTCCTTGCCGACATGGGCAGGTTCAACGAAGAGCTGATGAAGGCCGGGGTGATGTTGGCCGGCGAAGGATTGCAGCCCAGCGCCAAGGGCGCGCGGGTCCGCTTCTCAGGCGCCAAGCGCACGGTGATCGACGGGCCGTTCGCGGAAACGAACGAGCTGATTGCCGGATTCTGGATTTTCAAAGTCAACGCGAAACAGGAGGCGATCGACTGGGTCAAACGAGCACCGAACCCGTTTCCAGGCATCGAATCTGACATCGAGATCCGGCAGATCTTCGAGGCCGAGGACTTCGGTGAGCAATTCACGCCCGAGTTGAGGCAGGCCGAGGAACGCATACGTCAGACCATCGACGCGAGGAAGTAGCGCCCGACGATTCGGCGCGATACCTTCAACGCGCCATCCGATTCGAATAAAACGACTCTTGGAAAGGATTCATCATGAGCGGCCCCGATCCCTACCTGTTTTTCAACGGCAACTGCGCGGAGGCGATGCGCTTTTACGAGCGCACCCTCGGCGGCAAGATCGAGATGATGATGACTCACGGTCAAGCGCCGGCAGCGGAGAAGATCCAGGGCGATCCGAACCGGATACTCCACGCGCGGCTCTCACTCGATGGCCGCATCTTCATGGCGTCGGACGCGATGGAAGGTCATCCCTACGAGGGGATGCACGGCTTTTCATTGTCGTTGACCTATGCGACGGTGCCCGAGGGAAAGAAGATTTTCACCGCGCTGTCGGAAGGCGGACAGGTGCGCATGCCCTTCGACAAGACTTTCTGGGTCGAAGCCTTTGGCATGTGCGTCGATCGCTTCGGCACGCCGTGGATGATCAACGCCGGCAAGCCCGCCATGTGATTCGCGTCGTCGCCGGACGCGGCCGCTCGCCGTACCACGAAAAATGAGCCAGCGCAGAGACCGCGCTGGCTCATCAACGCTTTAATGATTCGCTTGTTTTACTGCCAGCCGAGTCCGCTGAATCCCGGCCAGAACCCCCATGTCACCGATGCATCCTGCTGGTCCGCCAGGCTCATCTGCTTGTCCTGCTTTTGCGAGACCGACTCGACGCTGAAGGTCGGCAGGTTGCTTTGCGCGCGAAGCTTCTGATAGGCCTGGTATTCCTTCTCGGTGCCGACATAGATCCTGCTCTTGTCCTTGTCGGGATAGACGAAGTAGTTCTTGCCGGTCTGCGAAACGACGCTGACCTGTCCCGGTGTCAGGCGTGACAGGTGGTCGAGTTGTTGCGGCGTCGTCGCCACGAGAGTCTTGAATCCAGCGGTTGCGAGCATGCTCTCGACCTGCGGGCTGGCGGTCGGCACCGGCGTGTACGCCGCGCATGCTGCAAGGGCCACGCAGACGACAAGGGTGGCAAAAGCGAACGGTTTGAGCAAAGGCTTCATCGCGATGTTTCCTCGAGGACGGACTACTGGTCGCGAGCCGGCGCTCGCTACTCCACGCTCCGAGTGTAGGGTAACCCATCAAAACTTGGCGAGTCGAGGCGGGCTCGTGTGGCGGAAATGCGCTAGTGCGCCACGTCGGCGGTGCCGATCGCTGGCGGAACGGCGACCATCGTGGCGCCTACGTCCCTGAGGAGGCGCTTGAATTCGGGGGACTCGAGGATGATCGTCCCCGCCGCAGCGCGCAAACGGTCAACGGCCTCGGGCGGCAACACGAACGAGGTGGGCTGCTGGTTCAGATATTCGAATTCGGCCTTGTCCTTGAGTGCAGGAAAAGACACGTCGATGGCATAGATTTCGGCATTGGGCAGATTAAGCGCCGCGGCGACCGCCGGATCCTTGTTCGCCGCCATCGCAGCGGAGTTCCGGATCAGGCGCGCGGATCTCCATTGGGCCGCGGTGTCCTTCAGAAGCTCGGTCGCCTCGAAGGAAAAAGCATCGATCGGTGTGCCCGCCGACTTGAGCAGGATGTCGAAGGTGCCGGGCGAGTCCTCACGCTGGTCCCAATTGGTGGGTGGCGACGAGAGTGAGTTGACGATAAAAACGATCACTCTGCGCGCAGAGTCAAGGGGTGTCTTCACCCCGATCTCGTGCAGCGCCTCGACGACCTCGAGCGCGTCGAGCACTCCGCGCATTCCGACATTATCCGACACGCCGCCGTCGACGAGGTGGATGTAGGGACGTTGCACGCCGTCAGCGTAGGTCTCCTCGGACTTGAGCGAACGGATCGCCCGCGCCGCGGGCCGAGGCGGGTTGTCCGAGTCGATGAAAAGCTTCACCAGTTCCGGAGTGGCGCGGTGGCACGTACCGCCGTAGTTGTTGAGAGTGACCGAGGAGAGCACCACGGGAACCGCCGACGAGGCCGCCGCGGCGCGCGACAGCGGCACCGCATCGAGATCCGAGCAGATCACGTCGAACAGGCGTTGCGTGAAGATGAAGCGCGACCCCGTGGAGATGTCGGTTGCCGACGCCAGGATCATCGGCCCATCGCCGCGGTCGAGATCACCGAAGGTGGCACCGTGAAAGAGTATTTCGTCGTACAGCTGCGCCGCCAGCTCGGAGCGGCCCCACCCCGTCGACCACAGGTTACCCCAGTAGCCCGGATTGAACGTGCGCGTGATGATTTCGCGCTGCACGTTGCGCTTGAGGAAGGCTTGTTCGTAGATGTCGAACAGCTTGTCGCCGTACAGCCCGTACGCCAGCGCCGTGAAGCTTCCTCCCGACACGCCGGTGATGAGGTCGACCTCATCGAGCAGCCGAGCCTTGTTGCCCTTCGGTCCGACCACCTCCGTGCGACGGAGAAACTCGAGCACCCCGTAGGAAAAGGCCGCCGCACGTGTCCCGCCACCCGAGAACGCGAGAATGACGAGGTTGTCCTTGTCCTTGAAGTGAGTCTGGCGCGCTTCGAATCGGTAGCCGCTGCTCGGTTCGGTCTGGGTGATGGGCGGGTTGATCGGCCGCGTGGCACAGGCGCCAAGCACGATCGCGCACGCAGCAAGCATCAGCGATCGCATTCGCATGTGGAACATGATTGCCTAAACGGGAACGGCGGCGCCGGGACGCCGGCTTGTCACTAGGGGGAGACGACCTTCCAGCCGGGTCCCGGATCGAAGGTCGTCATCGCAGCGCCGAGCTGTGCGGAATTGTTGCCGAGGTTCTTCTCGAAAATCTTTCCGTTATTGCTGACTATGAACGTCATCACGCCGCTTTCACCATACGTTGCGGGATACGCGACCATGGCAAAGCCGGCGATCATGCGGCCATTGATGACATAGCTGTAGGCGCCTCCAGGGGCGTTCTTGCCCTGGCCGGAAAGGATGCGGAAATAGTATCCGCGGTAGGGATCGCCGCCCTTGTGACCCTTGAGATAGCCCTCGCTCTGCGCGATCAGTGGACCAAAGGGACTCGCTTCTTCGCCTTTGCTCTCGTCCGCGGACCAGTACAGGCCGTCATGCTTCCCGGGAGCGCTCGCCAGCTTCTGCGCATACTGCAATACCCCGTCCCCGTCACGATCGCGGGTGGCGTATTGTCGCTGCGCAACGATATACGCGTTGAGCACCGTGATCGCGTTGCGCTCGTTGGCGCCGATGCGTCGATTGAAGATCTCGGCTTCGCCGTCCTCGGTGGCGAAGCGCCAACGCCCTGCAGTGCGCACTAGCGGTATCGGCACCGGCCATGCCTCGTCGCCGATGAACAAGGTTCGCCGATCGGGGCCGGCATCACCCAGATTGTGATAAACCTGCATGCGCGCGAGCACCTCGGCGCGTGTCGCCGAATTGGCGGCGCGGTCCGACGTCACGACGAGATTCTTATGGCTCTCGCCGAAGATCGCCAGCATGGCCGCGTCGTCATCCGCCTTCAGCGCGGTCATCAGTGCAGTCACGGCCTCTTCAGGCGTGGCAAACGTCTGCTGTTCTGCGGCCAGGCTCGTCACCGGCAATGCGAACAGCAACAACAACGCCATACGGCGAATGATTGGAGACATGACCGAACCGTTCATGAAGAGCGCCTTGTCGATTTGTGTGCGAGATTCATCGGGCCTAGCGACGACCACCGCCACCACGGCCGCCGCCGCCACCTCGACCACCGCCGCCACCACCACGAGCGCCGCCACCACCGGACCGTGCGCCCCCGCTCGGCGCCTGACGCGCCCCGCCGCTTGACATCGAGCTGCGGCTGGCAGCGCCGCGCGAGCTGTCGGCTTGCGCCTGGCGCCCGGACCCGTAACTGCCGAATGCGTCTCCTCCACCGCCGCGGTTCGCACCGCCGCCACCATAGTCGCCGCGCGGCGATGCGCTGGCAGAATTACGCGCCGCCGCCGCACTGCCGCCACCTGCTCCCATGGACTGCGCCGACGCACGCTGCGCACCGCCCGCCGAGTTGAAGCCCCCTGCGCCGCCGGCACGCGTGTCGCCGACGCGGCCGGTCGATCCGGTGGACCTGCTCACCTGGCCCGGCTGCTTATTCGATTTCCAGGCCGTGTTACCCGCATTGGCGCGATTCGCATTGTTGATGTTGTTGCGATTGATGTTGCCGGAATTGATATTGGTGTTGCGGTTGATCGTGATGTCATTGTTGCCGCCCCAGCCATAGCGAGCGCCGCTCCAGGCAGCGCCGATCGCGGCTCCCCAGATGATGCCCGTCGCCAACGCCGCGCCGGGTGCGTAGGGGTAGTAATACGAAGGGTACGGGGTGGGATAGTAGGCGTAGACCGGCATCGGGCTGGCGACGACCACGGTGGCCGGGTTGTACTGCGGCACGTAGATCACCTGCGGATCGGCAGGGACGATCTTGATCACTTCTTTTTCTACCTCGACGATCTGCTTGCCGTCGGTCTTGAGATTCCCCGCGGATTGCGTCTTGCGGCGAAACGCCTGGATCGCATCGAGGACGGCTCCCTGGTCGGCGACGACGGCTTCGCCCAGTGCGCTGGTCCAGTCGAGATCGCTGCTCATCATCTTCACGATGTCGGGATAGTTGAGCAGCGTTTTCACCGCGTCGTCCCAATTTTCGTTGAGCGGCAGGTTGGGATCCGACTTGCGCTTTTCGAGAAAGCGATCGGCCTGGACGAGTTGCAACGGTTCGGTCGATGCGGGCAGCACGACCGCAACCAGATCGTCCGGGTACAGCGCGATCGGACCGACCAGGCTTTCGAGCTCGCCGGCGGACAGCGCGGGGGCCGGCGCACCTGTCGCGGCCGGGGCCTGCGCGACCGCATGCGCTGCAAACACGATTGCAATCCCGGCGGCGAGCAGAACGGACCACGGGGAGCGTCCGCGTGCGGCTGCTGTGGATCGGTTCATCTGCATTGATGCGGACTCCTGATTTCGCGCAGACCGCTGCGGTCAACGGTCGGGTGATTTACTAGGATACAACGGTGCCTACTCGCAGGCAGCGTGACTACCGTCCGCGTTACGACGTGGGTTTCGATTTCCGGCCAGGCGCCGCCGGCGGAAGATAGCCCGACACGCGGCACTGCCGCGCATCGATCCTCTTCCCACCCTCGAAGCGAGTCAGCGTGCAGGTAATGACCTGGCCCTCCGCCTCCAGGCGATCGAGCCGCAGCCGTACCGTGGCAAGCGGCACCCCCATCTCCTTGGCGATTTCCAGATCGAGGCGCTGACCATATTTTTTCAAGCACTCCAGGGTATCCATCACGGTTCGCACCTTGAATGAGTTGTACGCAAAAAAACAGCACACCGGCGAGATGGGCCTGCCTTGATCGCCGGGGCTGGATGTATTCTGGAATGGGCGGGCGTTACACGGGACAACTGCACCGCTCTGACCGCGGGACTCGCGGCTGCGACCGCGGGGTAGGCGCTCGCGATCCGGTCCAAACAACCGGCCTACCACCGCCGCCTATTCCAAGGCTCCGTATTGTAAAGCTTTATCGCCCGGCGTGCCTCTGATTCGGGCCAAAAAGCCCAAATAACGGCCGGCGAAACCCAGACAAGGACATCTACTCCAGTCCAGCAGATTTCAGAACGCTCGGAGCCTGGATAGCGGACCGCGGCCGCCCGATGACCGGAATAAGCGAGCCGACGTCTTGTTAGTATGGTCGTGATGGCTTTCCAAGCCAGCTTGTCGGCGAGCAGCCGCAGTACTTCCGGATCTCGGCGCAGATGAACTCCCAGACTTCGGCAATTCGCACGCAACTCGTCGCGGCGTTCCTCGGCACACTCGCGGTCGTACTGCTGTCGACTTGCAGCACGGCGCCCCCGAGCTCGCAGCCGAGCGCTCCAGCGCCCGGCGCGAGCCAGGAAACCGCCGGCCTGGAGAAGATCTATGCCGATCTTGGAAAGGCCGGCGGAAAAGTCTACGCGCTGAACCCGAAATCATCGGCAATCCGTATCTATGTTTTCCGCGCTGGTGCTTCGGCCCGATTCGGACACAATCACGTGCTATCCGCGCCGGACTTCACGGGATTCGTCTACGTGCCCGACAGCGCTCTGTCCGGTGCGCGTTTCGATCTCGAATTTCGTCTCGATCAATTGGAGGTCGACAACCCCGCGTACCGGTCGAACCTTGGCCAGGCCTTTTCCACCCCGGTTGCTCAGGACGCCGCCCAAGCCACGCGCGAGAACATGCTCGGCGAGAACAATCTGCAAGCAGCGCGCTTTCCCTGGGCGCGCATTCACTCGGTGCAGGTCGCGGGCGAAGCGCCCAAGCTCGCCGCCAGGGTGCAGGTCGAGCTGCACGGGCAGACACGCGAAATGGACGTGCCTCTGACCGTCGAAGGATTGCCGCAGAGCATTTCGGTCAGCGGCTCGCTGGTGCTGCGCCAGTCCGATTTCGGCGTGCGCACCTACTCGATCCTGGGTGGCGCTCTGGCGGTTCAGGACGAGATCGTGATCGACTTCAAGCTTGCCGGCGGCTAGGCAAGCGTCGCCCGTCTTTTCGCTCGGCAAAAACCACCCCGCGCTCGAGGCACGCGTCGCGACCGGGGCCAGCTCGCACTACCGGCCTACGCGCCTGATCGACGAAGTGCGCGAGTGCCGTCAGGTCGAGCTTGACGCTTCGCGCCTGCACCTCGAGAACGCCTTCTTGCTGGAACCGCGAGAACAAGCGGCTGACCGTTTCCAGCGTGAGGCCCAGGTAACTTCCGATCTCCTCGCGAGTCATCCGCAGGACGAATTCGCATGCGGAGAAGCCGCGGATCTGATATCGCCGCGAAAGATCGAGCAGGAACGCCGCCAGGCGTTTCTCGGCGCGCATGGTCCCGAGCATGAGCATCAGTGCATGCGCGCGTCCGCTTTCCTGTGCCAGCAGCCTGTGCAGGTTGTGTCCGAAGCACTCGCTGGTTCTCGCCAGGTCCTCTATGCTGTCGAACGGCAAAAGGCAGACCTCCATGTCCTCCAGCGCCGTCGCCTGGCACTCGTGGAAGGCGCTGCCGACGCCATCGATGCCGACGATGTCTCCGGCGATGTGGAAGTCCACGATTTGGTACTTCCCATCCTTTCCGAGGAGCGTCGTTTTGCACGAACCGCCGCGCACAAGGTAGAGCTTGCGGAATTTTTCGCCGATCCGATAAATCGCGGCATGGCACTTGATGCGCAGGCGCTGAGCGCTCAGGCGCTCTAGACTCTCGGCAGCCACTTGATCGAGCCCGGCCGACAGGCATGACAGATTTTCAGAAGTCCAACGCGTTTGCGGCACGCTGGCCTCGCTTACCAGCTCGCTCGATAGCCTGCCGGTGCCAGCGGCGGGTGTCGCGGTACTGGTGGGTAGGACGGTCGTACCGTGGACGAGCATTTGCAGGGTCAAGGTTGCAAGGCGGGGGACTTCGCGTGGACGCTACATTGCCCGCTCGCCCAGCATATCCCTGATCGGTTATGTGCGCTACAAGACTTCGGCCGCCGCCCAGTCGAGGGCTTCGCTCGCGGCGAACCCGCGCGGCCTCAAGCGGCGACGTCCGAGGCCCCTGACCCGACGACGCAAGCGCAGCTGCGACGCAGCCCGGCCGACGAATCGCCCTGTCTTGATCCGGGTCAACTCATCACCGAAACAACGCGAGTAGCGTGCTTGAACGATGACAAGCAAGCTTCGCGGGATTGAAATGATCTCGCATTCCCTTCCCAGAGGCGCCAGTGATGTTTGACGAACTCGTCGGCAGCGTCATGCAACGCGAGAAAGCGCTCAAAGTATTGCCGGAGAGCAGCGTCAGCACGGCCGCCGAGCTCATGGCCCGCGAGCGCGCCGGTGCGGTGCTGGTGCTGGAAGGCACGCGTTTGGTCGGGATTCTGACCGAGCGCGACATCGTGCTGCGTGTGGTCGCGGCCGCGCTCGACCCGCGGGCAACTTCCGTCGCTCAGGTCATGACTCCCGGACCCGTCACGGTCGATGCGGAAAGCTCCTTCGGATGCGCCCTGCTGATCATGCAGGAGGGCAGTTTCCGTCACCTGCCGGTCGTTCGGTATGGCGAACTTGTTGGAATCGTTTCATCGCGCAGCGCGATGGATCCGGCGCTGGAGGAGTTCGTCGCCGAAGCTGCGCGGCGAAAGCATTTCGAGGCGCTGCGGAACAAGTCACGGTTGTGAATAAAGCGGCGGCGCCGCCATTGCACCCGCTATCGCCTTTTTGCGCCTCCGCGACGGCACTACGTCGGATTACAACGCGAAGGTCAACCGCACGCACCGGTATACCCGCAGTCGGTGCAAAAGTCGCATCCGTCCTTACGGATCATTGCCTTGTTGCCGCATTCCGGGCATTTCTTGCCGGGAAGCGTCTCCAACGCTCCGCGTTGCGCCTGTTCGGCAAGCGGCACCGCCAGTATGCCGGCCTGCTCGACCGGGTAGCCCTGCTCGCTGAGTATGCCAAGCATCGCGTAGCGATGGATCATCAGCCGCGCGAGATAGGCAATGGTCGACGGATACGTCTGCGCCTTGTCCGACCCTGGCGTGCGCGCCATGAACGCGCCGTTGGGTTCGCCGTAGTTGAGCAGCTTGCGCAGCTTCATGCCGATCCATGCCGGATCGTAGACGCGCATATCGAGCGATAGCGCCTTGCACAGCCCGTCCATGACCCGCGGATATTCGCCCGATAACCACATTGAGTACGGCCGGCGCTGCCCGTCGGGCATGATCAATTCCTTCAGGAACAGCACGAAATCATCGCCCGTAGCGTGATTCATCACGTCCACGGTCCAGCTCAACGTGCCGTCGGGACCAGCCTTGGGCTCCTTCGGACCCATCAGCGCGTCGACGACCGGCGTCTTTCCACCGCCTTCATCAGCGAAGGCTCCGAGCTCGTTGCAGCGATAGCGGATGAGCTTCGCGAAGCCAGACACCAGACTCGGCACACGCACCTTGCGACCGTCGGGAGGCATCGCCATCTCGAAGCCATCGTCGCCGCTCGATTTCTGCAGCGCTGATAGCTTCATGTCCAGCCACGCGCGATCTTCGGTGCGCATGTCCATCGACAGCGTCTTGGCGATCGCGCCCAGGCCGCGCGGTTGCTCGGCACCGTTGATCCACACCTCGAACGGGTAGGACTTGCCGTCGTCGATTTGGCCGATGAACACGGCGAAATCGCCGAGCGGGTGGCGCACCACGTAGGTCCAACATGGATTGCCGTTGCTCAACTCGGGACGGCCGGGCCAGCGCAGGCTGGAAAGCGGCGGCTGGTGCGCTCGCTCGAGGCGGATGCGGCGGTCGGGGTCCGCGGTGTCGAAGTCCTGCGGCGCGACGGTTGGCGCGACCTCCAGCACCGCGCCCAGGACGCTGTTCGGGCGATACGTCGCGATGCCCTTGAGCCCCGCCTGCCACGCTTCGAGGTAGAGGTCCTTGAATGATTCGAACGGATAATCGGCGGGGACGTTCACCGTCTTGCTAATCGCAGTGTCGATGTACGGCTGAACCGCCGCGCTCATCAGCATGTGATCGCGGGCGCTCATCTCGAGCGCATTGACGAATGCCGGGGCGAGCATCGAGCGACGCTTGCCATCACCCGAATCCCACACCGTTCCCGCGGGCCGCGTCTGCACGGGATCGAAGCGCTCGACCTCCACTTCCCCGTCGATGCTGTAAAGGTGCTTGTAAACGCGATACGCATGGTCCTCGACGACGTATTCCTTCATCGTCTCGTCGGGCATGCGCTTCTTGCGCGTGTAGTACCAGCTGAACGCGGGCTCGATGCCGTTCGAGGCGTTGTCGGCGAAGGCGAGCGAGATCGTTCCCGTCGGCGCGATCGACAGGACGTGGCTGTTGCGTATCCCGTGCTCGCGGATGGCGTCCTTGATGTCGTCGGGCAATCGCGATGCGAAGTGAGGCGCCGCGAGGTAGCGTTCGGCATCGAGCAGCGGAAACGGGCCCTTCTCCTCGGCGATATCCACCGATGCCCTGTACGCGGTGTCGCGCATCGCGCGGGCGATGAGCGCCGCGGTCTCGCGTCCCGCGACGCTGTCGTAGCGCACGCCGAGCTCGATCAACGCATCGCCTAGCCCCGTGAAGCCGAGCCCGACGCGGCGCTTGGCCATCGCCTCCTTTTTCTGCTGGGGCAGCGGCCACGCCGACACATCGAGCACGTTGTCGAGCATGCGCACACCGACGGCAACGGTGGCGGCAAAGGCGTCGAAATCGAAGCGGGCGCCGGGTGCGAAGGGATCGAGCACGAAGCGCGTCAGGTCGATGCTGCCGAGGTCGCAGCATCCGTACGCGGGGAGTGGCTGCTCGCCGCACGGATTGCAGGCTTCGATCGTCTCGCAGTACGAGAGGTTGTTGTCGCGGTTCATCGCATCGATGAACACCACGCCCGGCTCGGCATGATCGTAGGTCGACAGCATGATCTGGTCCCACAGCGCGCTGGCGCGCACGCTGCGATAGACCCAAAGGCCGTCGTCGCGCCGGTACGCGCCCGCCGCGATGAGCTCGGGCGCGGGCGGCGCCCTGTGCACGAGGTCCCAGCTGGCGTTGCTGCGCACGGCTTCGACGAAAGCGTCGGTCACCGCCACCGAAAGGTTGAAATTGGTCAGACTCCCGCCATCCTTGGCATGGATGAATCCCTCGATGTCGGGATGATCACAGCGCAGAATGCCCATCTGCGCGCCGCGACGTGAACCTGCCGACTCGACCGTGGCGCAACTCTCGTCGAACACCCGCATGTACGAGAGCGGCCCACTGGCGCGACTGTTGGTACCCTTGACATGCGCACCCTGTGGACGGATGTGCGAGAAGTCGTAACCGACGCCACCGCCGCGACGCATGGTCTCGGCCGCCTCGTTGAGCGCCACGTAGATGCCGATGCCGTTCTCGTCGCCCGAAATGCTGTCGCCTATCGGCTGGACGAAGCAATTGAGCAGCGTTGCCTTGAGCTCGGTTCCCGCCGCGGAATTGATGCGTCCGCCAAGGATGAACCCATTGCGCTGCGCCTCGAGAAATGTCGCCTCCCACTGCGCGCGCTGCGCCGGCGCTTCTACGGCCGCCAGCGCGCGCGCGACGCGACGCCGCACCGCGTCGATGTCCCGCTCGCTGCCCTTGGCGTATTTCTCGAGCAGGACTTCTTCGGAGATCGGCTGCGCAGGCAACGTAGCGCGCGCGCTTGAACGCAGAGGCTGGAGGTCGTTGAGCTTCATTCGGCCGCAGGATTGGACAGCGATCGGGCGTTACGGTTTGGTCCAGGTCCAGGCCGTAATGCGCCAGCCGGCGGTCCCTTTCTGCAGCGCGAGAGTGAGCTTCGCACCGGTTTCCTTGGTCCGCTTTCCCTTCACCCTGAACACGTACTTCGCGGGCGCGACGACATAGGCGCGATCATTGGTGATATCGACGTGTCGGGGACTGCCGAGCGTCACCGACCCGTCGGTGATGCCGTTCTTTTTGGCGTCGGCGTCGAAATCACTGGCCCAGCTCGCGCACGCCCCAGCGCCGTGCCACTCGTACGGCGCGAACTCGTCGATGATCGACACTTGGTCGGCGCATGCCGCCAGGGCGCTCTTGATGTCACCCTTGTTGAAACCGTCGATGAACTGGCGCACGGGCACCATCACGTCGGTCGTGTCGGACGCGACGGCGGGGCCCGCAATCAGGGCCGCCGCAATGATTGCCATGAATAGCTTGTGCATTGCTTGTTGCTCCCTTGTAATTCAACTATATGGATGCTGCGTTGATCGGAATCAACGACTCACCCGGCGCTGCGGCTCGATTCCCCTCGGCGGCGCGTTGGCGTGAAGCCCAATGATATTACGGACGCGGAAAACCTCGTAATTAGTACCGCCAGCGCTGCATGCCGAACCTTTCGATGCTTGCAGTACATGCTTTGTTGAGGAGACCGTGGTGTCCGACGATTCCGCGAAGTCCGGCCCGAGCGAAGTCGATTGCGACGTCCTCGTGATCGGCTCGGGCGCAGGCGGGCTGTCGGCAGCGGTGACGGCGGCCTGGCACGGGCTGAAGGTCATCGTGCTGGAAAAGGACGCGGTCTGCGGAGGCGCGACCGCGTGGTCCGGCGGCTGGATGTGGGTGCCGTGCAATCCCCTCGCCCGCTGCGCGGGCATAGTAGAGGACCCCGACCTCGCGCGCACCTATCTCAGACACGAATTGAGAAGCAATTACGATGAGGCCCGGGTCGAGGCGTTTCTCGCCGCCGGTCCGCAAATGGTGGACTTTTTCCACGGTCACACCGAGCTGCGTTTCGTGAGCGGGACGTGGATCGCCGATATCCACGGCAACACTCCTGGAGCGGGCACCGGGGGCCGGTCGGTGGCGCCCGAACCGTTCGATGCCCGCCATCTCCAGCCCGACTTGCTTCGAAAACTGCGCAAGCAGAAGTACGAGACCTCGCTGTTCGGCATGGGCGTCATGGCGGGACCGGACCTTTACAACTTCATGCACGCATCGCGCTCGCTGGCCGCGTTTGTTTACTCAAGCAAGCGCATGGTGCGATACGCGTTGGACGTCATTGTCCACCGTCGCGGCATGCTGCTGGTCAATGGCACCGCACTGATCGGCCGCCTGATGAAATCCGCCGACGATCTCGGCGTGCGACTCTGGGTAACCTCGCCTGCCACCCAACTGGTCTCCGAGCGAGGCGCGGTTCGCGGCGCAGTGGTCAAGACCACCGAAGGCAGCGTGACCGTGCGTGCGCGACGCGGCGTCGTCATTGCAACGGGCGGATTTCCTCACGATACGCAGCGTCGGCGAGAACTTCTGCCGCGCGCGCTTGGCGATGTCGAGCGGTGGGCGTTACCGCCGGAATCGGCATCGGGTGACGGCCTGAGACTCGCCGAAGCGGTGGGCGGCCAGGTCGATCGCGACCTCGCGTCGCCGATCGCATGGTGTCCGGTGTCGATCATGCCGTATCGCGACGGTCGCAGCGGGCTCTATCCGCACATCGTCGATCGCGGCAAGCCGGGCGTCATCGGAGTGCTCGCCGATGGGAGACGCTTCGTCAACGAGGCCAACGGCTACCACGACTACGTTTCGGCGATGCTCAACGCGATTCCGTCCGGCCATGAAGTCGCATCGTGGCTGATCTGCGATCACACATTCCAGCGGCGCTACCCGTTCGGCATGTCCAAGCCGTTCCCGGTGCCGCGCTGGCCGTACGTGCGCTCGGGCTACATGAAGCGCGCGCGGACGCTGGAGAAGCTCGCTGCGTCATGCGGCATCGATGCGCGCGGTCTGGTCGAGACGGTGACCGAATACAACAGGCACGCGCGCAATGGTGACGATCCCACGTTCGGTCGTGGAACGACCCCCTTCAACCGTGGTTCGGGAGATGCCGACCACAAGCCCAATCCGTGCGTGGCTCCGATCGATCGCGCGCCTTTCTACGCGATCAAGGTCCTGCCCGGCAGCTTCGGTACCTTCGCGGGACTTAAGACCGACGAGTTCGCGCGTGTCCTCGATGCCAGCGGTGCGCCCATCGATGGGCTGTACGCAGCGGGATGCGATCAGGCGAGCGTGATGGGCGGCCACTATCCCTCCGGTGGCATCAACCTCGGACCGGCAATGACTTTCGGTTTCGTCGCGGGTCGACATATCGCGGGAATCTCCTGATCGGCGAACGATGTGCTCAGCGGCTGGCGACGGTCTCGAGGCGCGACAGGTACGCGCACACGCAGGTCTCGCGCTCGGATACGAATCGCTGGTCGGCGCAGGCGCGCTCGGCGAGCACGGCTTGCTCGAACGGCGTGCCGTCGCGCTGGAACAGGCCGGTGACGGAGCCGAGCAGGCCCAGCGAGATCAGAGCCGCCAATGCGGCGGCGGCGATCGAAATGGCGACATGCGGGCGGGCGAGAGTGGGCTTGGCGTTCATGGCGATCTCCTTGGGTTGTGAAGGTTCCCGTGCTGCTGGGACGAACTTTCCGCCCCGCCGGGGTCTTCAGTCCTTTAGCCGGCCTTAAACGTTCTGAAAGGGGTTCTGAACCGTGGAATCGGCCGGGCGGAACCTCCATGAGACCGGCCGGTCCGTAGGGTGTAAGGACGCTAGATCAATGCGCATCTTTGTCAGCGGGGAGACCGGTGTCATCGGCCGACGCGTCGTGCCCATGCTGGTGTCGCACGGACACACCGTTACCGCCGCGGGCCAAACGCCTCCCGCTCATCTAGGCGCGGGCGTCACATTCGCGGAGGCCGATCTCTTCGATGTCGGCTCGCTCAAGCGCGCGGTGACAGATCACGATGCGATCATCAATCTCGCCACGCATATGCCCTCGGCGTCCTCGAAGATGCTGTTTCGCAGCGCGTGGCGACTGAACGATCGCATTGGGCGTGACGGAGTGGCGAACCTCGTCGAGGCCGCGCTTGGCTGTCGCGTCGGCACCATCATTCAGTAGTCTTTCGCACTCACTTGTCCGGATCGTGGCGACCAATGGATCGATGAAGGAACTCAGCTCGATCCGTCCGATTACAACAAGACCGTTGCCGACGCGGGGAAGTCGGTCGGCCGGTTTTCCAGCACCGGTGGCAAGGGTGTGGCCCTGCGATTTGCTGCGTTCTACGGCCCCGAGGCGATCCAGATTCGAAGCTACATCAACGCCCTTCGTATCGGATGGGCGGCGCTCCCAGGTAAGTCCGACGCGTACATTTCCTCGGTCTCGCATGATGATGCCGCGACAGCGGTGGTCGCCTCGCTAAACGTGCCGCCGGGAGCGTACACGGTAGTCGACGACGAGCCGGTCCGACGCGCAATCTAGTTCGGGTCGCTCGCGAAGGAGCTGGGCCTCAAGCCTCCACGGTTCATGCCGGACTGGGCGACTCCACTCTTCGGCTCAGTCGGGGAAGCAATGGCCCGGTCGCTTCGGCTGTCCAACCACAAGTTCCGCCGCGCGACGGATTGGTCACCGCAGTTTCCGAGTGTTCGCGATGGCTGGCCGCGAATGCTCGCGCAAATGAGCGACGTCTGAACCCTGCGACGTAGCGTTGCGGCCATTGTCGGCCGCTATGCCGACCCTGCTTTTTAGCTCATGATTCGCGGGAAAGTGGGGTCAAGTCATCACCGCCACTTCCGCCTCCCGAGTCATTGCTCTGTAGGAGAGACAAGATGAACATTCGGTCTTGGACAATCGGTGTTCTAGCACCTGCCACTCTACATCTCGCCGCCTGCGCTGCGACGAGCCCACCACCCTCCGCGGCGAGATCCGATGCGAACACTTCGCAGATTACCGTGCTCTACGATGCCTTTGGCAAGCCTTCGGCAATGCAGAAGGACTGGGGGTATGCCGCGGTCATCGAGTATGCGGGCAAGCGCATCCTGTTCGATACCGGAAACAACGGCGACATTCTTGCGCAGAACGCAGCGGCCAAAGGCATTGACCTATCGAAACTCGACTTCGTGGTCATGTCTCATCGCCACGGCGACCACATGGGCGGCTTGGCCTACCTGCTAAGCGTGAATCCCAAGGTAAAGATCTACGCGCCCAAAGAGGGTTTCGGCGTTTATGGCAGCGACTTGCCCAGCACGTTTTATCGCAAGGACACGTCACTTCCGCCCGAGCAGCGGTATTACGAGGGCGCGCCCCCTGACGTGATGCGCTTCGGCGCCGCGTGGCCCGCCGCCAATTTCCAGCTTATCGACAAGAACGTCGAGATCGCCCCCGACATCCATCTGATCGCATTGGTCTCCGATAAGCCGGGAACGCTTGAACTGCGCGAGCTGTCGCTTGCTCTCAACACACCTGACGGTATGGTGATCGTGGTGGGCTGCTCGCATCCCGGCATCGACAGGATCGTGGACGCGGCTGCGAAGATTAACCCGCGCATCCACCTTGTTGCAGGCGGGTTTCACCTGGTGGTGTCCAAGGACGAAGAGATCGAAAAAATCGTCTCGGGCCTGCTCGATACATACAAGGTTGCTTACGTCGCCCCTGGACACTGCACCGGCGAGCCGACCTTCGCGGCGCTCAGGAAGGCATTCGGCGCTCGTTACCGCTATGCCGGACTAGGCACCACGTTGACAGTGGGTGCCATGCCCCGACCGATTGCGGGCGCGGGCCCAGCTGTGGCTACCGTGATGGACGATGATGATCTCAACACCTACCGCGCGCTGCTCGAGAACAGCGATGACGACGAGCGCACGTTGATAGCGCAAGGCGCGTATTGAACATCAGCGCCACATTTTCTGCGGGATATTGGTCGGGGTGAGAGGATTTGAACTCCGACATCTTCCGGATAGGATGTTTAGCTCTAAGAAAACAAACGGTCATTCGCTGGCACTATTGCCGGCGCTACTAGAAGAAGCACAGCGGCAACATGCAGCGAAAAACGTCTCATCCCACGATCCATTGGGTCACCTTTCTTACGAGCGGAACCGAACGCGCGAGCATAACGAAATAGGGCAACCAATCTTTGCGCCAAGTCAACACATGGCCGCCGAGTCGTATCGAAGGCGAGACCAAGGGACTTGAGGGCGGCTATATCAACTCATAGCTCCTGGCACTGCCCAATCGCGCGTTGCACGCGATTGATATGTGACGTCGCGCAAGTTTCTGGTCGGGGTGAGAGGATTTGAACCTCCGACATCTTGCTCCCAAAGCAAGCGCGCTACCGGGCTGCGCTACACCCCGACGAGCGCGAATTATGCCATTCGTCGCGGGCGCGCACCACGACATACTAACGATGCCTTGTGCGGTCCGCCCGGCGCGTGGTCTTATACTGCCGGAACTCGCATCGGGCCCGCGCGTCTTCCCTATCGTTGCCCGCTTTCGTAGCTCACTAATTCCAAGAAGGATCATCATGGCAAACCCACGCAACGTCGCCGTATTGGTCGGTAGCCTGCGCAAGGAATCGTTCAGCCGCAAGCTCGCGAAAGCGCTCATTCCGCTCGCGGCACCCGCGCTCAAGCTGGAGATCGTCGAGATCGGACAATTACCGCTCTACAACCAGGACGACGACGCCAACCCGTCCGCGCCGTCAGCTGCGTTCAAGGCGAAAGTGCAGCAGGCCGACGCCGTGCTGTTCGTCACCCCGAGTACAACCGCTCGGTTCCGGGAGTGCTCAAAAATGCGATTGATATCGCGTCGCGTCCCTACGGGCACAGCGCGTGGTCGGGAAAACCCGGCGGCATTATCAGCGTATCGCCGGGTGCGATTGGCGCGTTCGGTGCCAATCATGCGCTGCGCCAGTCGCTGGTATTCCTGGACGTCCCGGCGATGCACCAGCCCGAGGCGTACATCGGCAACGCCGCCAAACTTTTCGACGACCAAGGTTCGCTGATCAACGATTCCACGCGCGAATTCCTGCAGAAGTATCTCGCGGCATTCACCCAATGGATCGAGGCCAACATGGCGCATTGACGCGAGCGTCCGATACGCGCCGCGGCACCGCCGCCGTCAGCGCGCGAAGGTCCGAATGACGCCGAGCGCTTCCTCGATGGCGTGCGCGCCATCTCCAGACTTCACCGCGTGCTGCACGCAGCCGTGCAGGTGGCCTTCGAGCAGTTGAAGCGCCAGCGCATCGAGGGCAGCGCGCACCGCGCTCACCTGCGTGATGATGTCGATGCAGTAGCGGTCCTCGTCGACCATGCGCGCGATGCCGCGTACCTGGCCTTCGATGCGCTTCATGCGCGCGGCGAGCGCCGCGCCATCCTTGCGCGTCACCACCGGGTGCGCATGCGTCGACGGCGTCTGCGTGGCCTTGACGCCGGGGCGGCGCGGTGATGCGCCCGTTTTACGCGCGGACGTCATAGCCCGCGCCCTCGATCGCACTGCGGATCGCGCCGGCATCGCAGCGCGCCGGGTCGAAGTCCACTTCCGCCGAACCGCTCGCCAGATCGACGCGGGCAGCTTCGACGCCCGGAAGCGCCTTCACCACGCGAGTCACACTTGCGACGCAGCCACCACACGTCATGCCGTCGACCTTCATCGTCACCGATTGCATTGCGTACTCCTTCAAGAATGCGGCTTCCAGCGCTTGAGCAACAGCGCGTTGCCGACCACCGAAAGCGAACTCGCGGCCATTGCAGCACCCGCAATCACCGGATTGAGCAGCCCCATCGCCGCCAGTGGAATGCCGAGCACGTTGTAGGCGAATGCGAGAAACAGGTTCTGCCTGATTTTGGCGAGCGTCGCGCGCGAGAGCAGGATCGCATCGACGACCGCGTTGAGGTCGCTGCGCACCACTGTGATGTCGGCTTGCTCGACCGCGATGTCGGCGCCGGTGCCCATCGCGAAGCTCACGTCGGCGGCCGCGAGTGCGGGCGCATCGTTCACACCATCACCGACCATGCCGACCACGACCCCGCGTGCCTTCTGCTCGGTTACGAAAGCCGCCTTGTCGGCGGGCCATACGCCAGAGTGCACCTCGCCGATACCCGTTTGCGCGGCGACGACGCGCGCCGCCTGCTCATTGTCGCCGGTGAGCATGACGACCGTGATGCCCGCGGCGTGCAGCCGCGACACCGCCTGCGCGGACGCGGGACGCACACGATCCGCGATGCCGATCGCGCCGATCGCGCGCTCGCTCTTGGCGACGATCACGATCGAGTAACCGTCACGGCGCAACGCTTCGCTCGGCTCCGTGGGCACCGCGACGCCGCTGCGCTCGAAGTAAATCGGTGATCCGACCGCGATAGACTCGCCGTCGAGGCGTGCGCGAGCACCGCCGCCGGGGACAGATTCGAACTCCGACGCAGCCGGCGCGACGATGCCTTCGGCGGCTGCGGACGCAACGATGCAGTTCGCCAGCGGATGCGTCGCGGAGCGCTCGACCGCCGACGCGATGCGCAGCACGTCCTCGCGCGTGTAACCAGGCGCTGCGATCACCGCAGCAACCGTCGGCGCGCCTTCGGTCAGCGTGCCGGTCTTGTCGACGACGAGCACGCGCAGACGCCCGGCATGCTCCAGCGCAGCGGCGTTGCGCACCAAGACGCCGTGCCCCGCACCGAGGCCCGAGCCCACCATGATCGCGGTCGGGGTTGCCAATCCGAGCGCGCAGGGGCAGGCGATGACCAGCACCGCGACCGCGTTCACCCACGCCGACGCTGCATCGTGCGCCCACCACCACGTAATGGCAAAGGTGAGCAGCGCGATCAGGACCACCACCGGCACGAAAATTCCCGCGACGCTGTCGGCGAGGCGCTGTATCGGCGCCTTGGATCCCTGCGCCTGCGCGAGCACGCGCAGGATGCCGCCAAGCATCGTCGACGCACCGACGCCGGTGACGTCGAACGTGAACGCGCCCTCCTGATTGAGCGTTCCGGCGTATACCTTGTCTCCGACCTGCTTCGAGACCGCGCGACTCTCGCCAGTCAGCGTACTTTCATCGACGCTGGAAGCCCCCGACACGACGACGCCGTCGACGGCGATCCGCTCGCCCGCGCGCGCAACAACGCGCTCGCCGGGCACCACTTCCTCCACCGGGACGCTGCGCAGCGCGCCGTTGCGCTCGACCTGCGCAAACCCCGGCTGCAGCCGCAACAGCCCTTGCATTGCCGCCGAGGTGTGCGAGCGTGCGCGCGCCTCGAGCACCTTGCCGAGCAGCACCAGTGTGATCACAGCGGCGCCGGCCTCGAAATAGACATGCTGGTCGTGTAGACCGAGCAGCGTGACGACCGCGCTCAGGGCCCACGCCATCGTCGTTCCGAGCACGATCAGCACATCCATGTTGGCGCCGCCGCCGCGCAGCGAATGCCACGCGCCGATGTAGAAACGCCGGCCAATCCAGAACTGCACCGGGGCGGCGAGCAGCAGTTGCAGCCAACGGGGAAGCCACTCCGCATGCGGGCTCATCGAGAAGCTCGTTGCACTCACGAGCATCGGCAGCATCTGCGCGAGCAGCGGCAGGGTAAGCACAGCGCTGACCGCAAAATCGCGTTTGAGCGCTGCATACGCTGCTTTCTTGCGCGCGTCCTCTGCGGCGCGCTCGCCGCTCGAGTCGACGCGCGGCGCGGCCTTGTAGCCCGCGCGCTGCACCGCCGCGAGCAACGCGTCCACGTTGGCGAGCGCCGGATCGAAGCGCACCGAAGCGGTCTCGGTCGCGAAGTTGACGCCCGCCTTGACCCCTGGAACGCGGTTGAGCGTCTTTTCGATGCGCGCCGCGCAGGCGGCACAGGTCATGCCTTCGAGCGAAAGCTCGACCGTGCGTTGCGATGGTGCGGACGACAGCTGGCGGGCGGTGACAGCCGATGCGGGTACCGAGAGCATCGATTCGTTCATGCGGACATCGTATACCCGGTTGGGGTATACGTCAAGGCACGCTCTAGAACGGAATGCGCCCCGTGAGCATGTCCCTGAACATCGCGAAATCACCGATCAGGCTGTACAGCGGATGCGAAAAGGTCGCCGGGCGGTTGTGCTCGAAAAAGAAGTGGCCCACCCATGCAAATCCATACCCGCACAGCGGCGCCGCGAGCAGCCACCACGCGTTGCGCGTCAGGATCGCCGCGAGCAGGCAGCCCAGCACCAGCGACGAACCGGCGAAGTGCAGTCGGCGCGTAGCGATGCCGGTGTGTTCCTGCAGGTAGTACGGGTAGAACTCGCCAAACGACTTGAACTCGCGCTTCATCGCGGCGCCGCCGACCCTTCTCAGCTTTCGCGCTTGAGCTGCGGGAACAGGATCACGTCGCGGATCGATGCACTGCCGGTGAGCAGCATCACCAGCCGGTCGATGCCGATGCCTTCGCCCGCGGTCGGCGGCAGCCCGTATTCCAGCGCGCGGATGTAGTCGGCGTCGTAGTGCATCGCCTCCTCGTCGCCCGCTTCCTTCGCCGCCGCCTGCGCGGCGAAGCGGGATGCCTGGTCCTCGGGATCGTTGAGCTCCGAGAATCCATTCGCGATCTCGCGCCCGGTGATGAACAGCTCGAAGCGGTCGGTGATGGCCGGATTGGCGTCGTTGGCGCGAGCGAGCGGACTCACATCGGTGGGGTGCGCGACGATGAAGGTCGGCTGCACGAGCTTCGCTTCGGTCGTCGCCTCGAACAGCTTGAGTTGCAGCATGCCCAGCCCATCGGTCGCGAGCACCTCGACACCCAGCACTGCGAGCGTCTGCTTCAGGTAATCGGGGCGCGCGAGATCATTGGCAAGATGGCGATCGTTGTACTTGGCGATCGCTTCGGCCATGGTCAGTCGATCGAAGGGTTTCCCCAAGTCGATGGTGGTGCCCTGATGATCGACGCTCGTGTTGCCGCACACCTTGAGCGCGACTTCGCGCAGCAGCGCTTCGGTGAGGTCCATCAGGTAGCGGTGGTCCTGGTAAGCCTCGTAGAACTCGAGCATGGTGAATTCGGGGTTGTGCCGGGTCGAGATGCCCTCGTTGCGGAAATTGCGGTTGATCTCGAAAACCTTCTCCATCCCGCCAATAACCAGCCGCTTGAGGTAGAGTTCCGGCGCGATGCGCAGGTACAGGTCCATGTCGAGCGCGTTGTGGTGCGTCGCGAACGGCCGCGCCGCGGCACCGCCGGGAATCGAATGCATCATCGGCGTCTCGACCTCGAGGTATCCGCGCTCGACAAAGAATTCACGCATCGCCTGAACGATTTTCGAGCGTGCGATGAATACGCGGCGCGATTCGGGGCTGGTGATCAGATCGACGTAGCGCTGGCGATACTTCTGCTCGGTATCGGCGAGCCCGTGGAATTTCTCGGGCAGCGGGCGCAGCGCCTTGGACAGCAGCCGCAGCTCGGTCACCTTGATCGAGAGCTCGCCGGTGCGCGTCTTGAACATCATGCCGGTGGCGCCAACGATGTCTCCGAGGTCCCAGTGCTTGAATGCCTCGTAGAGCGCCTCGCCGATGGCGTCGCGCGTGATGTAGAGCTGGATGCGCTCGCTCATGTCCTGCAGCGTCGCGAAGCTGGCCTTGCCCATGACGCGCTTGAGCATCATGCGGCCGGCGACCGACACTCCGGCATGCGCGGCGTCGAGCGCCTCGCCATCCATGCTCCCGTACCGTGCGTGCAGCTCGGCGGCGAGCGCATCGCGGCGGAAATCGTTGGGATACGCCTGCCCTGCCGCGCGCAATGCAGCGAGCTTGGCGCGGCGCTCGCCGATGATCTGATTCTCGTCGACCGCAACCGGCGGCGTTGTCGAATCGGTCACCTTACACCCCCTGCTTCAGGCTCGCCGCGATGAACTCGTCGAGGTTTCCGTCGAGCACGCCCTGCGTGTTGCCGATCTCGACGTTGGTGCGAAGATCCTTGATCCGCGACTGGTCGAGCACGTAGCTGCGGATCTGGTGACCCCAGCCGATGTCGGTCTTCGCGTCCTCGAGCTTTTGCTGCTCGGCCTGGCGCTTGCGCAGCTCCAACTCGTAGAGCCGCGACTTGAGCATCGCCATCGCCTCGGCGCGGTTGCGGTGCTGCGAGCGGTCGTTCTGGCACTGCACGACGATGTTGGTCGGCAGGTGCGTGATGCGCACCGCGGAGTCGGTCTTGTTGATGTGCTGGCCCCCGGCGCCGGACGCGCGGAAGGTGTCGATCCGAAGGTCTGCCGGATTGATGTCCACTTCGATGGTCTCATCGACTTCCGGGTAGACGAACACGCTCGCGAATGAGGTGTGACGTCGCGCATTGGAATCGAAGGGACTCTTGCGCACCAGGCGGTGCACGCCGGTCTCGGTGCGAAGGTAGCCGTAGGCATAGTCGCCGGTCACCTTGATGCTCGCGCTCTTGATGCCGGCGACTTCGCCTTCGGACTGCTCGAGGATCTCGGTCTTGTAGCTACGGCGCTCGCAATAACGCAGGTACATGCGCTCGAGCATCGCCGCCCAGTCCTGCGCCTCGGTCCCGCCGCTGCCGGCCTGGATGTCGATGAAGCACGGGTTCGGATCCATCGGATTGTGGAACATCCGGCGGAATTCCATGTCGGCGACGGTGCGCTCGAGCTCGGCAACGTCGCTCTCCAGCGCGACCAGCGTCGCGTCGTCGGCTTCGCTGCGCGCCATCTCGAACAGCTCGGCGGCGTCCTCGAGCTTGGTACCGAGCGCGGTGAGCGTGGCCACCACGCCGTCGAGCTGCTTTTTCTCGCGTCCCAACTCCTGAGCCCGCTTCTGATCGTCCCACACCTTGGGGTCCTCGAGCAGGGCCGTAACCTCCTTCAGCCGCGACGACTTCGCGTCGAAGTCAAAGATACCTCCGCAGGTCGGCAGCGCGCTGCTGTAGACCGGCAATGAGGTTGGCGAGGAGATTGATTCTTTCGGCTTCCATGACGAGTCCGGTGGGCACGAGCACGGCGAATTATACCCGCTCTCCAGAATGGACATTGCCGATGCGGGCGTCAGCGGCGAGTCTCGGAGGTCGCGCGCCGTATTTCACCGGAATGCAGAATCCCCTATCATGTGGTCACGGTTCTCGCGCGCGCCGTCTCGCGTCCCTGCGAGCCTGACTTCATGGAGCGACCATGCTGCTTTTCATCAATTCCCAGCGCTATTCCATCGATGTACCCGGCGACACGCCGTTGTTGTGGGTGCTGCGCGACTCCGCCAAGCTGACCGGCACCAAGTACGGCTGCGGCATGTCGCTTTGCGGCGCCTGTACGGTCCATATCGATGGCGTGCCGACGCGCTCGTGCACGCTGCCGGTGTCGTCACTCAAGCCTGGCGTCGAGATCACGACCATCGAGGGACTGAAAAGCCGAGAGGGCAAGGCATTGCAAGCGTCGTGGGAGAAGCTCGACGTTCCGCAATGCGGGTACTGCCAGTCGGGCCAGGTGATGTCGGCGGCCGGATTGCTTTCCAAGAACAAGAAGCCCAGCGATGCCGACATCGATGCCGCGATGGGCGGCAACGTCTGCCGATGCGCGACTTATGTGCGCATTCGCGCGGCGATCCACGAGGCGGCGAAATCGCTGACATAGCGCGCGATCGCGAAGCGACAGATGCATTCGCACCAGAGCACGCGACACACCCGGAGCAAGGAAATCATGCCAGATTCACCCGCTGCCCCAATTGACACCTCAGCCGCCTCACTTGTCGAACCGGCCACCTCGGTCAACACTTCGGTCGGGCGTCGCCGCTTTCTGAAATCCACGGCGGCCGCCGCCGGCTTCACGCTGGGCTTTTATCTTCCCGGCAAGGCGTTCGCCCAGATGGCTGGCCCCGGTCAGGGTGGCGCGCGCGCCGTGCCTGCGGGCGCGCTGGACAACAAGTGGCAGCCGAACGCGTTCGTGCGCGTCGGCGTCGACAACACCGTCACCGTCATCGTCAAGCATCTGGAAATGGGACAGGGAACGTTCACCGGGCTGCCCACCGTGGTGGCAGACGAAATGGATGCGGCGTGGTCACAAATACGCGTCGAGGGCGCGCCTGCCGATGCCGCGCTTTACAACAACCTGTTGTGGGGACCAATGCAAGGCACCGGCGGCTCGACAGCGATGGCTAACTCCTTCGAGCAGTTGCGCAAGGCAGGCGCGGCGGCGCGCGCGATGCTCGTCGGTGCAGCGGCCAAGCGCTGGAAGGTTGCGCCCGAGACGATCGTGGTCAAGCAGGGCATCCTGACTCACCCCAGCGGCAAGAAGGCGACTTTCGGCGAGCTTGCCACCGCCGCCGCCTCCGAGCCCGTTCCCTCCGATCCGAAGCTCAAGGATCCGAAGGACTTCGTCTACATCGGCAAGCGTGTTCAGCGCACCGATTCGCGCGCCAAATCGAACGGGAGCGCGCAGTTCACGCAGGACGTGCAGCTGCCTGGCATGCTGACCGCGGTAGTGGCGCACGCGCCGCGCTTTGGCGCGACCGTGGCGTCTGTCAACGGCGACGAGGCAAAACAGATTCCCGGCGTGCGCTACATCATCGTTCTGCGCAACGGCGTCGCCGTGCTTGCCACCAGTTTCTGGACCGCAAAAAAAGCGCGCGACGCACTCAAGATCGAATGGGACGAATCCAACGCATTCAAGGGAACGTCGGCCGACATGATGGCTGATTACAAGGCGCAGGCGGCCAACCCCGGGACCGTCGCGCGCAACGACGGCGATGCCGCGAAAGCGCTCGCCGGCGCAGCGAAGACGTTCAGCGCCGAGTACGAATTTCCGTATCTGGCCCATGCCGCGATGGAGCCCATGAATTGCGTCGTAAAACTCAATCCTGATTCCTGCGAGGTGTGGAATGGCGAGCAGTTCCAGACCATCGACCAGCGCGCGGTTGCCGAGGTCGTCGGGCTCAAGCCCGAACAGGTGAAGATCAACCAGCTCTATGCGGGTGGCAGCTTCGGGCGTCGCGCCAATTCGGCGTCGGACTACCTGGTCGAAGCCGCGACGCTCGCACACGAGATCAAGGGCGCGGCGCCGGTGAAGCTCGTCTGGACACGCGAAGACGACATGCAGGCGGGTTATTACCGGCCGATGTACTACCACGCGATCAAGGCCGGCGTCGACGCGAGCGGCAACCTCGTCGGTTGGCAGCATCGCATCGTCGGCCAATCGATCCTCGGCGGCACCCCGCTCGAGGCGTTCATGGTCAAGAACGGCATCGATCCTACGTCCGTGGAAGGTGCGTCGACGTTGCCTTACTCGATCCCGAATCTGCAGGTCGACCTGCATACGACCAAGCTCGGCGTGCCGGTGTTGTGGTGGCGCTCGGTCGGCTCGACGCACACCGCATTCGCGACCGAGACGCTCATCGACGAGGTTGCGGTCGCGACCGCCAAGGATCCGGTGGCGTTTCGCAAGAGCCTGCTTGGGTCGCACCCGCGTCACGCCGGCGTACTTGATCTTGCGGCGAGCAAGGCGGGATGGGGAACGCCGCTCGCGCCCGGCAAGGCGGGCGAGAAGCGCGGGCGCGGCGTCGCCGTGCACGAATCGTTCAACACCTTCGTCGCGCAGGTGGCAGAGGTGACGGTCGCCTCCGACGGCAGCATCCGCGTCGACCGCGTCGTGTGCGCGGTCGATTGCGGCATCGCGGTGAACCCGGACGTAATCCGCGCGCAGATGGAGGGCGGCATCGGCTACGGATTGTCCGCAGCGCTGCACGGCGCGATCACGCTCAAGGACGGCGTGGTCGAGCAGAGCAACTTTCATCAATACGTGCCGCTGCGCATCAACGAAATGCCGGTGGTAGAGGTACATATCGTCACTTCGGGCGAGAAGCCGACTGGCGTAGGCGAGCCGGCAACGCCGGTGATCGCACCCGCGGTCGCCAACGCCATCGCCGCGGCGACCGGCAAGCGGTTGCGCGTGCTGCCGCTATCGCTTTCCGAAAGCGCGACCTGATCGCGAAGTCCACCGCGTGGCGGTGGCGTCAGCGATGCAGATGAACACTCCCCCGGCGTTCACGCCGGGCGTGGCACTGCCTGCAAGTCTCGCACCGGCGACGTTGTGCTGCATCTGGCGCGACGACAAGATCCTGGTCAGCGCGACGGAGCCACCTCGCCTGCCGACGCTCGCCGACGCGAAGGCCTCGGCCATCGACGGCGACCGGCTGTACCTGGGCGCGCTGGACGGCGTGCAATGCATCGCCATCCATGCGGCCGACGCCATGGAGCCTGCGGGCTGGCAGTGGCGAGGCCTGCGCTCGCTGTTCCTGCAGATTCCGGAAGGTCATCTCGCACTCGCCGGACGCGCTTTTCAGCTCGTCGAGTGGCACCGCAACCACCGCTATTGCGGACGCTGCGCGACGCCGACGCAGGAGCGATCCGACGAGCGTTCCAAGCAATGCCCGGCGTGCGGCTTGGTGGTGTATCCGCGCATTTCACCGGCAATGATGGTGCTGGTCACACGCGGCAAGAAATTGCTGCTCGCGCGCGCCAACCGCTTCCCCAATGCAATGTACAGCGCGCTCGCCGGTTTCATCGAAGCCGGTGAGTCGATCGAGGACTGCATCCACCGCGAGGTGCTCGAGGAGGTCGGCGTGCGCGTGGACAATCTGCGCTACTTCGCCAGCCAGTCGTGGCCGTTTCCCAATTCGCTGATGATCGCGTTCACCGCGGAATACGTGAGCGGCGAAGCGCGCCCATGCGATTCGGAAATCGCCGAGGTGAAATGGTTCACGCTCGACGCCTTGCCGCAGCTGCCTGGACCGGTCAGCATCTCGCGCCAGCTCATCAACGCGACGATCGAGCGGCTTTCGCGTCAATAGTCCTGCGCGCGGGCGAAACGCATGAAAAACGGGCCGCGTGCGCGGCCCGTGGCGTCTGCTCGAGCAGGGTCCGGTCAGTGCAGGACCATCGACGTGAACGGATACACGTACGCCTGCGCCATCACCAGAATGCCCATGAGGCACGCCAGCGCCAGACTGTGGAAAAAGACATAGCGCAGGATCTCGCCTTCGTGGCCGTACCAGTTCGTGGCAGTTGCCGCGACGACGATCGACTGCGCGTCGATCATCTTGCCCATTACACCGCCCGAACTGTTGGCGGCGGCCATGAGCACCGGATTCAAGCCCAGCTGCTCGGAGGTGATTTTCTGCAGGCTGCCGAACAGAACGTTGGACGCAGTATCCGATCCCGTGAGCGCGACGCCGAGCCATCCGAGCATGGTGCCGAAAAACGGATACAGCCATCCGGTCTTGGCGAAGGCGAGGCCCATGGTCGCGTCGAGGCCGGAATAGCGCGTCACCACGCCGATGGCCAGCATCGCCGCGATGGTCAGCAGCGAAAAGCGCACCGTCACCAGCGTGCGCCAATACGTCGCGACAATGCCGCCGATGTTCACCTTCATCACCAGGCCGGCGATGATCGACGCAAGCAGGATCCCGCTGCCCGTTGCCGACAACCACGACAGCGCGTACACGGCGCCTTCGGGCTTGGCGTTGGGCGGCGCCACCGGTGGCACGCGCTGGATCATGTTGTGCAGGCCCTCGATGGGAAACTGCGGATTGGAAATGCTGTTGAGCCACGTCTTCATCTGCGGCAGGCCCCAGATGAACACGATCACGCACAGGATGATCCACGGCAGCCATGCCGACATTACCTCGGCGCTGCTGTGCGAGTGGCGCACCATGCGCTTGTCGGCTTCTTCCGGCGTGACGAATTCGGAATCGCGCGTGGTGCCTACCATGACCGTCTTCGGCCTCCAGATCTTGAGGAAGCCGGCCAAGCAGGCCATCGATACGAGCGAAGCAACGATATCGACCAACGTGGGGCCGTGGAAATTCGACATCAGAAACTGCGGAACGGCAAAAGCCACTCCTGTGACCAGAATTGCCGGCCAGATCTCAAGCATGCGCTTGAATCCAGCGAACGCCCAAATCAGCCAGAACGGAATCAGCACCGAGAAAAAGGGGAGTTGCCGCCCCACCATGGCGCCCAGCGTATTGAGGTCCAGGCCCGTCACGCTTTGAAGGCCGATGATCGGTGTGCCGAGCGCGCCGTACGCAACGGGCGCGGTGTTCGCGATCAGCGACAGCGCCGACGCCGCGAGCGGCGAGAACCCCAGGCCGATCAGGATTGCGCCGGTCACCGCAACGGGCGTTCCGAATCCCGACGCGCCTTCGAAGAATGCACCGAACGCAAATGCGACCAGCAGCAGCTGCAGCCGCCGGTCGTTGGTGATGCCGGCGATGCTGTCCTGCAGTATCTTGAAACGGCCGGTAGACTCCGAGAGCTTGTACAAGAAAATGACATTGAGAATGATCCAGCCGATCGGCAGCAATCCAGTCAACGCACCGAGCAGTGCGGTTTTGCCGGCCATGGGTGCGGGCATCCCGAAGACGAAGATCGCGATGACCAGCGAAGTGAGCAGTGCGAGCAGTGCCGCGTAGTGCGCCTTGATCTGGAAAAAACCCAACGCACCGAGCAGCACCACGACGGGCAGCGCGGCGAGCACCGTCGACAGAAATGGATTGTTAAGTGGATCGTAGATCTGCTGCCACATGACCCCTCCTTGGTTTGCCCACCGTCGATCGCGGTGATTCTGCGCCGAATGTTACACCGCCGAGGCTGCGGCAGCCGCAAAATTAGTTCCCTCGACGCGTCCTTTTTGCGATCGATCGGAAGGCGTGGAGGTCTCGCGCTCTGCTAGAATGTTTGCCTGCCTCGGAACCCACGCATGCGTCTTTCCGTCCGCCTTTTCCCCGTGGTTATGTTGCTATGCGGTATCGCGGTCGCCCAACAGGCCCCGCCTCCGCCTCCGACCGCCACGCAGGCGACCGCCGCACCGCCGCCGGGGCTCACGCCGGAGCTCGCGGACGTTACCCGGATGATCCGCGACGGGCAATACGTCACTGCGATGGCCAAGCTCGACACCGTGCTCGCGGCGGACGCGCGCAATCCGCAGGCGCGGTTCCTGAGGGGCGTCGTGCAGACCGACCAGGGTGACACCGACGACGCCGTGGAGACATTTCAGCTGCTGACCGAGGATTTCCCCGAGCTTCCGGAGCCGCACAACAACCTCGCGGTAATCTGGGCGCAGAAGGGCGATTACGATCGCGCGCTCGCCGAGCTTCGGATCGCGCTCGCAGCGCACCCCGACTATGCCATCGCACATGAGAACCTCGGCGATGTCTACACCCGATTGGCCGGAGCGGAATACGATCGCGCCGTGAAAATCGACAAGACGAACAAGAGCGCGCAAGCCAAGCTGGTTCTGGTGCGCGAGCTCTACGCGGTAGCGCCGTCGAGCACGCCGCCGAAAGTCGTCGCTCCGAAACCCGCGTCCGTCAAGCCGGCCACGCCGGTCAAACCCAAGAAATAGCGCCCGCGAGCAACGCCCGCGCTATTTCGTCACCAGCGAAGGAGTCATTGCCGATGTCTCGCCGTTTAGCATGGATGTTCGCCCCGTTGTTTGCAGTTCTCGCCATCTCCGTGTCCTACGCCGCCAACCCGCTGGTCGATTTCGATACCTCGATGGGCAAGATCCGCGTCGAGCTCTATCCGGACGCAGCGCCGAAAACCGTCGAGCACTTTCTGGCTTACGTGAAATCGAAACAGTTCGATGGCACTCAATTTCATCGCGTCATTCCCGGATTCATGATCCAGGCCGGCGGATACACCGCCGACTTCGCCGAGAAGCCCACCTCGCTGCCGCCGGTGCCGCACGAGGGCGAGAGCAGCAGGAAGGCGGGTTTGTCCAACGTGCCGGGGACGCTGTCGATGGCGCGCACCAGCGATCCGCAATCGGCAAACGCGCAGTTCTTCATCAACGTCGCCGACAACAGCCGGCTCAATTTCCGCGAGCCCACGCCGCAAGGATATGGCTATACCGTGTTCGGCAAAGTGATCGACGGCATGGACGTCGTCAACAAGATCGCGGCGACTCCCACCGGTCCGGGTGGTAGCTTTCCGACCGACGTTCCGAAGACGATCGTGCTGATCAAGAGCGCGACGGTCGTCTCACCTTAGGCTCGCCATGGTCATCCTCCATACCAATCACGGCCCGATCACGATCGAGCTTGACGAGAAGCGCGCGCCGAAGTCCGTCGCCAATTTCCTGGAGTACGTGCGCAGCGGTCATTTCAACAACACGCTGTTCCATCGCGTCATCGACGGATTCATGATCCAGGGTGGCGGCTTCACTCCGGACTTCAAGCAGAAGTCCACGCGCGCACCGGTGGAGAACGAAGCATTCAACGGCGCCAAGAACGTGCATTACTCGGTGGCGATGGCGCGTACCTCGGACCCGCATTCGGCGACCGCGCAGTTCTTCATCAACGCCGCCGACAACGCGTTCCTCGATCACCGCGCGCCGAACGCGAATGGCTGGGGCTATTGCGTGTTCGGAAAAGTGGTCGATGGCAAGGACGTGGTCGACCACATCGCGGGTGTGCCGACCGGCAGCCGCGGTGGCCACCAGGACGTCCCGACCAGCGACGTCATCATCGAGCGCGTCGAAGAAACTGCGTGACGGCCGAGCGGCGCGCCGTACATACGGCTCGCCGCCCGAATCCCGGTGGCGCCCTTTCTCTTCGCATCCGATCTGCACTTGTCGCCCGCGCGGCCGCGCCTGGTCGAGGCTTTTCACGCGCTGGTCGCGGGTCCCGCGCGCTATGCCGGCGCGCTGTACCTGCTGGGCGACCTGTTCGACGTCTGGCTCGGCGACGATCAGTTGCGCGAGCCGATGGCCGCGGAAGTGGCGCGCGCCCTCGCTGAATTACCTGGCCTCGGCGTGTCGATATTCCTGCAACCCGGCAACCGCGATTTCCTGATGGGCGCGCGCTTTGCACACGCGTGCCGCGCGACGCTGCTGCCCGACGAAGTGGTGCACGATGTTCAGGGCACGCGAACGCTGCTCATGCACGGCGACCTGCTGTGCACTGACGACGTCGAATACCAGCGCTTTCGCGCGTACTGGCAGGATCCGACGCGTCGCGATCGGTTGTTGTCGCGGCCGTATTTCGTGCGCAGGATGGTCGCTTCGGCGATGCGCTTCGGCAGCCGCCGAGCGACAGCGGCGAAAGACGAAGTCATCATGGACGTCAATGCCGATGCCGTGGCGGCGGTCCTGCGCAAGCATCGCGTGACCCGTCTCATCCATGGGCACACGCATCGTCCGGCGCACCACGAGCTGGTGGTCGACGGCCACTCGTGCGAGCGCTGGGTGCTCGCGGACTGGTACCGCGCCGCGAGCTACCTGCGCATCGATGCGAACGGCGTCGAGGCGCAGGTCGTGGACACGACCGGGCGCTCATGACCGCCGCGCAGCCGGACGTCCCGTCGATCCGGCTGGTCGTCGCGATCGACCATCTTGGGCGTCCGCGCGCGACCTCGGTCCGAGGGGAGTTGACCTAACCGAGCGCTTGCGCGAAATCGCCGATGAGGTCGTCACGGTCTTCGATGCCGACCGAAATACGGATCAGCGAATCGGCGATGCCCATGGTTGCTCGCCGGGCCGCGCCCATCTCGTGGAAGATCGTATGCGCGACCGGTATCGCGAGCGTGCGATTGTCGCCGAGATTCGATGAGAGCACGACCACGTCGAGCCGGTTGAGGAAATCGAAGCAATCCTGCCCGGGATCGAGCTCGAACGAGAGCAGAGCACCATAGGCGCGGAACAGCGCGCTTGCCAGCACGTGCTGCGGATGCGACGCCAGTCCCGGGTAGTAGACCGTGCGAACGCGCGCTTGCGCCGCCAGATACTCGGCGAGCGCCTGCGCGTTGGCGCAGGCGCGTTCCATGCGCAGCGCCAGTGTTTCGGCGCCGACGGCGAGATGGTGCGCCTGCTCGGCGGCGAGCGTGCCTCCCCAGTCGCGCAGTCCTTTCTTACGGATCTGCGTGATGCCCCACAGCGCAGCGTTGGCGCCCTTGTAGCTGTCGAGGATGTTGGGGTAGCGCGTCCAGTCGAATACGCCGGTATCGGTGATGCTGCCGCCGAGCGCGTTGCCGTGCCCGCCGATGTACTTGGTGAGTGCGTTCACGACGAGATGTGCGCCGACGCTCTTCGGCACGAACAGGTACGGCGAGGTCATCGTGTTGTCGACGACGTAGATCAGCCCGCGTTGCGCACAGAGCTCGCCGATGCGCTTGAGGTCGGCGACCTGGGTGCGCGGGTTCGCGATGGTCTCCACGAAGACCAGGCGTGTTTCCGGGCGCAGCGCGGCGGCGACCGCCGCGACGTCGGTCGCGTCAACGAAGCTGACCGCGCCCCCATGTGCTTCCAGGGTGTTGAACAGGCTGTTGGTGTTGCCGAACAGAAATGCGCTGCTCACTACGTGATCGCCCGCGCGCAGCAGCGCCAGCATGACGGCGCCGATCGCCGCCATGCCCGTGCCGAAGCAGACGGTGGCGACCCCCTGCTCCATCTGGTTCACCTTCTGCTCGAGCGCCGCCGCGGTCGGGTTGCCCTGGCGGCCGTAGGCGTACCCTGGCGTCTTGCCCTGGAACACGGCGGCGAGCTCGCGCGCGTCGCGATAGCCGTATGCGACCGACAGATGCAGCGGCTTGTGCAGCGAGCCGTGCTCGATCGGCGCGTCGCGGTCGGCGTGGAGGATGGAAGTGGTAAATCCGCAAGTGCGTCGCATGGCGTCGTCCAAACAAAAAGCCCGTCAGCTTGCGCTAAACGGGCCTCGGATCGCTGCGGCTCGCTTTAGCTGAATTTGTTAAGCGCCCGCAAGCTGCGAAGCCATATTCGGCTCCCTTTCAAATCGGCGCTGCAATCAGTATCCGTGCAAAGCCACCGCGCGTCAATACGCCGCGGTCGCGGCCCGGGCAGGCGTTCAGCCCGCGAGTTTCTCCTCCTCGAGCAGAAGCTCCTGATCGGCCTCGCCGCGCGCTTCGTCGCGCACCTCTGCGAGCTGCGACAGGTAATCGGCGGTGACGTCGCCGGTCACGTAATAGCCGTCGAAGCACGAGGCTTCGAATTCCTTGAGCTTGGGATTGACCGCGCGAATGGCGCGCTTGAGCGCTTCGAGGTCCTGGTAGATGAGCAGATCGGCGCCGATCTCGCTCGCGATCTCGGCCTCGGTGCGGCCGGTGGCGATGAGCTCGCGCTGGTTCGGCATGTCGATCCCGTACACGTTGGGGTAACGCACCGGCGGGCTCGCCGACGCGAAATACACCTTGCGCGCGCCCGCCTCGCGCGCCATCGACACGATCTCGCGGCTGGTGGTGCCGCGCACGATCGAATCGTCGACCAGCAGCACGACCTTGTCCTTGAACTCCATGCCGATGGGATTGAGCTTCTGGCGCACGCTTTTGCGGCGTATCGCCTGGCCCGGCATGATGAACGTGCGACCTATGTAGCGGTTCTTGACGAAGCCTTCCCGGTAGGTGAGCCCGAGATGATTGGCGAGCTCGAGCGCGGACGGACGACTGGAGTCGGGAATCGGTATCACCACGTCGATATCCTGCGCTTCGGGAATGTTCGCGATCTTGCGTGCGAGCTCGCCGCCCATGCGCAGGCGCGATTCGTAGACCGACGTTCCATCGATGACCGAGTCCGGTCGCGCGAGGTAGACGAACTCGAAGATGCAGGGATTGAGCTGCGGATGCTCCGAGCACTGGCGCGAGTGGAAACGTCCGGCCTGGTCGACGAACACCGCCTCGCCGGGAGCAACGTCGCGCAGGATCGAGAAGCCCAGCGCCTCCAGCGCCACCGATTCGCTCGCGACCAGGTACTCGGTTCCGCCCATCGACTCGTTGACGCCGACGATGAGCGGACGGATCCCGTAGGGGTCGCGGAACGCGAGCAGCCCGTAGCCCGCGATCATGGCAACGATCGCGTAGGCGCCACGACAGCGCTTGTGCACCGCGGCGACGGCGGCGAAGATGGCATTGGCGTCGAGCTTGGCGTGATGCGCCGCACGCTCGAGCTCGAGCGCGAGCACGTTGAGCAGCACTTCGGAGTCGGAGTTGGTATTGACGTGCCGGAAGTCGAGCTGGAACAGCTCGCGCTTGAGCGCCTCACTGTTGGTGAGGTTGCCGTTGTGCGCGAGCGTGATGCCGAAGGGCGAATTGACGTAGAACGGCTGCGACTCGAGCTCCGAGGTCGCCGATCCCGCGGTGGGATAGCGGCAATGGCCGATGCCGGCGTTCCCGCTGAGATCGCGCATGTTGCGCGTGCGGAACACGTCGCGAACGTACCCGGCCGCTTTGTACATGTGGAACATGGGTCCTTCGCTGGTCACGATCCCGGCCGCGTCCTGGCCGCGATGCTGCAAAAGCAGCAAGGCGTCGTAGAGCAGCTGGTTGACCGGGGTATGCGTGACCGCGCCGACGATGCCGCACATAGGTCTACACTCCTGCGCGCGCGGCCGGCTTGGGCACGGGCCGCGGCGATTTGCCATAGTCGAGTTGCTCTGCCCACGAGCGCGGCAGCCACGGCTTGAGGCTCGACGCCGCCACGACCAGAGGCGGCGCCAGCACCGCATTCTGCCACCAAAGCTGGTGCGGAAGGCTGGTCAATCCGGCTGCCAATACGCCTATGACAGCAATAAGCACGCCGCGTGCCACGCCGACGAGGAATCCGAGCAGCCTATCCAGAAATGCGAGACCGACCGCTCGCACCAGCCGGTACAGCATCCAACCCAGCAGCGCTCCGATGATGAGCACGACGATCACGATGATCGCGAAGGCGGTGAGGTAGCGAAGCGCCGGGCTGCCTCCCATCGCCGGCATAAGCGCCTCCACCGCCGGCGACATCTGCACCGCCAGTACCAGGGCGACGATCCATGCGCCCAGCGAAACGACCACGCGCACGAACCCGGTGATGAAGCCGAGCAGCGCCGACAGCGCCACGATGGCGATCACCAGGAAATCGAATCCCGTCACTTGGCCGGGATCACCAGCGCACGATCGTAGCCGGCCGCCTTGAGCTTGGCGAGCGCCGCGTCCGCATCGCCACGCGTGGTGAATGGACCGACGCGAACGCGACGCACCGTCCCGTGCGTCGTCGGTACCGCTTCGACATACGCCGCGTAGCCGCCGGCCTTCACCTGGGCGGCCAGATCAGCGGCGACCTTGCTGTCGGCGAATGCGCCCACCTGGACCGCGAACGCCCCCGCGACAGCAATGCCATCTGACTTCGGCGGCGACGCCGGCTTCGGAGCCGGCGCGGTCGACTTGACCGGGGCTTCCGCCTTGGCGGGCGCGTCGACCTTCGTAGGTGTGTCGGCCTTGGCGGGCGCATCGGCCTTGGGGGATGTGTCGGCTTTCGGAGCCTGCTCGGTGGTCACGGGCGTCTCTGTTTTTGCGGGAGAGAGCTCCGACGTGCGCGCCGTAGACGACGATGCAGCGGGTTCGTTCGCCTTGGCGGTCACTGCGTCCGCTTTCGTCGCGTCAGCGGGCGCCCGCGCGTCGGTCTTCGACGTCAACGGCGGTTGGCCGAGTGCGCGGCGCTCGGCCTCGGCGATCGATTTTTTTGCGGGTGATTTGGCATCGGACGGCGCCGTTGGATTGGCGGGCAGCGCCGCGTCAGGCGAAAGCGGATTGACGAACTTGCTGTTGTCGACCGGTGGAATGCGCACCGAGACTTCGTCGCCGAGAGGCTTGGGGTCGCTTTCCAGCAGAAGCGGCAGGATCACCGCCGCGGCGAGGGCCAGGACCACCGCGCCCACGAGCCGGCGGCGCGCGCGTCGCTTCAACTCGTCGACGGCGAGATCGGGAGCCTCGGAACGAATGGCCATGCGGATGGGTTCGGGCGCGCTACGCGAATCGCGGCGAGAGCGCAGCCGCGACGGTCTGGAAGGAGCCGAAAACGACGATTCTATCAGCTTCCCTGCTCGCCTCGCACGCCGCGCGGTACGCATCGGAAGGATCGTCGAAGGTCTCGATCGAGGATGCATCGATGCCTGCCGATACGAGCCGCGCGCGCAGCATCGTCGCGTCGGCGCCGCGCGGCGGTGGAAGCGTCGTCACCATCCACCGATCGACGCGCGGACGCATCGCCGCAATCACCGCATCGATGTCCTTGTCGGCCATGATGCCGAACACCGCGATGGTTTGCGCATGGAAGCCCATGCTCGCCAGCGTATCGGCGAGCGCCGCGGCCGCCTGCGCGTTGTGCGCGACATCGAGCACGCGCACCGGGCGGCCGGGAAGAACCTGAAAGCGTCCGGGCAGCTCGATGCCGACGAGGGCCTCGCGCACCGCGCCCATCGACAACGGCAGACGATCGCGAAGCGCATCAACCGCGGTGAGCGCACTCGCCGCGTTGGCGAGCTGATACGCGCCGCGCAGCGCCGGATACGGCAGCCCATGGCGCGCGCCGCCGGGGCCGCGGTAGCTCCATTGTCCCGCGCTGGCGCTGAAATCGTAGTCGATGCCGATGCGCAAAAGTTTTGCGTCGAGAGCACTCGCGCGCTCGAGCAGGCTGCGCGGCGGATCGCGATCGCCGCAGATCGCCGGGTGCTGCCTCCGAAAAATACCTGCCTTCTCGGCGCCGATCGCCTCGCGCGTCGATCCCAGGTAATCGACATGGTCCACGTCGATGCTCGTGACGACCGCGACGTCGGCGTCGACGATGTTGACCGCGTCGAGCCGGCCGCCTAGTCCCACTTCGAGCACCCACGCATCGAGCGGCTCGCGCGCGAACAGCCACAGCGCGGCCAGCGTCCCGAACTCGAAATAGGTCAGCGCGACGCCGTCGCGCACCGCCTCGACCGCGGCGAAGGCTTCGCACAGCGCAGCATCGTCGGCGTCGCTACCTGTGATGCGAACGCGCTCGTTATAACGTGTTAGATGAGGCGAGGTATACAGGCCGACGCGATAACCGCCTGCGGCGAGCATGCGCTCGATGAACGCACAGGTCGAGCCTTTCCCATTGGTGCCTGCCACCTCGATTACAGGGCCGCGCGGCGAGATGGCGAGCCGGGAGTAGACCTCGCGCACGCGATCCAGCCCCAGCGCGATGGCCTTCGGGTGAAGCGTGGAGAGGTAGGTGAGCCAGTCCGCAAGCGTCGCCGGCCCGTTCATCTCGCCGATCTCGATGTCGCTGCCCAGCGCGTGCGCACGCCGCGCGCTCAGGCCGTCGGCATCGGCTCGCGTTGCAGGAGCGCGATCAACCGCGGCAATTCGTCCTTGAGCTGCCGGCGATCGACGATCATGTCGATGGCGCCCTTTTCGAGCAGGAACTCGGCGCGCTGGAAACCCTCGGGAAGCTTTTCGCGCACGGTCTGCTCGATCACGCGCGGGCCGGCAAACCCGATCAGCGCGCCAGGCTCCGCAATCACCACATCGCCGATCATCGCGAAGCTCGCGGAGACTCCGCCCATGGTCGGGTCGGTCAGGATCGTGATGAACGGCAGGCGCGCCTTGGACAGCTCCTGCAGGACCGCGGTGGTCTTTGCCATCTGGAACAGCGAGTTCACGCCTTCCTGCATGCGCGCTCCGCCACTCGAGGTGAAGCACACGAATGGAACGCGTGCTTCGAAGGCGACGCGCACGCCGCGCACGAAGCGCTCGCCCACCACCGATCCCATCGAGCCGCCCATGAACCCGAACTCGAAAACGGCCACCACCAGCGGCACCGTGCGGATGCTTCCCTGCATCACCACCAACGCGTCTGTTTCGCCGGTCTCCTCGAGCGCGGCGGACAGCCGCTCGGGATACTTGCGCGTGTCCTTGAACTTCAGGCTGTCGACCGGCAGCACTTCGGAACCGATCTCGTAGCGCGCTTCGGGATCGAGCAGCTGGTCGATGCGCTCGCGCGCGGTGAGACGTCCGTGGTGGCTGCACTTCGGACACACCCCGAGATTCTTCTCGAGGTCGGTCCGATAAAGCACAGCCTCGCAGGCAGGACACTTGATCCACAGGCCCTCGGGCATCGCCTTGCGCGCGACGCCGGGGGTGGCCTTGATGCGCGGGGGCAGCAGTTTTTGCAGCCAGCTCATGTCAAACGAATCCTGCCGCTAGGCCGCGCGTCGCGCAACCGAGTCGATCGCGGTGCGGATGGTCGCGAGCCACGCGGCCGCGCGCTGCGCTGCGCTGTCCGGCGGACCCGTTTCGATTTCCTGGATGATGCGGCTGCCGATCACAACAGCGTCGGCGTGGGAAGCGATCGCCTGCGCACCCGCCGCGTCGCGAATGCCGAATCCCACGCCGATGGGGAGCGAAACGTGGCGACGGATCTCGGCCAGGCGCGACACTACCGCGGCGGTGTCCAGGTGACCTGCGCCGGTGACACCCTTGAGGGAGACGTAGTAGACGTAGCCGCGAGCGAGCTTGGCGATGCTGGCGATGCGCCGCTCCGGCGTGGTCGGTGAAAGCAGGAATATCGGATCGATCGCGCGCGTCTCGAGGACTGCCGCAAAGTCGGCCGCCTCCTCCGGTGGATAGTCGACGACGATCACGCCGTCGACACCGACCTCCTGCGCGCGCTGCGCAAAGCGCGCGGCGCCCATGGCCTCGATGGGGTTGGCGTAGCCCATGAGCACGACCGGCGTCGATGCGTCGCCGCGACGAAAGGCCGTGACCAGATCGAGCACGTTGTCGAGTCCCACGCCCTGCGCGAGCGCGCGTTCCGATGCGCGCTGGACCACGGGGCCGTCCGCCATCGGATCGGAAAACGGAACACCGAGCTCGATGATGTCGGCACCCGCCGCGGTCAACGCGTGCATGATCGGCAGCGTGTGCGCCAACGAGGGATCGCCGGCGGTGACGTACGGGATGAGCGCGCTGTGACCCGCGTCGCGCACCCGTGCGAAAGTGGCGTCGATGCGGCTCATCGGATCGCCGCCCTCAGCGGCGCGTATCGCACTCGGGCCGGCAATGGAACTTGAGGCCGGTGCGTTCGGCCACCGTGTTCATGTCCTTGTCGCCGCGTCCGGACAGATTGACCAGCAGCACCTTGTCGTGGCCCAGCGTCGGTGCAAGCTGTGTCGCGTAGGCCAGTGCGTGCGCCGATTCCAGCGCCGGGATGATGCCTTCGATGCGGCAGCAGTCGCCGAACGCGGCGAGCGCCTGCGCATCGGTGATCGAGACGTATTGCGCGCGACCGCTGTCCTTGAGCCACGCGTGCTCGGGACCCACGCCCGGATAGTCGAGGCCCGCAGATACCGAATGCGTCTCGATGATCTGGCCGTTGCCATCCTGCAGCAGGTACGTGCGATTGCCATGCAGGACGCCCGGACGTCCCGCGGTGAGCGACGCCGCATGGCGTCCGGTTTCGATGCCGTCGCCCGCAGCCTCGACGCCCACCAGGCGCACGTCACGGTGGCCGACGTACGGGTGGAAAATGCCCATCGCGTTGGAGCCTCCGCCGACGCACGCGATCACGACGTCGGGTTGCCTCCCGATCATCTCGGGCATCTGCCACAGGCACTCCTTGCCGATCACCGTCTGGAAGTCGCGCACCATCATCGGATACGGATGTGGTCCAGCGACCGTGCCGATGATGTAGAACGTATCCTCCACGTTGGTAACCCAGTCGCGCATCGCTTCGTTGAGCGCGTCCTTGAGCGTCTTCGATCCCGACTCGACCGGCACGACCTCGGCGCCCAGCAGCGTCATGCGAAAGACGTTTTGCGCCTGGCGCTTGATGTCTTCCGACCCCATGTAGACCACGCACTTCATGCCGAAGCGCGCGGCGACCGTGGCCGTCGCAACGCCGTGCTGACCGGCACCGGTTTCGGCGATGACGCGTGGCTTGCCCATACGCTTGGCCAGCAATGCCTGACCCATGCAATTGTTGATCTTGTGCGCGCCGGTGTGGTTGAGATCCTCGCGCTTGAGATAGATCTGCGCGCCACCGAGCCGTTCGGACCAGCGCCGCGCGTGATAGATCGGGCTCGGCCGGCCGACATAGTGCTTGAGCTCGGACGCGAACTCGGCGACGAACTCGGGATCGTTGCGGTAGCGCGCATACTGCTCGCGCAATTCGTCGAGCGCGTGGATCAGCGTCTCGGCGACAAAGGTACCGCCGTAGGGGCCGAAGTGACCCGCGGCATCAGGAAGCGCGTACGGCATGTCACCCATCTGCATTGCGAACCTCGCGGATGAACGCGGCGATCTTGGACGGACTCTTAATGCCCTTTTGCGGTTTTCCGTCGTCGCCGGTGACCTCGACGCCGCTGGACACGTCGACCGCCCAGGGATGTAGCGCGCGGACCGCGGCACCCACGTTCTGCGGCGTCAGGCCGCCCGACAGGATCAGCGGCCGCGTCAGTCCTTCGGGTACGACGGTCCAATCGAACGTAGTGCCGGTGCCCCCAGGCAGCCCCCCCTGCTCGAACGCGTCGAACAGCCAGCCGCTCGCCGTAGGATAGCCGCCCGTGCATTGTAACAAATCGACGCCAGGCCTGACCGCAATCGCCTTGATGTACGGCCGGCCGAAGCTCGCGCAGAACTCGGCACTTTCATTGCCGTGGAATTGCAGGACATCGAGCGCGACGAAATCCTGAGCCGCGAGCACGTCGTCGGCGCTCGGATCGACGAACAATCCGACGATGCTCACGAATGCCGGCATGGCATCAGCGATCGCGCGCGCCTGATCGAAGCTCACGCAGCGCGGCGTGCCCTTCCAGAACACCAGACCGATCGCGTCCGCACCTGCATGCGCCGCGGCGAGGCCATCTTCGACGCGGGTGATGCCGCAGATCTTGACGCGGGTGCGCATGCTCATGCCGCCACGATGCGCACGGGCACGACGCATGGCGGCAGGTTCCACCGCGGCAGGTAGTCCGCGCCGGTGAAATACAGTCCGCTCGCGTCGAAAGTGGGCGCACCCTGTGCGCGATCGCGGCTTGCGAGGAGTGTTTGCATCCAGCGCGCTTGTTCGCTTCCGCTGCCGATGCGGACCAGCGCGCCGACGATGTTGCGCACCATGTGATGCAGGAACGCGTCGGCGTGCAACTCGATACGCACGATATCGGCCTCTCGCGTGATGGTCAGTCGGTCCAGCGTTTTTACCGGCGATTTCGCCTGGCACTCGGCTGCGCGAAACGCCGAGAAATCGTGCGTCCCCAGCAGAGCCTCGGCCGCCTCGCGCATGGCGGACAGCACCAGCGGACGATGGTACCAGCCGACCCGCGATTGCAGCAGCGCGGGCCGAACCGGTGCGTTGAGCAACAGATACGCGTAGTGGCGTCCGCTCGCGCTAAACCGGGCATGGAATGCATCGTTCACCGCCAGCGCCCAGCGCACGCCGACGCTGGCCGGAAGCGCGCTGTTGACGCCGCGCACCCACGCCGAGTCCGGGCGCGACGCGTCGGTGTCGAAATGAACCACTTGCATGGTCGCGTGCACTCCGCTATCGGTACGCCCGGCGGCAACGGTAGTGACCGGCGCGCCGGCGATGCTTGCGAGCGCGCGCGACAGCGCGTCCTGCACGCCCAGGCCATCGGCCTGCGATTGCCAGCCGTGAAAGGAGCTGCCGTCGTATTCGACGCCGAGCGCGATGCGCATGATCGTTGAGTCGGTTAAAAAAACAACGGCGCCCGCAGGCGCCGCCGTTGCGAAGATCGGAAGTATTACGCCAGTTTGGCCATCAGCGCTTGTGCTTCGGACTTCTGCTGGTCGTCGCCTTCGTGCAGGACTTCCTGCAGGATTTCACGCGCTCCCTCGACATCGCCCATTTCCTGGTAGGCCTTGGCGAGATCGAGCTTGGTTGCCGCGTCGTGCCACTGGCCGTCGAGCACTGAAGGCGTCGGATCCTCGAAGGTTGAGCGCGCCGGATCAAATGCGAGATCGAGTTTGTCGAGCTCGATCGCCGCGGCAGGCCGTGCCAGCTGTGGCGCAGGCGCGCTGGCGCCGGCCATCGCCAGCGCCGGCTCGTGCGAAGGCGACGGCTGAACCGGCTTCGCGGCAGGCGCGACCGATGGCTTCATCGCCGGCGGCGGCTCGTCGAGGTGGAAGTCGAGGTCGAACTTGGGTACCGACTCGGGCTCGAAGGAGACCGTGTCATACGAAGGCGCCGGCGGTTTTTCCGTGGCGGCTCTCGCCATTGCGGCGGCACCGGCGGCGAGCGCCGCCGCGCCGGCCGCCATCGTCGTCGCGGGCTTGTTGATCGGAGTCTCGTCGAAGGACCGCGCCGTGACCGGGGTCACCGCGGCAGGCGACTTGGCATCGGCCACACCCGACGTCGGCGCCAGCGAGATTTCCTCGTCGAGCGCGAAGTCGAGATTCGAACGAGGCGGCGGCGCTACTTCCGGAACCCGCTCATGCTCGGGCGCGGATGCGAATACCTGGGTATCGCTCGCTTCGGCGGGCGTGCTGATGGGGAAGCTCGCGGCGTGGCCGGCGTCGCCATACAGCGGATTGTTCGGGTCGAGCTGGCGGCCGAGCGCCACGGCCTTTTGCCAGACTTCGCCCTGACCGCCCGATACCGAGTAGAGCTCGCTGGCCACGGTCTCGAACGCCGACGGTTTGTTGTGCTGGGCGTGGATCTCGAGCAGCTTGAGGTAGATCTCCTGGCGCTGCGAATCCTTCTTGAGCGCATCCTTGAGTATCTCCTCAGCCTGCGCATCGCGACCATAGGCGAGATAGACCTCCGCCTCGGCGATCGGGTCGACTTCGTCGGTGTCGATGTTGCCGAGTCCCTCGCGGCTGAAATCGCTGGCCAGCGAGTTGTCGCCGGTGTTCACGACGCCGCCACCCGTGGAGCCGAACACCGTGTTGGTCTTGATGTCGGTACCGGAGATGATGCTGTCCTCGAACTTAGTCGTCTTGCGACGGCGCGCGGCGATGAGCCCGGCAATTCCGAGCAGCACGATCAGCGCGCCGGCGGCGACCGCCCACGTCGGCGTGTTGCCGAACAGGTCGTCGATGAAGGACGTCTCTGGAGCCGCCTTCTTGGCGGGCGCCTTCACCGGGACCGGCGGCTCCGCCTTCGGCGCGGGCGTCTCGGCCTTAGATTCGGTGGGCGCAGGCATCGGGGCCGCAGCGACGGGCGGGGGCGGTGGCGTCTCTGGAGCCTTAGCGACCGGCGTCGGCGGTGGCGTCTCTGGAGCCTTAGCGACCGGCGTCGGCGCGGGCGTCGGCGCCACGACCGGCGCGGGTGCCGGGCTCGACGGCGGCGGCGTCGGAACCGGCGTCAGCGTCGCTGAGGGTGGTGTCGCCTGCGTAGTCGTCGCAGGTGCCGAGGTGATCGGCACGGCCGGGGCCGGCGCGGGCGCCGCTTTTGGCGCCTCAGCCTTGCCCTTGGCGGCATCGCCTGCCCTCGACTGGAGGTCGGCCATGGTCTGATTGCGCAGATCCGCGGCACGCTGCAGATCACGAACCGTTTTTTCCAGCTCGGCCACGCGCGCATTGGCATCGCGCAATGCTTTGTCCTTCGCGGCGGCATCCTCGGCCTGCGCGGTCCCAGCGCCGCTGCCTTTGCCCGCGCGCGAAACCATCAGCTGGTCGCGTCCGGGCTCGCGTGCACCGGCCTTGTCCTCGACTACGGTGCCGATCTTCCCGCTGGTGGACTGCCGTCCCGCACTCGCATCGACGGCGGGCGCTGCAGCGGCAACGCGGTCGCGGTAGGCACGCCAATCGGCGGATTGCGTCTTGACCACGGTCGATGCCTCGGACGGTGTGACCGCCGCGACCTGGTCCGCCGGTGGAACCGTGAGGATCTGTCCGCTGCGCAGGCGGTTCATGTTCTTGCCATCGAACGCGCTCTCATTGCTGCGGAACATTGCCACCAGCATCTGCTCGAGGCTCACGCTATCGGGCTTGTATTCCTTCGCGATTTTGGAGAGCGTGTCGCCCGGCTTGACGGTATACCCGCCGCTCGCATCGGGAGGCGTGATGCTTCCCGTGGTCGCCGCCGCGGGGGCGGCCTCCGCCGCGCGACGCGAGCCGCGCGGGGCGCGCGCCGGTGTCGTCTGCGCGACGATCGGGGCCGCCGGTTCGACCGCCTGTGCCTGCGCATCGCCGCCCGGCGGATCGAGCAGGAACGTGTAGTCGCGAACGACGCGCCCGGTCGCCCAGCTGATCTCGACGATCATGTCGAGAAACGGATCGTTGACTGCCTGCGAGGTGGTAACGCGCAGATACGGAACGTTGTTGGCGCCCTGCTCCAGCGTGATGCGCGCTCGAGCAAGCGCCGACGAGTACTGGACGTTGTTGTCGCGGTATACGGATGAGTCGGCGATTCGCGCGCGCAGCGAGTCGAGTTCCTCGCGTTGCGCGGACTGCAGCTCGATTTGCGCCGAAAGCGGCTGCCCGAGACTCGAAAGCACGGTCAGCTTTCCAAGTCCCAGCGCAAAGGCCGAGATGGGAAGGGCCAGAACCCCCGCCAACAGGCCGCAAGTAATTACTGGTTTTGCTCGCATGCCGACCTCGAGTGTTCGTATTAGCTAAGCTAAACTAACATCATGGAGTTAGGGCCGCAAGCTAAACCTCGGTATTAGATCGTCTTTTTGCCCTAAATGCCTCGTTCGGAGCCCCTTAGGGAGGATACGGCGACGCCCATCGCGAGCGCTATGGATAGGTGACGTTTGTGGCGCCGCTACAACAGCTTGTGGAAGCCAAGCCCATAGGGGGCCGGCGGGTGGGTTGTTGTAACCGCGCCGCTTCACGGCGCGCGGCGCCGTTCGGGGTTAGCGCCAAAGCATAAAACCGGGCAAAAAGGCGCCGCTTCGGCGGGTCACGCGCGACCTTGTCATAAGTAGCGCGCGGCTCGAGCGGCGGCCTCAACGCGAGGCCAGGATGCGCAACATGCGGCGCAGCGGCTCCGCCGCCCCCCACAAGAGCTGGTCGCCGACCGTAAAGGCGCCGAGGTATTCGGGGCCCATCGACAGCTTGCGCAGGCGGCCGATCGGAATGTCCAGCCTGCCGGTCACCGCGGCCGGGGTGAGCTCACGCACGCTCGCCTCGCGCGTATTCGGAACCACGCGCACCCACTCGTTCGCCGACGCGATGCTGCGCTCGATCTGTTCGATCGGAACGTCGCGCCGCAGCTTGATGGTCAGCGCCTGGCTATGGCAGCGCATCGCGCCGATGCGCACGCAAATCGATTCGACCGGGATCGGCTCGTGCGACCGGCCGAGGATCTTGTTGGTTTCCGCGCCGCCCTTCCACTCCTCCTTGCTGACGCCATTGCCCATGTCTTCGGCGATCCATGGAATCAGGCTGCCCGCCAGCGGAACGCCGAAGTGCTCGGTGGGAAAGCGCTCGTCGCGAAGGATGCCGGCGACTTCGCGGTCGATGTCGAGAATCGACGACGCCGGATCCTCGAGCAGCGTCTTCGCCGCCAAGTGAGCCTCGCCCATTTGTTGCAGCAGCTCGCGCATGTTCTGCGCACCCGCCCCCGAGGCCGATTGATACGTCATGCATGTCATCCACTCGACCAGATCGTCCTGCAGCAGCCCGGCGATGGCCATCAACATTAGGCTCACCGTGCAGTTGCCGCCGATGAAGTTCCTGACCCCCCGCGCGAGCGCGGCATCGATGACGTGACGATTGACCGGATCGAGAATGATGACCGCGTCGTCGGCCATGCGCAGCGTCGACGCCGCATCGATGAAGTAGCCATTCCAGCCGCTGCCACGCAGCGCCTGATACATCGGCTTGGTCCAGTCTCCGCCCTGGCAGCTCACGACGGCGTCAAGACCGGCAAACGCCTTGGCATCACCGGCGTCGCGCAGAGGCGCTTGCGATTTTCCGATCGCGGGGCCCTCGCCACCCACGCTTGAGGTTGAAAAGAACACGGGGTCGACGAACTCGAAGTCGTTCTGCTCGAGCATGCGCTGCATCAGCACTGACCCGACCATGCCCCGCCAGCCTACGAAACCCACCCGCATCATCGCTCGCCTCTTCGTTGATCGTGTCGTGTGTGCGTACGCGCGCCGGCGGACTGCTGTCGCCTGCCCTCGTTCATTGCGGCTCGGCCGCCACGGCGAACGACGGATGCAGGCGTGCCATCGCGTAGGTGTCGGCATAGCGGCCGTCGCGAAAGGCGTGCGCGCGGCAGGTGCCTTCGATCGCGAAGCCGAACTTGCGATACAGCGCGATCGCCCCGAGATTGTCTGTAAAGACCCAGAGCTCGAGGCGCTGGTAGTTGATCCAGCCGTCGGCAAGCTCGAGCGCGGCGCGCATCAGTGCGCTTCCTACGCCGCAACCCTGGCGATCATCGCGCACAGACATGCCCAGTTGCCCTACGTGACGCCGACGAGGGCTTTTGCCCCCGTCATGCAGGCCGAGATTACCGACAACTTCACCGTCGATGGTCGCGACCAGCCAGTGATCTGCGGCGGGAAAATCGGCGAGCCGCTTGCGCCACGCCTCCACCGATGGATAGGGCAGCTGGAGGGTCCCCGCGATCACCTTAGGGCCGCTGAAGATCACCTGGATCGCGTCGGCGTCGCGCGGCTCCGCGCGACGTACGACGATGGGGTGGCCGGTCGTCGTCATCAGAGCGCCGCGACCACGGCGTCTCCCATCTGGCGCGTGCCCACCACGCGCTCCCCCGGCAGCGCGATGTCGGCGGTGCGCAATCCACCGGCAAGCACCTTGCGCACCGCGTGCTCGATGCGCTCGGCGATCGCGGGCGTGGCGAAGGTGTGGCGGAACATCATCGCGAGCGACAGGATCGTCGCCAGCGGGTTGGCCTTGTCCTGTCCGGCGATATCCGGCGCGGATCCGTGGATCGGCTCGTAGAGTCCCTTGTTGGCGGCGTCCAGCGACGCCGAAGGGAGCAGGCCGATCGACCCTGCGAGCATCGACGCCTCGTCGGAAAGAATGTCGCCGAACAGGTTGCCGGTCACGATCACGTCGAACTGCTTCGGGTTGCGCACCAGTTGCATCGCGGCGTTGTCGACGTACATGTGCGAAAGTTGCACATCGGGATACTGCGCGCCTGTTGCGGTGACCACCTCGCGCCACAGGATCGAGGTATCGAGCACGTTGGCCTTGTCCACCGAGCACAGCTTGCCGGAGCGCTTGCGCGCGATTTCGAAGCCGACCCGCGCGATGCGGCGAATCTCGTCCTCGTTGTAGCGCATGGTGTCGAAGCCCTCGGTGTGACCCTTGGCGTCGGTGCGGCGCCCGCGCGGCTCGCCGAAGTAGATGTCGCCCGTGAGCTCGCGCACGATCATGATGTCGAGCCCCGCGACCACCTCAGGCTTGAGCGAGGACGACGCCGCGAGCTCCGGGTACAGGATAGCGGGCCGCAGGTTGGCGAACAGGCCCAGCGCCTTGCGAATCGCGAGCAGGCCTTGCTCGGGCCGCAACGCCCGGGGCAGCTTCTCGTACTGCGGGCCGCCGACTGCACCCATGAGCACCGCATCGGCGCTGCGCGCGAGCGTGAGCGTCGCGTCGGGAAGCGGATGCTTGGCCGCATCGTAGCCCGCGCCGCCGATGGGTGCGGTCTCGGTCTCGACGCGCACGCCGTCGCTGGTCAGACGCTTCAGCACCTTCTGCGCCTCGGCGACGATCTCGCCGCCGATACCGTCGCCCGGAAGGATGGCAATCTTCACGCCGGTGCCTCCGTCAGCGCGCGCGTGCCGGCCCGCACAGAGGAGCCGGAGGGGGTTCGGGGATGTTCTGTGCCTTGAGTCGGGGTGCTTGGAAATCCGCTCAGAAAAGCCACGGCTGTTCCGTTTTGCGCTTTTCCTCGAACGCGCGAATCTCGGGCGCGTGTTCGAGCGTCAGGCCGATGTCGTCGAGGCCGTTGAGCAGGCAGTGCTTGCGAAAGGGCTCGACCTCGAAGCCGAAGCTCGTCGACGCATCGCTGGTCGCGACGATCTGTCGCTCGAGATCGATCGTGAGTCTGAAGCCCGGGAACGCCAGAGCCTCGTGAAACAGGCGGTCGACCTCGTGTGTGGAAAGCACGATCGGCAGCAACCCGTTCTTGTAGCAGTTATTGAAAAAGATGTCCGCGTACGACGGCGCGATGATCGCGCGGAACCCGTAATCCATGAGCGCCCATGGCGCGTGCTCGCGCGAGCTGCCGCAGCCGAAATTGCGCCGCGCGAGCAGGATCTGCGCGCCGTGATAGCGCGGCTCGTTGAGCACGAAATCGCGGTTGAGCGGCCGCGCGCTGTTGTCCATGCCAGGCTCGCCGCGATCGAGATAACGCCACGCGTCGAACAGGTTGGGGCCGAAGCCCGAGCGCTTGATCGACTTCAGGAACTGCTTGGGGATGATGGCGTCGGTGTCGACATTGGCGCGATCGAGCGGTGCCACCAGGCCGGTCACTACGCGGAAGGGTTGCATGGCGCTATCCCAGCCTGCGCACGTCGACGAAGTGCCCGGCGATGCCGGCCGCCGCCGCCATTGCGGGACTCACCAGGTGCGTACGGCCGCCAGCGCCCTGGCGGCCTTCGAAGTTGCGGTTCGACGTCGACGCGCAGCGTTCGCCCGGTTCCAACCGGTCGTCGTTCATCGCCAGGCACATCGAGCATCCGGGCTCGCGCCATTCGAATCCGGCCGCGGTGAACACGCGGTCGAGCCCTTCACGTTCGGCCTGCGCCTTGACCAGGCCCGAGCCCGGAACGACCATCGCGAGCTTCACATTGTCTGCCTTGCGCCGGCCGTCGACGACCGCCGCCGCCGCGCGCAAATCCTCGATGCGCGAGTTGGTGCACGATCCGATGAACACCTTGTCGATGCGGATGTCGGTCATCGCGGTATTGGGCTCGAGGCCCATGTACACCAGCGCGCGCTCGATCCCTTCGCGCAGGATCGGATCCTTTTCCCGGTCGGGGTCAGGAACGCGCCCTTCGATCGTCGTCACCATCTCCGGTGTGGTGCCCCAGGTGACCTGTGGCGCGATCGATGCCGCGTCGAGTTCGACGCTGCGATCGAACATCACGCCGGGATCGGAGCGCAGCGTGCGCCAGTGCGCGACGGCGCGCTCCCACATCGGACCGCTGGGAGCGAACGGTCTGCCCTTGAGGTATGCGATCGTGGTGTCGTCGACGCCGACCAGTCCCGCGCGCGCACCGGCCTCGATGGTCATGTTGCACACCGTCATGCGCCCTTCCATCGACAGTGCGCGGATGGCGCTGCCGTCGTATTCGAGCGTGTAGCCGGTACCGCCGGCAGTGCCGATCTTGCCGATGATGGCGAGCGCGACGTCCTTCGCGGTGCAGCCGAAAGACAGCGAGCCGTTCACGCTCACGCGCATGGCCTTGGTCTGCCGGGTGATCAGGCACTGCGTGGCGAGCACGTGCTCGACCTCGGAGGTGCCGATACCGAACGCCAGGCAGCCGAAGGCGCCATGCGTGCTGGTGTGCGAATCGCCGCAGACCACGGTCATGCCTGGCAGCGTGGCGCCGTTTTCCGGTCCGATGACGTGGACGATGCCCTGACGCAGGTCGCGGAACGGGAAATACGCCTTGGCGCCGTGTTCGTGCATGTTGGCGTCGAGCGTCTCGACCTGCGTACGCGAGATCGGATCGTCGATGCCGCGATCCCAGTGCTGCGTCGGCGTGTTGTGGTCCGCGGTGGCGACGATCGAACCCACCCGCCACGGCTTGCGACCGGCCTGCTTGAGCCCTTCGAACGCCTGCGGACTGGTCACTTCGTGCACGAGGTGACGGTCGATGTAGATCAGCGCCGTGCCGTCGCTTTCAGTGCGGACAACGTGGCTATCCCAGAGCTTGTCGTAAAGCGTGCGCGCAATCATGATGCAGTCCGCGCCAAAGGTGGCGAGAACCGAGAATTATTGCACGGCAGCAAGCCGTCGTCTAACTCGTCGATCCGCTCATTCGGTACGGATTCTCGCAACGACTGCTTCGGCGATCGCCTCGGGTGCCAGGCTGGATGTGTCGAAGCGCGTCGCCCCGGTCGAGCGCAGCCACGTCAGCTGGCGCTTCGCGAGCTGTCGTGTGGCGGCGATGGCGCGCTCGCGCAGCGTCTCCATGTCGGCATCGCCGGCAAGGAATTGAAGCGCCTGGCGATAGCCGACGCAGCGCATCGACGCCATGTTCGGCTGTAGCGCGTGGCGCGCGCGTAGCGCACGAAGCTCGTCGACGAGCCCGGCGGCCAGCATCGCGTCGAAGCGCAGCGCAATCCGCCGGTGTAGCTCGGCACGGTCCGTGGGATACAGGGCGAAGGCGAGAAATGCATGCTCGGGCTCGCGGGTGCGTGTGCCTTGCAACGCCGACAGCGGCTCACCGCTCAGCGCGTGCACTTCGAGCGCGCGCTGGATGCGCTGGGCATCGTGCGGCTGCAAACGAGCCGCCGTGGCAGGGTCCAGGCGCGCAAGCTCCGCGTGAAGCGCGGGCCACCCCTCGCGCGCGGCGCGCGCATCGAGCGCCGCGCGCACCGACGCATCGGCGCCGGGAAGATCCGATAGTCCTTCACGCAGGGCTTTGAAGTAAAGCATCGTTCCGCCAACCAATAACGGGATGCGAGCGCGCGCCTTGATCGCGTGGATCAGCGCCAGCGCGTCCTCTCGAAAGCGGGCCGCCGAGTAGGCGCCATCGGGATCGATGATGTCGATGAGGTGATGGGGCACACGGGAACGGGTGGCCGCGTCGGGCTTGGCGGTCCCGATGTCCATACCGCGATACACCTGCGCCGAATCGACGCTGACGATCTCGACTGGAAAACGCGACGCGATCATGAGCGCGACCGCGCTCTTGCCCGATGCGGTCGGGCCCATGAGGAGCACCGTGGGAAGCATCTAACGAGTGAACCCGTCGACTATCGGCCGCGCATGAACAGCCGGTCGAGGTCGCCCAGCGTGAGCTGGTACCACGTCGGACGACCATGATTGCACTGCCCGGCGCGCTCGGTGGCCTCCATCTCGCGCAGCAGCGCATTCATCTCGGCGATCGCAAGGCTGCGGTGCGCGCGCACCGCGCCATGGCAGGCCATGGTCGAGAGCATCTGGTCGCGCTGGGCGGTGAGCACCTGGCTGCCGCCATATTCGCGAACATCGGCGAGAACGGCGCGCGCCAGCATCACGACATCGGCGGCGGCCAGCGGTGCTGGGACAGCGCGCACCGCGAGCGTCGATGGACCGAGAATCGACAGCGTGAATCCGAGCGCCCCCAGCACCGCGCCCTGCTCTTCCGCCGTGGCGACGTCGAGAGGATCGGCAGGAAACGTCACCGGCACCAGCAGCGGCTGCATCGGCAAGCCGGACGCGAGTGCGTTCTTGAGACGCTCGTAGAGAATGCGTTCGTGCGCGGCGTGCATGTCGACCAGAACGAGGCCATCGCGATTCTGAGCGAGCACGAAAATGCCGTGCAGCTGCGCCAACGCGAAGCCAAGCGGGTGATCGTCGTCGTTGGGCAGATCGGGACCGGTCGCGACATCGCGGCGCTCGCCGAAAAGTCGCGCGTAGAACGCCGCCGGCTCGGCGCTGCCGAGCGCCATGTGAGCCTGCTGCGCAAGCGGCAGCGGCTCGGGCATCCAGGGCGGAATGCGCGCCGCGGCGACGCCAAGTTTTTCGGCAGCGGATACCGCCGGCTGCGCCGCGGCCGTCGCCGCAAGCGCCTGCTCGACCACGCGACGGACGAATTGATGCACCGCGCCGCTGTCGCGAAAGCGCACTTCGGTCTTGGTCGGATGGACGTTGACGTCGACCAGCCGTGGATCGATGCTGAGCCATAGCGCATAGGTCGGCTGGCGGTCGTGATGCAGCACATCCCGATACGCTTCGCGCAGCGCGTGCGCGAGCACGCGGTCACGAACGAAGCGCCCGTTAACGAAAAGATACTGGTGATCGCGTCCCGACGTTGCGTACGCCGGCCGCACCGCCCAGCCGGTCAGGCGCAGGCTGGCGACCTGTCCGTCGACGCTCGCGGCTTGCGCCGCGAACGCGTCGCCGAGCAATGCATCGACGCGCGCGCGCACGCCCTGCGCGAGCAGGCGATAGCGTACGCTGCCGTTGTGCTGGAAAGTGAATGCCACTTCCGGATGCGCCAGCGCGATGCGGCGAAAGGCTTCCTCGCAGTGGCCATATTCGGTGGCGTCGGTGCGCAGGAACTTGCGGCGCGCCGGCGTGTTGAAGAAAAGCTCGTGCACCGTCACGGTAGTGCCGCTCGAAAGGGCCGCCGGCTGCGGCAGGCCGGCCTCGCCGCCGTCAACCTCGATGCGCCACGCGTGCGGCTTGTCGCGCGAGCGCGAAGTCAGCGAAACGCGCGCGACCGACGCGATGCTGGCGAGCGCCTCGCCGCGAAATCCCAGCGTGGCGATCGCCTCCAGCCCGCTCGCGGTCGAGAGCTTCGAGGTTGCGTGGCGAGCGAGCGCGAGCTGCAGGTCCTCGCGCTCGATGCCGCTGCCGTTGTCGGCGACGCGGATCAGCTTGACACCACCTCGCGCCAGGTCGACGTCGATCTCGGAGGCGTCGGCATCGACGCTGTTTTCGAGCAACTCCTTCAATACCGACGCAGGCCGCTCGACGACTTCACCCGCGGCGATCTGGTTGATGAGCTGGTCGGGCAACGCCCGGATCGACGGCATCAGCGCGCCAGTCCCTGCGTCCAGCGCGCGTAGACGTCGTCGGCCACGCGCGACAACGCAGCGAGCCGTGCGTCGAGGTCGCGCATGATGTCATCCCTGCTCTGCGTGGCGCGCACGGTCGACGGCGGAAGCTCGTCCGCGCCGGCGCGGCACCAGGTCTCGACCATCGAGCGCGTCATCTCTATGTGGCACTGGAAACCGACGTGCTTGCCGAGCGTATAGCCCTGGTTGCGGTTGAAATCGTTGGTAAGCACCCGCGTGGCGCCGGGCGGCAGTTCGAAAATATCGTAATGCCACTGGAAGGTGGAGAAGGCGTGGCGGCCGCCGAACCACGAGGCATCGGCGGTGCGCACGTCGCCCCATCCAATCTCGGGGGTTTCGGTGCGGCGCACCTGCGCGCCCATGGCCTTAGCGAAAAGCTGGCCGCCGAGGCAATGCCCGATGACCGGAATCTCCTCGGCGACGGCGGCACGCACCAGCGCGAGCAGCGGCGCGTTCCACGGCAGCTCGTCGTTCGCGCTCATCGGCCCACCCATCATGCCGATGCCTGCGAACTCGCGCGGATTCGTTGGAACGGCGTCGCCGCGATCGATCGCGATGAGCTTCGAGGCGATGCCCTGCGCATCCAGCCATTCGCCGAAATGGCCGGCACCTTCCGTGGGTGAAAAGCGGAAAATCGCGACCGGTTTCATGAAGCTGCATTGTACCGCGCGCTCCGCGCTGACCGCGTTGCCGGAGTCGAGCGCGGCGTCGCGCCGGTGCTATGATCGCCGCGCATGGGCACCTCCGCCGCCACGCGACCGGCGTCTTGCGCCGAGCTGGGCCTCGAGCGCGCCGCCTACGCGGCGCTGCGGGTGCTCGACACGCCGCAGAAGGTGCAGCAGTTCGTTTCCGCGATTCCCATCAACTACGAGCTCGGCGGCGAAACGCTGCTGTCGGTGAGCGAAGTTCTCGCGCAGCGCCGGGCACACTGCATCGAGGCGGCGTTCGTCGCCGCGTGTGCCATGTGGATCCATGGCCGCCCGCCGCTGGTGATGCACCTCGACTGCGCTCAGAGCGACGACCCGCATGTGATCGCGCTTTTTCGCGAGCGCGGTGCGTGGGGTGCGATCTCCAAGAGCAACGGCATGCATCTTCGCCATCGCGACGCCGTGTATCGCAGCCTGCGCGAGCTGGCGATGTCGTACTTCCACGAGTACTTCGACCGCGATGGACGCAAGACCATGCGCAGCTACTCGTCGGCGTTCGACATGCGCCGCCTCGATCCCGCGCTCTGGGTGAACTCGACGCGCCCTTGCGATGAGGCCAACGCGCGCCTGGCGGCGCTGCGACACTACGCGGCTGTCACGACGGGACAGCTGCGGCAGCTCTCGCCGCGCGACGCCTTCGAGCGCGAGGCCGGAAGCGTGGCACAGTATCCACGCCCGCGCGCCCGCCCGCGATCCGTCTGACGCGTCCGCGCCCTGCGCTCAGATGGCGCCGCGCGCGATCTCCGCGTATGCGGAGTGGTTGTGGATGGACTCGAAGTTCTCGGCGGCGACGCGAAACCCGGCGAACCGCGCGTCGCCTTGCAGGCGCGACGCGATGCCGCGCACCAGGTCTTCGACGAAACGCGGCCGCTCGTACGCGCGCTCGGTGACGTATTTCTCGTCGTTGCGCTTGAGCAATCCATAAAGCTCGCACGATGCCTCCTCCTCGCCGAGGCGAACGAGCTCGGCGAGGGAGAGTCGCGCGCCGGACCTGGGTCGCACGTCGATGCTCAGATGCGAGCGTTGATTGTGCGCACCGTAGTCGGCGATTGCCTTGGAGCTCGGGCACAGGCTCATCACCGGGATGACGATGCTCGCGGTCACCTCGCAGCTTCGCGCATCGGCACGCGCGGCGAGCTTCACCGTGTAATCCATCACGCTGCCCACGCCGGACACCGGCGCTGTCTTGCGCATGAACCACGGAAACTCGATGTCGACGCTGCCGGCATCGCTTTCCAGCCTGCGCAGCAGCGCCGCGACCCACTCCGGCAGCTGCGCTAGCGAAAACGGCTCGTGCATCTCGTCGATGGCGGCGACCAGCCTCGACATGTGCGTGCCTTTGCGGTCAGCGGGCAGCGCGACGTAAACGCCAAAGGTCGCCACCGTCGATTGCACGTCGACGCTGTCGTCGCTGCCACGATCCTCGAAACGGATCGGGTAGCGAAGGCTACGAATGCCGACGCGGTCGATCGCGAGTGCGCGCTGATCGGCGTGCGATTGGACGTCGGGGATGCCGGGTGACTCGGGTCGGTTCATCACTGTCTTCGGAAAGATCAGGCCACGCCTTATGCCGCGGGCTTGGTCGCCGCATTCGCCTTCGCCGGCGCGGCCACCGGCTGCACCCCAAAACGCTCTACGATCGATGCGGCGATACCGTCGGCGTCGAGCCCGCATTGTGCCAGCAGCAGCGCCGGATCACCGTGTTCGATGAAGGCGTCGGGCAATCCGAGGTGGAGCATCGGTTTGACGATGGCGCGCTGGGCGAGCGCTTCGGCGACCGCGCTGCCGGCGCCACCGGCGATCACGTTCTCCTCGACCGTGACCAGCGCGTCGTGCGAATTCGCGAGCCGCACGATCAGGTCGGTGTCGATCGGCTTGACGAAACGCATGTTGGCGACGGTCGCATCGAGCTGTTCCGCGGCTTGCAGCGCCGGCTGCACCATGCTGCCGAAGGCGAGCACGGCGATGCGATGCGGCTGCTTGCGCCTGGACTCGCGACGCACTTCGCCCTTGCCGATCGGCAGCGCCTGCATCTCACGCTGGATCGCCACACCGGGACCCGACCCGCGTGGATAGCGGACCGCACTGGGTGTGTCCATGAGAAAAGCCGTATAGAGCATCTGCCGGCATTCGTTCTCGTCCGCGGGCGCCATCACAGTCGTATTGGGAAGGCAGCGCAGATAGGTGAGGTCGAAACTCCCCGCGTGCGTGGGGCCATCGGCGCCGACGATGCCGCCGCGATCGATGGCGAACATCACCGGGAGGTTTTGCAGCACCACATCGTGGATCAGCTGATCGTAGGCACGCTGGAGGAACGTGGAGTAGATCGCTACGACGGGCTTCATGCCTTCGCAGGCAAGCCCGGCGGCGAACGTCACCGCATGCTGCTCGGCGATTCCGACGTCGAAGTAGCGGTTAGCGTGCTCTTTCGAGAAGCGCACCAGACCGGAGCCCTCGCGCATCGCCGGCGTGATGCCGATGAGTCTCGCGTCGCGATCGGCCATGTCGCACAACCAGTCGCCAAAAACCTGCGTGTAAGTCGGCTTGCCCGCGGCCTTCGCGGTGATGCCGATGTCGGGATCGAAACGGCTGACACCGTGATAGAGAATCGGGTCGTCCTCGGCTTTGGCGTAGCCGTGTCCCTTGCGCGTGACTACGTGCAACAGCTGCGGTCCGGAAAGCTGGCGGACGTTGTGCAGTGTGCGCACCAGCAGGCTGAGGTCATGGCCGTCGATGGGACCGATGTAATTGAAACCGAGCTCTTCGAACAGCGTGCCGGGAAGCACCATGCCCTTCATGTGCTCTTCCCAGCGCTTCGCAAAATCCTTGACCGGCGGCAGTTTCGACAACACCTCCTTGCCACCGCGACGCACCGTGTTGTAGACGCTGCCCGAGAGCAGGCGGGCCAGATAGTTGTTAAATGCGCCGACAGGCTCCGAGATCGACATGTCGTTGTCGTTGAGCACGACGAGCATGTTCGCATGCGTGGCGCCGGCGTTGTTCAGCGCTTCGAAGGCCATGCCGGCGCTCATGGCGCCATCGCCGATCACCGCGACGACCTTGCGTTGCTCGCCACGGATTCGCGCCGCGATTGCCATGCCGAGCGCGGCCGAGATTGACGTCGACGAATGCGCGGTTCCGAAGGTGTCGTACTCGCTTTCGGCCCGGCGCGGAAACCCGGCGACACCGCCGAGTTGACGAAGCGTCGCCATGCCTTCGCGGCGTCCGGTCAGCACCTTGTGCGCGTAGGTCTGGTGGCCGACGTCCCACACCAGGCGATCCCACGGCGTGTCGAACACGTAGTGCAGCGCGACGGTGAGCTCGATGGTGCCGAGGTTCGATGAAAGATGACCGCCGGTGCGGCTGACCGATTGCACGACGAAGTCGCGAATCTCATGCGCAAGCGCTGGCAGCTGATCCGGCGCGAGGCGGCGCAAATCGGCAGGAGCATGAATGGTTTCGAGCAGCATCGCAGTCTAGCTCGATCGAAGCGCGATCCAGTCGGCGATCTCGTGCAGCCGGCGCGCGGCGGTGCCGAAATCGACCAGATCAGCATGCGCGTTCTTGCGCAGCGCCTCGATGCGCTGGCGCGCGCCCTCGACGCCGAGCAGCGACACGTAAGTCGGTTTTTGCTGGGCGGCGTCCTTGCCCGCGGTCTTGCCGAGGCTCTGCGCAGTTCCCTCGACGTCCAGCACGTCGTCGACGATCTGGAACGCGAGGCCTACGTCCGCGGCGTATCGATCGAGCGCGTCGACGTCGTGCGCCTTGGCACCGCACGCTGCGCCCAGACGAACGGCCGCATGAATCAGTGCGCCGGTCTTCAACCGGTGCATGCGCTCGACGTCCTCCAGCCCCGAAGCGTTGCCTACCGCTTGCAGATCGAGCGCCTGTCCGCCGGCCATGCCGCGTGATCCGGCAGCGTGGGCGAGCAGCGCGATGCGCGGCGACGCATCGGGCGCGCGCGCGACGACTTCGAAGGCGAGGCACTGCAGCGCATCGCCGGCGAGCAATGCCGTCGCTTCACCGAATGCGATGTGCACCGTGGGCTTGCCCCGACGTAGCACGTCGTCGTCCATGCATGGGAGATCGTCGTGCACAAGCGAATAGGCATGGATGAGCTCGACCGCGGCCGCGACGGCGTCGACGCGATCGTCGTCGGCGCCGGCGAGCTCGCCACTCGCATACGCGAGTAGCGCGCGCACGCGTTTTCCGCCGCCGAGCGCGGCGTAGCGCATCGCCGCGTGCAGCGCGAGCGGAGGGTCGTCGATGGGCGGCAGGTGCTGCTCCATGACCGCGACGACGCGCTGCGCACGCTCGCCCGACCACACCGCGAATTCAATGTCAGGGTTCATCGCCCGCTTCGGCGCCCGCCTGGACCGTGAAGGATTTCAGCACGCCCTTTTCCAGGACCTGCACCTGCTGCTGCGCATCCTTCAGCGCGGCCTGGCAATACTGAAGCAGGTCGGCACCGCGCTTGTAGGCCGCCAGCGCGTCGGCCAGTGGCAGCTGGCCCGCCTCCATCCTGGCGACGATGGATTCGAGTTCGGCCAGCGCCGTCTCGAAGCTGGCGGGAGCCGGCGCGCCGGAAGGTGCGGTGGACGACGGGGTGGACATGGAAGAGGGGAAGGAGGGGGAGGAGACGGTCGCGACGGACGCCCACGACGGCGTGCGCAAAAGCGCCTGAATTTCAGTGAACCTACCGCAATTCTGCCTATGCGGCAATGCTCGAGGCGTGCTCCCGAGCGTGCATTTCGGCCGGAACTTTGGCGTGGACCGGGGGTCGATACGAGGCTATAATTGCAATCTCATTTGACGACGCAGCCTGGCTACGACTTTCGTAGGCGATGGCTGACTTAGCAAATCGGTTGGGGGGCGGCCTCCGTTCGCATCGAAGCCGCCACTTATATTGGTTGTTGGGTTGGCGGTTCACGAAAGGAAAGGCTGATGTCGAACCTCGCGACTGCGGACCGGCTGCGCTCCGCTACTTCGCAGCTTCCCGTATCCTGGTATTGTGATCCTGCGATTTATGCGCTCGAACAAAAGCACCTGTTCGCGCAGGGGCCAGGCTATGTCGGCCACGAGCTCATGGTCCCGGAAGTCGGCGACTACTACACGCTCGACTGGCGCGACAAGGCGCAAGTGCTGGTGCGTAACGGCGAGGGTGCCGGCGCGGTGGAACTCCTGTCGAACATCTGCCGCCACCGGCAGGCAATCATGCTCGACGGCCGCGGCAACGCGCCCAATATCGTCTGCCCCATCCATCGCTGGACCTATGACTTGAAGGGCGGCCTGCTCGGCGCGCCGCTGTTCGAGGACAAGCCATGCGTCAAGCTTCGCAGCACTCCGCTCCAGCGCTGGAACGGCCTGCTGTTCGACGGCAAGCGCGACATCGCGCGCGAACTCGAGGGCGTTGACCCGGCTGGCAACTTCGACTTCTCGGGCTACGTGCTCGATCGCGTCGAGATCAAGCATTGCGCGTACAACTGGAAGACCTTCATCGAGGTCTATCTAGAGGACTACCACGTCGGCCCGTTCCATCCCGGACTGGGCCAGTTCGTCACCTGCGACGACCTGCGCTGGCATTTCAACGATCGCTATTCGGTGCAGACGGTCGGCGTGAATGCGGGACTCGCGAAGCCCGGAACCAAGACCTACGAGCGCTGGCACAAGGCGGTCCTCGACTACTATCGCGGCGAGCCTCCGGCGCACGGCGCGATCTGGGCGACGCTGTACCCCAACGTCATGCTGGAATGGTACGCGCACGCGCTGATCGTGAGCTCGCTCATCCCCGATGGCGTCGACCGCACGAACAACATCGTCGAGTTCTACTACCCCGAGGAGATCGCGCTGTTCGAGCGCGAGTTCGTCGAGGCGGAACAGGCCGCGTACATGGAGACCGCGGGCGAGGACGACGAAATCGGCGAGCGCATGGACGCGGGGCGGCGCGCGCTGTGGAAGCAGGGGCGCAGTGAAGTCGGCCCCTACCAGTCCCCCATGGAAGACGGCATGCAGCACTTTCACGAATTCCTGCGGCGGGAACTGTCACCGCACATGTGACGTCGAAACAATCGTTCCGAGTACCGCCGGTTATGTTGCCGGCGGCTGCCGCACCTTCCCCTTCAAGGCCACCACTCCATGCGTTCCACGCGTTCGCTGCTCTCAGTCGCCGGACTGGCATTGACCCTCAACGCCGGTGCGAGTGGAGCCGTGACTCCGAGCCCGCCATCGGTTCCGACGATTCCCTACGAGAAATACCGCCTCGGCAATGGCCTTGAAGTGATACTCGCGCAGGACCGCACGCTGCCGGTGGTCGCAATCAACCTCTGGTACCACGTCGGCGCTGCCAACGAGGAGCCGGGACGCACCGGGTTCGCGCACTTGTTCGAACACATGATGTTCACCGGCACCAAGCACGCCAAGCGCGGGCTCGCCGACGAGCTTCTGGCAGCGGCGGGCGTGAGCGATTCCAACGCCACGACCTCGTTCGACCGCACGAATTATTTCGACACGGTGCCGTCGAACCAGCTCGAGCTCGCGCTGTGGACGCACGCCGATCGCATGGGCTACCTGCTCGATTCGCTCGACCAGACCGCGCTCAGCAACCAGCAGGATGTCGTGCGCAACGAGCGCCGGCAATCGTCCGAGAACCGCCCCTACGGCATCGTCGACGAGGCGATGTTCCATGCGCTGTTTCCGGCGGGCCATCCATATCGTCCGATGATCATCGGGTCGCACGTCGACATCCAGGCCGCGCGCATCGCCGACGTACGCGACTTTTTCAAGCGCTACTACCGGCCCAACAACGCGACGCTGGTGATCGCGGGCGATTTCGACACCGCCAACGCGAAGCGCCTGGTGCAAAAGGAGTTCGGCACCTTTCGCCGCGGCGTCGACATTGCCTCACCCAGCGTCGTGACGCCAGCGCTCACGTCCGAACAACGACTGACTGTGACCGACCAGATCGAGCTCGAGCGCCTCGACATCGGTTGGCTCACGCCGCCCAAATTTGCGCCGGACGACGCCGAGTTGACCATCGCGTCGAGCATTCTCGCGGGAGGCAAGGCGAGCCGGCTCTACCAGAAGCTGGTGCACGATCTCGAGGTCGCCCAGGACGTCTCGGCCGACCAGGATTCGTACGCGTTGACCTCCATCTTCCAGCTGCAGGCCGTCGCGCGCGCCGGACACACTGCGGCCGAGCTGCAACCGCTCGTCGACGCCGAGCTCAAGCGTCTTGCCGACGAAGGGCCGACCGATCGCGAAGTCGAGCGCGCGCGCAACCAGATCGAGCGCACACTCTATGCGGACCTGCAAAAGGTCGGCGGTCGCGCCGATCAGCTCAACATGTACAACCAGTATCTGGGCGATCCGGGTTACCTGCCCAAGGACATCGAGCGCTACGCTCGCGTGAGCGCGGCCGACGTCAAGCGCGCCGTGCGCGAGCGCTTGCGCGGCAATGCCCGCGTGGTCATCTACGCGGTGCGTGGCGAGAAAAAGCTCGACTCCGATCCGCCTCCGCCTGCGCCGATTGTCGCCAGCGGCACCGAGTCGATCAACGCCGACGAGCCGTGGCGCAACACTCCCCCCAAGCCCGGTCCGGTGCGTGTGCCGGTGCTCCCGAAGCCGCAGTCGTTCAAGCTTGCCAACGGCCTGACCGTGCTGCATCTTCAGCGCCCGCAGATGCCGCTGGTCAGCATCGAGCTGGTGGTCAATGGCGGGCTCGCCTCGACCGATCCCGCGCTGCCCGGCGTCCCTGATTTCGCTGCGTCGCTGCTCGACGAAGGGACGACCACGCGCGACTCGCTGGCCATCGCCGAGCAGCTCGAGCAACTGGGGAGCGCTTACAACGCGTTGACGTTGCGCGACACGACGACACTGGTGGTTGAAAGCCTGTCGCGCAATGCCGGTGACAGCATGCGCGTGCTCGCCGACATTGCGCAGCATCCGGTATTTCCGCCCGACGAGATCGAGCGCGAGCGCAAGTCGCGGGAGAGCGAGATCGCGAGCGCGCGCGAAGAAGGAGCAACCCTTGCCGGCGCCGCGTTCGCGCGCGCCGTGTTCGGTCCGGCCAATCCGCTCGGCGTGCCGGGCATCGGCACCGAGCAATCGGTCGCGCAGACGACGCGCGATGATCTGAACCGCTGGTGGCAGGCGCGGTTTCGACCGCAGAACGCGGCGCTGATCGTCGTGGGCGCTATCGACGCCGCCAGCGCGCGAGAACTCACCGAACGCGAATGGGGCGCATGGCAGGGAGTCGGCACGGCCCCCGCGCCGGCGGCAGTTCCGGTGCCAACGATGATCAAGGCGCGCGCCATCATCGTCGACAAGCCCAATGCGCCGCAGACTGAGCTTCGCGTCGGTCGCCTGGGAACGGTACGCACCACGCCGGATTACCCGGCATTGCAGGTGCTCAATTTCATCGTCGGCGGCGGTTACACGAGTCGCATCAACCAGAACCTGCGCGAGGACAAGGGCTACACCTACGGGGCGCAGTCGCGTTTCGACTACGGGCGAACCCAGGGAGCGTTCTACGTTGCGACGGCAGTGCGCACCGATGTTTCGGGCCCCGCGGTCGCGGAGATCCTCGCCGAATTGGCGCGCGCTCATTCCTCGCCCATCTCACCGTCGGAAATGGCGCAGGGCCGCGGTGCGCTGATGCAATCGCTGCCCGCGCGCTTCGAAACCAACGGCGCGGTGGCGGCGTCGTTCTCCGACCTTTTCGTCTACGCTTTTCCGCTCGACTATTTCCAGCGCTTGCCCGCGGAATACGCGAGCGTCCGCGCTCCGGCCGCGGACAAGCTCGCACATCGATACCTGGATCCGTCGACCATGGTCATCATCGCGGTCGGCGATCGCAAGCAGGTCGAGCCTGCACTCGCGAAGCTCGGTATCGAATCGATCCAGGTGTGGCCGATCGCGGGCACGCTTTTCTAAAGCGACGCGGCCAGCCAACGTCCAATGCAGTACAACACGCTCATTTCCACCGACGCGCTGGCGGCCAAGCTCGGCGACCCATCGCTGGTCATCGTCGATTGCCGGCATAACCTGAGCGACGTCGGCGCCGGCGAGGCGGCGTATCAATACGGGCACGTGCCGGGGGCTTTTTTCCTGCACCTCGATCGCGACCTGTCCGGCGTCAAAACCGGCAGCAACGGCCGGCATCCGCTTCCCGAGGTCGGCGCGCTGGTCGAGAAGCTCAGCAATATCGGCATCGGCCGCGATACGCAGGTCGTCGCGTACGACCAGAACACTGGCATGTGGGCATCGCGGTTGTGGTGGACCCTGCGCTGGCTCGGTCACGATCGCGTCGCGGTGCTCGATGGCGGGCTCGACAAGTGGATCGCGGAGGGACGCCCGCTAAGCGCCGAACTGCCCTCGCCGCGTCCTGCTCGATTCGAGCGCCAGACGTGCCGCGCCGCCGCGACAGCGGACGAGATTCTGGAGAATCTCGGCGACGGCACGTTGACCGTGCTCGACGCACGCGCGCCGGAACGCTTTCGCGGCGACATGGAGCCGATCGATCCGGTCGCCGGACACATTCCCGGCGCGCTCAACCGACCGAACATGGTTAACCTCACGCCGCAGGGCACCTTCAAATCCCCGCAAACACTGCGCCACGAGTTCGAGGCGCAACTGGGCGATCGCGCGCCCGCATCGGTCGTGCACCAGTGCGGCTCCGGCGTGACCGCGTGCCACAACGTCCTGGCGATGGAAGTCGCGGGCCTCTCCGGTTCGCGACTGTATCCGGGATCGTGGAGCGAATGGTCGTCCGATCCTTCGCGGCCGATCGCGCGCGGCGGCTGACGTATTTATACGTCCGAGCGCCATGTTTCGATGATGCGATAGCGTACGCCGCCCGGAGCGAGCTCCGAAGCGACCAGCGCGAACGACGCGCTCTCCCAGACCAGCGGCTGGGCGAGCATCAGCGCGATGCGCGAGACAACCTTACGCGCGAGCGTGACATGCGGCATGAAGCGTGATTCCTGAAATTCGATACCGATGGTCGCCAGCGCGTCGAGCAATCGCCACTGCAGCGCCACGACGTTCGGATCCGGTGCGCGCGAGCCCAGCCATGCGATGCCGCTCTTGCGCCAGCAACCGACTTCGTCGAGCACCAGCCGCATCGGCGAGACGCGCACGAGGGTCGCCGTATGGCAAAGCGTGGGCACCAGCGTCGTCGGGCGTTCTCCGATGAACGCCAGGGTCAGGTGCAGATTGCCGGCCGCGACTTCACGACCGCCCGTCTGCGCGACGACCGCGCTGGCACAAGCCGCCAGCGCGCGCCGGGTCGCGTCGTCGGGCCAGAGCGCGAAAAAGAGTCGGATTGTCGCATCGGACATGCGTGAATCTTAATCGGCATGCGAATCGTCGGCTGTACGGCCACATTTAGTCGACCAGACGCCACTCAAGTTTCTCGCCGGGGAGACTGCAATCGCCCGTTGCCGCCACTGCACCAGGCCCAAGCAGACAGCGAATTGCTAGGAGCGGCCGTACCGCGGCCCGCAAGCGACCGAGGTTGTGTGGAAACTCGCCCGAAGGGTGGAGGCGGAAGCTCATGTGGCATTGAGTTGCGAAGCCAGGAGTCACAAGGACTGCGGACTGAAACGGGCGAACTCTTGCCGCTTGG
>Ga0070713_100000045_pt1 | contig 77398 bp, 64 predicted proteins | sample LARL82metaG_FD_65465 | JGI IMG/M metagenome (GOLD analysis project Ga0070713, IMG submission 65465) | Corn, switchgrass and miscanthus rhizosphere microbial communities from Kellogg Biological Station, Michigan, USA - LAR L8-2 metaG | ecosystem: Host-associated > Plants > Roots > Rhizosphere ... | reverse complement strand
GAGATGCTCGGGATAGAAGTACAGGCTCGCATGCCAGGGGTTGGCGACGACATGCCGGTCAAAATAATATGCGGGCGTATCACCGAACAGTCCAATGAACGGCACCCTGATCGCTTCCCACAGGTTCACATCCTTGCCATCGGCAGTGACGCCACCGATCTCAGCACCCATTCCCATCACACCGAATGCAAACTCTATCGACCCGTCTTTGACAGCACGATTCAGAATCTCTTGCGCGCCCTCCTTTGCGAAATTGATTTCGAGAAACTCGTAACCAAGCCGCTCAAACATCGCGCGGTGCGCCCGACCCGCTGCACCGAGTGCGTCATTCATCGACTCCCCAGAGATGAACAATATTCTATTCATACGATTTTAGACTCTCCCATCGCTCGCACAAATGCACTATCGCAACGGATCCCGCGCGCGCAACGCAATTGACCTGCTCATTTCTTGGCTCCAAATTGGCCGTACTCTCGAGGGTCCAATTTCTCAATGTGCGCCGGGCGCACCAAGCGCTCTCGACAGGATGGGCGAGATATGTCGCTTTTCGAAAATCGCGCGGCCGCGAGTCTCGAGTTCGTGGCGGGTCTCGTCGTTTTCCAGCAGCGCCTTGCACTCTGCTACCACCTGGCTTGGCTCACAAAATACGACGGCGCCCTCGATTCCAGGCTCGACGAACGTGTCTGCTTGAATATCTGCAACGACGGCCTTGGCGTTTGCCAGCAAGTACGAAACGCGAACGATCTCGAAAATGCGCGACTGATACAGGTTTATGTTGAGAACAAGCTTTGATCTTGCGATCAAATCGTCACGTGCCGCGCCATACAACCCGCAAACAAATACGCACTTTATGCCCAAGCGGCAGAGGTCGTAGAAGATCTCCAGTCTCAACTGACCTGGCAGTCCGTAGAACAGCACGTCGATATCCTGCGGCGCGTCGCTGTTTATTCGAGCCAATATCGGTGCCCATCCTACCGGCACATGCCTGACGGTATGCCGTGTTCCCACCGCATTCCAGGTTGCAATGTTCGCCTGGCTATATTCCCAGATTTGGAAGCGTTCACCGACAGTCCGGATTTCCGGCTTGAGTTGATCCGTCGAAAACTTGGCAATTTGCTCGAAGTTATAGATGATCGTCTCTACCGGCAACCTACGCAGGTCGGCGTCCGCAAGAACCTGTGCACCGATAACGATATTGACTCGGTCGCCCGCAAAGCTGTTCTCGGTAATCGTTGCATCGTGGCCAAGGTCCGCAAGACCCCAGCGGAGTGTTTCGACAACCTCCCTGTAACCGTGGAGTCCGTGCGTCACAGCCCGCGCGCCTAGATCGGGAACAATGTGCGCGATGTTGAATTTAGCCACGAAGCAACTTGAGCCGTGTCGCGACATCCTGAATGACAGGACCCCACGATCTATCGGGGCCCTGACGAAACTGTCGCAAGGTCGGGTACCACACCGAGGTCTGCCCCGTGTCTCCCCACCGCCAATCACCGCGGTGGCGATTCAGCAGCCAAACCGGCTTTCCTAGCGCGCCCGCCAAATGGACGACCGCTGTGTCGACGCTAATCACTAGGTCAAGGCAGTCCACCAGCGACGCTGTATCCATGAAGTCGTGACATTCGCCCATCCAGTCCACCAACACACTGCTTCTGTCCCCGACCCGTCCGCTCGCATCGCCTTTCTGCAGGCAAATCCACTCCACGTCCCTAATTTCCAACAATGGGATGAGCTCCGGGAAAGCGATGCTCCGCTGAATGTCTTCCTGCAGAGTCTTGCTTCCTGCCCAAGCCAGACCAACCGTTTTCTTCCTCGTCACAGTGTCCAGTCGCGAAGCCCACGCCGCACGAAGATCTTTCGGGACTGACAAATACGGTACCGCCGAAGGCACTGATTGATGGGTGGTTCCAAAAAGGCGCGGCAAACTCATGATCGGACAGTGAATATCGAACTGGGGCAGCGATCTCGCATCAGAGACAACCACGTCGCCGACGCCTGGCATCGCCTTCATGACGGGATGCAGCGGCGGATCGCAGGCAACGACGACGGTTCCCGCGCCTAAATGTTTGAGCAGGGGCAAATAACGCATGGCCATAATGCCGTCCCCGAATCCCTGCTCAGCCCACACTAGCAACCGTTTCCCAGAGAGTGACTCACCTTGCCACCATGCAGCCTCTTTCAGTTCTTCGAACAAACCGCGAGATTCGCCATACTCCCGCGTAAATGAACCAAATCGACTTTCGTATAAGTCAAATCCCTCCCGATATTCGCCGCGCGAAAGAAGGATCGTCGAAAGGTTGTATCGGGCTGGCGCGCTGTCTGCCTCAAGCGCCAACGCGGTGCGCAAACTGGCTTCCGCAGCAGCCGGGTCGGACTGGTTTTGCAGCGTCGACAAGTTCACATGCGACCGAACGTGGTTTGGATCGTGTACCAACGCTTCGCGCAAGCATTTCGCAGCGTCGTCGTACTTCCCAACGCGCTTGAACAAAGTGGCAAGATTGTTGAGCGTCTCGGGATCCCGGGGACGCATCGACAGTGCCCGCATACAGCATGCTTCAGCCTCATCGAGCCGATCGCCAAGCTGCAATACGTCACCTAGGTTGCTAAGGGCTTCGAAGTAGTCGGCCTGATACTCGAGTGCTTTCCAGAAAGACTCCTCAGCCTCGCTGAAGCGCCGCATGGCCATGAGAACCACTCCGAGACCGTTCAACGCCTCGGCGTAGGCTGGTTTTAGTTCGATAGCACGGCGGTATGACGATTCCGCTTCCGACAGTCGGCCTCGGTAGTACTCCAAGCCGCCGAGGTTGCAGGACGCCTCAGCGAACGCGGGCCGAATTGCGATGGCGCGCTTGTAAAGCTCGATCGCGCGCTCGACGTTACCTTCATCTTTGCTGCAATTTGCGAGATTATTCAGCGCCTCGGCATTTTCGGGCCGAATCGCCAATGCATCAGCAAAGTGCACGCGCGCTTCATTGACGCGGCCCTGCTGCGCGAGGAGAGTACCCAGTGAGTTATGGGCACGATCGTGTTTGGGAACGGATGCTATTGCCAGGCGCAAATTCGACTCAGCTTCCGCGTAACGACCCAACTTGCGCTGAGCCTCCGCAAGATACATGCGCGCATCTGCATTCGACGAATCGATGGCAAGTGTTCGGTCGATCAGGTTGATTGCTGCTGCTGGATCGCCCTGTTGAAGCGCGGCAACACCGACCAAATACAACGCGTGAGCATCTTCCGGTTCGTGCTGCATCACGCCTTCAGAGCCTGCAAGAACTTCCTGTTGGTTCTCCTCAACGATGGGGTGCGCAGGTATCCCGCGCCATGCGAGAGGCGGAAGGGGACGACGGGTACCAGCGCCAAATACCGCTCTCAGGCGCCCGACGAGTCCCTTGATGGTGTAGTCATATCGGGCGCCTCGTAAGATCATTTGACCGCAAGCCGCTTCACGATTTCCTTGGTCGCACCCTCAGCGAACTGGTCGCTGTAACCGAGTTCCTTGAGCTTCCAACGAAACGCGTTCCCGAGCTTGGCTTTCTTGTAGATGCCGAGTTTCTTCTCGGCGTGAAAGCGGACAGCGCGCGCCGCAAGTCCTTCGAGGATAACGTTGATCTGGTGCTTCGCCCCTGGGTCCGTTCGGGTCTCCGACGAAGGAGGAAATCGCCGCCCCAGGTCTTCTGCCAAACCCGTGGCAAATGCCTGTACCTCCTTGCTGTCAAGCAACTTGAACATGAGTATTCCCCTCAGCCTTCATACGCGATCACCTCCTTGTGGAGGTACGGATGGCGTGCTTCTGACCACGAATCATGATTCAACGCAGTCATTGAGTTCGACACCAGGCTCCAATTCCTCCGGAATCGCGATCAGCGCGACCGCACAACGACCATCGAACTCCTCGTCCTGGGAGTCGTAATAGTTGGCGCTATCAAATAGGGGCCACTCGATTCGCCACACACGGTATCCGAACCCCTTCATCCTTGTGCACAGGTGGTCAAACGTAGCGCTATCTTGCACATCGATGTGAACCACCGGACGCAGTCGCCAAATCGTTTCTGCGCTGCCGTCCAGGACGTCCATGGCGCTGCCAGTAGCGCCGACCTTAATCAATTTAAGGTTCTCGAGCATTAGGTCGTCAAGGCTGTCTGTTAAGCGTGACCCCTCGTTATTATGGTGTGCGCCGAGGCGCCGCCGCAGCGACGTGACGTTGCTGACGCGGTTGGCGGATAGATTTTGGCCCAATAATCTATGGTGCAATGCGCGAGGTTCGAACAAGAATGCATGTCCGGACGGCCCAATCTTCGCGGCCAAATACAAGGCGTGCGCGCCAATGCCGGCGCCTGCCTCGACGATAGTCGATCCGGCGGAAACGAGCTTACCCAGCATTTCAAGCTCTCTATGTCGATACTCGCCGAGCAGCGCGATTGACCTGCCGATGTCACCTTCGTCGGGAAGGTACTGGACAATGCCGACGCGCGTTTCGGCAACGGCACTCGTGCCGGACAAAACGCGACTTAGCGGCGAACGCTGGAACGATGAAGCGCCGGCAGAAAGCGCTTGCGTCGCGACCGTTCGAGGTTGGGAGCGCAGCAATGAGCCAGCACCGCCTACAACTTGGTCGAGTGTGCTCGACACCCTCGCTATCACCTCTTTCCAGTCTCCGCGCTCCCGCTGGCGAAAGACGGTCATTGTTGGGTACCATGGGCTCGTGTCGCACTGAAGGAGCCATCGCCAGTCGTTGGGAGTTGGCAACAGTAGCCAGGACGGCTTTGCCATCGCTCCGGCCAAGTGCACAACGGAGGTGTCAACCGAAATAACCAGATCCAGGTTCTCGATCACTGCCGCGGTGTCGGCGAAGGTCTCCAACCGCGGTCCGAGATTTTCTATCCCAAACGCCGTCAAAGTGTCAGCCTCATCCAGCGCTATTCGGCCTTTCTGCAATGACAGGAATCTGACTCCTTGCCGCCGCGAAGCTAGCTCGGACAGCAATTGAAGGGGAATCGAGCGATTGCGGTCGTTCTTGTGCTCCGGGTTCCCAGCCCACGCGATGCCTACCTTGAGTCCCGAAAATTCGCCGAGCTGCTCTCTCCATTGTGCGGCGCGTCGAACGTCGGCGTGAACGTACGGCACATGCGCCGGTACGGTCGACAGCGCGGTGCCAAAAGCGCCGGGTAGGCTAAGCAAGTTGACGTAGTAGTCGAAGTTGGCCCGTTCATTGTGTCGCAGGACTCGATCAACACCCGGTATGGTTTCAACCAACTCTTCCAGTCCCGGCTGCACGGCGACAAGCACCGTTGCGCCTGCGGCCTTCAGCAGTCCGGCATATCTGCCAAATTGGATCGTCTCGCCGTAGCCTTGTTCGGCACGGATACAAATCGACTTTCCGTGGAGATTTTGTCCGACCCAAGGCGGCCGGTGGTGATTTGCACGGAGAGAAACCAGCGGTTCCTGTAGCCAGCGGAATTCGAAATGAGGCCACGCCTCTTCCAATCGGCCGACCCTGAATAACTCGAACGCGTAGTCGCAATGTGCGTCTGCACGCGGCTGAACTCGTAGCTTGCGTTCGTACAGGGCGATGGCTTCATCGTGCCTGTCCGCGCCACTCCACTCGATCCCCAGGTTGACGTAAGTGTCAGTCGGATCGCCGAACTCGACGCCTAGGCTCTCCGCATGTTCCGCGGCAGCAGTGGCCTCCGCGTGCCGCCCCTGTAACCCGAGTACCATTGTGAGGTTGCCCCAAATCGCAGCTCGCCTGGGGTCGATGCCGATCGCACGACGATAGAGTAGTTCAGCACCTATTGGATCGCCTTCCTCCATCGTTGCACTGGCGAGCATGGCGAGCGCGTCGACGTTTTCGGGTGCAAGTTCGAGCACCTTGCGATACGCCGCGATCGCCTGAGGGTATTGACGCCGGGCGGCAAGGACCACGCCCCGACCGAGATGCGCCTGCGCTTCGTCTGGAAGCGAGGTCGCTGCCTTGTCCATCCAGGCCAGTGCGTCGTCTACACGGCCTAGGCGATAGTTTGCCCAGCCTAACAGTAACGGCAGCGCAGGCTCCGTGCACTCGACGCTTGCCGCCTCATACAAAGCATTCAACGCCTCGCGGTCGCGGCCCCAGGCGTAGAACGTGGACCCTTTGGCAAAGCAAACTTCGACGCGTCCGAGCCCCAGCGTCGCGGCGCGTTCGATCGCCCGCAGCGAATCGGCGTAATCTCCGCGAATGTTGTAGGCGGAAACCTCGGTCAGCAGCGCGCTGAATCGCTCCCGTTCCGTACCTGGGTCGCGATTCGAAGTGGGTGGCGGCTCGCGGACAGCGGTCGCGACCGGCTCACGCGACGTCGTTCGCAGTCGATTGAGGAAGCCCACAGGCATAGAGATATTATAGCGGCACTAATAACGCAACATCCTCTATAAGCAAGCGACGTGCCGACTGCCAATCACGCGGAGCCAACCTAGTGACACCACTCGAGACCGCCGATGCATCGCGCGAGGCTGGCGACATCGTTGCAGCGATAGCGTGCTACTTACGCGTTCTGGATGGCGATCCGTCGAGCACGTACGCGCGCTACTGGCTTGCAACCTGCTACGAAGACGTCGGCGAGCTCCAAAGTGCCCTGCAACAATGCGACGCGGGATTGCGGGCAGATCCCGGACAGATCGGGCTCCTGCTGAGAAAAGCCTCCGTCGCGATTGCCGCATCGGACCATTTCCTCGCCCTGGAATGCTATTTGGAAGCAGCGGCTGCGGATCCTGATATTCCCGACATCGACGCGTTGATCGCCGATCGGTACTGCTTTCTGGGACAAGCGGCAAAGGGCGTGCAACACTTTGAACGCGCGCTGCGTAGAACCCCGGAGTCGACTCGACTACAGAGTAATCTGCTCTTCGTGCTTAACTACGCCGAAATTCTTACACGCGAAGAGCTATTCAGACGGCACAAGGAATGGGGCGCTCGGCACGAAGCCGTGTGCAAGACTGCGTGGCGACCACATCGGAACGCCCTGCTTCCCGAGCGGCGATTGCGCGTTGGTTACGTTTCAGGCGACCTGCGAAATCACGCGGTAGCGTTCTTCGTGGAGCCCTTGTTGCGCCGTCACGATCCCGAGCAGGTCGCAGTCTACTGCTATGACACCTCGACGTTTCAAGAAGACGATGTCGCCGCGCGGTTGAGGTCGTATGGCCATACGTGGCGAAAGGTTGGCACTTCTTCCAATGCAGCGGTCGACGAAGCGATACGCGCCGACGAGATCGACATCCTCGTCGATCTCTCCGGGCACACAGTTCTCAATCGCCTCACCGTGTTCGCGCGCAAGCCCGCGCCCGTGCAAGCAACATGGCTGGGTTACCTGGGTACGACCGGCCTCTCCACAATGGACTATCGAATCACCGACGCATTCCTCGACCCCCCTGGCACAACGGAGGGTTATCATACTGAGCAACTGCTGCGATTGCCGAACGCGGCGTGCTTCACGCCACCGGCAGATGCGCCGGATGTTGGCGAACTCCCCGCCATTCGCAACCGAATTGTGACTTTCGGCTCGGTCAATCAGTGGTCAAAGGTGAGCGACGAGGTTCGCGCAACTTGGGCCGAAGTGCTTCGTGCCGTGCCGAATAGCCGCCTGATCGTCGTCGCGCCCGGCGGCCGAAATCCACGATTTGCAGCGGGGCTTACAGGGGAATTCGCGAGCCATGGCATCGAGGCGCACAGAATCGATGTCCGAGGCACGATGCCTTATCACCAATTTCTCGAGCTGTTTCATGAAATCGATCTGACTTTGGATCCTTTTCCCTATGGCGGGGGTACCACGACGATGCATTCGCTGTGGATGGGCGTGCCGGTCGTGGCGCTTGCCGGCAAAAGCGCGTTCGCGAGAAATTCGATCGGACCTCTGATAGAGACCGGACTTCACGACTTCATTGCAGAATCACGCCATGACTATGTGCAGCGCGCCGTGGCGGCTGCAGCCGCCACGACCAAGCTACGCGATATCCGCAGCGGCTTGCGCGCTCGACTGGCGGAGTCACCGCTGCTAGATCAGGTGTTGTTTGTCCAGCGGATGGAGGACGCGTGTCGCGATGTCTGGCGAACGTATTGCGCTCGCCACAAGGACAATGGGCCTCACCGATGACAGTTCCGGAAGTGCAAAAAAATCGGGCGACGGTCTCCCGTCGCCCCTGAATAGTGAAAGTGATTGATTACGGGCGGCAGACCGCAGGCAGGTATTTGGCGGGCACAGTCGAGGTCGTGCAATCCCACGACGTAACCGCGCTGCCGGAAACACATGGAACCAGCTTATATAGCATGCCGTTCGCGGTTGGGGTCCCGCCGACATTTTGGAGAGTGACATTGATAGTCCCGCCTGCGACGTCGACTGCTGACACATACTGCGATGGCGTGGTGCTGCAGCCAGCCGCCGTCATGTCTGCAGGCATCGAGTTCTTCGAGGCCAGGTATTCCGCAACCGATGTCTTGCAGGCGGCGGCAGTGGCAGCGCCTTCCGACACCTTCGACCTGACCACGTAGTCCTGATACGCCGGCAATGCAATAGCCGCCAAAATACCGACAATCGCAACGACGATCATCAGCTCGATCAGCGTAAAGCCTTGTTGTACACGTTTCATTGCGATCTCCATTTGTTAATCACAACTCCCTTACCCTTGGCATCGAGGGATGCTGGATACCTTTCAGCAATTGACGTGCCACGGTCCGGCAACATTTCATGAACGCACCGCGCCGATGAAATCCCGAGGCTTGAGCCGCATTTCGCCATGACATCGTCATAAATGATGCCTTCCGCGAGAGTGACCGCTAACATCGGGGTGCCGCCGTAAGGCACGGCGCTGCCGCGAAACGTCACATCATGACGTCGAATGTCGGATTTCTTGTGGCAACGCAGGTGCGCACTCACCCTTGAGCGCTTCGCAGCGCAGTAACGCCCGATAGACGGTAACGAGTTGCGTGTATGGCACAGCACGAGAGCAACAGTCATGCCGCGCCCGCGGTTCAACGCTAAGTGCCAAACTACGTCAACCCCACGAATTCGATACGCGACCCCACGAGCTCGATGACATCCCCCGGCTCGAGCAAGGTGCCCTCGGGCTGAGGTGGATCGCCGTTCACCGTCGCCGGGTGCTCGCCTTCGATCTGGGTCAGGGCAAAGGCGTCACCGATGCGGGTGATCCGAACGACCTGGACGCCGCTGCGTCCCAGCGTCGTTTGATCCTTGGTCAGAGGAACGACTCTCGGCTCACCCAGGCCAGTGGAAACCTTGATGGTCGCGAGTCGCCGGGGGGTTTCGTACAGACGCGGTCCCGGGGGCCTTGGCAATGCTGAATTCGGTTCGGGGAGCGAGCCGTCCGGCTCCGCGCGCGAGGCTGCCACGTTCTGCGCCGCACGCTCCCGCCGCATGGCGCTCCCGCTCCCCGGTTTCACATCCTTGATGAAGGGCTTGGCGGTCTCGACCCGGTCGGCGAGGTCACCGATCGCCGTGCGCGTCGGCTGGCGGACGTAGTCCGCGGAGAGGACCGCATCGTCGTCGACGCAGTACACGAGGATATGGCGCCCGATATCGATCTGGTCGCCTTCGCGGAGAATATGCTTGGCGATCGGCACCCCGTTGACCAGCGTGCCATTGGTGCTGCCCAAATCCTCGAGAAAGGAATCCGCAAGGATCGTCACCACCGCCGCGTGCTCGCCGCTGACCGCGAGATTCGGCAGGCAAATGTCGTTGTCCGCCCGGCGCCCGATGGTCATGCGCTCGCGCTTGAGCGGCACGTCGAGCGTCGTTCCGTCCGCAAGAAAGAGGACGAGCTTGCTCACGACGGCATTCTGCGCGATGTCGGACGAGCTACGACGCTGAAAGGTGATAGTTGGGGATTCATCGGCCGCCTCCCCGCGGCTCCGTACGGCGAGCCACTGCGTGCAAGTCGCGTGCCGCAGGCACGAACGTCATGGATGACAAGCCGGCGGCGCCTTGTTCGACTTACGCCGGCTTCTTCGCCATCCAGCGCTGGAGCCACCCGCTGGTAGGAAGAAATTCCGCAGGCACACGTATCAGCACGACCGAGATATTGTCGCGGCCGCCGTTCTGGTTCGCCACATCGATGAGCTCGGCTGCGGCTTCCGCAAGATCGGTGCGCTTGGCTGCAACGATTTCCTGGATGGCAGACGGGTCGACCATGTCGGTCAACCCGTCGGAACAGAGCACGTAGATATCCTCAGCTTCGACGCGGTATTCGGAGATGTCGGGGGGAACCACCGCTTCAATGCCCAGCGCACGCGTGACCAGGTTCTTGTTGAGCGAGTACTTCGCCTGCTCGGCGGTAAGCATGCCGCTGTCGATCTGTTCCTGCAGCAGCGAATGATCGTGCGTGAGCTGCTCGAAGCGATCCAGGCGCAGGCGATAGCAGCGCGAGTCGCCGATGTGACCGATGCTGACACGGTTCTGGAAAAAGACGGTCGCGACCAGCGTCGTGCCCATGCCTGCACATTCAGGGCGCGCCTGCGCCGCCTCGTAGATGCCCTTGTTAGCCAGCGCGATCTGCTGCTGGAGCAGCAGCGCGGCATGCGTGAGCCCGCTGCCCACATCGACCTTGGAGAGCTCGCGCCCCGAATTGAGCTCCTGAAGCATGCCCTTGCTGATGACATTGACGGCGATGCCGCTGGCGACCTCGCCCGCGCTATATCCGCCCATCCCATCGGCGAGCACGGCGAGGCCCGCTTCGGCATCGACGTAGACCGAGTCCTCGTTGTGCGTGCGCACCATGCCGGGATGCGACAGGCTGGCTACGTCGAGAGCGACTCGGCTACTCAACGCGTGTTCTCCCGTACGGACTCTTCGAAACGGTACTCATGGGCGTAGTTCATCGGGCGCGAGTTTACCCTCTCTCGCTTGGGCAAGCGAGGCAACAAGGGTCGGCGCTCAAGGGCGCGGACCTCAAGCGGTCGGATCGGCGCGGATCGATCAAAGACCAAAAGTCGTCCGCTGCCAGGCGTTGGGCTCGGCAACGAAGCTGAGCACATCGATCTGGAAATCATGTTTCGCGACGTAGTTGTCCTTGAAGCCGCTCTCGCGCAAGACCCGAAGCAGCGATTTTTCGGTGAACCCCGTCTTGTGCGCGTAGAAGTCGTTGCCGGTCTCCACCAGCTCCCTGCCGTACCCGTAGAGCACGTCCTTGACTGTGATCGGGCCGGCCGTTGACTGGTACAGCGTGTCGTCGATGTCGAGACCGTGAGCCATGACATGCGCCATCACGGCGGCGATATCTGGAACACGAATGTCAGCGAAACCGTCGTCGCGCAGGACATGAACGAAACCCCGCAATACATCATGCGTGACGTGAGCGTAGTAATGCTCCAGGTTATGCGAGCAATAGACTGCATCGAATTGCTTCCCCGGAATGCTCTTGAGATCGCGCGCGTCGCAGCAGATATCAGGATGACCGTCGGGGTCGATGTCCAGCAGCACAATTTGCCACCCCATGTAATACGGGGGAATTGGAATCCCCTTGTTTCCTCCGCCGACGTTCAGGACTCTTCGCAGTTCGCTCATGATAGAGGATCGGCGGCGATTGCTTTCGCAGGGCTAGCAAACCGCTTCATGCCTTGGTCGGTTGGCGCTGACGAATCAGCCAAAGACCCGCCGCTACGACAATCGAAACCCCAGCCACCGGTGCCAGCCACACATACCCCTTGGCATTGGCATGCACCCAGGGCGCGATCGCCGGATCTTCCACCATCATTTCGCCGGCGATGTAACCGAGAAGACCGCCTCCGGCGAGGACGAGAATGGGAAAGCGGTGGATGAGCCGCATGATGATCTGGCTGCCCAGAACGACGATCGGAATGCTCACGGCCAATCCGAACACGATGAGCGGCACGCTGCCCTTCGCTGCGGCGGCGACGCCCATCACGTTGTCGAGGCTCATCACCACGTCGGCCACGAGAATGGTCCAGACTGCGGCGAGCAGGCGATCGCTTGCCTTGACGTTGTGCTCGGCGTCGTCCTCCTCGGCGACCAGCTTGATGCCGATCCAGATGAGAAGCGCGCCGCCGACCAGTTTTAGATACGGATTGGATAGCAGCGTCATCGCGAAAAAAGTAAGCACGATGCGCAGCGCTATCGCTCCCAATACACCCCAGAAAATGCCCTGTTTGCGCTGCCTGGGAGACAGGTTTCGGCACGCGAGCGCAATCACCACCGCGTTGTCGCCGGACAGCAGGATGTTGACAACGATGATCTGGGATACCGCCAGCCAGAATTGCGGCGTGGACCACTCGAGCATGGCGCGTGTCTCCTCTGGTCCGCGAGCGCGCTACAGAACCGATTGCAACAGCTTTCCCATCTCGGCGGGGTTGCGCGTGACCTTTATGCCAGCGGCTTCCATCACCGCGAGCTTCTCCTGCGCGGTCCCTTTGCCGCCGGAAATGATCGCGCCGGCGTGGCCCATGCGCTTGCCCGGCGGCGCAGTAACGCCTGCGATGAATCCGACGACGGGCTTTTTCATGTTCGTCTTAGCCCATTCGGCGGCAGTCTCCTCGTCGGTACCTCCGATCTCGCCGATCATCACGACAGCATCGGTGCCCGGATCGTCGTTGAACATCCTGAGAATGTCGATGTGCTTGAGTCCGTTGACCGGATCGCCGCCGATGCCTACCGCAGTCGACTGACCCAGGGCCAGCTCGGTGAGTTGCGCGACCGCCTCGTAGGTCAGCGTTCCCGAGCGCGACACGACGCCGATGCGCCCTTTGCGATGGATGTGGCCGGGCATGATGCCGATCTTGATTTCGTCGGGCGTGATCACCCCCGGACAATTCGGCCCAAGCAACAGCGTCTTCCTGCCCTGCATGCGGTAACGCGTGCGGATCATGTCGCGCACCGGGATGCCCTCGGTGATGCAGATGACCAGATCGAGGTCGGCATCGACAGCCTCGTCGATGGCCGCTGCCGCGAACGGCGGCGGCACGTAGATTACGCTCACCGTAGCGCCGGTCGCCTGTTTGGCTTCGCGCACCGTCGCATAAATCGGAATCCCGTCGAAATCCTCACCCGCCTTTTTGGGATTGACTCCCGCGACGAAGCATTCCTTTCCGTTGGCGTAGTCGCGGCACATGCGCGTGTGGAACTGCCCGGTCTTGCCGGTGATGCCCTGGGTCATCACCTTGGTGTTCCTGTCGACCAGAATGCTCATCGCCTGTCCGCCCGATTGCTGTTCGCGCCGCCCAAGGAAGATCCTCCCGTCGCGGCAACCACCTTCTGGGCAGCCTCGCCCATGTTGTCGGCGGTGATGATTGGCAAGCCCGACTCGGCGAGGATCTTTCGTCCGAGCTCCTCGTTGGTTCCTTTCATGCGCACGACCAGCGGTACCTTGAGCTGAACCTCGCGCGCCGCAGCGATGACGCCTTGCGCGATGGTGTCGCACTTCATGATGCCGCCGAAAATGTTCACCAGGATCGCCTTCAGTCCCGAATTGCTCAGCATGATCTTGAACGCCTCGGTCACCTTCTCCGGCGTCGCGCCGCCGCCGACGTCGAGAAAGTTGGCGGGCTCGCCACCGAACAGCTTGATGGTATCCATCGTCGCCATCGCCAGACCGGCCCCATTGACCAGGCAGCCGATGTTGCCGTCGAGCGAGATGTACGAAAGGTCGAATTTGGACGCCTGGATCTCGGCCGGATCCTCTTCGTCGAAGTCGCGCATTTCGACGATGTCCGGGTGGCGGAACAGCGCGTTGGCGTCAAAGTTGAGCTTCGCATCAAGCACGACGACCTTGCCGTCGCCGGTGACGATGAGCGGGTTGATTTCGGCGAGCGACGCATCGGTTTCGTCGAACGCGCGGTAGAGTCCCTGAAGCACCATGCGCGCCTGCGCGACGGCGCTTTCGGGAATTCCTATCTTGCGCGCGACATCGTTCGCATCGGTATCGGTGAGCCCTTTGACCGGATCGATGGTGACGCGGTGGATCTTCTCCGGCGTGTGCGCGGCGACCTCCTCGATGTCCATGCCGCCCTCGGAGCTCGCCATGAGCACGACCCGCTGAGATACGCGGTCGACGACCATGCCGACGTAGAGTTCCTTTTTGATGTCGGCACCTTCCTCGATCAGCAGTCGCCGAACTTTCTGGCCGTGAGGTCCGGTCTGATGGGTGACGAGCTGCATGCCGAGGATCTTGCCAGCGAGATCGCGCACCTCGTCGATCGACTTCGCCACCTTGACACCGCCGCCCTTGCCGCGCCCGCCGGCATGGATCTGCGCCTTGACCACCCACACGTTGCCGCCGACCGACTGCGCCGCCTTCACGGCCTCATCGACCGAAAAGGCGGGAATGCCGCGCGGCGTCGGCATGCCGTAGCGCCGAAATATTTCCTTGCCCTGGTATTCGTGGATTTTCACCGGCGAGTCCTTGAACGAATCAAACCAAGCGGCGCGCTGTCATGCCACGCCACGGTACCACTGCGGATAGTAACGGCTAACGGTGTCGGTGGTCGTCTCGAGGGTGTGACAACGGTCGAGCTGGAAGGGTTTTGCGCTACCGGCTTCGACCTCGCGGCTCAACCCCGCGAACATCTGGATCGCCGGTGTCGGCGCCACCGCAAGCATCTCGGTCACGTGCGTGCAACCGTGCACCCCGCCCATGGCTTCGTGAAGCCTCTGCCGAAATCCGCGCAGCAGGCTCTGGCCGATCAGCTTGCGGTACGCCGTGCGTATCTGGTCGCAGGCGCCTGGATAGGGCATGGCGTCGAAAGACACGTCGATGTCGACGATCATCATGTCGCGATCGATGGTTACGCGGGCCCACATGTCGTGGACCGGATCACCCGCGCTACGCTTGCCGGTGAGCAGCGGAAAGTCATGATCCTTGACGTCGCTCAGGTGGCATTCGATGTCGAACAGCCGGTCGCTGCGCTGGAAGCAATCGAAAGTCAGTCGCCGGGTATGCAGGCGGGTCCGGTTGGCCGGGCTGGAGGGAAGCGGCATCTCGAATCGGAGACGATTGGAAAACGGAGGGCCGACGCAATACATGCGAAGCGCGCCGCCACGGTGGGAGTCCCATCCGGGAGTCGCTACAATCGCGCAACGACGCTGTCGACGGCACCGCGAAAGACGCGATTCTACGCGGCGACAGCGCAACAGACAACGAGGACGCCATGCCGTTCGTGCTTGCGCTGGACCAGGGTACGACGAGCTCCCGAGCCATCGTGTTCGACCATGCAGGGTCGATTCGCGCGGTGGCGCAGCAGGAGTTCAAGCAGCATTACCCGAAACCGGGTTGGGTCGAGCACGATCCCACTGAAATCTGGGCGACGCAGTCGGGCGTGCTCGCCGAGGCGCTCGCCAAGGCGCACATCGATGCCACCGACCTCGCGGCGATCGGCATCACCAACCAGCGCGAGACCACGGTGCTGTGGGAGCGTGCACGCGGACGCCCCGTTGCGCGCGCCATCGTCTGGCAGGACCGGCGCACCGCGGGCATGTGCGACGCGCTGCGCGAGGCGGGGCACGGCGAGCTCATCCAGCGCAAAACCGGGCTGGTCGTCGATGCCTACTTTTCGGGGACCAAGCTCAGGTGGCTGCTCGACAACGTCAGCGGCGTGCGCGAGCGAGCCATGCGCGGAGAGCTCGCCTTCGGCACCGTTGATTCGTGGCTGGTGTGGCAGCTCTCGGGTGGCGCCGCGCATGTCACCGACGCTTCCAATGCGAGCCGGACGATGCTCTTCGACATTCATCGCGGCGAGTGGGACGACGAGTTGCTGGCGCTGCTCGACATTCCGCGCAGCGTGCTGCCCAATGTGGTCGACTCGTCGGGCGTTTGCGCTCATGCGGCGCTGCGAGGGGCATCGGTCCCGATCGCAGGCATCGCGGGTGACCAGCAGGCGGCGCTGTTCGGGCAGGCGTGCCTCCATCCCGGCCTCGCCAAGAACACCTACGGCACCGGCTGCTTCATGCTGCTCAACACCGGCAGGCAAGCGGTGGGTTCGAAGCACAATCTTTTGTCGACCATCGCCTGGCGCCGCGGCGGCGTCACCGACTACGCGCTCGAGGGCAGCGTATTCATCGGCGGCGCCGTGGTGCAGTGGCTGCGCGATGGATTGCAGCTGGTGCGCAGCGCCGCCGACGTCGAGGCGCTCGCCGCGAGCGTCGCGGATACCGGCGGCGTGTACATGGTCCCGGCGTTCGCGGGTCTCGGCGCGCCGCACTGGGATGCTTACGCGCGCGGCGCAATTCTCGGCATCACGCGCGGCACCACCGGTGCGCATCTCGCGCGCGCCGCGCTCGAATCGATCGCGTATCAGAATGCCGACGTGCTCATCGCGATGCAGGCCGACGCTTCGGTCAAGCTCGCGGAATTGCGCGTCGACGGCGGAGCGGCGGCGAACAATTTGCTGCTGCAGTTTCAGGCCGACATGCTCGGTGTGCCGGTCGTGCGCCCGACGGTGCTGGAAACGACCGGGCTGGGCGCTGCGTATTTGGCGGGCCTCGCGGTCGGATTCTGGCGCGACACCGACGAGGTGTCTGCGAACTGGCAGGTCGACCGTCGCTTCGAGCCCGCGATGTCTCGCGACCACGTCGCGGCGCTCAAGGCCGGATGGGACAAGGCGGTGAAGCGCGCGAAGGACTGGGCGTAGTCAGGGTGCGACGCGATCGATGGCGTCGGTGATGACCAGATCGACGCCCCATGCGGAAAGCGACGCGATGACTTCGGGCTCGTTCGGCGTGTACGTAAGCACCTTGTAGCCCGCGCGATGCGCTGCGGCGACCAGCGGTGCACCGAGCGCGCGGAAGTTGGCGTCGATGGCCACGCAGTCGAGCCGTGCCAGCCGCGATTCCCAATCCGGCGGAATTTCCTCGAGCAGCAACGCGCGCGCGAGTTCGGGCGCGGCGGCGCGTGCCGCAATGAGTGATTCTTCGGAGAACGACGACAGCAGCGGCGGAGTCGCGGCATCGCGCCATAGCGCGCGCGTATCGAGCGCCACCGCAGCACCGGTCTCGCGCTCGCGCCCAGGCATCGGCTTGATCTCGACATTGCAGGCGACGCCATTGGCGAGCGCCCAGTGCGCGATCGCCGCCAGCGTCGGAATCGGTTCACCCGCGTACGCCGGCGAGTGCCAGGTTCCGGCGTCGAGCTGGGCGAGCTCCTTCCAGTCGAGCGCATCGGCGCGCCCGCGCGCGTCGGTCGTGCGATCGAGCGTGTCGTCGTGCAACAGGAAGGGCACGCCGTCCGCCGAGAGCTTCACATCGAACTCGACCATGCGGTAGCCGTGCGCGAGGCCGACGCGCATCGCCGCGAGGGTATTTTCCGGCGCGAGCTTTCCGGCGCCGCGATGCGCCACCCGCCGGGGATACGGCCACGCCGTCATGCAGAGAATCGCTTGCCGGTCTCGGCGTCGAACAAGTAGACCTTGTCCGGCGCGGCAGCGAGCGCGATCGACTCCCCCGCGCGCACCGCGATGCCTTGCGGCATGCGCGCGATGATCGTGCGACCGCCCACCGCGACATGGATCAGCGTGTCGGCGCCCAGCGCTTCGACGACCTCGACGCTGCCGACCATGTTCGCCTGGCTCGGATTGCTCGGCGCGAGATGCTCCGGCCGGACCCCCACGATGACGCGCCGGCCGCTCGCGATGCTGGCCGGCACGGCGATGCTCGCCGCGCCGTCGAGCGCCACCCGGCCTGCGCCGTCGCCGCTGCCTTCGACGAAGTTCATCGCCGGGGATCCGATGAAGCCCGCCACGAAGGCGGTCGCCGGGTTCTGGTAGACCTCCATCGGCGTGCCGATCTGCTCGGCGCGACCGGCGTTCATGACGATCATGCGTTGAGCCAGCGTCATCGCCTCGACCTGATCGTGCGTGACGTAGAGGCTGGTCGTCCCCAGGCGCCGATGCAGCTTCTGGATCTCGAAGCGCATCTGAACCCGAAGCTTCGCGTCGAGGTTGGACAGCGGCTCGTCGAACAGGAACACGGCAGGTTCGCGCACGATGGCGCGTCCCATCGCAACGCGCTGGCGCTGGCCTCCTGAAAGCTGGCCGGGCCTGCGCTGAAGCAGCGGGCCAAGCTCGAGGATTCCCGCGGCGCGGTTCACCTGCGCCTCGATGTCTGCGCGCGAGAGTTTGCGAATCTTGAGCCCGTACGCCATGTTGTCGAACACGCTCATGTGCGGATACAGCGCGTAGTTCTGGAACACCATCGCGATGTCGCGGTCCTTGGGTTCGAGCGCGTTGACGACGCGGTCGCCGATCACGATCTCACCCGAGGTAATCGCCTCTAGCCCCGCGACCATGCGCAGCAGCGTCGACTTGCCGCAGCCGGACGGCCCGACGATGACGATGAACTCGCCGTCGGCAACGTCGATCGATACGCCGTGAATGACCTCGCTGCCGGCGTAGCTCTTGCGGATGTCGCGAAGTTGAACCTTAGCCACGCTTCCCCGTCATTTTTCGGTGTCGACAAGTCCCTTGACGAACCATTTCTGTGTCAGCAGCACCAGCGCCGCCGGCGGCAGCATCGCCAGCATCGCGGTCGCCATGACCAGGTTCCATTCGGTCGCCGCATCACCGCCCGCGATCATGCGCTTGATGCCGATGACTGACGTGTACATCGATTCGTCGGTGGTGATCAGCAGTGGCCAGAGATACTGGTTCCAGCCGAATATGAACAGGATAAGGAACAGCGCGGCGATGTTGGTTCGCGACAGCGGCACCACCACGTCCCAGAAAAAGCGCATCGGCCCGGCGCCGTCGATGCGCGCGGCCTCGGCGAGCTCGTCGGGGATAGTGAGGAAGAACTGGCGGAACAGGAACGTCGCCGTCGCCGATGCGATGAGCGGCACCGTCAGGCCCGCATAGGTATCGAGCATGTGCAGGTCGGACACCACCTTGTAGGTGGGCAGGATCCGCACTTCGACCGGCAGCATGAGCGTGACGAAGATCATCCAGAATGCGAGCGTGCGGAAGCGGAAGCGGAAGTAGACAATAGCAAACGCCGACAGCAGCGAGATCGCGATCTTGCCGATGGAGATAACCAGCGCCGACACCAGGCTGTTGAACATCATCCGGCCGACCGGTGCCGTGGTGACGTTGGCCGACGCGCCCTCCGAGAGCACCTTCGCGTAGTTCTCGATGAGGTGCGAGCCCGGGAGCATCGGCATCGGCGACTGCAGCACCTCGTCCGGCGCCAGCGACGAGGCGACGAAGGTCACGTAGACCGGCAGCGCCACCAGCGCCACACCGATGATGAGCAGCAGGTGACTGAAAAACGTAAGCAGCGGACGGTTCTCGATCATCGCATCACCCGTGACGGCTCAATACTGCACCTTGCGCTCGACATAGCGGAACTGCACCACCGTGAGCGTGATGACGATGATCATCAGCACCACCGATTGTGCGTACGAGCTGCCAAGGTCCAGTCCCTGAAAGCCGTCGGCGTAGACCTTATAGACCAGGATCTTCGTCGCCTGGCCTGGGCCACCACCCGTGGCCGTGTCGATGATGCCAAAGGTGTCGAAAAACGCGTAGACGATGTTGACCACCAGCAGGAAGAACGTGGTGGGCGAAAGCAGCGGAAAGACGATCGTGACGAATCGCTTGACCGGGCCGGCACCGTCGATCGCCGCGGCCTCGATGAGTGACTTGGGAATCGACTGCAGGCCGGCGAGGAAGAACAGGAAGTTGTAGCTGATTTGTTTCCACACCGCGGCGAAGATGACCATCACCAGCGCATCGTTCGCATCGAGCAGCGGATCCCAGGCGATGCCGGTCGCCTTGAGCGCGTGCGCGATGACTCCAAGCGTGGGATTGAATAGGAATAGCCACAGGACGCCGGCGATCGCCGGCGCAACAGCGTAGGGCCAGATCAGCAGCGTCTTGTAGACCGTCGCGCCGCGTATGACGCGGTCCGCCAGCACCGCGAGAACGAGGGAAACCGTCAGTCCCAGAACCGCAACCAGCAACGAGAAAACCGCCGTGACGCGAAACGACGCCAGGTACTCGTCGTTTCGGAACAGGTCCTTGAAGTTATCGAACCAGACGAACTGCGTCGCGTTGCCGAAAGCATCCTGCACCAGCAGCGACTGATAGACCGCCTGCGATGCCGGAAGGAAAAAGAAAATCAGGGTGATCGCCATCTGCGGGGCGATCAACGCATAAGGCAGCCAGCGCGATTCGAAACGAGCGCGCTTTTCCATGGCAGCGCGTCTACCCTGCTAATGCCAGGCCGCCGAAATGAGCGCCGCCGCGTGCGGCGCTCGATTTCGGCGTATTAGTGCGTTGGCGCTATCGCGATCGGTCCACACAACGATCACCTCGCGGCGCCGACGTGCTAACCGTTATTGGCCTTGTTGAAGCGCTCGATGATCTCGTTGCCGCGCTTCACAGCATCGTCGAGCGCCTGCTGCGCCGTCTTCTTGCCGGCCCACACCGCTTCCAACTCCTCGTCCGTCACGTCGCGAATCTGCGACAGGTTGCCGGCGCGGACTCCGCGCGAGTTGTTGGTGGTCTTGACGATGAGCTGCTGAACCGCGACATCGGTGCCCGGGTTCTTCTCGTAGAAACCTTGCTTCTTGACCAGATCATAGGCTGCCGTCGTGATCGGCACGTACCCCGTCTCCTCCGAGAATTGCGCCTGGATCTCCGGCTGCGAGAGGAAGTTCAGGAACTTGGCAACCGCTTTGTACTCGTCTTTTTTCTTGCCGCCCATGACCCACAGGCTCGCCCCGCCAATAATCGTGTTCTGCGGCGCACCCGCGACGTCGTTGTAATACGGCATCGACGACTCGCCGAACTTGAACTTCGCGTTCTGCTTGATCGTGCCGTATGCGGCGGATGAGGTGATCATCATCGCGCACTCGCCGCTGTAGAACTTCGCCTCCGGCTCGTTCTTGCGCCCGCCGTAAACGAAGTACCCCTTCTTGATCCAGTCCTGCATGTCCTGGATGTGACGTACCTGAAGTGGTCCGTTGAACACGAGCTTGGCGTCGGGTCCGCTGAAGCCGTTGTCTTTGGTCAGATAAGGAACGTTGTGCCACGCCGAGAAGCTCTCGAGCTGCGTCCACACCTGCCATCCCGTCGTGAACGGGCAGGCGTGGCCGGAGGCCTTGAGCTTCGCCATCGCCGCGACCGCGGCCGGCCACGTCGCCGGCGGCTGATTGGGATCGAGGCCTGCTTTCTCGAAGGCGTCCTTGTTGTACCAGAACACTGTGGTCGAGCTGTTGAAGGGCATCGACAGCATCTGGCCTTTGTAGTTGGTGTAATAGCCAGACACCGCGGGAACGTACGCCTTCGGGTCGAACTTCTCGCCCGACTCGGCCATCACTTCGTACACCGGCTTGATCGCGCCCTTAGACGCCATCATCGTTCCCGTGCCCACTTCAAACACCTGCAGCAGCGTGGGCGCGTTACCGGCGCGGTACGCGGCAATTGCCGCCGCCATCGCTTCCGGGTAGCTGCCCTTGTAGACCGCCGTGACCTTGTAATCGCTCTGGCTCTCGTTGAATTTCTTGGCGAGCGTATTGACGCGATCGTTGTTGGCACCGGTCATCGCATGCCACCACTGGATCTCGGTGACGGCGTGCGCCTGCGCGGCGACGGCCAGAAGCGCGCTTGCGACCATCGCGCGCAGGAATGAATGGATACGGCTTTGCATGGTTTCTCCTCCGAGACGGATTATGTATTTTGACCCAGCTGGGTGCAGATTCTATTGCAAATGCCCCGACGCGTCAGTGCGTCGTGGAACGCGACCATCGATGCCGGGCGATCGTCCGCCCTGCCCTTCAGTCGGCGGCACCCGGATGCGGCTTGACCGGTTCGTGCGACGCTTGCGTAGCGATTGCGGGGCGCGCACGACGGCGGCCCGCAATCAGCGTGTACGCGGTCGGTACGACGAACAGCGTGAGCAGCGTCCCGAAGCTCATGCCGCCGACGATCACCCATCCGATCTGCGTCCTCGACTCGGCTCCGGCCCCCGTGGCGAGCGCGAGCGGCACCGACCCCAGCACCATCGCGCCGGTCGTCATCAGGATGGGGCGCAGGCGCAGTGTCGAGGCGTCGATTACCGCGTCGAACAGATCTTCGCCCTTGGCACGCAGCTGGTTCGAGAATTCGACGATCAGGATGCCGTGCTTGGTGATCAGGCCCACCAGCGTGACCAGCCCGACCTGGCTGTAGATGTTGAGTGTCCCGCCGGTGAGCCACAGCACGAGCAGCGCACCGGTCATCGAAAGCGGGACCGAGAGCATGATCACGAAAGGGCTGCCGAAGCTCTCGAATTGCGCCGCGAGCACGAGATAGATGAACGCCAGCGCGAGCACGAAGGTGAAATAGATCTCGCCGCCGGATTTGCGGAACTCGCGCGACTGGCCGTCGAGGTCAGTCTGCGCGGTCGGCGGCAGCGCTCGCTTCGCCGCATCATCCATCGCACTGAGTGCTTCGCCAACGGCGTAGCCCGGGGTGAGCGTCCCGGTCACTTTCACCGCGCGCAGCCGGTTGAAGTGGTTGAGCGACTGCGGCGCGACGCCCTCGCGCACGTCGACCAGATTCGACAGCTGAATCATGCCGCCGTCGCGCGCGCGCACATAACTGTCGCTGATGTCGCCAGGAGAGGCGCGGTCGATTGGCGCCACCTGCACGATCACGTCGTACTGCTCGCCGTCCTTCTTGAAGCGCGTCACCTGGCGACCGCCCAGCATCGTCTCCAGCGTGCGCCCGACCGTATCGACCGCGGTTCCGACATCGGACAGCTTATCGCGGTTGATGGTCACCCGCAGCTCCGGGGTGTTCAGGCGAAGATCGGTCTGCAGGTTCTGCACGCCCGGATACTTGCGGGCCTCGTCGAGAAAGCGGTCGACCACGCGCTGCAGCTCCGGGTAGGGGACCTGCGACATGATCACGTACTCGACCGGCGTCGAGCGAAACGGCTGACCCAGCGACGGCGGATTCACCGGGAACGCGAGCGCGCCGGGAATCGCTGCCAGCTTTGGCCGAAGCTCGTCGGTGATCTGCTGCTGACGCTTGGTGCGATCCTCCCAGTTTTTCAGACGCAAAACCGCCACGCCGTCGACCACCGTCGGAAAGCCCGCTATCGCGATATAGGCGCCGCTTTCCGGGATTCGCGCGTACTGCGCCTCGATCGGCTTGATCTGGGCCGCGGTGTACTCGGGCGTGGAGCCCTGCGGCGCCGACACCAGCCCCAGAATCACGCCGCGGTCTTCCAGCGGAGCGAGCTCGGACTTGAGCAGCGTGAAGAACACCCCGCCCAGAACGGCCACGCCCGCCCACGCCAGCACCACCAGCCACCGGTGCCGCAACAACGCGCTCAGCGCGCGCCTATAGCCGTGCGTGAGTCCCTCGATCCAGCCCTCGATCAGGTTGAATATCCAGGAATGACGCTCCTGATGTCGCAGCAGGAGCGAGCACATCATCGGCGAAAGCGTCAGCGCGACGAACCCCGACACCAGCACCGCACCGGCCAGCGTCAGCGCGAACTCGATGAACAGCCGCCCGGTGCGCCCGGTCGCGAACGCCAGCGGAGCGAACACCGACGCCAGCGTCAGCGTCATCGCGATGACCGCGAAGCCGATCTCGCGCGCGCCGACGATCGCCGCTTCCTTGCGCGGCATGCCTGCCTCGACGTGACGGAAAATGTTCTCCAGCACCACGATCGCGTCGTCGACGACCAGGCCGATCGCCAGCACCATCGCCAGCAGCGTCAGCGTGTTGATCGTGAAGCCGAAGGCGTACATCAGCGCGAACGCGCCGATGAGTGCCACCGGAATCGTGACGATGGGAATCAGCGTCGCGCGCAAGCTGCGCAGGAAAAAGAAAATCACCAGCACGACCAGAAGGATCGCCTCGCCGATGGTTTCGAACACCGAGCCGATCGAGCGCTCGATGAACACCGACGTGTCGTACGAAACGATGAGCTTCATGCCTGGCGGCAGCGTCTCGTTGATGCGCACGACCTCGGCGCGGACCGCCTTGGAAAGCTCGAGCGGGTTCGCTACCGCCTGCTTGACCACGCCGATGTTGAGCGACGGCACGCCGTTGTAGCGCGAGACGGTGCGCTCGTCGACGGCGCCGATCACCGTCGAGCCGACGTCGCGGATGCGAACCGGGTACCCGCCGACATTGGCGACGATGATGTTGTTGAACTGCTCGGGGGTCTGCAGGTCGGTCTCGGCGACGACGGTGAATTCGCGCGCGGTCGACTCGATGCGCCCTGCGGGAATTTCGGCGTTCTGCCGGCGGATCGCATCCTCCACGTCCTGCACCGTGAGCTTGTAGCCGGCCAATCGGATGCGGTCGAGGTTCACGCGCATCGACATCTGGCGCTCGCCGAAGATGCGCACGTCGGACGCACCGGGCAGCACCGAAAGGCGCGGCTGCACGTAACGCTTGACGTAATCAGAGGCCTCCAGCGGCGACAGCGATCCCGCCTGCACCGCGATGTAGATCACCGGATTGGAGTCGGCCTCGACCTTGGCGATGATCGGCTCGTCGATCGTGTCGGGCAGCTTGCCACGTACGCGCGAAACCTTGTCGCGCACGTCGGCCGCCGCGGAATCGGGGTCGCGCTTCAGCGTGAAGCGCACGTTGATCTGGCTCACCTCGGAGCGGCTCTGCGAGGTCATCACCTCGACGCCTTCGATGCCCGCCAGCGAATCCTCGAGCGGCTTGGTGACCTGCGACTCGACGACTTCCGCCGACGCGCCGCGATAGGTCGTGGTTACGCTGACGACGGGCTCGTCGATGCGCGGGTATTCGCGCACCGACAACCGCGAGTACGAAATCATGCCCACCAGCAGGATGATGAGCGACAGCACGGTCGCGAAGACCGGGCGCTTGATGCAGATCTCAGGCAGGAGCACGCGCTCGCCTCAGGACTTGGGCAGGGCAGGTGCCGCGGCGTCCGCCTTGGGCGGCGCAGGCGCCGGTGCGGCGGTCGGAGCAGCAGCGATCTGCACTGGGACGCCCTCGCGCAGCTTGAGCTGTCCCGCGGTGACGACCGTGTCGCCGTCCTGCAACCCCTTGAGGATTTCGGCTTTGCCGTCGCGGCGCTGGCCGACGTCGACCTTTGTGCGCTGCGCCTTGCCGTCGACGACACGATAGACGAACCATTCCTCGCCCTGCGGAACGATCGCCTGCTCGGGCACGACCAGCGTCTCCTGCAGGTCGCGCGTGAGCAGGCGCACGCGGGTGAACATGCCCGGACGCAGCGCGGCGTCCTGGTTCTTGACCTGCGCGCGGATCACCACCGAGCGCCCTGCTGCGTCGAGCAGCGGATTGATCGCGAACACTTTGCCCTGGTAGGTCTTGCCGGGCATCGCGTCGAGCGTCAGCTGCAGGCTCTGTCCGACGCCGAGCTGCGTGAGATAGATCTCGGGCACGCGGAAATCGACCTTGAGCGGATCGACCGCCTCGAGGTTGACCATGTCGGCGCCTTCCTTGACGTAGTCGCCGACGCTCACCGAGCGCAACCCGATGATGCCGGTGAAGGGCGCCATTATTGTGAGCTTGGCGAGCTTGGCTTCGGACAACGCCAGCGATGCTTCCGCCACGCGCAGGTTGTTCTCCGCTTCATCCTTGGCCTGACTCGAGATGAAACCCTTTTTCTCCAAGTCGAGCGCGCGCGTGTGCTTTTGCTGCGCCAATGTAAGGTTGGCGCGCGCCTGCTGCGCTTCGGCTTCTGCGACCGCCGTGTCCAGGCGTACCAGAGGCGTTCCCTTGGTGACGCGCTCGCCCTCGCGGAACTGGATCGCACTGATACGGCCGGCGACCTCGGGTCGCAAGGTCACCGATTCGTCGGAGCGCAGGCTTCCGACGGCGGTGATGCCTTGCGGGAGCGCGACGCGCGCGACCTTCGACGCTTCGACGCTCACGCCGCCGCCCACCGGCGCGGGCGCTGCGGCGACGGCAGCGTTGGGCGCACTGGCGGCGACGTTGCGCTGTCCGAGCCAGTAGCCGCCGCTGGCGACGGCGACGAGCGCGACGACGGTGAGGCCGCCGATGACCACTTTGTTCATGCTGTAATCGTCCCGATGGCCCGGCGGGGCCGAAAAAAGGTTAACTGCTAATTATGCGCCGCGCTGCGGGACGCCGCAAATTGCGCCCGACGTTGCTGCTAGAATCGCGCGCATCCACGAACCGCTGTTTTCCGGAGGATGTCGATGCATCGGTTGTCCCTCGCGCGTGCGCTCGCCCTTTCCCTCATTCTCTGCAACGTTTCGCCTTTGGCCATCGCCCAGAGCGCGCACCCTGCGGCACAAGCCATCGCCAATTATCCAAGCAAGCCGATCCGCCTCGTGGTCCCGTTTCCCGCGGGCGGGTCGCTCGACGTCGTTGCCCGCGCCATCGGACAAAAGCTCACCGAGGCCTGGGGACAGCCGGTCGTGATCGACAATCGTCCGGGTGCCGGCGGCAACATCGGCGCCGACCTCGTGGCCAAGAGCGCGCCCGACGGCTACACCATCCTCGAGGGCGCGCTATCGACGCATGCCGTCAACGTCACGCTTTACGGCACGCTGCCCTACGATCCGATCAAGGACTTCGCGCCGATCACGCTGGTCGCGGTCACGCCCAACGTGCTCGTGCTCAATGCATCCACGCCGTTCAACACCGTTCCCGAGCTCATCGCCTATGCGAGGGCGAACCCGGGCAAGCTCTCGTTCGGCTCCGGCAGCAACGGCAGTGCGGGTCATCTCGCGGGCGAGCTATTCAAGACCGACGCCCACATCGACATGGTGCATGTTCCGTACAAAGGCGGCGCACCGGCGCTGCAGGCGCTGCTTGCCGGCGACACCCAGCTCATGTTCGACAACCTTGCCAATTCGATGCAGCAGGTCAAGGCGGGAAAGCTCAAGGCCGTCGCGGTCACGACCGCCAAGCGCTCTTCACTGGTTCCCGAGCTGCCGACCCTGTCGGAGACCGGCCTGCCCGGCTTCGACATCTACACGTGGTGGGGGTTCATGGCGCCGGCGGGGACGCCAAGGGAAATCATCGCGAAATGGAACGCCGAAGTGACGCGCATCCTATCCACGCCCGAGATGAAATCGTTTTTCGCGCAGCAGGGCGCAGAACCTTCGCCGACCAGTCCCGAGCAGTTCGAAGCGCTGATCAGAAGCGAAATCCCGAAATACGCGAAAATCGTCAAGGATTCGGGCGCCAAGGTCGATTGACGGCCACGATTGTGGATAACCGATCCGCGATAACTCGAAGGAGGAGACAGGAATGAAGCGTTCATGGCGTCGTGTCGCGATCGTCGTCGCCGGCTGCATGCTCAGCGCGCTCGCGCTGACGCCGGCCGCGCTGGCACAGCCCTACCCCAACCGCGCCATCCGGCTGGTCGTTCCCTTTCCCCCGGGGGGCACCACTGACATCCTCGCGCGCGACGTCGCCAAGCAGCTGACCGAGACGCTAGGGCAGTCGGTGGTCGTCGACAACCGCCCGGGCGCCGGCGGCAACATCGGCGCCGATCTCGTCGCGAAGAGCACTCCCGACGGTTATACGCTGCTCATGGGAACGGTCGGCACGCACGCGATCAACCCGAGCCTGTACACAAAGATGCCCTACGATCACTTCAAGGACTTCGCGCCGGTGGTCCTAGTCGCGGGCGTGCCGAATGTGCTGGTGGTCAACCCGTCGCTGCCGGTCAATTCGGTCGCCGACCTGATCAAGCTCGCCAAGGCCAAGCCGGGAACGATCAATTTCGCATCGAGCGGCAGCGGCACGTCGATCCACCTGTCCGGCGAGCTGTTCAAGACCATGGCCGGCGTCGACATGACCCACGTGCCGTACAAAGGCAGTTCCCCCGCGCTCACCGATTTGATCGGCGGCCAAGTGCAGGTCATGTTCGACAACCTGCCCTCGTCGCTGCCGCAGATCAAGGCGGGCAAGCTGCGCGCGATCGCGGTGACATCGCTAGTGCGTGCGCCCGCGTTACCCGACGTTCCTACCATCGCCGAGTCCGGCCTGCCGGGGTTCGAGGCGAGCTCATGGTTCGGCGTGCTCGCGCCCGCGGGGACCCCGCCTGCCGTGATCGCGAAGGTCAACGCCGAAGTGAACACGTGGCTGCAAAGTCCCGGAGGCAAGCAGCAGCTCGCGCTACAGGGCGCCGAAGGCGCGGGTGGCAGCGCCGATCAGTTCGCCGCGCACATACGCGCCGAAACGGAGAAGTGGGCGAAGGTCGTGAAGGCCTCGGGCGCCAAAGTCGATTAAGATCGCAAGCGGCGACGCTGCACCGACAATCGCCGGCGTCTTCGATGCCTTGCGCTTACTGACAGACGGTGCCCGGAGCGACCAGGATCTGGCGTGTGATCGCCTTGCTCTGCGATACGCCGTCAAGCGTGTAGGCGAAGGTCGCGTGGTTGCCGTCGGCGAACGTGAGCGTGACGTCGCCGACCTCGGTGGCGACCACCTGTGAAGACAGAAATGGGATTGCGTTGAACGCCGGCCCCGTGGTGCGGTTGAGCTTGCCCGCATACACTCCAGGCGCGGTCTTCGGCGCAGCGGCGAACACCCACATCGGCGTGCCATCCGCCGCGTAGGTAAACCAGGTCAGGAAGATCACGTCGCCCTGCTGGGTCAGATAGACACCCCAGCCGGACTCCGATCCCGCGGGCGCCGCCCACCAGAGGTCCTGATAGTTGTATGCGGTGCTGAGGTCGGACGTCAGGTTGAACGTGCACGTCGGAAACTGGGCACCGAACAGCTGGCGCGTGATCGTCTTGCTCTGGGTGATGCCCTTGACGGTGTATGCGAACGTCCCGTTGTTGGGATCCCTGAAAGTGAGTGTTCCCGTTCCGACCACCACGCTTCGCACCCGCGCCGGAGTGAATGGCATTGCGCTGAACGGCGGCCCCGTCGACTGGACCACGTTGCCCGTGAACACGCTGTTGTCGGTCACCTGCCCCGTTGTCGCAGACTGCGCCGTCATCGACATCCACAGCGCGTTCCCGTTCAGGTCGTAGGTGAACCAAGTCATGAAAATCGTGCTGCTCTCGTGCGCGAGATTGATTCCCCAGCCCGACTCGGATCCAGCGGGGCTGTTCCACCACAGCCCACCGTAGTTCGTCGGCCCCGCGGCCACGACCTGCACGCTGGTCGGCGGCGAGAGGCTCCCGAAAGGAACGCCTCTCGCCGAGCTCATCTGCCACTGGAAGTTGTAGTTGCCCGGCGTAGCCGGTGTCACGACGAAAAAGCTGAACGTGACCGAGTCTCCGGGCGCGACGGTGGACGTCAGGGCCACGCTGCTGGTGCCCCAGGTCGTGTTGCCGGTGGGTACCGCGGAAATCAGCGCGAAGCCATTGACCGGGTCCCACGGCACGGTCGACGTGTTCTTGAACGTCTCCGTCACCTGGATCGTCGCATTCGCGGGAACGATAGCGGGAACCTGCTGCGAAACGAAGTCGGCGCCGGACGCCACGCCAGTCCCCGGATCGGGCGTCTCCTCGCCGAAGGTGCCGAACGTCTGCGAGAGCATCCGAAAACGCAGCGGCGCCGCAGCCGAGAACTTGCAGCCGAGCGGTCGCACGACGAAGTTGAAGGTGACCTCGGCGCCGGGCGCGACATCGCCGGGCAACAGCACGCGGTTGCCGGAAATCCCGCCGTAGGAGTTGCCCTGGATGCACCAGTAGAAATTGTCCTGCGGCTCCTGCGTGGCCAGGAAGACATCGCCTTGCGCCTGCACCCAGGTCGCGGTGCCGGTATTGCGCATGGTGATCGACACGTTCGCATCGACGCCGACCGCGACCGCAGCCGGGACCGTCTGCGCGACGAAAGCCGCTGAATACGCCGGCTGTGCCCGTACCGCGTTCGCGATCGCGCACGCGACGACAGCAATGGCGATCAACAGCGCTGCACGCGCACGATCGAGCCGCGCCGCCGTCGACATCAGCGGCGTTCCCATGCGCATACCGCCAGCAGCGCCCAGCCCGCAGCGAAAGCAACGCCACCCACCGGGGCGAGCGCCCCCAGCCACGGCGGGCCGCCAAGCGCAAGCAGATAGAGCCCGCCGCAAAATAGGAGCAGCCCCGCGATCAGGAAGCCCGCAACCCAGGAAAGCCGCTTGCTCTGCGGCCATGCGACCATTAGTGTTCCCACGCCAAGAAGTCCCAGGCCGTGCCAGAAATGATAGTCCACGGCGGTGCGGTACACAGCCAGCGAGTCGGGCGATAGCCGACCGCGCAGCGCATGCGCACCGAACGCGCCGAACAATACTGCCAGGACGAGCGCTGTGGCTGCGACGGTGATGCACCGCGGAGCATTCATCGTAAGCGCTTCATTTCGTCTACAATGGACCTTCGACTCAAGGATAGCACTCCGACGACCATGGCCGCCGACACCATCCAACGATGTCATCCGGGCAAACGCCTGTCGGACGCGGTCGTGCACGGCTCGACGATCTACCTGGCGGGGCAGGTCGCAAGCGATCCTGCCGCCGACGTAGGCGCGCAAACGAAGGACATCCTGGGACAAATCGACCGTCTGCTCGCTGAGCTCGGCAGCAGCAAGGCGCGCCTGTTGTCGACGACGATCTACCTGGTCGACATGGCCGACTTCGCCGCGATGAACGAAGTCTGGGATGCGTGGGTGCCCAGGGACAACCTGCCCGCGCGCGCGACCGTGCAGGCGCGGCTCGCCCGGCCCGAGTACCGCATCGAGATCCAGGCGATCGCCGCCCGCTGAGGAGTCCCTGTGTCCGCTTCCACACCGTCACCCGCAGAAATGGCCAGCGCCGCGATCGCGCTGGCGTCGCGCACGCCCACCATCGCCGGCCCGGATGCGATGCCGGTGACGCGCGCGATGTTCGACGAATACATGGTGCCGTGCTTCGCGCCGGCGCAGTTCATCCCGGTGCGCGGCGAAGGCTCGCGCGTTTGGGACCAGCAGGGTCGCATGTACATCGATTTCGCGAGCGGCGTCGCGGTGACCGCGCTCGGCCACTGCCATCCTGCGCTGGTGCGCGCGCTCACCGAGCAGGCGCGCACGATCTGGCACGTGTCGAACTGGATGACCAACGAGCCGGCGCTGCGCCTGGCCAGGAAGCTTGTCGATGCGACTTTCGCCGAGCGCGTGTTCTTCTGCAATTCCGGCGCCGAGGCCAACGAGGCCGCGCTCAAGCTCGCTCGCCGCTACGCGCACGACCACTTCGGCGTCGAAAAGATGCGCGTCGTATCGACGCTCAACGCGTTCCACGGACGCACGCTGTTCACGGTGACCGCCGGGGGCCAGGCCAAGTACGCGACCGGCTTCGGGCCGCAACCCACCGGCTTCACGCACATCCGCTACAACGACGTCGCGGGCCTGGAAGCCGCGTTTGCGGAAGAAGGCGGCGACGACATCTGCGCGGTCATCCTCGAGCCCATGCAAGGTGAAGGCGGGATGATTCCGGGCACTCCGGAATTCCTCGCGGCCGCGCGGCGCCTGTGCGACGAGCACGACGCCCTGCTCATCTTCGACGAGATCCAGAGCGGCATGGGCCGCACCGGCGCGCTGTTCTCCTATATGCAAAAAGGCGTTGTGCCCGACATTCTCACCTCGGCTAAAGGACTGGGTGGCGGCTTCCCCATCGGGGCGATGCTGACCACCGCGGAAATCGCGAGCGCGTTCTCCGTCGGAGTGCACGGCACCACCTTCGGCGGCAATCCCCTCGCCTGCGCCGTCGCGGGCGCCGTCTTCGACATCGTCAACACCACCGAAGTTCTCGATGGCGTGCGCGCGCGTCACGCGCTATTCATGGAAGGCCTGCGCACGATCAATGCGCGCCGTGAAGTCTTCGCCGACATCCGCGGCGAAGGCGTCTGGCTCGGGTGCGAGCTGAAAGCACCGTGGCAAGGCAAGGCCGCCGACGTGATGAAGGCATGCAGCGACGCGGGCCTGATCGTGCTCATGGCGGGTCCCGACGTGGTGCGCATCGCCCCCTCTCTGGTGATCAGCCTCGACGAGATCCTCGAGGGCCTCGGTCGCCTTGAAACCGCGCTGGGCAAGGCGCTGGTCTGACGCACGTTTGACCGCCCTGACGGCTGCCGGATGTACGGAGTGCCACTGCGGCAGGCACGCACGTCGCCGATCGACGAGGTTCTCGACAGGCACTGGCTCCTCGCGGCTTGCGCACTCGTCGCGCTGACGCTCGCCGCGCACGCGATGGTGCTCGCGGCGCCCGGCTTCTATTCCGCGGACGAGTGGCAGAAGGTCGACTACATCGAGGCGCGCGGCTTCGCCGATTTCGTGCGCGCGTATCTGGCGCTTCGCCCCGGACCCGAATTCGGCTATCCCGTTCGCCCCATCGGCTTTCTGCAGCAGGGCGTCGCGGCGCTGTGGATGCGCAGCGCACCGTGGGCGGCGCACCTTATGAGCGTGATGAATCACGCGCTGGTCGCACTGACGTTCGTCTGGGTGCTGCGCCGCGCGGCCATTGCGCGCCGCACCGCGTGGATTGCCGGCGCATTGTTCGTGATTTCGCCGCTGACCTCGATCGCGACGGGGTGGGTCGCCGCGAACTTCGACCAGCTGTACGTCTTCTTCCTGCTGCTCCTCGCAGCGTTGGTAGTCCGCCCCGCCGCCGATCGCATGGGCTTGGTGCGAGCGGCTTGCATACTACTGGTGACGGTGGCCGCGCTGCTTTCAAAGGAAACAGCGGTTGTCGCTCCGGCCGTAATGGCGCTCATCGCTTACGCGGCGTGGTTGCGCGACCGCGCGCGCTTCTCATGGAGCTTCCACGCGCAGGCGCTGTTCCTGGCCGCGCTGCCGGTCTCGCTCTATCTCGGTTATCGCGGGAGCGCAATCGGGAATTCGCTCCTGGGAGACGGCATCGACTTCTACACGCCGTCGATCGCCAACGTTCCATGGAACATCTGGCGTCTGTTCGCGTTCCCATTCCGTCCGAACCTGCTGGAAATGTCAGATGCGGTGTTCGCGTCGGTGTGGCAGCCGTCGCTGGCGGTGCTTGCGCATGCGGTGCTGGTCTTTATGGTCGCGCGGATGTTCGGCGCGCGCTGGGCGATCCTGTATCTGGCCGGGTACTTCGTTTTCCTGATCCCGGTGGTGTTCATTCCGTCACCGGGCGCGCACTGCCTGTATGGCAGCGCACTCGCGATGTCGCTCGCGATGGCGGCGGTGCTGGTGCGGTCGGTGCAAACGCGAAGCACCCCTGCGACGCTGCTGGTCGCCGTCGGCGTGAGCGTTCTATTCGCGCACGCATGGCTCATTCAGGCGAGCATGTTCGAAACCGCCCGCTGCCAGACCCGGTTTCTCGCCGACGCCGATTCTGCGCTGGCCGCCGAGGACGCGGCCGGACGGCGGCCGCTTCGCATCATCGCCGAACAGGGGCCCGGTGCGCGCGCGGCGGCGCGGGTGGTCGGAGCGCGCGAGCGCTACATGCGCGACGGCGCACCGCTCGTGGTTGTCGAGCAGGGATCGGACGAGCGGGCGACGACGCAATCGCATCCGCTGCGACTGCAACTGACGTCGGCCTGCGCACTGATTCCAGCGAGCGCTTCGACGTCCAACTGAAGCGCCGCTACTCCGGCGCGTGCACCGGCAGGCGCCTATGTTCGCGCACCGGCGACCAGAGCACGGCCACCAGAGAAAGCACGAGACCCAGGACGCCCACCGTGAGCAGCGTCGGTCGCAGGCCGACAACGGTGGCGAGCGCACCTCCGACCAGCGACCCCAGCGGTGCGGCCGCAACCCCAAAAAAGCGCATGGTGGCCGTCATCCTTCCCAGCAAACGGTCAGGCGTGATCGCCTGGCGCAGCGCGAGATAGTTGATGCCCCACATGATCGCGCCGAAGTCGAAGACGAGCATGGTGAGCCCGAGCGCAATCGTCGCGAACCACACTGGCCCGCCGATGAGCCCATAGGCCTGCCACGCCAGCGCGGTCATGATGAGGCCGTTGACGAGCATCGGCCCGACGCCGTAGCGCGACGAGAGACGCTGCGCGAGCATCGATGCCAGCACGCAGCCCACCCCACCCGCGGCGAAGGCAAAGCCGATCGCCCCCGGCGAGAGCAGCAGCTCGCGCGTGGCGAACAGGATCAGCACCGCGATCTGCATGTGATGGAGAAACTGCCATGTGCCCGCCAGCCACGCGAGCCCCCACAGCGTGCGGTTGCCCCACACCAGTCGAATCCCTTCGCCGATCTCCTTCCACACGCCCGAGCGCACGCCCGGATGCGGAACGTCGTTGCGCCCCTCGACGCGACGCAAGAGCGCCGCCGAAACGAAAAAGGCGACCGCGTCGACCACGATCGCAAACGGCGCAGTCAGCAACTGCACCAGCGCGCCAGCGATGCCGGGTGCGATCAGCGCCGCCGACGTCTCGCCGAGCGCGGTCTTGGCGTTGGCTTCGACCAGCCGTTTGCGGCCCGCCATCTGCGCGAGCAGGACCTGGTACGCCGCGCCACCGACGACGTTCTGCACGCCGCACAGGAATCCTACTGCGAACAGGATCTCGATCGATAGCACGCCCATCCACGCGGTGAGCGGAATGGCGAGCAGCACCACGCCGCGTCCGATGTCGGACAAGATCACGACCGGCAGCTTGCGCACGCGATCGAGCAGCACGCCGGCGTGCAGGCTCACCAGTGCGAAGGGCAGCGTTTCGAGCGCGACCAGAATTCCCATCTGCATCGGCGTGGCGTTGAGCAGCAGCGCCGCGGTCAGCGGCAGCGCGAGATTGGTGATCTGCGCGCCGAACGACGTGATGGTGAGCGAGATCCACAGCTTCCGGAAATCGCGCGAAAGCCAGAGGCCGCGGAAGCGGCGTTGGAGCGAGGATCTGAGTGCGTTGGTCTTTTTCATAGGCTTTCCTCCGGCCGCGTCGCAAAGGCGCGCGGCCGCCGTGCACGGTCACCTGCAGCACCGGCGGAAAGCCAATTTCGGGAACGGACTGCGCCCGGAATCGGTTCCCGCCACACCTGGGCGGGAACACGCTCAGGCGTCTAGTACAGCGTTGGCAGCGGGGACTGCGGCATGAGTGCAATGCCGGAGCCGTGCGCGCCGATGGAATGTCCCCATGCGAACGCGCGCGCCGCGATGCTGGTCGCGGTGACGATGATCGTCGGCGTTCTGGTCATGGTGGAGAGATTCCTCGAAGGGTTGGAAGGATTTGCCTCGATTGTACTCAGGGAGGGACGCCGATTGCAATTCGCTTCGCCACTTTGCGGCGCAGCATCGCCTCGATGTTGCATGCGCGCCACGCCGCGCACGGCGGCGCTATCGCTTAAGCGTCGCTTCGCGAAGTGCCGGGTCGAGGTCCCAGTAGCGCCACGGATTCCAGTTGAACGGCGTGTACTTGAATCCGATCATCCATGGCTGCAGCAACACGTTGTCGAATCGGTACGCCGTCATCTTCATCGGCGAGTAGATGCTGACCAGCTTCGAGAGCTTGCGTATCACCGCGTCGCGCTCGGGGCCGTTCTTCATGTGCTTGCCCTTGTCGTAGAGCTCGTTGAACTGCGGCAGGTTGAAGCGCGGAAGGTTCGAGAGCCCGGCATTGGGTCCGTAGAGCAGTCCCAGAAAGCCGAAGCCTTCCGGCGAGCCTGCGGTATTCGCCAGTCCCCACATCTGCAGCTGGCCGGCACGTGACTGCTTCAGAAGGTCGGGGAATTTCTGGAACGTGAACACGGTCCGTACACCAATCGAGTTCATGCTTTTTTTCCACAACTCCGCGCGCTGGCGCTCGAAGTTGTCGGGAGGCGATGCGATCGTGATCGTGAACGGACGGCCATCGGGAAGGTTGCGCCACCCCTCGCTGTCACGCTTGTAGCCCATGATGTCGAGCAGCGCATTGGCAGTCAGGGGATCGAAGTTGGTGCGATCAACGAAATTCGGGTCGTACCCGATGACTGGGGGCGGCAGAAACTGCGTCGCCGGCGCGCCCTGCCCCTGGCGGAGGACATTGACCTCATCCTGCACGTTGTAGGACATCGCGATCGCGCGTCGCAGCGCGATCTGCTCGCGCGAGTAGCCGCCGACGATCGGATCATCCATGTTGAAGTATTCGAAGGTGATCGACGGCATGAACTGCTGGATGTGACGAATGCCGCGCTTGGCCAGCTCCGGCTTGAGCTTGCCGTTACCGTCGAGCACGTTATAGATCAGATCCGGCGGGACGGGATTGGAGACATCGAGCTCGCCCTTGATGAACGCCAGCAGCCGCGGGTTCGCCTCCTCGATGATGATCATCTCGATACGGCCGATCATGGGAATGCGCTTGCCCTTCATCACCTTCATGATCTCTGCGTCGGCGGGATCGTCGCTCTCCGGAAAATACTGCTCGCGAAAGGTCGGGCTCGCCTCGAGCGTGACTTTCTGCGAACGCACCCAGCCCTTGAGCACGTAAGGACCGGTGCCCACCGGGTTGGCCATCGCGCGGTGCGACGCATCGCCATAAGCCTCGATCACCTCGCGCGCGACCGCGGCGGTGGTATTCGACGCGAGGTCGTCGAGCAGGTCGTAATCGGGGGCCTTGAGCTTGAGTTGGATCGTGTAGCGGTCGAGCGCCTTCATTCCCTCGAACTCGATGTCGTAGAGATTGGCGCCGCTGGCGGCAGCCTTGCCGAACTCCAGGTCGCCGACGAAGCGGTCGGTCACCACCTCGATGTTCGGCGCGCGCACCTTGGGATCGATCAAGCGCTTCCAGGAATAGATGTAATCGTACGCCGTGAGCTCGCGCTTCTTGCCCTTGAATACGGCGTCGTCAGAGAAGTAAATGCCCGGCTTGACTTTGATGATCCAGGTCTTGCCGTCATCCGTGATCTGCGGCAACGCGGCTGCCGTGTTGGGAATGACCTTGAACGGGCGTGCAAGATAGTCGTACCCGTACAGCGGATCGAAAATGACCCGGGTCACGAAGACCGAATAGAGATCGCTGACCGCCTGAGGATCGAACCCGGTTTCGGCGGCCTGAACCGCGACGCGCAGCGTCTTGTTCATGTCGGCGGCGCGCGCCGGCAGCGCGGCGATCAGCGCCGCCGCGAGGATGCATGCGATCGATGTTGCGAGGCTTCTCTTTCGCACGACGCTCGATTTCACAGCAGCTTTTCGATTTCGCCGCGCATGGCGTCGGGCTCGACGTTTGGCGCGTAGCGCTCCACGACGCGGCCGCTGCGATCGACCAGAAACTTGGTGAAGTTCCATTTGATCGCCTCGGAGCCGAGCAGGCCGGGCTTTTCCTTTTTCAGGTACTGGTACAGCGGCGCCGCGTCGGCGCCGTTCACTTCGACCTTGGCGAACAGCGGAAAGCTTACGCCGTAGTTGATCTCGCAGAACGACTCGATCTGCTTCTCGTCGCCGGGTTCCTGCGCGCCGAACTGGTTGCACGGGAATCCGAGCACCTCGAGCCCCTTGCCGTGCAGCTTCTTGTAGAGTTCCTCGAGGCCTTTGTATTGCGGAGTGAAGCCGCACTTGCTGGCGGTATTGACGATCAGCAGGACCTTGTCCTTGTACTGGTCGAGCTTCTGCGCCTTGCCGTGGATGTCCTTGACCGTGAAATCGTAGACCGATGCCATGTTCTTTTCCGTGAAAGCGAGAGGGCAGAATTATGCCCCTTCCCTGCTCGAGGCGCGAGCCGCCCGACACGGCCTGTGGCATGCTGCGCGCGGGCAACCCGACCGCGTTCAAATGGATCCCAACCTCATCGTCCTCGCTTTCTCCGCGGTGGTCATCGCCGCGTACGCGTTCGACGTCCTGTGCCGGAAGGCCAAGCTGCCCTCGGTGATCGTGCTGCTCCTGTCGGGCATCGCACTGCGGCAGTTCTTCGAGCGCGCCGACATTTCGCTGTCCTACATGGACGACGTGCTTCCGGTGCTGGGAACGATCGGGCTGGTGCTGATCGTCCTCGAGGGCGCGCTCGGCCTCGAGCTTCGCCGCGACAAGAAGCCGCTGGTGATCCAGACGCTTCTCGCCTCGACGCTTGGCTTCGTCCTTTCCTTCGCGTGCATCGCGCTGGCGCTGCACACCCTGTTTCCGACCTCGTGGACGCGCGCATTCCTCACCGCGTGCCCGTTCGAGGAGATCAGCAGCGCGGTCGCAATTCCGAGCGCGGGATCGCTGTCTGCGGCGCGCCGGGAGTTCGTCGTCTAGGAGCGCTCACTTTCGGACATCATCGGCGTTTTGGTGTTCTACGCGCTGCTCTCGGCGCAGGGCGACATCAGCGATTTCGTCTTCGGCCTCGGGCTGACCAGCCTGGTCAGCCCTTTTGATCGGCGCGGTGATCATCGTGCTGATCTACGCCACGCGTTGGCCACTGCTGCGCGCGCTGCGTGCCGCGGATGTGTCGTCTCTGTTGTGGTTCGCGCCGCGCGGGCTCATCACTGTCGTACTGTTGCTGGGACTTCCGGCGGCGCTAAGCATCGAGCACTTCCCGGGCGGCGCGGTGATGCTGGTCGTGCTGGCGGGCGCCGCGCTGCTGAGCGTCGGGGCGCGTGCCGGCGCGCCGGAGGCCAGTCCATCTCCGCTCGATGTGACAGTGTCGATTCAGGATCCGGTCGAACCGTAGCCGCCGCCGCCCGGCGTCTGCACGACGAATACGTCACCGGGTCGCATCGGCGCCTGGAACGTCGCACCGAATTCCTCGCGCGAGCCATCGACGCGCTCGATCCAGTTGCGGCCGCGTGCACCGGGCAAGCCGCCGGCGACGCCGAACGGTGCGATGCGCCGATGGTTGGCGAGCATCACGGCGGTCATCGCCTCGAGAAAGCGCACCCGACGCTCGCCACCGTCGCCGCCGCGATGCCCGCCATCACCGCCGCTGCCGCGACGTATGGCAAAGGACTCCAGGCGCACCGGGAATCGCCACTCGAGCACCTCGGGGTCGGTGAGGCGGGAATTGGTCATGTGCGTCTGCACGACGCTGGCGCCGTCGAAGTCGGGCCCCGCGCCGGCGCCGCCGGCGATGGTCTCGTAGTACTGGTGGCGATCGTTGCCGAAGGTGAAGTTGTTCATTGTACCCTGCGAGGCTGCGAGCACGCCCAGCGCTCCGTAGAGCGCGTCGGTGATCGCTTGCGAGGTCTCGACGTTGCCCGCCACCACTGCGGCTGGATAGCGCGGCGCCAGCATCGACCCTTCCGGAATGACGATCGACAGCGGTTTGAGGCAGCCCGCGTTCATCGGGATCTCGTCGTCGACCAGCGTTCGGAAGACGTAGAGCACGGCGGCCTTGCAGACCGCCGACGGCGCATTGAAGTTGTTGGACTGCTGCGCGCTCGTCCCGGTGAAGTCGATGCTGGCTTCGCGCCGCGCCTTGTCGATGCGTATGCGCACGGCGATGCGGGCGCCGTTGTCCATCTCGTATTCGAACGCACCGTCGCGAAGCACGTCGAGCACGCGGCGCACCGACTCCTCCGCGTTGTCCTGAACGTGACGCATGTAAGCGCGCACTACGTCGAGGCCGAAATGACCGACCATCTTGCGTAGCTCCTCGATGCCGCGCGCGCACGACGCCACCTGCGCGCGCAGATCGGCGACGTTCTGGTCGATATTCCGTGAGGGATAGCGGCCCGAGGCCAGAATCGCCCGCACCTCGGCGTCGAGAAAGCGGCCTTCGGCCACCAGCTTGACGTTGTCGAGCAGCACACCCTCCTCGTCGACGTGAGTCGAATCGGGCGGCATCGATCCCGGGGTGATGCCGCCGATGTCGGCGTGATGGCCGCGCGAGGCGACGTAGAACTGCGGCGCTGCACCGGGTCGGTCGTCGAGAAACACTGGCGCGATCACGGTGACATCGGGCAGGTGCGTGCCGCCGTTGTACGGCGCATTGAGCACATAGACGTCACCGGACTTGAGCGTACCGGCGCGCGCATCGATGATCGTGCGCACGCTTTCGCCCATCGAACCAAGGTGCACGGGCATGTGCGGCGCGTTGGCGATCAGGTTGCCTTCTCCGTCGAACACCGCGCAGGAAAAGTCCAGGCGCTCCTTGATGTTGACCGAGTACGCGGTGTTGGCGAGCGTCACGCCCATCTGCTCGGCGATCGCCATGAACAGGTTGTTGAACACCTCGAGCAGCACTGGATCGGCGGTGGTGCCGATGGCGTGCACACGCTGCAGCGGCGCAACGCGCTGCAGAACCATGTGATTGCGCGGCGTGAGCAGCGCCTCCCACCCCGGCTCAACCACCGTCGTCGCGTTGGTCTCGGCGATGATCGCCGGTCCGGCGAAGCGGTCACCGGGGCGCAGCTCTTCGCGAGCGTAAACCGGCGCGTCGTGCCACGTTTCCCCGGTATACACGCGCTGGCGCTTCGCCGGGTGCGCGAGGCCCGCGCGCGGCGCGAACGTGGGCAGCGCCTCGTCGGGTGTGGCCACCACGCCCGACGCCTCGACTGCGATCGCCTCGACGATGAGCGGCTTGTCCTGCATCAGGAAACCGTACTGCGCGCGGTAGCGCCGTTCGAAGTCGGCGACGATGGCGGCGATGTGCCGTTCGTTGGTGGCGTTCGCGGGTCGCGCGTACGGGATTTCCAGCGTCGTGTCGGTGCCCGCGTACTTCAGATGCAGGTTGCGCGTGATGACGATCGACGCTGGCGCGATACCCTGCGCTTCGATTTCCGACTGCGCCGCAGCCTCGAGCTTCGCGAAGATCACTTCCGCCGCGACCAGTGACGGCGCGTCGAGCTCGGCCTCGACGGCGTGCTGGCGAAGCGCGCGCACGTCGGCCAGCCCCATGCCGTACGCCGAGAGCACGCCCGCCAGCGGATGGATGAAGATGCGCGTCATGCCCAGCGCATCGGCGACCGCGCATGCGTGCTGCCCGCCCGCGCCGCCGAAGCAGCATAAAGTGTAGCCGGTGACATCGTAGCCGCGCTCGACCGAAATGTGCTTGATCGCGTGCGCCATGTTGTCGACCGCGACGCGCAGGAAGCCGTCGGCGATCGCCTCCGGAGATCGCTTCGCGCTGCCCGAACGTTGCAACGCGCGCGCGACCTCGTCGAAGCGCTCGCGAACGACCGCGGAGTCGAGCGGAAGATCGGCGTGCTCGCCGAACACGTGCGGGAAAAGCTCGGGGTCGATCTTGCCCACCATCACGTTGCAGTCGGTGACCGTCAGCGGACCGCCGCGCCGGTAGGATGCCGGCCCCGGGTTGGCGCCCGCCGAATCCGGGCCGACGCGAAAGCGCGCGCCGTCGTACGAGCACACCGAGCCTCCACCCGCCGCGACGGTGTGGATGCGCATCATCGGCGCACGAAGGCGAACGCCCGCCACCTCGGTGACGAAGGCACGCTCGTACTCGCCCGCGTAGTGGGTGACATCGGTGGAAGTGCCGCCCATGTCGAAGCCGATGATCCGGTCGAAACCCGCGAGCCGGGAGACCTGCACCGCGCCAACGATACCTCCGGCCGGGCCCGAGAGGATCGCATCCTTGCCCTTGAAGCGATGAGCGTCGGTGAGGCCGCCCGACGACTGCATGAACTGCAGGCGTACGCCCGGGAGTTGCGATTCCACCTGTGCGACGTAGCGGCGCAGCACCGGCGAGAGGTACGCATCGACCACGGTGGTGTCGCCGCGCGACACCAGCTTCATCAGCGGGCTCACTTCGTGGCTCACCGAAACCTGCGTAAATCCGATCGTGCACGCGCATTCGGCGAGGCGCCGCTCGTTCGCGGTGTGACGGTAGCCGTGCATGAGCACGATCGCGCAGGCACGGATTCCGTCGGCGTACGCTTCGCGCAGCGCCGATTCGGCCGCGGGGACATCCAGCGGCCGAACGATCTCGCCGTGCGCGCCGATGCGCTCGTCGATCTCGACCACGCGCTCGTAGACCAGCGTGGGCAACACGATGTTGCGCACGAACAGCTTGGGTCGATTCTGGTAACCAATGCGAAGCGCGTCGCCGAATCCGCGCGTGATGGCGAGCACGGTGCGCTCGCCACGGCGTTCGAGCAGCGCATTGGTTGCGACTGTCGTGCCCATTTTCACGGCATCGATCTGTCCCGCAGGAATGGGCGCGCCATCGGCAAGGCCGAGCAGCGTCCGAACGCCGTGCACCGCCGCGTCGGTGTAGCGCTCGGGATTGTCGGAGAGCAGCTTGAGCGTGGCGAGGCTGCCGTCAGGCCGACGCGCGACCAGGTCGGTGAAAGTTCCGCCGCGATCAATCCAGAATTGCCAGCCTGCTTGTTTCCGGCCTGAGTGCACGTGAGAAGCTCGCGGGAAAACGGGGATGTCGGGTCGACGCGGTATCAAAGCATCTCCGCAGCACTCGTCACGCGAACTGATTTGCGTTGCACAGGCGGACGATTGGCGCGCGTTGCCGAGAGCATTGTGCCCCAACGCCGTTTTCACGTCTTGCGCGAATTGACAGGCGACAGGGTCTGCCTTAGGTTCGGGGTTTGATCGCACTCTCGGGGGATCCACTAATGATGCGAATCCACGCACTCGTGGCTGTCTGCGCGATCGGCGCAGCGTTCGGCGCCGCCGCACAGACCAAATGGGACATGCCGACGGCGTATCCCGCCAACAACTTCCACACCGAGAACATCACCCAGTTCGCCGCCGACGTCGACAAGGCCACCAGTGGCAAGCTCAAGATCACGGTCCATCCCAACGCGTCGCTGTTCAAGGCCAACGAGATCAAACGCGCGGTCCAGGGCAACCAGGCGCAGGCGGGCGAGATCCTGCTGGTGAACTTCGAGAACGAGGATGCGTTTTTCGGGCTGGATGGCGTCCCGTTCCTCGCCACTAGCTACGCCGATGCGATGAAGCTCTACAAGGCGGAAAAGAAGACCCTCGAGGACAAGCTCTCGAAGCAGGGGATCAAGCTGCTCTACACCGTCGCGTGGCCTCCCCAGGGAATCTACGCGAATCGCACGCTGAACAGCGCCGCTGACATGAAGGGACTGAAGTGGCGCGCGTACAGCCCCGCGACCTCGCGCATCGCCGAGCTCGTCGGCGCGCAACCGGTCACGGTGCAGGCCTCCGAGCTCACGCAGGCGCTCGCCACCGGTGTCGTCGATTCGTACATGTCGTCGGGATCCACGGGTTTCGACACCAAGACCTACGAGAGCATCAAGAACTTCTACGATACGCAGGCGTGGCTTCCCAAGAACGCGGTCATCGTCAACCAGCAGGCCTTCGACGCGCTCGACAAGCCGACGCAGGATGCGCTGCTCAAGGCCGCGGCCGACGCCGAGGTGCGCGGATGGAAAGCCTCCGAGGAAAAGAACGGCTGGTATCTCGACCAGCTCAAGCAGAAGGGCATGACCATCGTCAAGCCGGCGCCGCAGCTCACCAGCGATCTCAAGAAGGTCGGCGACACGATGCTGCAGGACTGGCAGAAAAAGGCCGGGTCCGAGGGACAAGCCGCCGTCGACGCCTACAAGAAGATGTAACGCAATGCGTCGATTCCTCGATGCGCTCTACGACGCCGCCGCCTACGTGGCGGCGTTGTTTTTGATCGGCACGCTGGTGATGGTGCTGCTGGGCATTTTCGGCCGGCTGCTCTCGTTCCAGGTGCGCGGCACCGACGCTTACGCCGGCTACTTCATGGCCGGAGCCGGCTTTCTCGCGCTCGCGCACACGCTGATGCGCGGCGAGCACATTCGCGTGACACTCGTGCTCGAGCACACCGGCGCGACGGCGCGGAGCTGGCTGGAGCGATGGTCGATCGCCGCGGCGTTGCTGCTCAGCATCGCATTCGCGTATTACAGCTCGCGCCTCGTGTGGCAGTCGCATGCGTTCCACGACATGTCCACCGGCAACGACGCCACCCCGCTGTGGATGCCGCAGTTGTCGATGGCGTTCGGCAACGTGATCCTGGCGATCGCCTTCCTCGATCTGTTCGTCGCCGAGCTGCGCGGCACACCCCGCATGGCGCGACCGACCAGCGAACCGGCGCACGTTGAGTAGTATGGAGATCGCATGGACCTGCTGATCACCACGCTGCTCATCATCGCGCTGTTCGTACTCCTGGGCAGCGGGGTCTGGATCGGGATCGCGCTCGCCGGCGTCGCCTGGATCGGCATGGAGCTCTTCTCGTCGCGACCAGCGGGCGACGCCATGGCGGTCACCATCTGGGGTTCCGCTTCGTCGTGGACGTTGACCGCACTGCCCCTGTTCGTATGGATGGGCGAAATCCTGTTTCGCACGCGGCTGTCCGAGGACATGTTCAAGGGTCTCGCTCCGTGGCTGGAGCGGGTGCCCGGTCGGCTTCTGCACACCAACATCATCGGGTGCACGATTTTCGCCGCAGTCTCAGGCTCGTCGGCGGCCACCTGCGCGACCATCGGCAAGATGACGCTGCCGGAGCTGGCCGCGCGCGGCTATCCCGAAGACATCACCATCGGCACGCTCGCCGGCGCGGGGACGCTGGGACTGCTCATCCCTCCGTCGATCATCATGATCGTGTACGGCGTCTCGGCCAACGTGTCGATCGCGCACCTGTTCATCGCCGGCGTCCTTCCCGGACTGCTGCTGGCGTCGCTGTTCTCGGGCTACATCGTTGTTTGGGCGTTGCGTCATCCCGACAAGATTCCGGCGATCACCGAGCACACTACGCTAAGGCAGAAACTGCATGCGTCGCGCCATCTGATCCCCGTCGTACTGCTGATCGCGCTGGTGCTGGGCTCGATCTACGCGGGCATCGCCACCGCGACCGAGGCTGCGGCGTTCGGCGTGGTGGGTGCCCTCTCGATCTCGCTCGTGCAGGGCTCGCTGACGTGGACTACGTTCCGCGACAGCCTGATGGGCGCGACGCGCCTGTACTGCATGATCGCGCTGATTCTAGCCGGTGCTGCGTTCCTGACGCTGGCGATGGGCTACATAGGCCTGCCGAGGCACCTGGCGGAATGGATCGGCGGCATCGGGCTCTCGCAGTTCGCGCTGATCGTCGCGCTGCTGATCTTCTATGCCATTCTCGGTTGCTTTCTCGACGGGATCTCGATGGTCGTGCTCACCATGGGAGTGATCCTTCCTACCGTCGAGAAAGCCGGCATCGACCTGGTGTGGTTCGGCATCTTCATCGTGCTGGTGGTCGAGATGGCGCAGATCACGCCGCCCGTCGGATTCAACCTGTTCGTGCTTCAAGGCATGACCAAGAAGCAGATCACCTGGATTGCCTGGCATGCGCTGCCGATGTTCGTGCTCATGGTGGCAGCGACGTTATTCATCTATTTCTTCCCGCAGGTCGTCACTTACCTGCCGCAGCAGATGAAATTCTCGTGATCGCGACCACGACCATCGATGCTCGCGCGGCTCGCAGTGACCGTGTCTATGCGGCCAAGCTCAAGACGCCGTTTGCCGTGCTTGGCATTCGCACGTCTGGCCGCAGCCTCACCGGCATCGAGTACCTCCCGCGCAGCGAGCACGCGCAGGCGCCCGCCGACGCGGTGGCCGAACGTGGGTGCCGCCAGCTCGAGCGCTATCTCGCCGACCCCCAGTTCCGCTTCACGCTCCCGCTCGCGCCGCACGGCACCGCATTTCGCCGCCGCGTCTGGGACGCGCTGGCGAGCATTCCGGTCGGCGAGTCGCGCACATACGGAGAGATGGCGCGCAGGCTCGCGACGGCGCCGCGTGCAATTGGCGGCGCCTGCGGCGCCAATCCCATCGCCCTGGTGATTCCCTGCCATCGCGTGGTCGGGAGCCAAGGCTCGCTGGGCGGATTCATGGGTGCGATCGACGGTGATCCCATCGCGATCAAGCGCTGGCTGCTCATGCACGAGGGCTATCGCTTCGGTCGCTAGCTTCGACCGGTTGCGCAACGCTTGCGATGGCGATCGCCAATCCCGTTCCCGCCCCCGACGCCGTCAAGCTGATCGACGCGTTCTGCGACCAGGTGTGGCTGCAGGACGGACTCGCGGCGTCGAGCCTGGCGAGCTATCGCCGCGACCTCGCCGCGTGGTCGGTGTGGCTGGCGCGACACGGCGGCAAGGCGCTGCTCGCGGCGGACCGCGCCGACGTCGAAGCCTTTCTCGCGGCACAGTTTCGCGCCCGGGCCCGCGCGACCTCGATCGGCCGGCGCCTTTCGTCGCTGCGCCGCTTTTACCGGCTGCACATGCAACAGGCCACCATCAGAGCCGATCCGACCTTGCGCGTGCGTGCGCCCAAGCTGCCGCGACGCCTTCCGAAGAACCTGTCCGAAACGCAGGTGGAGGCGCTGCTCGCTGCGCCGGACACCGAGACCGTGCTCGGACTCCGCGACCGCGCCATGCTGGAAACGCTCTACGCCTGCGGATTGCGCGTCTCCGAGCTGGTCGGGCTGACGCTCGCGCAAGTGAGCCTAGACATGGGTGTGGTCCACGTGATCGGCAAGGGGCGCAAGGAGCGCATGGTCCCTCTGGGTGAAGAGGCGATCGAGTGGATCGCGCGGTACACATCGACGGCGCGGCCGACGCTCGCGGGCAAGGCCAAGGTCAACGCGCTTTTTTTGAGCGCCCGCCACGCGCCGATCACCCGCCAGGCGTTCTGGCAGCTCATCAAGCGCTATGGAACGATCGCCGGTATCCCGGGTGCCTCGCTCTCGCCGCACGTCCTGCGCCACGCCTTCGCGACGCACCTGCTCAACCACGGCGCGGACCTGCGCGTGGTCCAGCTCCTGCTGGGGCACTCCGACATCACCACCACCACGATTTACACCCACGTCGCGCGCGAGCGTCTGAAGCAGCTGCACGCGCGACACCATCCCCGTGGCTAGAGCGCGTCCGTTAGAATCTTGCAATGCGACCTTCCCAAATAACCCACGCGCTTGGACTCCGCTGGATGCGCTGGCACGTTATCGGTATTGATAACTCGACATCGACAGAGAAACCAGCGCAGATGCGCGTGGAGTTTCGCTGCAACCTCTGCGGCGCCCAGTGCAACGTCCCGGCGAGCGCAATTTCAAGAGAAAGCCCTTCCTGCGTTGATTGCGGGTCCACCGTGCGCCTGCGGAGCATCATTCATCTGCTCACCACAGAGCTCTTCGGACGGAGCATTCCGCTTCCTGAACTGCCCCTGCGCAAGGACATCGTGGGAATCGGGCTGTCCGATGCTGTCTGCTATGCCGCCGCGCTGGCTCAGAACCTCTCCTATACGAACACCTTCTTCGATATCGAACCTCGCCTGGACATCGCAAATGTGGATGAAAATCTCAGTGGGATCTACGATTTCATCATCGCCAGCGACGTGTTCGAGCACATCGCACCCCCGGTCTCACGTGCCTTCAACAATGCTCGCCGGTTGCTTAAACCCCAAGGATTCATGGTATTCACCGTTCCATACACTCTTGAGACAGACACCATCGAACACTTTCCGCAGCTCAACGACTACAGGATCGTAAAGACCGACGCTGGTTTCCAGCTGGAAAACCGCACCTTGGACGGCGAGATACAGGTCTTTGCCGATCCGATTTTTCATGACGGCAGTGGCATGACCCTCGAAATGCGACTTTTTTCGCGCATCGCGCTGGAGCGTGAATTCGCAGCTGCTGGATTTTCGCGGCTGCGATTTGCCGACGAAGCGTCTCCAGCTTACGGCATTGGCTCCCAGAAACCGTGGGAAATCCCGATGGTCGCGCACGCATGAATGTGGGCGGATCCCACTTTCCAACCCCAATTCGTCAGTTGCGCGGCGCGCACGCCGTCACGGGCAAGCGATGCGAAGCAATATCACCTGAGCCACGCCTCAAACGCCTGTCCCTCCTCATGATCATGGCTCCAATAATCTAGAGCACATCCGGCGGCTTCAGACAACTTGCGCATGCTCTTCGATGAGAAGTACTGGATATGCGCAGGCACGTGGTTGTACGAATAGCGTTCCCATAGCGCGAGGTCGCCCTTCCGGTCTTTCCAGCCGATGGGCCGATGCGGCGCCGTCACAAAGATCACCCCTCTGCGACCAAGGAGGGATTTGCAACGCCGAATCACCCCGACAGGATCGACAAGATGTTCGATCACGTGAGTGAGCGATATGACGTCATAGGGCGCATGTTGGTCGACTGCTTGACTGTTTATCTCACTGTGAATGTAGAAATCAACCCACGGGCACGCTTGTACTGCCTCCGGGGAAATGTCCTGTGCCACCGTCACATTATTCGGATTGACCGACTTTGCTGCCCTGCACATCCACGCTAAGCCGGCGCCGACCTCCAAGACGACAACGTTGTCGCAGGTGGTGTGACCCGCTCTCTTGACGACGCGCCGAAAGCAGCCATTCATGTAGTCGACCATAAGCGCCACCCGCGCCGGGACCGTGTATGCGGGATCATCAAATTGGCCCGACTCGACATAAATGGTGCGGAGGTCGTCAGGCGATGGCGCTGGTGATATGTACAAGAGGCCGCAACTCCGGCATTGAACAAAATCCCACTCCGGCTGACTGAGCTTCAACGCGAAATTCGTCTTGAGCTTGCCGACGCCTCGTGGCTCGGAACCCGCGCATACCGGGCACTCCCGGACGAGAGCACCTGCGTTCGATCTCGACGGGAAGAGTTGCATATCCTTCAGAGTCAGCGCCGGTGAAGCAGCCGGTATTTCAAACGATGCAGGGCAACGAGAATCCGCCAGGTCTTCGAATTCACCAATGCTTGAATGTCGGACGCGCGGCCTTGGTGAATGGTGAGGAAGTTGCGGAAACGCTGTTCTTTTTCAATCAACAGCTTCTGATACATGGCCAAAAGTCCATCGCGCCCCTGTGTACAGATATGAAGTTGCAACATGTCTTCATCGGTCAATGTGTGACCGGCTCGAAGCGCAGGGGGCAATGGCTGCGGAACGTAGAAGGTCGTATGTGGCGCAACGACCTCTTCCGCTGGGCGGTCCTTCGTGTAAAGGTATATCGAAAAGGACTTGCGGGTTAAATGCTGCTTGTTGTCAGGCAGCTTGATTCGCCGAAACCCGTGCCAGGAATATTCGTTGGTCTCGAAAATAACCGCGCGATTGAACAGGGGCAGAAAGCTCGCGACCTCATCGACGAGAGGATTGCTCGGATTTGAATGTAGCTCTATCGCGCCGCCCCAGGCCTCTTCCCATTCCTTGTTCAGATACACCAGGAGGTTGATTCGACGATGCAGCATGGTACGTTCGTCGATATTAAAATCGATATGCGCATCGAGCCCTTGACCATCCAGATTGTTGTGCGTACCTCCGCCAAAAAGCGTTTTGTCCGCGATCAGTTCCGGTATGCCGGTTAGCTTGACCATTGCCTCCAGGAACGAAGCTGAACAAATGTAGTCGTAAAACTCCCGGTAGAATGGACTTATCTCCGCAACCTTTTCGACAACGGCTTTGCGCCCCACGAGTCCACGCTCATCGCGCGCCCGCTTCGCATCGAATGCAGGGAAGTCCCGCAATAGTGCCTCACACCGCGCCTCGTCCAGAAAATTGTCAATTGCGACATGACGGAACGGCTTTGCACGCTGGAAGTCGAGCTGAATTGCTTCAGCGCGTTCAATGACATCGTTATTGATCATGATGATTATTTGATCATGAATGCCGCTGCAACGTCTATGGTGATGGTAGTGGGGCCGCTGTCGCCGATGTGACAACGCGTCGACCGACGGCACCCGTTTCTCACAAGCAACCCATGTTGCCCGAGCAACCCGACGGTGCTCCGATTCGCGCGGCGTTCCTCGCCAGCGAAACTGCCTGCGTCCAGACCCTGCTGCCGACGGCGGCGCTGCCGGGGGAAGCCGGCTATCGCGTTGAGGCGCGGGCGCGTGGTTGGGTCGAGGCGGTGCGCGCGCACCACGCGCGCAGCATCGGCATGGAGTCGTTCCTGCAGCAGTACGACCTCGGAACACAGGAGGGCGTGCTTCTGATGTGCGTCGCCGAAGCGCTGCTGCGCATCCCCGACGCCGATACGGCGGACCGCTTGATCCGCGATAAGCTCTCGCGCGGCGACTGGCAGCGTCATCTCGGGCAGAGCGCCTCGCTGCTGGTCAACGCCTCGACCTGGGGACTCATGCTCACGGGTCGCCTGACCGCGCTCGACGCCAACAGCGCGCGCGACCCGACGGCATGGTACGAGCGCATCGTCGCGCGCGCCGGCGAGCCGGTGGTTCGCGTTGCACTGCGACAGGCGATGAAGATCATGGCCGAGCAGTTCGTGATCGGACGCACCATCGGCGAGGCGATCACGCGCAGCCGCGCTGCGACCGCCGGTACCCGTCACTCGTTCGACATGCTCGGCGAATCGGCGTTGACGACGGCGGGCGCCCGCGATTATCGCGATGCATACCAGCATGCCATCGCAGCGATCGGCGCCGCTCGCGAGCCCGCTGCTACGGTGTTCGCGCAACCGTCGATCTCGGTGAAGCTCTCGGCGCTGCATCCGCGCTACGAGATCGCGCAACGCGCGCGCGTGCTCGCCGACCTCGTACCCTCACTGACCGAGCTTTGTCGGGACGCGCGGGAGCGCGGCATAGGACTCACCGTCGATGCCGAGGAAGCCGAGCGCCTGGAGCTGTCGCTGGAAGTATGCTCGCGCGTGCGAAAAGATCGCGCGCTCTCTGGATGGGATGGTTTCGGGCTGGCGGTGCAGGCCTATCAGAAGCGAGCGCTTCTGGTGGTCGACTGGTTGGTCGAACTCGCGCGCACGGGTGGCTGGCGCGTTCCGCTGCGACTGGTCAAGGGCGCCTACTGGGATTCCGAGATCAAGCGCGCGCAGGTGCAGGGGCTTGACGGCTACCCGGTATTCACGCGCAAGGCGCACACCGACGTGTCGTATCTGGCCTGCGCACAGCGCATGCTCGCGGCCGGCGCGGCGCTGTATCCGATGTTCGCCACGCACAACGCGCACAGCGCGGCGGCGATCGTCGAATTCGCAGCCGCCGCCGGCGTCGCGCCCGGCGAACTTGAATTCCAGCGCCTGCACGGTATGGGCGAGGCGCTGCACGCAGAGATCGTCGCGAGCACCGGCATCGCGAGCCGCGTTTACGCGCCGGTCGGCAGCCACCGGGAGCTGCTCCCCTATCTCGTTCGGCGCCTGCTGGAAAACGGCGCCAACACGTCTTTCGTCAATCACATTGCGGACCCTCACATTCCCGTCGACGTGATCATCGCCGATCCTATCGAGCGCACGCGCGGCCATAATGCCGCGCCCAATCGCAGGCTGCCGGTGCCGCGCGATCTTTTTTTGCCCGAGCGCGTGAACTCCCGCGGCATGAGCCTCGCGGACCAGATCTCCATGGCCCGATTCGACGCCGCGTTCGCCAAACGGGCCGACGTGCGCTGGTCGGCGCGCCCGATCGTCGCGGGCGCCGTGCCCGAGCGCGCGCGCAGCGGCGGGTCGATCGTGTTCGAGCCCGCGCAGCGCACGCGAGCGCTGGGCGTCGTCGTCGAAGCTGATGCAGGCGATGTCGAGCACGCGATCTCCGCGGCGGTCAGCGCGCAACCGGCATGGGACGCGTTGGGTGGCGAGGCGCGCGCGCACGTGCTCGACCGCGCGGCCGATGCGATCGAGGAAGCGATCGAGGAGTTCGTCGTTCTGCTTGCGCGCGAAGCGGGCAAGACGCGTTCCGACGCCATCGGAGAGGTCCGCGAAGCCGCGGACTTCTGCCGCTATTACGCCGCGCTCGCCCGGCGCCAGTTCGCCGCGCCGCTGCTGCTGCCTTCACCGACCGGCGAAGCCAACGAGCTCAGCCTGCATGGGCGCGGTGTGTTCGCATGCATCAGCCCGTGGAATTTCCCGCTGGCGATCTTCGTGGGACAAATCGCCGCCGCGCTCGCGGCGGGCAACGCGGCCATCGCCAAGCCCGCAGAGCAGACTCCGCTTACCGCGGCGTCTGCAGTCGAATGCTTGCTTGCGGCCGGCATTCCCGCGCAGACCCTGGCGCTGCTACCTGGCAGCGGCGAGCGCGCCGGCGCTGCGCTGGTGAGGGACCGGCGCGTCACCGGCGTCGCATTCACCGGATCGACCGAGGTCGCGCGCGCGATCGCCACCTCGCTCGCGCAGCGCGATGCGATCGCCCCGCTGATCGCCGAAACCGGCGGCATGAACGCGCTGGTGGTCGACAGCTCGGCGCTGCCAGAGCAGGTGGTGCAGGACGCGGTGACCTCCGGATTCAACAGCGCCGGACAGCGCTGCTCTGCACTGCGCGTGCTATTCGTGCAGGAAGATATCGCGCCGCGAGTGATCGACCTGCTCAAAGGCGCGATGGACGAGCTGGTCGTCGGCGATGCACAGGATCTTGCCACCGACGTGGGCCCGGTGATCGACGCCGCCGCGCGCAATGCGCTCGAGGCGCACATTGCGACGATGGCCGCCGCCGGACGCGTCCGCCATCGCGTCGTGTTGCCTCCAGCCTGCAACAATGGCTACTTCGTTGCGCCGACGCTCATCGAGCTCGACGGCATCGACCAGCTAGAGCGTGAAGTCTTCGGGCCGGTGCTGCACTACGTGCGCTATCGCGCCGATACGCTCGATGCGGTGATCGAGGCAATCAACGCCACCGGTTACGGATTGACGCTCGGGATCCACAGCCGCATCGACGAGACGGTGCGCAACATCGTCTCGCGGGTCCGCGTCGGCAATGTGTACGTCAATCGCAACATCATCGGCGCGGTGGTCGGCGTGCAGCCGTTCGGCGGCGAGGGGCTGTCGGGTACGGGCCCCAAGGCAGGCGGACCGCACTACCTGCTCCGATTCGCGGTGGAGCGCACGCTGACCATCAACACCGCCGCGGCCGGCGGCAACGCCACGTTGCTCGCGCTCGGCGACAGCGAAGACGATGCGACGCGCTAGGCGCCGCCGCGCGTGCCCCGCTCGATGCGCACGCCGATGCGCCCCGCGCCCTGCACCGGTGCAAGCTTGGTGACGCTGACGCGGATCCAGGGGATGCCGAAGTCGCCGCACACGACCTCGGCGACGGCCTCGGTGAAACGTTCGAGCAGCTGATGCGAATGGTCCGCAGCCAGCGCCTGCACGCGGCGCACCACCGCCGAATAGTCGATCGCGTCGCCGAGCCGATCGCTGGTGAAGGGTCGAGACGACGGCAACTCGAACTCGATGTCGAGCAACAGCGGTTGCGCGAGTTGCTTTTCCCACGCGTACACGCCGATCCGGGTCTCGATGCGCAGGTCGCGAATGAAAATGGAGTTCATGGAAGAGGTTAGGTGCCGCGGCGCGTCGGCGACCGGCCCGCGGTGAAACGCGACGAGCTTGCTACAATGCGCCGTCGCGTCGTCGGGCATTGTAAATGAATCCGTCGCTGGCCACGCTGGCCGTCGTCATCGCTGCATACCTGATCGGCTCGATTTCCTTCGCGGTGGTCGTCAGCAGGCTGTTTGGGCTGCCCGATCCGCACAGCTATGGCTCGGGCAATCCTGGCGCAACCAATGTGCTTCGCACCGGAAACCGCGCCGCGGCGTTGCTGACGCTGCTGGGCGACGGCCTGAAGGGCTTCGTCGCGGTGGTCCTCGCGCATCGCCTGGGCATCGGTTGGGGTGACGCATCACTCGCCACCGCCGGCGCAGCGATCGCGGCGTTCCTCGGCCACCTCTATCCAGTCTATTACCGCTTTGCCGGCGGCAAGGGCATGGCGACCGCACTCGGTGTCGCGTTCGGACTCGCGTGGCCGCTGGGCGCGGCGCTATGCGCGATCTGGCTGGCGGCAGCGCTGATCACGCGCATGTCGTCGGTAGCATCGCTCGCGGCGGCGCTCGCCGCGCCGCCGCTGGGGTTCTACATCCTGGGCAATTGGCCCGAAGCGTGGGCGCTGATTCCAATCGCGGTGTTGCTGGTGGCTAGGCATCGCGGCAACATCCGCAAGATACTCGCCGGCGAAGAACGCCGCATCGGCCAGAAGACGTGATCCGCAAAGCCGCGCTGCGCCGGGAATGGCCGTTGCTCTTCAGCGGCGCGGTGACGGTGCTGTTTCTCGTGTTCGGCAAGCGCTGGCTGGGCGACTTGTCCTCGATGCCCTGGTTCGTCCTGATGCTGACGATCCTGTTCACCGCGATCATGACCGCGGCGTTCGCGGTGGTGCGTCACGCCGAATCGCTCGCCGAGCAGGTTGGCGAGCCCTATGGCACGCTGATCCTCACGCTGTCGATGAGCGGCATGGAGATGATGATGATCGCCGCGGTCATGCTCACGAGTCACGGTGAATCGTCGCTCGGGCGCGACACGATGATGGCGATCGTGATGATCGTGCTCAACGGCCTGGTCGGAACCTGCCTGCTGGTGGGGGGGCTGCGCTACCACGAGCAGACTTACAACCTCTACGGCGCCAACACCTTCCTCGCGGTGATCCTGCCGCTCGCGGTGCTGGGTCTGGTGCTCCCGAGCTTCACCGTCTCCACCACCGGCCCGACGCTGTCGCTGCTGCAGTCGGCGTTCCTGGTGGTAATGTCGATCGGGCTCTACGCGGTATTCCTGGCGATGCAGACGCGACGGCACAGCGACTACTTCGTGATGCCGGGTGGCGAAGCTGCGGCGCTGGACGGCAACGCACATGAGGCGGCGCATTCCGACGCGCACGCGGCGCCGCATTCGATCACCTTCCATGCGGTCCTGCTTTTCGCCTATGTGCTTCCGATCGTGCTGCTCGCCAAGCAGATCGCGGTGCCGGTCGACTACGGCATCGAGGTGCTGCGCGCGCCGGCTGCGCTCGGCGGATTGCTGGTCGCAGTGCTCATCCTCTCGCCGGAATCGCTGGCCGCGATCCGCGCCGCACGCGCCAATCGTCTGCAGCGCTCGATCAATCTCGCGCTGGGCACGGCATTGACGAGCATCAGCCTCACCGTTCCGGCGGTCCTCATCATCGGTTTCGTCACCGAGCGCACGATCGTGCTCGGGCTCGACCCGGCCAACATCATCCTGCTGCTTCTCACGCTGGTGGTGAGCATGCTGACCTTCGCGCTGGAGCGCACCAACATGCTGCTGGGCGCAGTGCACCTGCTGCTATTCCTGGCCTACCTCATGCTGCTGGTCGAGCACTGAGTCGAGCGCCGATTCGAGCGCCGGCTATAGCACCTGGTCGGAGCATGACGCTCATTGCTCCCTGGCCAAGGCTTCGACGAACGGCGAAAGAGCGTCCGCGCTCACGTCGGATACGGCGATCCAATCGAACGCGGCGCCCGACGCGCGCGCGACGTTGAACCCGCGCAGCGTGCGCAACGCAGGCTGTGTCGATGCCACGGTGCGCGGACGCACGAACACGTCGACCATGTGATCGCGGTAGCGATACACCAGCGTGGCCACGTGCTGCCCGGAGAGATAGTCGAGCCGGCCGCCCACGAGCGTAAACCCCGACGCCGCCATGTCCCGCACCGGCGGCGAGTAGTCGAGGCGCGCGGACAGCCACGGCTTGACCGTGTGCTGGTCCGATGAGGCCACCTCCACCAGATGATTGCCCAGCGTCGCGCGAACGTGAGCGACCGTGGCTTCGGCGGCGAGGTCGTCTCGCGCGCGCGTATCCAGGAGCGCGGTGCTGATCATCCAGGCGAACACCGTCACCGCGCACCCGGCAAGCGCACCGGCGCCCATCCACCGCCAGCGCGAGATCGGGGACGGCGTCTTGAGCGCAAAGGAAGGCTCGGCCGCGGCGAGCGCGGCAACCAAGCGTTGCTTCAGCGCGGGAGGTGCGAGATGGTACTCGATCTCGGCGTGCAGCCGTCGACGCAGTGCGAGCACCGCCTCGTGCTTTTCCGCGCACTGCGCGCAGCCGCGCAGATGCTTGGTCAGCGAGTGCCCGCGCAAGCGATCGATCTCGCCGTCGGCGTGTGCGGCGACCAGCGCCACCGCTTCGTTGCAGTTCATGACTCACCTCCGGACGACTGACCGCGGATCGCGTGCAACATCGGCGAGCGCTGCAGCAGCGCACGTGCGCGCGACAGCCGAGACATGACGGTGCCGACGGGGACATCCACGACTCTGGCGATCTGCTTGTAAGAGAGCTCCTCCAGCTCGCGCAGAACGATGACCTCGCGGTACTGCAACGGCAGCTGCGACAGCGCTTCCGACAGCGCGCGCGTCTCGGCGCCGCGTATCGCGCTGGGTTCCGGACCCATCGCCGGATTGGCGATGGCGGCGTCCAGCGCCGCGCCATCATCGTGCGCGATCTCGGACGGCCGGTTGCGCTTGCACCAGTCGTAGAACGCGTGGCGCACGATAGTGAGGAACCAGGCACGCGCATCGTTGCCCTGGAGCGAGTCCGCGTACTTGAGCGCGCGCATGCAGGCATCCTGCACCACGTCCTGCGCATCGTCGGCATCGCGCGCGAGCCAGCGCGCGAGGTTGTAGCCAGCGTCGAGATGCTGAACGATCAAATCCCTGAAGCGCGCGTGTGCGGGCATTCGATGCTCCGGCTCTAATCGCTCTTACCTGGGCCTTTACCTCGATCGGGCCGTTCTTATTCCCGGTACGCGCCTAGGGGACTGCAACAGTGCCGTGCGGCGCGACGCGGTGCAAGCCCTTTCGCCAGGTCCCGGCGAGAGTCGAGCCGGGAATATTCGCAAGCGCGCGGCGGTACTACAGGGACGGCCCACGCCCCACCCGGAGGTTCGTCATGCATCGCGTCCACCCCATCTTTCCCTGTCTACTCGCCACGACGCTGCTCGCGCTGGCGGCGCCCGCAATCGCCGTCGGACCGCAGGCTTACGTCGGCAATTTCAAGGACGCCACGGTGAGCGTCATCGACACCGGGAGCGCCAAGGTCGTCGCCACGCTGCCGGTGGCGGCCGGTCCGCACGGCATGACCCAGTCGCCCGACGGCAAGACGGTCTACGTCAGCGGCGAAGCGTCGAGCGAGGTCAGCGTCATCGACACCGCGACGAATCGCGTCGTGCGCAGCATCGAGGTTGGCAAGATGCCGCACGGGCTCGCCATGACGCCGGACGGCCGCACGCTGCTGGCCGGCGTGTACGGCGAAGATCGCGTCGTATTCGTCGACACGGGATCGAATACGATCGTCGGCAGCGTCGGTGTTGCCAAGCCGCACACCATCGCGGTGCGTCCCGACGGCAAGGTGGCGTACGTCGCGTCGCAGGAGCCCGGCAAGTTCGCGCTCGTCGTGGTCGATCTCGCGTCGCGCTCTGTCCTGCGCTCGATCGCGTTCGATAAGCCGCCGCGCGACCCCGAGTTCAGCGCCGACGGTGGCGCGCTCTACGTCACGCTCGCGGGGACCAACGCCATTCAGGTGATCGATCCGGGCTCCGACAAGATCGTCGCGCAAATTCCTACCGGCGCGTCGCCGCACATCGCGGCGCACTTCCAGAACGTCGAGCGCGGCAGCGTCGTCGTACAGGGCCCGGGCGAGCTGCTGCTCTTCGATGCGTCGACCAACGCACCGCTGCGTGCAATCGCGGTGGGCAAGCAGCCGCACTGGATGGCGTCCTCGCCCGACGGCAAGACCATGTACGTCACCAACGAGGGATCGAACGACGTCACCGTGGTCGACCTCTCGACCGGCGCGACCTCGACGATCGCGGTCGGCAATGCGCCGCGCAAGATTGTCGTTCAGCGCGCCGCGGCGAAGGCTGCAAGCTCGAACCCGGCGGTGTCGATCGCTAATTTCGCTTTCGCGCCGGCCGATCTGACGGTCGCCGCCGGCACCACCGTGACCTGGAACAATGACGACGGCGCGCCGCACGGGCTCGCCTACAAGGATGGCGCCAAGGGTACCGACGTGCTCCTTCCCGGACAGAATTTCACACGCACCTTCGACGCGCCGGGCACGTACGACTACGTGTGCTCGGTGCATCCGTACATGAGCGGCAAGGTTACGGTGACCGCAGCACGTTAAAGGACCTTCGGCTGCGCCAGCGAGGCTAAATCCCAGCGCGGTCGCACGCAGAACGCGTAATCGCCGGAGCTGCCGTCGGCTAGGCGCAGCGCGCCCACCAGCGCGATCATCGCGCCGTTGTCGGTGCAAAAGCGCGGCTCCGGGAAATAGACACGCGCGCCGCGCGCGGCCGCGCCTTCATCGAGCCGCTGGCGCAGGCTGCGGTTGGCGCCGACGCCGCCGGCGACGACCAGTCGCCGCCAGCCGGTGACTTCCAGCGCCTCCAGTGCCTTGGCCACCAAAATGTCGATCACCGCGGTCTCGAATTCGCGCGCGATGTCGGCGCTGCGCTGATCGCCCGCGCGCGCAGCGTCACTTCGCACCAGAGTCATCACAGCGGTTTTGAGCCCCGAAAAGCTGAAGTTGAGATCGCCGCTGTCCAGCATCGGTCTGGGCAGGCGTATCGATGGCGAGCCGGTCCGTCCGCGCTGCGCGAGCTCGGCCAGCGCGGGTCCACCAGGGTAGGAAAGGCCAAGCAGCTTCGCGGTCTTGTCGAAGGCTTCGCCCGCGGCGTCATCTTGTGTGTCGCCCAGCAGCGCGTAGTCGCCGATGCCGCGCACGGCGAAAAGCTGCGTGTGCCCTCCGGAAACGAGCAGCGCAACAAAGGGAAACTCCGGCCGCGGCTCGCTCAGCAAAGGCGAGAGCAGATGCCCTTCGAGGTGATGCACGCCCAGTGCCGGAATGTCGAGCGCAAAGGCGAGCGCGTTGGCGATGCTGGCGCCGACCAGCAGCGCCCCGGCGAGCCCCGGACCCTGCGTGTAGGCGATGCCGTCGAGGTCGGCGTCGGTGCTGCCGGACTCTCGCAGCACGGCCTCGCTGAGCGGCAGGACCCGGCGGATGTGGTCACGCGACGCGAGCTCGGGCACCACCCCACCGTAGGCCTCGTGCATCGCGACCTGCGAATGCAACGCGTGCGCGAGCAGCCCGCCGTCGGTGTCGTAGAGCGCGACGCCGGTCTCGTCGCAGGACGTTTCGATGCCGAGGACGCGCATCGGGCGAGTATATCGCCGGCCAAGCGATCTCCGACGGCGTTCCTTGCGCCGGCTTGGCTCGACTGCTATACTGTTTGGCTATTTTTACGTGCGTGCAGGCCGGACACGGCAGCTCCGAAGGGGCAGCTTAAGGTTAAGGCGGCCCGACGACCGTTCAGCCAGAGAGGATTGGATACATGCCTAGCGTTCGCGTTCGCGAGAACGAGCCCTTCGAAGTGGCCCTGCGCCGCTTCAAGCGTACCATCGAGAAGACGGGACTGCTCACCGAGCTTCGGGCCCGCGAGTTCTACGAAAAGCCGACCGCAGAACGCAAGCGCAAGCTGGCCGCTGCCGTGAAGCGCCATTACAAGCGCCTGCGCAGCCAGCAGCTGCCTCCAAAGCTGTACTGAAATAAGCTGTACTGAAACGTATGGCGGCACCGTGGGGTGCCGGCAGTCGGAGGACGAGGGGCGAAGCGATTCGCCCCTTTGCATTTGTTATCCAACCGTTGCATTGAGTGGCCTGGGCGCCGCTTACTTTCGAAAGACCGTCGATGATACTCAAGGCACGCATCACCGAGGACATGAAAAACGCCATGCGCGCGAAGGATGCTTCGCGGCTGTCGACCATCCGCATGCTGCTTGCCGCGATGAAGCAGCGCGAGGTCGACGAGCGCATCGAGCTCTCGGATGCCGACGTCGTGGGCATCATCGATCGCATGATCAAGCAGCGGCGCGAATCGATCGCTGCGTTCGAATCCGGCGGCCGACCCGAGCTGGCGGCCGCCGAACGCGGCGAGATCGAGCAATTGCAGGCGTACATGCCGCAGCCATTGAGCGACGGAGAAATCGACATGCTCATCGCTTCGGCGATCGCCGCCTCGCCCGCGAGCGGCATCGCGGCGATGGGCAGGATCATGGCGGCGCTCAAGCCGCAGCTTGCGGGGCGCGCCGACATGACGCAGGTATCCGCCAAGGTCAAGGCGCGCCTCGGCGCCGCCTGAAATAACTCGGAGTGCGGTCGCGGGCGCCCTCCGCTTCGCGCCGGCGTCGCCTATAATGGAATGAGAAGGACGGCTCTCGCATCGACGGAGGGTTGCGGCTCTCTGCAGCGATAAGATCATGATTCCCAACGATTTCATTCAAACGCTGCTGGGCCGTGTCGATATCGTGGCGGTCATCGACCGCTACGTGCCGCTCAAGAAAGCGGGCGCCAATTATTCGGCGTGCTGTCCGTTTCACAGCGAAAAGACACCGTCGTTCACAGTCAGCCCGACCAAGCAGTTTTTTCACTGCTTCGGGTGCGGCGCGCACGGCACCGCGATCGGCTTTCTGATGGAATATGGCGGTCAGTCTTTTCCGGATGCCGTCGAGGAGCTTGCGCGAGATGCCGGGCTCGAAGTCCCGCGTCAGAGCGAAGGTTCGCCGGTCGCCCGCTCCGCTGATGCCGATCTGTCCGCAGTGTTGCTCGAAGCCGCGCGTTTCTACCGCGCCGTGCTCAAGGACTCGCCGCGGGCCATCGACTATCTGAAGGGCCGCGGGTTGACCGGGGAGGTCGCCGTGCGCTTCGGCATCGGCTATGCGCCCGATGACTGGCAGCCCCTGGCGCGCGCGTTCAACGACTACGACGATGCGTCGCTCGAGGCCGCTGGCCTGGTCATCGCAGGCGACAACGGCAAGCGATACGACCGTTTTCGCGACCGCATCATGTTTCCGATCCACGATGGCAGCGGCAGAGTCATCGGGTTCGGCGGGCGCGTCATCGACCGCGGCGAGCCGAAGTACCTGAACTCGCCGGAAACGCCGCTTTTCTCCAAGGGTCGCGAGCTTTACGGCCTGTTCCAGGCCCGTCCCGCCGTGCGTACGGCCGGCCGCGTGGTCGTGGTCGAAGGCTACATGGACGTCGTGGCGCTCGCCCAGCACGGCGTCGAGTATGCGGTCGCGACCCTGGGCACCGCGACCACGCCCGTGCATGCGCAAAAGCTGCTGCGCATGACCGACACGGTGGTCTACTGCTTCGACGGCGATGCCGCCGGCCGCCGCGCGGCCTGGCGGGCGCTCGAGAACACGCTTTCCGCGCTGAGCGATGGCAAGACCGTGCGCTTCCTGTTCCTGCCCGAGGGCCAGGACCCCGACGACTACATCCGCGGCCACGGCAAGGCGGCGTTCGAGGCGCTGGCCGATGCGGCGATGCCGCTGTCGGACTTCCTGCTGGCGGAGCTTGCGACGCGGCACCCGCCGACCTCCGCCGAAGGACGCGCGGCACTGGTCAACGCGGCCAAGCCGCTGCTCGCGGAACTGAGCGCTCCGATTCTCGCGACGATGCTGCGCCGCGGCCTAGCCGAGGCCGCGCGGCTGTCCGAGGCTGATCTGGCCGGACTGTTGCCGCAAGCCGCGCCGGCGGCGACTTTCCGCTCGCCGCCACGGCCTGCACGCGCTCCGGTCACGAGCGCGGGGCGCCGGCTCCTGCGGGTGCTCACCTTCAGACCCGGCCTTGCCGCAGGCTTCGAAGGCGGGCTCCTGAGTGAGGAAAGCGCCGAGCGCGCTGCGGTCGAGTTCGTCCAGCAGGTCGCGCGACGTCATACCGATGAAACCACCACCGCGGCGCTCCTCGAGGCGGCGCGCGGCAGCAGTCACGAAGGTCTGTTGGACGAGCTCGCCGCTGAAATTTTCGATTGGGAGGAGAGCTATGACGCGAACGCCGAACTGGCTGGTCTGGTCCAAAAGTTGAAGCGCGACCGCGAAAGCGCTGCGCTGAGAGAGATGGTGCGTGCCCGAAGCCCTGAAGAGTGGTCGGCCGAGCAGCGCGACCAGGTGCGGGAGTTTCGTCGCGCCGAGGTTGTGCCGGAAGCTCGGGACAAATGAGGCGTTTACGCATGTTATAATTTGAAGTTTTCCCGAGTCGGCCCAACCTTGGCTTCAAGGTAATGAAGAGTCGCTCTAGACCCCAAAGCAGCCCGCCCGCGTCTGCCTGTCGCACGCGTGCCTAAAACGCAGGACCATCATGGCCAAAAAGCAATCCAAGCCCGCCCGCAAATCGCCCGCCAAGTCCGCCCGCCGCAGCGTGCTTAAGGCTAAGGCGCGGCCCAAGGCGAAGCCCGCCAAGAGGTCCGCGGACGCGCGCAAGCCCGCACGGTCTCTGCGGACTATCGGAAAAGCGTCCAAGCCGGCAAAGCGCAAGGTCGCGCCGAAGGCGGCTGCACGCAAGCCCGCGAAGCCTTTGGCGAAGCGCAGCGCGCCGAAAGCCAAGGCCGCCAAGCCCGTCGCCAAAAAACTGCCGGTGAAACCGGTTGCCAAGACGACGGCGAAGCCCGCGCCCAAGCCCGTCGCCAAAGCCTCCGTCAAGCCGTTGCCCAAAGTCTCCGCCGGCAAATCGCAGGCCGCTGCGGGCGGAAAGACACCCGCCGCAGCCAGCGGCAAGGGCGGCGCGCAGGCTCCCGCCGTGAAGCCCTCCGCGGGAGAGATCGCCGCTCGGCTGTCGGCACGCCGCACCGAGAAGGCACTCGCCGAAGGCAAGGCGCGCGGCAAGAACGGCGGCGTCGAGCTGCGCAAGGTCGAGCTGACTCCGGCCGAGGCCGAAGCGCGCAAGACACGGCTCAAGAACCTGATCGTGCTCGGCAAGGAGCGCAGCTACCTGACCTACGCCGAAATCAACGACCACCTTCCGGATGACATCCTCGACGCCGAGCAGATCGAGGGCATCATCTCCATGATCAACGACATGGGGATCCAGGTCTACGACGAGGCGCCGGATGCGGAAACGCTGCTGATGTCGGAGGCGGCGCCGACCGCTGCGGCCGATGACGTCGACGAGGAAGCCGCCGAAGCCGCCGCGTCGACGCTCGATTCGGAATTTGGCCGGACTACCGACCCCGTGCGCATGTACATGCGCGAGATGGGTTCGGTCGAGCTGCTCACCCGCGAAGGCGAGATCGAGATCGCCAAGCGCATCGAGGAAGGCCTCAAGTACATGATCATGGCGATCTCGGCGTGCCCGATGACGGTGGCGCAGATCCTCGAGCTCGCCGCCAAGATCGAGCGCGACGAGCTCAAGATCGACGACGTGGTCGATGGTCTGATGGACTTCAACGAGAACGTGGAAGCGATCACCGACGACAGCGAAGAGGAAGAGGACGAGGAAAGCGAAGACAACAGCATCGCCATCGCCGCCGAGAATCTCGAACGCCTGAAGGTTGCCGGACTGGAGCGCTTCGGCGTGATCCGGCGACTGTACACGCGCATGCTCGCGGTGCTGCAGAAGGACGGGCACAAGGCGCCGAAGTACATCGAGCTGCAAAAGAAGATCTCCACCGAGCTGATGCAAATCCGCTTTTCGGCGCGCCAGGTCGAGCGGCTGTGCGACAGCGTGCGCTGCGAGGTCGACAACATCCGCCAGACCGAGCGCAAGATCCAGGATCTCGTGGTGAACAAGGGCGGCATGCCGCGACCTGAATTCATCAAGAAATTTCCGGAGCACGAGACCAGCCTGCGCTGGATCGACCGCGAGATCGCCGGCGAGCACGCCTACAGCGAGGCGCTGACGCGCTACCGGCAGGCCATCGTCGAGCAGCAGCACAAGCTCCTCGACCTGCAGAAGCGTGTGATGATCCCCTTGAAGGACCTGAAGGAGATCAACAAGCAGATGTCGACCGGTGAAGCCAAGGCGCGCAAGGCCAAGCGCGAGATGACGGAAGCGAACCTGCGCCTGGTGATCTCGATCGCGAAGAAGTACACCAATCGCGGCTTGCAGTTCCTCGACCTCATCCAGGAAGGCAACATCGGCCTGATGAAGGCGGTGGACAAGTTCGAATACCGTCGCGGCTACAAGTTCTCGACGTATGCAACGTGGTGGATCCGTCAGGCGATCACGCGCTCGATCGCGGACCAGGCGCGCACCATCCGCATCCCGGTGCACATGATCGAGACCATCAACAAGATGAACCGCATCTCGCGGCAGATCCTGCAGGAGACCGGGCAGGAGCCCGATCCGGCGCTGCTGGCCGAGAAGATGGAGATGCCCGAAGAGAAGATCCGCAAGATCCTCAAGATCAGCAAGGAGCCGATCTCGATGGAGACGCCGATCGGCGACGACGACGACTCGCATCTGGGCGATTTCATCGAGGACGCGAGCACGGTCGCGCCCGTGGATGCCGCGGTCAACGCGTCGCTGCGCGACGTGTGCAAGGGCATCCTCGACACGCTGACCCCGCGTGAGGCGAAGGTGCTGCGCATGCGCTTCGGCATCGAGATGAACACCGACCACACGCTCGAGGAAGTCGGCAAGCAGTTCGACGTGACTCGCGAGCGCATTCGCCAGATCGAGGCGAAGGCGCTGCGCAAGCTGCGCCACCCGTCGCGCTCGGAGAAGCTGAGGAGCTTTCTCGAAGGCGAAGGCTGACCGCTTCCGCGCTCTACCAAGACGCCCCGGCCCGCCGGGGCGTTTGCTTTTGCGAGCTGAAATTTGCGGGCGATGCAGCGCCTGCTCGGCGCTCGCGCGAATCCTGCCCGAACTCGCACCTCCAGTCCGCGCCGGCGGCCGACGCGGCCGGCGAAGCTGTCGATCAATAGCGCGCGCTGCCCGGCGTGCGCGGAAACGGAATCACGTCGCGCACGTTGGCAAGTCCGGTCGCATACGCGACCGTGCGCTCGAATCCGAGTCCGAAGCCCGCATGCGGAACGGTCCCGTAGCGGCGCAGGTCGCGGTACCAGCCGTAGTGCTCGCGGTCGAGCCCGCTCTCGGCCATGCGCGCATCGAGCACGTCAAGACGCTCTTCACGCTGGCTGCCACCGATGATCTCGCCGATCCCTGGGGCGAGCACGTCCATCGCCGCGACGGTTTTTCCATCGTCGTTGAGCCGCATGTAGAACGCCTTGATCTCGCGCGGATAGTTCATCAGGATGACCGGCTTGCCGGCATATGTCTCGGACACGTAGCGCTCGTGCTCGGACTGAAGGTCGATGCCCCACTTTACCGGGAACTCGAACTTCTGCTTCGCCTTTTCCAGCACTGCGATCGCCTCGGTGTAATCCATGCGCGCGAACTGCGTATCGACGATGCCCTGCAGCTTGGCGATCAGTCCTTTCTCGATACGCTCCTCGAAAAAGGCCATGTCGTCGCCGCGCTCCGCGAGCAGCGTGCGGAAAATGTGCTTGAGCAGCGCCTCGGCAAGCGTCGCGTTGTCGGACAGGTCGGCGAACGCGATCTCGGGCTCGATCATCCAGAATTCGGCCAGGTGGCGGCTGGTATTCGAGTTTTCCGCACGAAACGTCGGGCCGAAAGTGTAGACCTTGGACATCGCCATGCAGTAGGTTTCGACGTTGAGCTGGCCCGAGACCGTGAGAAACGCTTCGCGCCCGAAAAAATCCTGCGCGAAATCGACCTTGCCCGCCGGAGTGCGCGGAAGGTTCATCAGATCCAGCGTCGACACCCGGAACAGTTCGCCCGCACCCTCGGCGTCCGACGCGGTGATGATCGGCGTGTTCACCCAGTAGAAACCGTTCTCGTGAAAAAAACGGTGGATCGATTGCGCTATGGTGTGACGCACACGCGTGACGGCGCCGATAACGTTGGTGCGCGGACGCAGGTGCGCGACCTCGCGCAGGAATTCGAGCGAATGCGCCTTGGGCTGAATGGGATACGAATCGGGATCCTCGACCCAACCGACAACCTTGATATTGGTCGCCTGCATCTCGAAGGGCTGACCCTTGGCGGGGGAAGGCACGATCATTCCGGTCGCCTCGACGGCGCATCCCGCGATCAGCTTCTGAATCTCGGTGGCGTAATTGGCGAGCGCGGCCGGCGCGACGACCTGCACCGGATGAAAGCCCGATCCGTCCGACACATTGACGAAGGAGATTCCCGCCTTCGAGTCGCGACGCGTGCGCACCCAGCCGCGAACCGTCACCGGAACGTCGGCGGGTGCCTCGCCCGACAGAATGGCCGCACACGACAGGACGCTCATCCGCCGCACCCCATCCGCGAACGCAAGCCGCGCGCTGTCGCCCTCGCCCCAATCTTCATCGCATCCTCAAGTGTCGATCATCGTGCGACTCGCCTGCCGATCCTCGATTCTATCGTGCGCTGGTCGTCGCGCGCGTGACCCGGCGCCGCCCCGCGCCCAGATCGAGCGTGACCACCATCTGGTCCGAATCGTTGGGATCGCGGCGCACCGTGAATCCCATGTCGCGCATGAAGGCGAGCATCGGCGAATTCATCGTGAGCACGTTGCCGATCATGCGCGCATAGCCGCGCTTCGCAGCGACGGCGATCAGCCGCTGCAGCAGCAGGCGGCCGACTCCCCGGTGCTGCCATGCGTCGCCAACGACGATGGCGAACTCGACGGTCTCCCCATCCGGGTAGGCGACGTAGCGCGCCACGGCGACGATGTGCTCCCCCTGCGTTTCCTCGTCGCCTTCGTCGAGCGCGACGAGCGCCAGCTCGCGGTCATAATCGACCTGCGTGAAGCGCACCAGCATCTGCGGAGTCAAGCCCGGCAAATGCTGCATGAAGCGCATGTAGCGCGTTTGCTGCGAGAGCGACGCGACAAATGCCTGTTCGAGCTCGGCATCCTCGGGACGGATCGGGCGCACGCGCAGCATCGTCCCGTCGCGCAGCGTTATTTCGGACTCGAGCTCGGCGGGATAGGGGTGGATCGCCATGTGACGGTAGCCCGTCATCGCCGCCGGGCGCGATCCGTCGATGGTGGCGCGCGCCGCAACCACCCATGCAGTACCGCGACGGGTGACCACCGGCGACAGCTCGAGTTCAGCGAGCCACGGCAGCGCGCACACCAGTGCCGAGACGTTGAGCAGCAGCGCGACCAGCGGCTCGTCGACGCGCTCGCGCCCGCGCGAGCCGCGGCGGATCAGCTCGAGCGCCAAAGCACGGTTTAGCGGCGGAAGCATCAGCGCGTGTTCGCTCCCGGGCGCACGCAAATCGCCGAGCGCGATCACCGGGCCGAAGACGGCGTCGGAATGCACTGCGACGCGCACGGTCATCGTACCGGGGTCGGGGACGAGCGTCTCGAGCGGCTTGCGCACGACGACCGGTTCGTTTCGCCGCGCGCGACCGCGCGCGCGGCGCAGCTCCGCGAAGGCATCGGCCAATGCGACTCCGGTGCGCAGCCGCGTGCGCGACGGTGCGTCGCCTTCGTCGCTTTCGAGCTCGACCGAGACCGGAAAGCCGAGCTGGCGCGCCGCCACATGTGCATCGTCGACTCGCATGACCACCGCCATCGGCATGCTGACGCCGAAAGCGGCGAGCAGGACCTGCGTCTCACCGAGATTGAGCGTCGAGCGGCCGGCGGCGATGGCGTGATCGCGGACGCGCAGTGCCGCCGCGAGGTTGGGCAAAAGCGGCTCGGGCTGCGGCGGCGGCACCTGCAGCAGCCATTCCTGGTTGCGTCGGTAGCTCGAGAGAAACGAGAATGCCTCGACAGCATTTTCCGGCGTGTGGAAATGAACGACGCCACCGGCCTCCAGCGCGGCATGCGCCTCGGGACGGTCGATCGAGCCCAGCCATGCCGCAAGAATTGGCTTGTCGGAACCTCTCGCCGCGTCGGCCACTGCGCGCGCCGTATCGGTTGCCGGCGCCGCAGGGACCGAGACGTGCATAACCAGCACCGCATCAACGCCACGATCGGCGATCAGCGTGCGCAACGCCATCGCGAATTGCTCCGGAGTAGAACCGTTCTCGAGGTCGATCAGCCCCGCCGGCGCGCCCTTCTGCGGCACCCATGCCTGCAAAGCCGCGACGCTTTGCGGCGACAGGCTCGCCAGCGCGACGTTCATCTCGGCGGCGCGATCGGCGGCAACGACGCCGGGACCGCGGCCGTTGGTCACGATCCCCATTCGATTGCCGCGCGGGATGCGCCCTGCGCCGAGCATGAGCGCCGCCGCAAACAACTGCGTGTAGGTGCGCACGCGCACGGTGCCCGCGCGCTCGAGCACCGCATCGAACACGCGGTCGGGGTCGATCGCGGGAGATGGCGCGGGCGCGGTGAGCGAGCGCCCCGCCTTGAGCACCACCACCGGCTTGGTGCGCGCCGCGGCGCGCAGCGCCGAAACGAAGGCACGCGCGTCGCGGATGCGCTCCACGTACAGCACGATGCTGTCGGTCTGCGCATCGGCGAGCGCGAATTCCAGGACCTCACCGAAATCCACGTCGGCGGCGGCGCCGAGCGTCACGACCGAGGAGAATCCGACGCCCGCGGCGTGCGCGAAGTCGAGCAGCGCGCCGGCGATCGCCCCGGACTGCGTGATCAGCGCAAGCCGCCCGGAAACGGCTTTCGCGGTTCCGGAGGTCGCGTCCAGCCCGATGACGGGGCGCATGATCCCGAAGCTTCCCGGTCCGAGCATGCGTATGCCTGCCGCACGCGCGCGCGCGGCGAGCTTGCGCCGCCATCGCAAGTAGGCCTCAGGCCGCGATGCGGTGGTGCTGCTCATCACGACGGCGGCGCGCACGCGCCCCCGGCATTGATCGATAGCTTCCGGAACGGCTTCAGGTGGCACGCAAATGACGGCCAGATCCACCGGACGATCGATCGCACGCAGCGAGCGATACGCCTTGCGACCCTGCACGTCGTTGTGGCGCGCATTGACGAGGTATATCGGTCCGCGAAAGCCGCCGGCGAGCAGGTTTTCGCAGACGATGCGGCCGAGCGAACCGACGCGGTCTGATGCACCCATCAGCGCGATCGTGCGCGGCGCCAGCAGCGGCCACAGGTGATGGGTCGGATCCATCGGGAAGTAGTAAGTCTATCTCACCCGCCGTACTACTCCACACGGTTGTCCTCCGATTGCCAGGACGACAGCCATGATAATCAGTGACTTACGTGGTACCGCCTTGGCAGCAATTGCCTGACATATAAAAGCCTTGACAATTGTTGTCTAGGCAATATAATAAGATGATGACTACGGAACTGCTTAACGCCATGAGCGGCCACTACGACGCCAAGACCTATCTGCCGCGCGAAAGCATCGGACCCCTTTTGCATCGCGCGCGTATGCAAATTCTCGAAGACCTGGACCGGGAACTCGAGCCGCTCGACATCACGGCTGCGCAATACGTGATCCTGGTGACGTTGTCCGACCACGACGTCACCTCGGCATCGGGCCTCTGCCGAGGGGTGTCCTACGACCCGGGTGCGATGACGCGGATGATCGACCGCCTCGAAAGAAAGGGCTTGGTGCGTCGTGTGCGCCGCGCCGACGATCGTCGCAAAGTTGATCTGGAGCTCACCGACGAAGGCAAGGCGGTTCGTCCGAAGCTGATCGCCGCGGTCGTGAAAGTGCTCAACCATCGCTTGCGCGGATTCAACAAGGCCGAGGTCGAGCAGTTCGCCGAGTTTCTGCGGCGGATGGCCAGCGAGTGAAGGAAGACGCATGAGCGCTTGTGCTGCAAACCCAGGCATGAACCAAATCGAGATGACCCCAACGCTAACCGAAACCAAGAACCAACGTCGCTCGCGATGGGTCCAGATCATCGAGAAGCTGCGCGCGTGGGGACCGCTGTTCCTGCTGGCCGTGATCGTGCCAGGCGGCTCGCTGCTGGCGCTGCTCATCCTGCGTCGTCAACACGCACACGCGCACGACCAAGATCGATGACCGGAAGCATCAGAAACCTTGTCGCAAGTCTTCTGACGATTCTGCTGATGGCGGGCTGCGCCGACATGAGCGGATTGTCCAGCACCTCCGCGCAGGGCGATGCCAACGCGCTCACATCGACGCGCTCGCTCGCCGGAACCACGCTCTCGCCGGCTGCATGGCCGACCTCCGACTGGTGGACGGCATTCCACGATACACAGCTCGATGCGCTGATGCAGGAAGCGCTGACCGGCAGCCCGACGCTCAAGGTCGCCGAGGCGCGCGCGCGCAAGGCCCTAGCGTTCGCAGACAGCGCGAAGGCGGCGCTATATCCGCAGATCGACGCCAACCTGGCGATTACCGAGCAGCGCTTTCCCGAGCACGGTCTCTACCCGCCACCGTTCGCCGGAACATGGAACACGTTCAACGTGCTGCAGGCAAACCTGAACTGGGAGATCGACTTCTGGGGCAAGAACCGCTCGGCGTACGAGAGCGCGCTCGACTTGGCGCGCGTCGCCGAGATCGACGCCTACGCGGCACGGCTCGCGCTGTCGGTCAACATCGCGCAGACCTACGTGCAGCTGCAGCGCGCCTATCTGCTGCTCGACGTCGCCCAGCTCACGCTCAAGGAGCGCGAAGACACCTACGCGCTCACGCGCGATCGCACCGTCGCCGGGCTCGATTCGCGCCTCGAACTGAAGCAGGCCGAGACCGCGATCCCCGCAACCAAGGAACTGATCACGCGCCTCGAGGAGACCATTGCAATCAATCGCAATGCACTCGCCGCGCTCCTCGGACAAGGGCCGGATCGCGGACTCGCGATCACACGGCCGGCGGCCGAAGCGATGCGCAGCCTGGCAATGCCGAGCAACGTCCCCGCCGAGCTGATCGGACGCCGCCCCGACCTGGTGGCGCAGCGCTGGCGCATCGAGTCGTCGCAGCAGAACATCGCCAACGCGAAGGCGCAGTTCTATCCCAACATCAACCTCGCCGCTTTCATCGGCTTGCAGAGCCTTGGCTCCGCGGGCTTCCTCAGTACGGCCAGCCGCACGATGGGGATCGGTCCGGCGATCACGCTACCTATTTTCGAAGGCGGACGGCTGCGCGCCAATCTGGCGGAGACCCACGCCGACTACGATGCCGCCGTCGAACAATACAACCAGGCGATGGCCGACGCGCTGAAGGACGTCGTCGATCAGCTCACGTCGTGGCGCAGCGTGGAGCAGCAGCTCGTGCAGCAGCAGGCCGCGCTCGACAGCGCGCAGGAAGCGTACAACCTCGCACTGATGCGCTACCGCGAGGGCATCGGCAACTACCTGCAAGTGCTTAGCGTGGAAGCGCCGCTGCTCGATCAGCAGAGCCTCGCCGCCGAGCTGCGTGCGCGCCAGCTCGACATTTCGGTCAACCTCGTCCGCGCGTTGGGCGGCGGGTTCGATGCATCGTCGATGCCGCTCGCATCGGCCAACCCCGCGGCTCACTGAGCGTTCACTATGGCAAACACCTGCGATCTGTCGATGTCGCATTGCCCATCGAGTCGCTGCCCGGATAGCCCACGCAAGACGATGAGCCGCGGCGGGCGGCTGACGACAATCGCGCTCGCCATCGCGTTGCTGAGCCTGGTTGTATGGGGAGAGATCTGGGCGATCGAAAACGCGCCATCGCTTATCGAGTCGTGCGACTCGGTGCTCTCGACCGAAGGCGCGCCGGGCGACGCCTGCACGCGCGCATTGCCGCTGGCCACGATCCCTGCCACCGTTCCCGTCACCACTGAATAAAAAAGCGCCCCTCCGGCGCCCGCTCCAGGAATCCCGCCATGCCTGAACCAACCTCCACGCCCAATTCCGCCGCCGCACCTGCGGCCTCCACGATGCGCGCGAAGCGCAAGCGCTGGCTGATCATCGCCCTGCTCGCCTTCGTTGCCATCGGCCTGGGCTACGGCGCGTACTGGGCCATAGCGCTGCGCGACCTGCAATCGACCGACGACGCCTACGTCAACGGCAACGTGGTGCAGATCACGCCGCAGATTTCCGGCATCGTTGTCGCCATCGGCGCGGACGACACGCAATTCGTGAAGGTGGGGCAGACGCTGGTCCAGCTCGACCAGGCCGATGCGAAAGTCGCGCTCGAACAGGCGGAAGCCCAGCTCGCGCGCACGGTGCGCGAAGTGCGCAGCCTGTTCGCCACGTCGGCGCAACTGCAGGCGACCGTCGAGATGCGCCAGAGCGAGCTCGACCGCGCCAATGGCGACGTTGCGCGTCGCGAGCGGCTGGCCGCGTCCGGCGGCGTTTCCGGCGAGGAGCTTTCGCACGCGCGCGGGGCGCAGAACACCGCGCAAGCCGCGCTGCTGGTGGCGCAGCAGGATCTGCAAGTCAACCGTGCGCGCATCGACCGCACGACCGTCGAGAACCACCCCGACGTGCAGAACGCGGCGGCCAAGGTTCGTGAAGCGTACCTTATCCTCGCGCGCACCACCCTGCCGGCGCCCGTGAGCGGCTTTGTCGCCAAGCGCGCGGTGCAGCTCGGCCAGCGCGTGAGCCCCGGCGCGCCGCTGATGGCGATCGTGCCGCTCGACCAGGTTTGGGTCGACGCGAATTTCAAGGAGCCGCAGCTCGCAGCAATGCGCGCAGGACAGCCGGTGAAGCTGGTGGCAGACCTGTACGGCAGCAAGATCGTGTATCACGGTCACGTGGTGGGATTCGGCGCAGGCACCGGCTCGGCCTTCGCTCTGCTGCCCGCGCAGAACGCCACCGGCAACTGGATCAAGGTCGTGCAGCGCGTGCCGGTGCGGGTCGCGCTGGACGCGCAGGAATTGTCGGCGCACCCGCTGCAGATCGGGTTGTCGATGGAGGCCGAGGTCGATACGCACGACCGCGGCGGCGAGCGCCTGCCTCAGGTCGCGCAAACGGCGCCGGCGTATGCGACCGACGTATTCCACTCGGTGGACGCGGCCGCCGATGACCATGTCAGGGCAATCATCGCTAACAACGGCGGCGCCGCCGCACGCGTCGCGCAGTCGCCGGGGGCAAAGCCCGCCCCGACGGCGAACGTCCAGACGACGCCGGAAGCCAATCGCAAGGCGGTCGCCAGCACGCGCGAGCGAGCGCTGTAACACGCCCCCGCGCGGACATGACCTTGGATCGCGTGCCGAACGCACCGCCTGCTGCAGCGCAGGCTGCTCCGGCTCACCCGCCACTGAGCGGTGCGACGCTCGCGCTGGGTACGGTTGCGCTCGCGCTCGCCACGTTCATGAACGTGCTCGACACGTCGATCGCCAACGTGTCGATTCCGGCGATCTCGGGCGATCTCGGCGTCTCGCCGAACCAGGGTACGTGGGTGATCACCTCCTTCGGCGTGGCCAACGCGATCTCGCTACCGCTCACCGGCTGGCTCACCCAGCGCTACGGGCAGGTGAAGCTGTTCATGGCATCGATCATCCTGTTCGTGCTGGCGTCGATCGCATGCGGCTGGGCTCCTTCCATCGAAGCGCTGATCGTGTTTCGCGTCATCCAGGGCGCGGTCGCCGGCCCGATGATCCCGCTGTCGCAATCGCTGCTGCTGTCGAGCTACCCGAAGGAGCGCGCCGGATCCGCGCTCGCGATGTGGGCAATCACGACGTTGGTGGCGCCGGTCGTGGGGCCCCTGCTCGGCGGCTGGATCACCGACAACATCTCGTGGCCGTGGATTTTCTACATCAACGTGCCGGTGGGCATCATCTCGGCGTTCGCCGTGTGGATGATCTACAAGGACCGCGAAACGGCGACCTGCAAGCTTCCCATCGACGGCGTCGGCCTGGGATTGCTGGTGATCTGGGTGGGTGCGATGCAGATCATGCTGGACAAGGGCAAGGACCTCGACTGGTTCCATTCGGGCCAGATCGTCACCCTCGCGCTCGTCACCGTGATCGGCTTCGTCATTTTTGTGATCTGGGAGCTGACCGATCAGCACCCCGTGGTCGACCTGAAATTGTTCGCGCGTCGAAACTTCTGGACCGGCACGGTTGCCATGTCCGTGGCCTACGGATTGTTTTTCGGCAACTTGGTGCTGCTGCCGCTGTGGCTGCAGCAATACATGGGGTACACGGCGACTTGGGCGGGTTGGGTGCTCGCTCCGGTGGGCCTGTTCGCGATCCTGCTGACGCCGCTGGTCGGCCGCTACATCAACAAGGTCGATCCACGCGTGTTCGCCACCTCCGCGTTTGCGATTTTCGCGCTGGTGCTGTTCATGCGGTCGCGCTTCAACACCAACGCCGACCTCATGACGCTGATGATCCCCACGATCATCCAGGGCGTCTCGATGGCGGTGTTCTTCATTCCGCTAATCACGCTCGCACTGTCCGGTCTCTCGCCGAGCCGCATTCCGGCGGCGTCCGGGCTATTCAATTTCGCGCGCATCAGCGCAGGTTCGTTCGGGGCTTCGATCGCGACCACATTCTGGGACCGTCGCGCGAGCCTGCATCACGCGCAACTCGCTGAACGTATCAACGCCTACGATCCGAACTCGACGCAGGCGCTCGCCAACATCCAGGGCTCGGGCTTGACCGAGCCGCAGAGTCTGGAGCGCATCAACCGCGTGATCGATACGCAGGCCTTCATGATGTCGGCCAACGATGTATTCTTCGTGTCCGCCATCCTGTTCATCGTGCTCATCGGCGTGATCTGGCTGGCGCGCCCGGTCAAGGCAAGCGCCGACGCCAGCACTGCAGCTGCGGCGCATTAACGCCGGGCTATAATCGCGCGACATCGCAGGGCCTGTAGCTCAGTTGGTTAGAGCAGAGGACTCATAATCCTTTGGTCATTGGTTCGAGTCCAATCAGGCCCACCCCCATGAAAAACGGCTTTGCACGAGCAACAGCGCACGGCCGAAAGTGCAACAGGTATCAGTAGCGGTACTAGTAACGCACGGAGAGCGGCCGCAGGAGGGTTGCGGCGGGTGCGACCGCTTTGGACGGCAATCGGCCGCGTTTAGATCGAGCGCTGCGCATCGCTGCGGTCGAGGGTGATACCTGACCATGTCCGGGAGCACGATGCCGATTAGCGATGCGCAAGCTGCCGACTACGCGAGATATGCGCGCAGGCCGGACATTTGGGTAGTCGCAGCCAGACGCAGCCTCGCCGTCGCTCTGCTGCTGAATAGACAGTGCGAGGAATTGCGCGTTATCCGCAGCAACCCACGCTAGCTACTTTCACGCGGGGTCGCCATCGAAAATGCGGCTAACGCTGTGCAGGTCTCGCGCAATCCGGCCATCGTGTCTTCCGGCCGCCTAGATAAAAGAAATTCGCTGGTCGCGATCATGAGCTGCTGCAACCCGTCCAATCGATCCTCGGGTCGATTACAGCCGACGAAAGTCGCCTGCTTACAAAGTTGGAGCAGTACATTTGGGCGGGTCGGTATACGGTGCCACTCAGCGCCGAAGCGCTATTGGAGGGCAGAAAATGGAGTTCGCGAGAATGTCGTTGCCGGGAGAATTCGAGGCGATTGCGGCGCTGATGGAGCGGATTCTTGGCCAGATCACATCACCGTAGCGCCGCCAACGGGATGACGAATCTATGAATGAGTTTGAAGAAAGAAAAAAGGAACTGATCTTCTCGACACCCTGGTCGCTATGCGCGCGTGGACGTCGGCCACAAACCCGCCGGAAGGGGTAGCAGTGCAGCATACACTTGGCCCTGGACAAGACGGCGGCTGTATCGAATGGTTAAATTAAAGCCGTCCGGTCCGTTCACGGACCTCGAGTTTCTCGCTGGTGGCGGCGCCATGGGGGAGCGCATTCGCGCTTATCGGTGGGCGCATACCCCACTGGGCGAACCCCAATTGTGGCCGCGAGGCTTACGAACGGCTGTACGCGTCTTGCTAACGACGCAGCATCCGATTTTCATCTTCTGGGGCCATGAGCACACTTGCTTATACAACGACGCCTATAGCCGCTCGCTCGGCCCGGAAAAACACCCCTCCATCTTGGGCTCACCGGGCCGCGAGTCTTGGCAGGAGATCTGGCCGATTATCGGCCCGCAAATATGTGGATTCAACTGGTCAGCGCAACACATTCTGGATTAGACGACGCATGAGCAAGTGCTTGTCAAATCGCTACTAATCGCAAGTAGCCCTGTCTCCTGGTCCCTCTCACTCGTGGTCGTGCGACCTTGGATCGCTTCTAAACCACGTCGCAGCAAGGCCATAGGCTTCAAACCCTTGTCTGTATGAGCAAATTTCGGGAATGCCGCAGTAGCAATCTATGCAGGTCAAACCGATGCCAGCCAATCCCGCTGTGGACTAGCTTGCGGAAAGCTAACGAACTGTCGCGGAATTTTACAGACCGGCGAAGTCCACTCAGTTAACCAACTGATTATCAGAAGTGGTCTTCAAATTGCTAGTTACAACACACCTGTTCGATTGAGCAGCGCGTTTGGGAGGATTCTAATGATACGCAAAACCATTATTCACTCCTGCATGTTCACGGCAGCCGTCCTCGGCATGGCAACGTCCAATGCTATCTCGGCGCCGACGACATATAGTCTGCTCACAACGATAGGAGTGCCGTCGGATTCCGCTAATGTCCAACCGGGCGGGGCATTCACCTCCTTCGACATCAGTTTTTTCGACCCGGTGACGCGGATGGACTATGTAGCCGACCGGTCCAATGCCAGTGTCGACATCTTCTCTGGAGCGAGCCTCTCATTCATTGGGCGAGCGACCGGCTTTACCGGACAGCAGGCGACCACCGCGGTATCTGGCGCGGATGGCGTCCTGACGGTCACCTCGGGCGGAACAACCACGCTCTATGCCGGTGATGGCAACAGCACCCTCAAAGTCTTCAATGCAACCAATCCGGTGGCACCGACCCTGCTGCAGTCCATTTCCACGGGCGGCACCACCCGGGTTGACGAAATGGCTTACTCGCCGCTGACGCATCAGGTTCTGGCCGCGAACAACGCCGAGACGCCGGCATATGGGAACCTCTTTTCCACGACAAACGGAGGTCCGCCGGTCGCCCTCACCACTAGCCATATCTCCATTCCGGGCGCCGGGCCTAATGATGGTCTGGAACAGCCAGTGTGGAACCCCAACACCGGGACCTTCTTCATCTCCGTGCCGTCATTCAACGGTGACCAGGGCGGCGTCGCGGAGATCAAAACCGACGGAACCATCGGACGCCTCTACAAGTTTGCGACGATGGGCATTTCCAGTTGCTCGCCCACGGGCCTCGCCCTTGGCGCAAGCGGTAATCTCATGGTCGGCTGTGGCACAGCAGGCACCCAGACGGTCGTGCTCAACCCAACCGGTACTGGCTCAATCGTCACAACGTTCTTGCAGATCAGCGGCTCCGACGAACTTTGGTACGACCCGACGCTAGGGGATTTCTTCGTCACCGGCGTGAGTGGCGGTGGACGGGTCTTCGACGTAATCAGCGACGCGTCTTTACTCCTACTACAGTCCGTCGCGTTGGGACCATTGGGAGTATCGAGTCTTTCGAACGCGCATTCGATATCGGTCGACCCAGTCAGCGGCGATGTCTTCCTGCCGCTTGCAGGCAGCACGGCAGCCGTCCCGAACACACTGTGCCCCCTCGGCTGCATTGCCGTATTTGCACAGACCGTTCCCGAACCCGCCACACTTGCATTGCTGGGCATAAGTCTCGCCAGTCTTGGCTTTTCGCGCCGCAAGCGGTAAGCGATTTCGCGCCAACACATGCCCCGCTCCGGCGGGGCTTTCGTCTTGTTAAGGAGCGATGCGGTACGAGTCATCGCTATCCGGCTTACACCTTGAGTGCGTATTCGGTTAGATGGCCGCTAACCGGAAAATTTGCTGCCATCCTCGTATGCGCGCTCGTGGCCGCACTGAGACAGAGGCGTTCTTCATTGAGTCAGCGGCTGTCGAAGGCGATACCACTGGATCGAATTGCCTTAGGTGATTCGCTAACTCCGGTGTTAGCCGGACTCTGTCCGGCGAGACTAGAGCAGCAAGCGTCAGAGCAAGGACGGCTCGCACCCGCCGTTTGCGACTGCTCCCGATTTAGAGGCAAGAGTACTATCGGCTCATTAGTCCGCTGTCAAATGCGGACTCAACCGGTGGATGCAACACACTATGACCTGAGCAATCAGAGGAGTGTTGCAGATGAGACCGCGGATCCATTACACGGAGAGCCAGAAGGCGCTGATGTGGGAGCGCTGGCAG
>Ga0070713_100000039_pt1 | contig 83384 bp, 79 predicted proteins | sample LARL82metaG_FD_65465 | JGI IMG/M metagenome (GOLD analysis project Ga0070713, IMG submission 65465) | Corn, switchgrass and miscanthus rhizosphere microbial communities from Kellogg Biological Station, Michigan, USA - LAR L8-2 metaG | ecosystem: Host-associated > Plants > Roots > Rhizosphere ... | reverse complement strand
GACGATGCGATGGTGATCGTCGGCACCGTGATCGACGACGACATGGGCGATGACCTTCGCGTGACCATGATCGCGACGGGTCTGGGCGGCGCGACGGTGCGTCAGCGCCAGCCTAGGCTCGAGGTGGTCGAGCAGGTGATGGATCGTACCGGCACCGATGGCGTCGGCATGGGCGTCGAGCAGATCGATTACGACTCGCTGGACAAGACACCTGCCGTCATCAGACGGGGTCGTGCCGCCGCGCCCGCCGCACCTGCGGGAGGATTCGACGTGTCCGACATTCCGGCCTTCCTGCGCAAGCAGGCGGACTGAATGGAACCCGTGACTGCAGGGGCGGCGGATCGGAAACTGCTGCCGGAGTACACCGCCCTTGTGGTATACTTAATAGATAACTCGTTGAACCGGCACGTGAATGCCATGGTTCAGCATCGAACAACAGCGGAACCGACATGCTCAAACAGCGCACCCTGAAGTCGCTGACGAAGACGACCGGTGTCGGGCTGCACACTGGCGCGCGCGTCGAGCTGACGCTGCGTCCGGCGCCCGTCGATACCGGCATCGTGTTCCATCGCGTCGACCTGGCGCAAACCGTTGCCATTCCGGCGGACGCGCGCAACGTCGGCGAAACGCGGCTGTCGTCGTCGCTGCAAAAAGACGGCACCCGAATCTCGACCGTCGAGCACCTGATGTCGGCGCTCGCGGGATTGGGCATCGACAACCTTCACGTCGACGTTGCGGGGCCCGAGCTGCCGATCCTGGACGGCAGCGCCGGTCCGTTCGTGTTTCTGCTGCAATCGGCCGGGATTGAGGAACAGGCGGCGCCGAAGCGATATCTGCGCGTGCTTTCGCCCATCGAGGTGCGCGACGGCGACAAGTGGGCGCGATTTGATCCGCACCCGGGATTCGTGCTCGACTTCACCATCGATTTTCCGCACCCCGTGTTCGGCGTCGAAAACCGCCACGTCGTCATCGACTTTGCCCTGCATTCATATACCAAGGAAGTGAGCCGTGCGCGCACCTTCGGTTTCATGCAAGACGTGGAGGCGATGCGCTCCGCGGGCCTAGCGCTCGGCGGCAGCCTGCAGAACGCGGTCGTGCTCGACGAGACACGCGTACTCAACAGCGAAGGGTTGCGCTACGACAACGAATTCGCCAAGCACAAGGTGCTGGACGCCATCGGCGACCTTTACCTGCTTGGCCATCCGCTGATCGGCAAGTACACGGCGTTCAAATCCGGGCACGCGCTCAACAATGCGGTATCGAGGGCATTGCTCGCCCGTCCGGACGCGTGGGAGCTGATCAGCTTCCAGGCCACCACTGACGTGCCGAGCGCCTTCTTCGCCTGGCAGCTGCAGCCGGCTTGACGAAGCTTGCGGAGGCCGACGCTGCGGCAGGCCCATGCCGGCCGCGGGCGATGACTTCGTAGGCGGCTGACCGTCCGCCATGGTCATTGTACGCATCCTGCTGTTCGCGGCGCTTGCCATCATCCTGGGCGCGCTCGTGCTCTACGCCGTCAAGCGCGACCGCCGCTACCTGCGCTTCATCGGCAAGGTGGCGCAGTACACGCTGCTGCTACTCCTCGCGGTGTTCATCTTCTACGCGCTTAGGCGCGTCTTCATCGCCCTGTAGGGCCGGCGCTGAGCGCTGCGCCAGTCGTCGCAACGCGGTCGCCAAGGGCGAGTCCCCGAGCGTCGCTGCGGTCGCTAGGAGTTGCGCGGTGACAACGCTATCCAATTGTTTTTTTTGTGGATTTGAATCTACTTTGACGCTCGTACGGGCTTGCACGCGCACCCGTATTCCAGTAAATTCGCAGCCTTCGCCGGCGAGTACGCGCAGCAAGTCAGGGGCGCGCTGGCGAAGCAGCGCCGCCGCGGCTCCGCTGGTCGCGGACAGGATCAGCTCGGACGACCGACCGTCGGCCACGCAAACGCAGTTGGCCAGCGATCGCGGCAGCGCCTTCTTGACGTGCTGCTCCACGGCGAGCTCGCGCTGACGTCGTTGCAGCAATTCCGCCATTGCGGATTCGCCGCTGATGATCTGATGCAGGTGGCGCATCAACGTCTTGCCGAAGTGTTCAGTTCCCGCGCGGCACGCGGGCCGGAAAATCGAGGGAGGACAATTTGAACATAATCTTTGTCTCCGGTCCCGCCGCACGCGCTCGAACGCTCACCGTCGACTGGCGCCATTGGACACTGGGCAGCCTTTCGCTGCTGGTGCTTTTCATCGGCTTCACGCTTCTGTTCAACTACGCCACGCTGCGCTACGCCGCGGCAATCAAGCATCCCGTGCTGCAGGCGATCATTCTTGCGGATCAGCGCGAGGAGGCGCAAAAGAACCAGGAAGTCGTCGAAAGCCACCTCAATTCCATGGCGCTCAAGCTCGGCGAGCTGCAGGCGCAGATGCTCAGACTCGACGGTCTCGGCGAGCGGCTGGCCAAGCTGGCCGGGCTCAAGCCCCAGGATCTGCCGCAGTCGCTGCAGCCGGGTAGCGTCCCGGGACGCGGCGGTCCCGCGCCGTCACTGAGCAGCAAGTTGTCTCTGGACGAGTTCAGCTCGATGCTCACGATGCTCGCGCGCGACGTCGAGCAGCGGTCCGACCAGCTTGGCGTGCTCGAGGCGCTGCTGGTCACCGACTCGGCGAAGCGTAAATTCCTGCCCACCCTCTCACCGATCGACGATGGCTGGTTTTCATCCAACTTTGGTTGGCGTATCGACCCCTTCACCGGCGAGAAAAGCTTCCATGAAGGCATCGACTTTCCTTCCGAGCCCGGAACCCCCATTCTCGCCGCTGCCAGCGGCAAGGTCATCTACGCGGAGGTGCACCCCGCCTATGGTAAAATGGTCGAAATCGACCATGGCAACGGGTTGGTGAGCCGCTACGCGCATTCCTCGGTATTGTTCGTCAAGGAAGGCGATCTCGTCGTGCGCGGCCAACGCATCGCTAGCGTCGGATCGAGCGGCCGCTCCACCGGACCGCATCTGCATTTCGAAGTGCGTCTGAACGGCGTTCCGCAGAATCCCGCACGATTCCTGCAGACCGCGGGTTGACGGCCGGCGGCTTCATTCCGGCGCGGCCGGACGACGAAGGGGTGAGCGGTTCTCACCCCTTGTTTTTTTCGGCCCGCGAGGCCAGCTAGACCCTGACTTCATGATCCCCAACATCCTCACCAAGATCTTCGGCAGCCGCAACGAGCGACTGCTCAAGCAATACGGGCAAGCGGTGATCCAGATCAACGCGCTCGAGCCCGCGATGGTCGCGCTGTCCGACGCCGAGCTGCGTGGCAAGACCGATACGCTCAAGGCGCGCGTGGCCGCCGGGGAGGAGCTCGAAGCGGTTCTGCCCGAGGCCTTCGCGGTGGTGCGCGAAGCAGGCAAGCGCACCCTGCAGATGCGCCACTTCGACGTGCAGCTGCTGGGCGGGATGGCGCTGCACCACGGCAAGATCGCGGAAATGCGCACTGGCGAAGGGAAGACGCTGGTCGCGACGCTACCGGCGTACCTCAATGCGCTGACCGGCAACGGCGTTCATATCGTCACCGTCAACGATTACCTGGCCCAGCGCGACGCCGACTGGATGGGGCGCATCTACCGCTTCCTGGGATTGACGGTCGGGGTCAACCTCTCCCAGATGGAGCACGACGCAAAACAGGTCGCCTACGCCGCCGATATCACCTACGGCACCAACAACGAATTCGGCTTCGACTACCTGCGCGACAACATGGTGTTCGCGGCGGCTCAGCGCGTGCAGCGCGGTCTCTCGTACGCGATCGTCGACGAAGTGGATTCGATCCTGATCGACGAGGCGCGCACGCCGCTGATCATCTCCGGGCAGGCCGACGACAACGTCGACCTGTACTACCGGCTCAACGAGCTCGCGCCGAAGCTGGTGCGGCAGGCGGAGGAAACAGCGGCCGGCGACTACTGGGTCGACGAGAAGGCGCACCAGGTGCTTCTCTCGGAGCAGGGCCACGAGCACGCCGAAGGCATCCTCATGCAGGCGGGGTTGCTCCCCGCGGGCAGCAGCCTGTACGACGCGCACAACATCTCGCTCATGCACCACCTGCACGCGGCGCTGCGCGCGCATGCGCTGTTCCATCGCGATCAGCACTACGTAGTGCAGAACGGCGAGGTGATCATCGTCGACGAATTTACCGGCCGCCTGATGGCGGGGCGTCGCTGGTCCGACGGCCTGCACCAGGCGGTCGAGGCGAAGGAAGGCGTGCCGATCCAGCGCGAAAACCAGACGCTGGCGTCGATCACCTTCCAGAACTATTTCCGGATGTACTCGAAGCTCGCAGGGATGACCGGTACGGCGGACACTGAGGCTTTCGAGTTCCAGCAGATCTACCACCTCGAGACGATGGTCATTCCGACCAACGTTCCGATGATCCGCAAGGACGAGAACGACCTGGTGTTCCGCACTTTCAAGGAAAAGGTCGACGCGGTCATCGCCGACATCCGCGATTGTTACGAGCGCGGCCAGCCGGTGCTGGTCGGGACGACGTCGATCGAGAACTCGGAGCTTCTTTCGGGGTACCTGCAGAAGGAAAAGCTCGAGCACCAGGTCCTCAACGCCAAGCAGCACGCGCGCGAGGCCGAGATCGTCGCGCAGGCGGGCCGCCCAAAGGCGATTACCATCGCAACCAACATGGCCGGCCGTGGCACCGACATCGTGCTCGGTGGCGCGATCGAGCCGACGCTTCTCGCGCTGCGCGAAAATGTCGCGCTCGGGCAGTCCGAAAAGGACCAGGAGATCACCAAGCTGCGCGGCGCCTGGCAGGTCCTCCACGACCAGGTCATCGCCGCCGGGGGACTGCACATCATCGGCACCGAGCGCCACGAATCGCGGCGCATCGACAATCAGCTGCGCGGTCGCTCGGGTCGCCAGGGCGACCCGGGCTCGTCGCGCTTCTACCTGTCGCTGGAAGATCCGCTGCTGCGCATTTTCGGTGGCGAGCGTCTGTCCGGCATCATGCAGCGCCTGAAGATGCCCGAAGGCGAGCCGATCGAGCATCCGATCGTCAATCGCTCCATCGCCAAGGCGCAGAACCGCGTCGAGTCGCGCAACTTCGACATACGCAAGCAACTGCTCGAGTACGACGACGTGGCCAACGACCAGCGTCGCGTCATCTATCAGCAGCGCAACGAGCTGCTCGAGACCGACGACATCTCGGCGACGATCCGCAACATGATCGGGGGTCAGGTCGAGGACCTCGCCCGCACGCACGTTCCTCCAGAGTCGGTCGAGGAGCAGTGGGACGTCCCGGCGCTGGAAGCCGCGGTGGCTGGCGAATATCAGATACCGGCGCCCATCGGCGATTGGCTCAAGGCCGATCCGGAAATGAGCGACGAAACGCTGCGCGAGCGTACGCGTGACGTCGCGATCAAGCAGTACGAGGCCAAGCTCGGCGCAGTGGGCCCCGAAATGTTCCATCAGTTCGAGCGCAACCTCATGTTGACCACGCTCGACGGGCACTGGCGCGAGCATCTCGCGGCGCTCGACCATCTGCGGCAGGGCATTCACCTGCGCGGCTACGCGCAGAAAAATCCGAAGCAGGAGTACAAGCGCGAAGCCTTCGAGCTCTTCTCCGACATGCTCGACCGCATCAAGTACGATGTGGTCAAGGTCGTGCTTACGGTGCAGGTGCGCTCGGAGCAGGACGTAAAGGCGGTCGAGGACACGGCACCGGTGTCGAACGTGCGCTACCAGCACGCCGACTACGATGAGGCGCTCGCCGCCAAGCCCGATGATCCGCCGCCGGCACAACCGCCGCCGTTCCAGCGCAGCGGTCAGAAGGTCGGTCGGAACGACCCGTGTCCTTGCGGATCGGGCAAGAAATACAAGCAGTGCCACGGCAGGCTCTGAGCCGGTCCCACGATTTCGCTTCATTTCGCGCGATCGATCCAGCCAGGCGCCATGCCCGTCAACTACACGCCGCCGACGCCCGACTCGCTGTTACCCATCGCCGGGCTCGAGCTCGGCACCGCGGCTGCGGGCATCAAGAAATGGACGCGTGACGATCTCGTCCTGATCTCGCTGTGCGCCGGCGCGCGTTCGGCGGGCGTTTTTACGCAGAATCGCTTTGCGGCGGCGCCGGTGCAGGTATGCCGCGACCATCTCGCCCTGGGCGGCGAGACGCGCGCGCTGCTGATCAACGCGGGTAACGCCAACGCGGGCACTGGCGAGCGCGGGCTTGCCGATGCCCGGCGCACCTGTGCGAGCGTGGCGCGGCTACTAGGATGCGCCGATAGCGAGGTGCTGCCCTTTTCGACCGGCGTGATCATGGAGCCGCTGCCGGTCGAGCGCATCGAGGCGGCGCTGCCCGCCGCGTACGCCGCGCGCGGCGCCGACCGCTGGTTCGCCGCCGTATCCGCGATCATGACCACCGACACCGTGCCCAAGGCCACGTCGACCCGCGTGGACCTGGCCGGCCGCAACGCGACGATTACGGGCATGGCCAAGGGCGCCGGCATGATTTCGCCCAACATGGCGACGATGCTGGGCTTCGTCGCCACCGATGCGGCGATCGCGCCGGGACTGCTGCGCGTGCTCGCTGCCGGAGTCGCCGAGACCTCGTTCAATCGCATCACCATCGACGGCGACACCTCGACCAACGACAGCTTCTTGATTGTCGCCACCGGCGCGCTGGCCGCGCCGCCGATCGCCACCAGCAGCGATCCGCGACTGCCGGCGCTGCGCGGCGCGCTCGAGGGTGTCGCCCAGACCCTTGCGCAGGCCATCGTTCGCGACGGCGAAGGCGCGACCAAGTTCATTGCGATCACCGTCGAAGGCGGTCGCGACGTCGACGAGTGCAACCGCGTTGCACGCGCGATCGCCAACTCGCCGCTCGTGAAGACGGCATTTTTCGCATCGGATCCGAATCTCGGCCGCATCGTGTGCGCGATCGGTAACGGGGCTGCGGCCGATCTCGATCCGGCAAGCGTGTCGTTCTGGCTCGACGATGCGCTGGTCGTCGATCGCGGAGGCCGCGCCGGTTCGTACCGCGAGGAGGACGGCCAGCGTGCGCTGGCCAAGCCCGAGGTCGCGATTCGCGTCGCGCTCGGGCGTGGCAATGCCAGCACCACGGTGTGGACGTGCGACCTGTCGCACGACTACGTCAGTATCAACGCCGACTATCGCAGCTGAAATGCCAAAGAGCGCCAACCCTGCCGACATCGCGCGATTGCTCGCCCGTGGCGAATCCATCCTCGAGCGTCTTGAAGCCATGCTGCCGCCGGCGCCCGCAGAGCCCGACTGGCGCGCGCGCGCATTTCGCTGGCGCAAGCGCGGCCAGCGCGGCTACCTGCAGCCGGTGGCGCATCCACACAGCATCCGCCTCGAACAGCTGGTCGCGATCGACGAGCAGAAGCGCAGCATCGAGGAAAACACGCGCCAGTTCGTCACAGGCCTTCCCGCGAACAACGTGCTGCTCACCGGTTCACGCGGAACCGGCAAGTCCTCACTGGTCAAGGCGATGCTCGCCAAGTACGGCGCGAAGGGGCTGCGCCTGATCGAAGTCGACAAAGCCGACCTGGTCGACCTGCCGGACATCGTCGATCCGGTCGCGACGCGCAGCGAGCGCTACATCGTGTTCTGCGACGACCTCTCGTTCGACGCCAGCGAGCCCGGCTATAAGGCGCTCAAGGTGATGCTCGACGGGACCATCGCGGCACCGACGTCGAATGTGCTGATCTACGCGACGTCGAACCGTCGTCACCTGTTGCCCGAGTACTTCAGCGAGAATCTCGAGACCCGCCACATCGGCGAGGAAGTGCATCCCGCCGAATCGGTCGAGGAAAAGATCTCGCTGTCCGAACGCTTCGGATTGTGGATCTCCTTCTATCCGTTCAGCCAGGATGATTACCTGGCGGCGGTCGACGCCTGGCTCGAGTTTCACCGCGTTCCGGTGCCGCGCGCGGGCAGCGAGCGCGACGCGCTGCACCGCGATGCGATCCAGTTTTCGCTGCATCGCGGATCGCGCAGCGGACGCATCGCATGGCAATTCGCATGCGCACGCGCCGGCGCGCGCGGACTCAAGGCCGCGAGGGGGTGAAACCCGCGGGCGTGGTGCGCGTCGCGGCCGCCGTGCTGATCCGCGACGACGGCTGCGTGCTCCTTGCGCAGCGGCTACCGGGGACGCCGTATCCGGGTTACTGGGAGTTTCCCGGAGGCAAGCTCGAGGCCGGCGAAAGCGCGCGCGATGCGCTCCGGCGCGAGCTCGACGAGGAATTGGGCATCGAAGTCACTCGCGCGACGCCCTGGATTACGCAGCACTACGCGTACGCGCACGCCGACGTCGAACTCAGCTTTTTCCGCGTACATGCGTGGCAGGGTGAGCCGCATGGTCGGGACGGGCAGGCCATCGCGTGGCAGCGACCGCAGGCGATCGAGGTGACGCCGCTGCTGCCGGCCAACGGCATCGTACTGCGCGCGCTTGCCTTGCCGCCGATCTACGCGGTGTCGATGGCCGAGGAGCTCGGCGATCGCCGCTTCCTCGAATGCCTGGCTTCGGCGCTCGACGCGGGACTGACGCTGCTGCAGCTGCGGGAGAAATCGATGAGCCAGGCGCGCTTCTCCGTGCTTGCGCGCAACGTCATCGCCGTGGCACGTCCGCGCGGAGCGCGCGTGCTGGTCAACGCTGATGTCGGGACGGCATCGCGACTGGGTGCCGACGGCGTGCACTGGAGCTCGGCGCGCCTCGCGCAGGCACGAGAACGTCCGCAGGGCATGCTGTGCGCGGCCTCCTGCCACGACGCGGCCGAGCTCGCGCGCGCCGCGCAGCTCGGTGTCGATTTCGCGGTTCTGGGTCCGGTCGCTGCGACTCCGTCGCACGTTGAGCCTGGCCTGAAACCGCTGGGATGGGAGCGCTTCGCGGAACTGGTGCGAGGGACGACGCTTCCCGTCTACGCGATCGGTGGACTCGAGACGTCCGATCTCGCGACTGCGCAGGAGCGCGGTGCGCACGGCATCGCGCTGCGTCGCGCCGCGTGGTCAGGAGCGAGTCTCGTCGGAGCCGCCTGAGCCTTCGTCCGAGGGATTGTCGGGGTCTTCGGCGATCGGAACGCGATAGCGCTCAGTGGCCCACGCGCCGAGATCGATGGTCTTGCATCGCTCCGAGCAAAATGGCCGAAACGGGTTGTGTGCAGTCCAGTCGACCGGCTTGCCGCATTGAGGGCAGGGGGCAGCTTTCGGCTTGAGCATTACGCCAGCGCTTGCTCGAGTACGCGAGCCACGTGCAGCGCATCGCGGCCAGCGCCATCGCGGATCTGGTGCCGGCAGCTGAAGCCGTCGGCAACGATCAGCGATTGCGGCGCCGAACGCACCGCGGGAAGCAGAGCAAGCTCGCCCATCGCGATCGATACAACGTAGTGCTCCGATTCGTAGCCGAAGGCCCCCGCCATGCCGCAGCAGCTCGTTTCGACCAGCCGCGAGCTCATGCCGGGAATCCAGCTCAGCACCTCGGTGATCGATGAAGTGACGGCGAAGGCCTTTTGATGACAGTGGGCATGGACCATCGCTTCGCTCGCTGGCGCGCGCTCGAACGTCAGCAGGAAACGTCCCGCGGCTTTTTCGCGGACCAGGAATTCCTCGAACATGAACGCATTGTCCGAGAGCATGCGCGCGTCCGCACCGAAGCTGTAGCTCAGGAATTCATCGCGCATGCCGAGCAGACACGAGGGCTCCAGTCCAACCACCGGGACGCCACGTCGTATCCACGGCAGCAGCGCATCGACGGTGCGTCGCGCTTCGCTGCGCGCCTGGTCGACGAGGCCGGCGGCGAGGAAGGTCCGCCCACAGCATAGCGGCCGCTCGCCGGCCATCGCGTTGCTGTGGACCACGTAGCCGGCGCGCTCGAGCACATGGCGGGCCGCCACTGCGTTCTCGTGTGCGAAATGGTTGCTGAAGGTGTCGACGAACAGCAATACCTGCTTTTCCTGCCGGGCATCGGGCGAGGGCGCGCTGCGGCTGCGCAGATAGTCTCCCTGCCAGCGCGGTAGCGAGCGCCGCGCCGAGATGCCCAGCGCACGCTCGCCCAGGCGCGCTGCGCCCGGAATGCGCTCGCGAAGCGCGGGTAGCCACGGCATGCGCGAAACGCGCGCGGCGTAGCGCGGAAGATACGCGAACAGCCGCTCGCGCAGCGTGATGCCCCGCGCTTTTGCGCGCGCGGCGCGCGCCTCGATCTTCAGCCGTGCCATGTCGACGCCGGTCGGACATTCGCGCCGGCAGCCTTTGCACGAAACGCACAGGTCCAGAGCCGCCGCGACAGCGTCACCCGCGAGATCCTCGCCGCCGAGCTGTCGCGAAAGCACGAGGCGCAGCGTGTTGGCGCGTCCGCGCGTGGTGTGTTGCTCGTCGCGAGTGACCCGGTAGCTCGGGCACATGGTTCCGGCATCGAACTTGCGGCAATGGCCATTGTTGTTGCACATCTCGACGGCCTTGGCGAGCCCGCGCGAAACATCGCCGCCGGTACCGGGTGGCGTCTCGGCCCCGCTCATCGGATCGCGCTCGACGTCCCACTCGCTCCAGTCCAGCTGAGGCGCATAGGCGGCGCGGACGTAATCGGGCGAGAATCGGAACAGCCGCGTGTCGTCCATTTTTGGCGGCGCGACGATCTTGCCGGGATTCATGCGATCGTCCGGGTCGAACAGCTGCTTGATCCGCGCGAAGGCGGCGCTGAGCCGCGGTCCGAACTGCCATTCGATCCACTCGCCGCGGCACAGACCGTCGCCGTGCTCGCCGGAGTACGCGCCCTTGTATTCGCGCACCATCGCCGAAGCCTCCTCGGCGATGGCCCGCATCTGCGCTGCGCCCTGACGGCGCATGTCGAGAATCGGGCGCACGTGCAGCGTGCCGACGCTGGCGTGCGCATACCACGTGCCCGTCGTGCCGTGGCGTCGAAAGACTTCGGAGAGCCGCTCGGTGTATTCGGCGAGATGCTCCAGCGGCACCGCGCAATCCTCGATGAACGAGACCGGCTTGCCATCGCCCTTCATCGACATCATGATGTTCAGTCCCGCCTTACGCACGTCCCACAATGCCTTTTGCGCGGCGGGCGCGGTCATGCGCACGACAGCTCCGGGCAGCCCCAGTCCGCCGACGATCTCCTCGAGCTGGCCGAGCTTGGCATCCAACGCTGCCGCGTCGCTTCCTGCGAACTCGACCAGCAGTATCGCGTCCGGCGCGCCGACCAGCGCGCGCTCGATCACCGCGCGGAACGCAGGATTGCCTCGTGCCAGATCGATCATGGTGCGGTCGACCAGCTCGACCGCGGTGGGTGCGAGCGTGACGATGTGCTGCGCGGATTCCATCGCCGTGCGAAAGCGCGGAAAATTGACGATGCCGAGCACGCGTCGCGCGGGCAGCGGCGAGAGTTTCACCGTGATGCGCGCCGAATACGCGAGCGTTCCCTCGGAGCCCACGAGCAGCTGCGCCAGGTTGACCGTTCCGTCCGGAGTGTAGGGGCGGACGTTCTGCGGCGCGAACACATCGATGTTGTATCCGCCGACCCGGCGCAGCACCTTCGGCACCTTGCGTTCGATCTCGTCGCGCTCGCGCATCCCGATCTCGCGCAATGCATCGATCAGCGCTGTAACGCGCGGCGAGTGTTTCATGCTTTCGACGGGACCGAAGGCAATCTCGCTGCCGTCGGCGAGTATGGCATCGACGCCCAGCACGTTGTGCACCATGTTGCCGTAGGCGATCGAGCGCGAGCCGCACGAGTTATTGCCGGTCATGCCGCCGATGGTCGCCTGCGCCGACGTGCTCACGTCCACCGGAAGCCACACGCCGTGCGGCTGCAGCCAGGCGTTGAGCTGATCGAGCACGACGCCGGGCTCGACGGTCGCGGTCAGCGCATCCTTGTCGAAGTCGACGATGCGATTGATCGACTTGCTGTGGTCGATAACCAGCGCCTCGCCAACGGTCTGTCCGCACTGCGACGAGCCGGCGCCGCGCGGCAGCACCGGCACGCCGAGCGCGCGCGCCACGTCGAGCGCGTTGCGCGCATCGTCGGCGTCACGCGGGACAACGACCCCGGTGGGGAAGATCTGATAGATCGAGGCGTCAGTGGAGTAGCGCCCGCGCGAAGCCGCGTCGAACAGCACGTCGCCCCGGCAGGCTTCGCGAAGCCGGCGTGCCAGCAGCGACGCGTCGACCGCACGCTGCAGGCGGTGGTCCATCATCAGGGGCTGTTCGCTCGGTGCGTTCAAGACGCGCTGTCCAGGCTTTGCGCTACAATCACACTATACCAAGCTGTCCCCGTCCCTCGGCATACACCCACATGGCACGACTGAACGATCACTACAGCGGTCGGCATTTCCTTCAGATCCCGGGACCGAGCAGCGTTCCCGATCGCATCCTGCGCGCGATCGATCAGCCGACGATCGACCATCGCGGGCCCGAGTTCGGACGCTTCACGCTCGAGGTGCTGGAGGGCATCAAGCGCATTTTCCAGACCGACCGGCCGGTGATCATTTACACCGCATCCGGCACCGGGGCGTGGGAGGCCGCACTGGTCAACACGCTTTCGCCGGGCGATCGCGTGCTGATGTTCGAGACCGGGCAGTTCGCAACGCTGTGGCGCAAGATCGCGGACAAGCTGGGGCTGGTGGTCGATTTCGTCCCCGGAGACTGGCGAAGCGGCGTCGATCCTGCGGTGGTCGAGTCGCGGCTTGTCGAAGACACCGGTCATGCGATCAAGGCCGTACTGGTCGTGCACAACGAAACGTCGACCGGCGTCACCAGCCGCGTGGCGGCGATCCGGCAGGCGATCGACCGCGCGCATCATCCGGCGCTGTTCATGGTCGACACCGTGTCCGGTCTCGGATCGATCGATTACCGCCATGCCGAATGGGGCGTCGACGTGAGCGTCTCGGGTTCGCAGAAGGGCCTGATGTTGCCTCCGGGACTCTCTTTTAACGCCGTGAGCGACAAAGCGCTCGCTGCGGCGCAGTCGTCGCGGCTTCCCAAATCTTACTGGGCGTGGGACGAGATGATCGCCGCCAATCGCCGCGGCTATTTCCCGTACACGCCAGCGACCAACATGCTGTACGGGCTGCGCGAGGCGACGACCATGCTCCTCGAGGAGGGTCTCGCCAACGTGTTCGCGCGTCACGATCGCCATGCGGAAGCCACCCGACGCGCGGTGCGCGGCTGGGGACTGGAGATCCTTTGCCGTGACCCGGCCGAATACAGCAGCGTGTTGACCGCGGTAATGATGCCGGAGGGACACGACGCCGACGCGCTGCGCAAGGTCATCCTGGAGCGCTACGACATGTCGCTCGGCATGGGCCTTGGGAAAGTCGCTGGACGCGTGTTTCGCATCGGACACCTGGGCTTTTTCAACGACCTCACGCTGTGCGGCGCGTTGTGCGGCGTCGAAATGGGTCTCGTAGCAGCCGCCGTCCCGCATGCCGAGCATGGCGTGGCCAAGGCACTGGCGTTCCTGCAGGACAGCCCCGCCGCGCAAATGAGCGCAGGCAAGCTGCGTGCGGCCTGATTGCCGCGGTCCGGCAACTCGCATTCTATCTGCGCACAAAAAACGGTTGGGAACACGAACAATCGTCACCGATTCAAAGGAGGATCGATCATGAACACAGTCGTCAAAAAAGCCGTCGCGCTCGCGAGCATGCTGGCGAGCGCGACAGCGCTGGCCTGGGAACCCACCAAGCCGGTTGAAATCGTGGTCGCAGCCGGCGCCGGCGGTGCGTCCGACCAGATGGCGCGCATGATGCAGGCGGCCATCCAGAAGAACAAGCTGATGAGCCAGCCGATGATCGTGTCGCTCAAAGGCGGTGCCTCCGGAGCCGAGGCGCTCATGTACATGAAGGCCAACGAAGGCGACCCCAACAAAGTGCTCATTGCCTATTCGTTGATCTACATGCTGCCGCTCGCCGCCAAGATCCCCTTCAACTGGCGCGAGCTGACGCCTGTGTCGGTCATCGCGCTCGACCAGTTCGTGCTGTGGGACAACACGACGCTGCCGTACAAGTCGGTAAAGGAATTCGTCGCCGCGGCCAAAGCGGCGGATCCGCCTTTCAAGATGGGCGGCACGGGATCCAAGCGCGAAGACCACGTGCTCACCGCGTTCATCGAGAAAAGGACCGGTGCCAAGTTTGCCTACCTTCCCTATAAATCGGGCGGCGAGGCGGCCACGCAGCTGGTGGGCAATCACACCGCGTCGAACGTCAATAACCCGTCGGAGAATCTCGAAGTTTGGCGCGCAGGTCAGGTCAGGGCACTGTGCGTATTCGACAAGGAACGAATCGCCTACAAGACCAAGGTCACCGATACGCAGTCCTGGAATGACATTCCCACCTGCAAGGAAGAAGGCCTCGACGTGCAGTACCTCATGCTGCGTGCGATGTTTCTCCCCGGAAAGGTTTCTCCCGACCAGACTGCGTTCTACGTCGACCTGTTCAAGAAGCTGACGCAGACCGCGGAGTACAAGGACTACATGGAGAAGCAGGCGCTCAAGCCGGTGTTCCTGAGCGGCAAGGACATGGTGACGTTTCTGGAAGAGGACGACACGCTGAACAAAAGCTTGATGACCGAAGCAGGCTTCGTCGCCCCCTAGACCCGAGCCAGACGTGACCCGGCGTTGGAGTGAGTCCATTCGATGAGCGTCGGGACGCGCTGTTTGCCGCGGTGACTCAAATACGTGCCAGCCTCTGAGCAAGAGATTATCGTCGACGACCCTTCCGCGCCCGCGGAGGGGTCGCCTCCGGTCGTCGGCACGCGCACAGTCGAGATAGTCGTCTATCTGCTCCTGCTCGGGCTGGCGTTGGTGCTCGGATTCGACAACTGGCGCAGCGGCAACGGCTGGACCAAAGACGGCCCAGAGACGGGATATCTGCCGTTCTATCTGTGCCTCATCCTCGCGGGCGCCGCTTTGTACGGGCTCGTGCTCGAGCTACTCAAGCGGAAAAGCGCGGATGCGACGTTCGTGACCCGCGACCAGCTTCGCCGCGTGTCCCAGGTCTTTGTACCGACGTTCCTGTTCTGCCTGCTGACGCAATGGCTCGGGCTCTACATCGCGAGCTTCCTGCTGGTCGCCGGATTCATGCGCTTCATCGGCAAGATCGCATGGTGGAAGTCGCTGCTGACCAGTGTACTGTTCGCCGCGGTCATGTTCGCCACGTTCGAGGTCGCTTTCGACGTGATCATGCCCAAGGGCCCGATCGAAGCGCTTTTCGGCTACTAGGATCGATACATGGAAGCCCTCACTCTTCTGCTTCACGGCTTCGCGGTCCTGCTGACGTGGAAGACGCTGGCGCTGATGATGGTCGGCCTGGTGCTGGGGATCTTCGTGGGCGTGCTGCCGGGATTGGGCGGCCCGAACGGCGTCGCGATCCTTCTGCCGCTGACCTTCACCATGGATCCCACCGCCGCGATCGTGATGCTTTCCTGCATCTATTGGGGGGCGCTCTTCGGCGGCGCGATCACTTCGATCCTGTTCAACATCCCGGGCGAAGCGTGGTCGGTGGCGACAACGTTCGATGGCTACCCGATGGCGCAGCAGGGTAAGGCCGCCGAAGCGCTCACCGCGGCGTTTACGTCGTCATTCATCGGCTCCTTGATCGCCGTGCTGTTGATCACTTTCCTGGCGCCCCGTATCGCATCTTTTGCATTGCGATTCGGTCCGCCCGAGTTTTTCGCCGTGTATCTGTTGACCTTCTGTTCATTCGTCGGCCTGGGCCGCGAGGCGAAGCACAAGACCATCATTTCGCTGACGCTGGGGCTGCTTCTCGCCGCCATCGGCATGGATACCGTGTCCGGGCAGCTGCGCATGACCTTTGGTTTCCCGCCGCTGCTGCGTGGCGTGAATTTTCTCGTCGCCGTCATCGGGCTGTTCGGCATCAGCGAGATATTGCTGACCATGGAAGAGCGTCTCGCACTGCGCGGACATTCAGCGACAATCAGCCTGCGCGTGGTGCTCAAGGTGTGGAAGGAGATGCCGCGCTACTGGGTAACGCTGCTACGCTCGTCCGCGATCGGGTGTTGGCTCGGCATCACTCCGGGTGGCGCGATCGCGGCATCGTTCATGGGCTACAACCTGGCCAAGCGCTTTTCGAAGGACCCCGCGAGCTTCGGCACGGGGCGCATTGAAGGCGTGTTCGCGCCGGAGACGGCCGCGCATGCGTCGGGGACGTCGGCGCTATTGCCGATGCTTGCATTGGGCATTCCAGGCTCGGGAACCGCGGCGATCCTGCTCGGCGGCCTGATGGTCTGGGGATTGAACCCCGGTCCGCTGCTGTTCGTCGAGCACAAGGACTTCGTGTGGGGACTCATCGCGTCCATGTACCTCGGCAACATCGTCGGCCTCGTCATCGTCTTGACGACGGTGCCAATCTTCGCGGCGATCCTGCGCGTTCCATTCTCGGCGGTCGCTCCGATGATCATCGTGTCCTGCGCGATCGGTGCCTATGCCATTCAGAACGCGATGTTCGACGTGTGGCTCATGCTGCTGTTCGGCGTGGTTGGCTATGTGTTCAAGAAAATAGGCGTGCCGCTGGCGCCCTTCACGCTCGCGCTCGTGCTCGGCAATCGCAGCGAGGACGCTTTCCGGCTTTCGATGATCGGGGCCGCAGGTGACATGCGGGTATTCTGGTCCAACAGCCTGGTCGGGACGATCACGACGTTGGCGCTGGTGCTGCTGCTTTGGCCGGTCGTGGGCGCTGGCGCGGCGCGCGTGCGCCGTGCCTTCGCGCCGCGCGTGGCCTGAGCCGTGTCGGAGCTGATTCTCGTCGATCGCGATCGCGAGATCGCCACCGTCACGCTCAACCAGCCGGTGAAGCTGAACGCGCTCTCGCAGGCATCGTGGCGCGAGCTCGGCGCGCGCGTAGGCGAGCTTTCAGCGGATGACACGCTGCGCTGCGTGATCCTGCGCGGTGCGGGCACGAGGGCGTTTGGCGCGGGCGCCGACATCGCTGAATTTCCCGAGGTGCGCGCCGATTCCGTACAGGGCAAGGCCTATGGCGAGCTCATCGCCTCGACGATGGAAGTCATCGGCCATTGTGCGCATCCGACCGTTGCGATGATCCACGGCGTGTGCGTCGGCGGCGGCTTGGAAGTCGCGCTGATGTGCGACCTTCGCATTTGCGGTGAAAGCAGCCGCTTCGGGATTCCGATCAATCGCCTCGGCCTGACCATGGGCTACGGCGAGCTCATGGGATTGCTTGCCGTGGTGGGCCCTGCAATCGCTTCGGAAGTTTTGCTCGAAGGCCGCGTGTTTGGCGCGCGCGAGGCGTTGGCGAAGGGTCTGGTCCAGCGCGTGGTGCCCGACGATGCTGTGGAAGGCGAAGTCGCCGCGACCGCGGCGCGCATCGCCGCCGGTGCGCCGCTGGTCGCGCGCTGGCACAAGCGATTCATGCGCCGGCTGCGTCCTCACGAGTCGCTCTCGCCCGACGAGTGGAACGAAGGCTTCGCCTGCTTCGATACCGAGGACTACCGCGAAGGTCTTCGTGCCTTCCTCGCCAAAGAGTCGCCCCGCTTCAGGGGCCGCTGATGGGTCCGCTCGCTGGCGTCAAGGTGCTCGAGCTTGCGCACATCATGTCCGGGCCGACCGCGGGCATGCTGCTCGCCGACATGGGCGCCGACGTGATCAAGGTCGAGAAGATTCCAGGCGGCGACGATACGCGCCGGTTCTCGCCACCCGAAGTGAATGGCGAGGCGAGTGCGTTCCTGATGATGAACCGCAACAAGCGCGGTGTCGCGCTCGATCTCGCGCATGCCGCGGGTAAGGCCGCGCTCAGGCGCCTCGCCTCCGCGGTCGATGTGGTGATCGAGAACTTCCGCGTGGGCACGATGGACAAGCTGGGCCTCGGCTTCGACGTGCTGCGCCAGTCGAATCGCGCGCTCATCTACTGCGCGGTGTCGGGTTACGGGTTGACCGGACCGGATGCGCACAAGGGCGGCTTCGATCTGGTCGCGCAGGGTCTTTCCGGTTTGATGCGCATCACCGGTGAGCGCGGCGGCGCTCCGACCAAGGTCGGTTCACCGGTCACCGACATCAACGCGGGGATCCTCGCCGCGCTGGGGATCGTCAGCGCCTACGTGCATCGCCTGCGCACCGGCGAGGGACAGCTGGTCGACACCTCGCTGCTCGAGGCGGGCGTCATGCAGACCTTTTGGCAAAGCGCGATTTTCCTCGGCTCCGGCCGCGAGATCGGCGCGCTGGGTACGGCGCATCCGCTGACTGCGCCGTACCAGGCATTCCAGACACAGGACGGCTGGATCACCCTCGGTGGATCGAACCAGGTGAATTTCGAACGGCTCACGCGGGTGCTCGAGGCACCGGAATTGGTGGCGGATCCCCGCTTCGCCGACAACAAGGCGCGCATGCGAAACCTGGACGCGCTGGTCGAGCTGCTCACCGAGCGCTTCAGGCGAAAGCCTTCGGCCGTCTGGCTGGCGGCGCTCGATGCGGTGGGCGTGCCCGCAGGGCCGGTCCTGACCATCGGTGAGATGCTCGCGCATCCGCAGGTTCGCGCGCGCGACATGGTGGTCAAGACTCATCATCCTTCCGTCGGCGAGACCGAAGCGATCGGCTGTCCGCTCAAGTTCTCGGCGACGCCCACCCGCGTGTCGCGACCGGCGCCGCGAATGGGCGAGCACACCCGCGAAGTTCTGATGCAATTCGGGTTCGAAGCCGCCGAGATCGACGCGCTGATCGCAAGTGGCGCGGCGGTGCAGCACCCGGCGTAGCCACATCGGCGGCAGAGATTGCACAACCAACTTCCATAGCAGCCGCCGCCATTCAGATAACGCAATCCAGATACCGATATCCACATCTCCATCGTATACTCCGAATGCAATTGCTTGCGTCACCAACGTCGAGGAAGCCGTCCATGATCAAGTCCATTACAGCTCTGGTTTCGATTGCAGCTCTGACGCTTTCGCTGTTGGTTGCCGCTCAACAGCCCGCGGCACCGGCACCGATCAAACGAACTTTGCTTCAAAGAGTCGACGTGCCCGGATCCGGCAATATGGAAACGGTCACCGGCGTCGCCGAGATCATGCCTAACGTGAACATCGGTCGACATACCCATTTTGGCGCCGAAACTGGATACGTAATCGAGGGTACGCTCACGCTCCTGGTCGAGGGCAAACCACCGTTGGCGTTAAAACCTGGTGACTCGTACCAGATCCCTGTGAATGCGATCCACGACGCGAAAAGCGGAGAAAGCGGTGCCAAAATTCTCGCAGTCTACATCGTCGAGAAGGGCAAGCCGCTCGCAACGGCCGCGCCATAGAAAGGCAACGTCTCGCGATAATTGGTCTGTCCTGGCGTGCTTGAGGCGCCTGTCAGCCCGATGATGGTCTCGAAGCCGCCCCACAACATGTCTTTCGAGCGCGGGGGCTGGTTCCAGCATCGCTATTTACAATCGTCTCTCTGGTTCACGGAGTTGAACCCCGTTTCCTTAGTCATGGCGGCGTGACTTCCCTTCGCCGTCTGTTGGAAGCCTTCAAGATGCGCGTGGCGCTGCGACGCAATTGGGTAAGCGCGGTAGTATTTAGCGCCATTGCGGGGTCTGCGCTGGCGCAGGCAGCGTACCCGACCAAACCGATCAGGCTAATCGCGCCCGCGCCACCGGGCGGTGGCGTTGATCTTGTGGCACGCACGATTGGCGATCTCTTGTCGACCGCAGTCGGGCAGCCTGTCGTCGTCGAGAACCAAAGCGACGGGGACGGCGTCGTAGCGGCGCTGAATACCACTCGCGCTTCGCCCGACGGCTACACCTTGATGATTGGCTACGTCTCGACGCACGGCACGAAGCCCGCCGTGCGCAAGCTTCCTTATGATGCGGTCAAGGACTTCACACCCGTTGCCATGGTTGCTGGGACGCCCAATGTATTTATCGTCCCTGCCTCCCTGTCGCCAAATACGCTACAGGAATTCATTCAGCTCGACAGAGCCAATCCCGGCAAACTCTTCTACGGGTCTGGGGGTGCGGGCACGCTCACCCATCTCGCCATGGAGCAATTCAAGCTCGCGACGAATCTCGATATGGTACATGTTCCGTACCGCGGGATCAGTCAAGCTTTTGTAGACATTCTTGGAGAGCGGACGCAGGCCATGCTTCCGGGACTTGCAGCCGCGCTGCCGTATATCAAAGCTAACAAAGTAAAGGCTCTTGCTGTCACGGGTGCAACGCGACATCCATTGCTACCGGACGTTCCGACGTTCGAAGAGTTGGGTTATCAGGGATTCGAGGGCGTACAGTGGTACGGCATTGTCGGCCCAGCTAATATGCTGGTGCCGATCGTCGAATACCTGAACGACGAGATCGCAAAAATCCTCCAGACGCCGATGCTTCGCGAACGATTGTCGAGCGAAGCCCTGGAGCCGATGGCCATGACGCCAGTCGAGTTCGGTCGATATATGCAAGAGGACATCGCGCGCTGGAGAGCGCTTGCCAAGAAACGTCACATCGAGATCAGCGACTAATGAGTTGGCAGCGCCAGCCGATCGGGTCGACCGCGCAGCAAGGACAAGCTCAAACCGGGACTGATTCGCCCGCGGCGAGCAAGTGATTGAACAATTCGGCAGCCGGTTTCGGCAGCGCACGCCGGCTCCGGCAACAGACGGCGAACTGACGCTCTTTCCAGGCATCGGTCAATGGAATCACGGCGATTCCTGAACTACGAGCGTAATGCAGAGCGACCCCTGCAGGAATGATTGCGACCCAGAGACCCGAGGTAACAGCGCCAATCATGGCGTCGAATGTCGGCGCCAGAACTCGGTACCTCAAGACCTTGCCGACGCGGATGCTTTCGCGACGCAGGAGGTGGGTGACAGGTCCGCCCAAGTGTAGACCTACCTGCTCATAGTCGAGCGTTTCCGCAAAAGCGATTTGGTCTCTGTTCGCCAATGGGTGATTTATCGATACCACCACCGACAGGCGATCATGTCTACTCGGCTTCCATTCGACTCCGGCCATGTCTGTTTCCGACCAGCACACGCCGAGTGCGGCGAGACCGTTCCTGACGCCGGAAACGACCTCGTGGCTTGTCATTTCCGCGATCTGAACATCGATGTCGCGGTGCCTCGGGTCGGCTGAGAAGGACACCACCGACTCAGCTACAAACGCCGCATTGGCAGATCTGTTTGCAATGATGCGCACGCAGCCGCGAAGATTGCCGGCGTTACTTCCGACGTCGCGCTCCAATAATTCGAAGTTATACAGAAGGGTCCGAGCATGCTCGAGCAGTTGCACTCCTTCGTTGGTAGGCGCCACGCCGGAGTTGGTTCGAATCAATAGCGGTGTGCCGGCGAATTCCTCAAGCTGTGAAATGCGCTTGCTGATTGCCGACGCTGTTAGGTTCTGGGACTCGGCCGCTTGCGCGATGCTCCTGCATTCGCACACTGCGACGAAGATCTCGAGCGAATTAAAGTCAAGCTTTCGAGCCACGACGGGCCTCGGGTGTGGAGATACAAGCTAACATCGCCTAGGTGGTGCGAAATCGCATTGCGAGGATCGGCCAGTCGTGCAAGTGCGTTGACCTAGCAACTCATTCGGCGGACGAATAGCCTTCATCCTACATTCCCATGTGGCAATCGTGGGAAAAATTCCTGAATTAGTCGGCGGAATTTCCAAAAAATCAGTTTCATTAAAGGCGAAACCGATAAGTTGCTTGAGCCAGAAGGACATAAGCCAACCTACACCATCGATCATGGTCGGATGACGGGCCAGAAATCAACAAGAGTCGATAAAGAATGGTGGCAGCATCGCCCAAGACCCTGTCTGGCAAAGAAGCGCGTCCGTTGCAAATCCGTTGCAAGTGTGAAAGTAGCGTTCACCCCATCATTGACGATGGCGCCTTGGAGGATCAAATGTTCAATCGTAGCAAAGCGATGGCTTTAGTGTCGGCCGCGGCGACGGCCTTTTCTTTCGCGCTCATGGGTGTGTCCTTGGCGAACGCCCAAGTGACGCCGGGCCAGTTCGTTGTCGAGCCCCCGACCCTGACCTCGATCGGAGTCGAGTGGTACATCAACCCTGGAGAGGATCCCGCGCGGCACTCGTGGGTGACAGTCCAGTATCGCAAGGTCGGCAGCACCGACCCCTTCAGCCAAGGGATGAACCTGCTGCGCATTCAGAACGAGGTCAATGCCCAGGCGACCGGGATCGGGACCTACACGGCCCCCAATATGTTCGCCGGAAGTATCCTCGATCTGGAGGCGAATACGACGTACCAGATCTCGCTACAGATGCACGATCCTGACGGGGTCAATGGACAACCGATACAAAAGGCGATCGTCACGACGCGTCCTCAACCTCAACCCTACGCGGGGGGAAACGTCTATCACGCGTACCCCCCAGACTGGGTAGGCCCGAAACAATCGCCCGCCTTCACAGGGTTTTTAGGGACCTATTACACGTCGCAAGCCACTATCGATGCGAATAAATCCAACACTTGCCGCGTGAAGCCTGGTGACACGATCTTAGTCCATGCCGGGCACTATGGCCCCGGCACGCCTTATCAGTATGAAAATGCCCCGGCTACGTCGCCGAACAACACGGGCATGCCGTTCGAAAACACGATGTATCTGACCTGTAAGGGAACGGCGGACAAGCCCATTGCGATCGTGGCTGCCGGCGACGGCCCCGCGGTTTTCGACGGCGGTAACGCGACGACGTTCCCGTTTCAAGGGCCTTCCCACATCTTCTTCGACGTCAGGGCAGCCGACTACAACTACTTCGAGGGCATCACGATTCAGAATACGGATATCGCTTTCAAGGCAGGGGAAAAGGACATCATTGGTGCGTCTGGCCTGACCGTCAAGAATTGCACATTCATCAACGTGGGCTTCGGCGTCTGGACCGAGTTTGCAGGCTCCCGCAACTTCTATATCGCCGATAACACGTTAATCGGTAGGGAAGACCCCGATCATTTCTACAGCTGGAGCGGCTCGCCCTCCTCTGTGCCGGGGACTCCGTCGTGGCAGACGATCTGGAGCCTTCCGGAGCTTCAACCCCAGCCGACGACATACGTTGGCCCCATCGCCGGGTACCTGGCGATCAAGGTCTACGGCCAGGGGCACGTCGTTGCTTACAACTACATCACGCGTTTCCACGATGGATTTGACTTCGACACCCACAGCCTGCCGGAGGGCTATCCCGATCCGAGCCAGGGGCCGTCGCTCGTCGCGCGTGCCAACATGCCGGTGGCCAACGACTTCTACAACAACGATGTCAACCATACGGACGACAACTGTCAGGAGACCGACGGGTCGATGCATAACATTCGGGTCATGCGAAACCGTTGCACCAATAACGGCGGTCAATCGACGAGCTCGCAGCCTACCTATGCGGGACCGACCTACTTCATCAGGAACGTGACCTACAACTGTCCATCAAGCGCAATCAAGTTCTCCGGGGCGGAGGGCTCGCTGTTCTACAACAACACCTTCACTTGCAAGATGTCGGCCAGCGCCGGATCGAATTTCCAGTCGATCAACAATCTCTGGCTGAACCAGAATGCCGGCGAAACGATGATCTCGATGACGACCTTCACCAACTACTCGGTGCTGGACTACAACGGTTATCGTCCCAACGACACCGTTCCGGGCATGGCGGCTCCGGCCTTTGCCAGATGGGGCCATCCTCCGTACAACCAGCTGGCGAACTATACGAGCTCGCAATTGATCACGGATACGTTCCCGACGTTGGCTGCGTTTCAGACGGGCACAGGACAGGACGCGCACAGCAAACTGATCGATTGGAATGTGTTTACGAACGCTGCGCCGCCGGGTCCCCCGTATTGCATTACCTCGCAGGGTTGTGACGGCTTGGTCTACGCGTTGATGCTTTATCCCTCGCCGGCGCCGGGAACCTCGATAGACCTGACGCTCAGGCCTGGTTCGGCTGCAATCGATGCCGGCACCGTGATTCCCAACGTGACCGACGGATTCACCGGTGCGGCCCCTGATCTCGGAGCATACGAATTCGGGAAGCCCATACCCCACTATGGCCCGAGGAAGTATCCGTTGACGGGTTCCGAAATTCAATACGACCCAATGTGACATTGCCGCATCTTTCATGGGTAATCGAGCCCGGACATAGAAATTGCTAAGGAGAGCAGAAATGACTTGCAACACTAGGAGGGCGTTATACAAGTGTGCTGCGCCGTTCTTGTTTCTAATGGGCGCGTCGGTGGCCAACGCCCAAGTGACGCCGGGACTGTTCGTTGTCGAACCCGCAACTCTCACTGCTCTCGGATTCGAGTGGTATATCAACCAGGGAGAGGATCCGCTGCGGCATTCCTATGTGACGGTTCAGTATCGCAAGACGGGTACCGGCGCCTGGAGCCAGGGCATGAACTTGCTGCGTATCCAGAACGAGGTCAACAGCACCTACGTCGCTCCCAACATGTTTGCCGGCAGTGTCCTGGATCTGGAAGCCAATACGAGCTATGACGTCCTGCTGACGATGGTCGATCCCGACGGCGTCAATGGAAATCCCACGCAAATGACGACCGTCGTCACGCGTCCTCAACCTCAGCCCTACGTAGGAGGAAATGTCTACCACGTCTATCCGACGTCGTTCACGGGGACGAAGCTCACGCCAAACTTTCCCGGATTGCTGCAGGCGTATTACATGGGCGCCAACAATGATGATGCGAACAAGGCTTATCCTTGCCGTGTGCAGCCTGGCGATACGATCATGGTTCATGCGGGAACGTACGGCCCAGGCGAGCCTTACCACTACGTGAACACGACGACGGGTACAGGCCAGCCGTTCGAGAACACGATGTATTTGACCTGTAAGGGAACGGCGGACAAGCCCATCTCAATCGTGGCTGCCGGCGACGGCCCGGCGATCTTCGACGGCGGTAACGCGACGACGTTCCCGTTCCAGGGACCCTCGCACATCATGTTCCAGGTCGAGGCGGCGGACTACAACTACTTCGAGGGGCTGACGCTTCAGAACACCGACATCGCGTTCGAAGCGGGTAAGAAGGACATCATTGGTTCGTCGGGTCTGACGGTCAAGAATTGCGCCTTCCTGAACGTGGGCTTCGGCGTCTGGACAGAGTTTGCAGGCTCGCGCAATTACTATATTGCCGACAACACGATGATTGGCAGGGAGGACCCAGACCATTTCTATAGCTGGAGTGGTTCACCGTCGTCCGTGTCGGGCACGCCGACGTGGCAGGCGATCTGGAATCTGCCCGAGCTGCAGCCTCAGGTGACGCCGTGGGTTGGCCCCATCGCCGCATACCTGGCGATCAAGGTCTATGGTCAGGGGCACGTCGTTGCTTACAACTACATCACGCGCTTCCACGACGGGGTTGACTTCGACACCCACAGCATACCCGAAGGCTACCCGGACCCGACCGCTGGGCCGTCCAATGTACCGCGCCAAAACATGCCGGTTGCCAACGACCAATACAATAACGACGTGACTCATACGGATGACAATTGTCAGGAGTCCGACGGGTCGATGCATAACATGCGGGTCATGCGAAATCGCTGTACCAATAATGCCGGCCAATCGACCAGCTCGCAGCCGACCTATGCCGGCCCGACCTACTATATCCGCAACGTGACTTACAACTGTCCGGATAGCGCAATCAAGTTCGCTAGCGCGGAGGGCTCGCTGTTCTACAACAATACCTTCACCTGCAAGATGTCAGCGAGTGCCGGATCGAATTTTCAATCCATCAATAATCTCGTCCTGAACCAGGGCGCCGGTGAGAAGATTCTTTCGATGTCCACATTCACCAACTACTCGGTGCTGGACTACAACGGCTATCGCCCCAACGATACCATTCCAGGCATGGCGGCTCCGGCCTTTGCCACATGGACTCATCCACCCTATAACCAGCTGGCGAACTATACGAGCTCGCAATTGATTGCGGATACGTTCCCGACGTTGGCTGCGTTTCAGCAGGGCACAAACCAAGACCTACATAGCAGGCTGGTTGATTGGAATGTGTTCACGAACGCCGCGCCCCCTGGCGTGCCATACTGCCTCACCTCACAAGGGTGCACCGGGTTAGCGTATGCGTTCATGCTGTATCCCTCGCCCGCTCCGGGGACCGCGATAGACCTGACGCTCAGGCCAGGGTCGGCTGCAATCGATGCCGGAACTGTGATTCCCAACGTGACCGACGGGTTTACCGGTGCGGCCCCTGATCTTGGGGCATACGAATTCGGGAAGCCCATACCGCACTACGGTCCAAGAAAGTACCCACTGTCGGGCCCGGAAATCCAATACGATCCAATGTGATCAATGGCGCTTAGGTGAACGGTAACGGCGGCCTTGGCCGCCGTTGTCCATCCGAGGACGGCAACGATCGCAGTGCGTGAGAGACGGTCGGGCGCATAGCGCTGCGGTGCAATTCGGCCGCGATCCTCGGGGGCATCGGCACAGTTGCCACACCGGCAGTGGTTTCGGGATCCCAATCTGATTGGCGATGTGGTTGTGTTGATGGAGAGCGTTGAAATGAGATTTTTCAGACTAACAAGCGTGAGTACTCTCCTGGGCGCGTTGCTTGTGGTGCCGCTCCCAGCATCGGCAGAGATCTACAAATGCACCGAAACGAAAGAGGTCATCAAGCTACAAAATTTTCCCTGTTCTATGGACTCGATCGGCTGGGTGCCCCCCGCGGGTTCGGCAGTCGCGACGCCAAACGCGGCGGCCACCGGAGCCTTGCCAGTCGCCACACCAAGCCCGGCGTCCACCAGCGCCTCTCCACTGAGCGCACTCCATACGTTGAGGGCGATGGTACCTACCGGGGAGGAGCCGAATGGTGATGAACCGTATCCCGGAATGACGATGGATCAAGTTAAGGCCGAATGGGGGGGGCCAAAGTGGGTCAAGCAAATCAATGGCATCGAGATCTGGTTCTACGATGGTCCGAGAGATTCCACCCGCGGCGTTCGGTTTGACCGCAACCGCAAGGTCATCGGCATCGGCGACGAGGATTGGCAGCCCGGCCCCAACGGGGGCTGACCCGGTGCTTCATGTCCGGGTCGTATGTCGTTCCGACCGTATTCAATCCGTCAAATGAAGGCCGCGGCATCGACGCGAGAGTCAGGGCTGTCCGGCGGCACTCACACTCAACATGCGAAAATGGTATCGCGTAACTTCATTGGCTTGACACTTGTTGCGGCAATGCTGATTGCACTGCCTGGATGTGCGACTAAGGAGGTTGCTTCGAAGGATGCGCCGGCCAAGAACGTCACGTTCGTTTCCGGCCAGATCAAGATAAGCGGTTACCTCGTCGATTTGTTCTACGTTATCGACAACGACGTGTTCGTTTGCAAACCGCTAGAGGAACCGACGACAATAGGCGTCGTGCTCGAGGCGATTGGGTCGGCAGACCAGACATGGAGTGTGAAGGCGACCTCGCTGTCGAGGGGTGATCGCACGGTGCGGTATCCGATCTTCGCGGACGTCCGTACCACGAGCGGCGAGCGTCGGGTGCTCATACCGGCGACCCTGAACGTGAAGGTTGACATCCCGGCGGGACAGGTCCTGCACAGCAAAGATTCCAAGGATTCGCCCGCCTTCGACATCACTGCGACGCGGTCGATCAAGGCCGGGGAATCGTTCTCGGTCCTCTTGATCAATGGAAGGAACGATACTCCGTCGATTCTCTCGGTCGAGACCGCGAATGGATCTCCGTTTTTCACGGCTTTTTTGCGCAGCGACAATCCGGATGCGCGACGCGCTGCCACAGAAGCCTGGCAGATTGAAACCGCACTCGTCGAGTAAAGGACGTCACGCGCACCTTTCGTCCCCTGCGACGCACCCCGGGATTTTCCCGGCAGCGAGCTATCATCGACACGACAGCATGCGTCGTGTAGATCGTAGATCGTCTTCCTGGCCCCACTTTCCGCTCTCACGGATGCGAACTCAGATGGCTACTTCCCGCTGCCTTCACCGAATCGCGCGCTTCGCTGGATGCCTGGGGTGGGCGGTGCTGGTGCAATTCATCGCGTCGCCGGCTTTCGCAGTCGAGACGGTGAACGTCTATTCAATCTGGCCCGAGAACTGGACGAAGCCGCTCTTCGAGGAGTTCGAAAACGCCACCGGCATCAAAGTGAATACCGTGCGCTTCTCGTCACGCTGGGCGCTCGCGCGCATCATTGCGGATAAGAACAGTCCGCCCGTCGACGTGCTTTTCGGTGGGCGCGTCGAGACGTTCGCCGCCGGTATCAAGGAGGACATCTTCGAGTCTTACAAGCCGCGGTCCTTTGACGTCTTATCTGCACGATTCCGGCAGGCGGACGGTCAATGGACCGCCATTGCCGACGATCCACTGGTTGTCATGACCAACAACAGGTTCGTCAAGGAGAACAACCTGAAGGCGCCGGCATCCTGGAATGACCTGCTTGCACTGCCGTACAGAAACATGCTGCAGATGGCCGATGCGCGCACCTCCGAGGCGGCCGTCTTGCGGATATTTTCCATCCTGGAAGTCAACGGCCGCGACGAGAACAAGGCCTTCGACTACATGAAAAAGCTCCGCTCCAACGTTCAGTTCTATACCAAGACCGACGCCGGCGGCACGCTACCTGTCGGATTGGGTCAGGTGGGTGGTGGCATCTTTTTCATCTCCGACGCGTTGGATACCCAGGCCAAAGGTTACGACGTGACGATCAGTGTCCCGAAGGAAGGCATCGGTTCGGCGGCCGAAGGCATCGCCTTGATCAAGCGCGCCAAAAATCCGGAGCTCGGCAAGAAGTTGATCGATTGGGCAACCTCGCCGACGATGCAGAGCAATTTCGCCAAGTACAATATCAACCTCGTACCCGCGCATCCTGATGCCGTCCTTGCGCCCAGCCTGCGCGAGATCCTGAAAGGCGGGAAGTTCTTTTCCATCGATGCCGACTACGCTGCTGCAAATCGCAAGCGGATTGTCGATCGCTGGGTGGCCGAAGTCCTGAACCGATAGTTTTGGCCGCATCGTGACAAGCGCGCCCGCCCATGGACGCGCGGTTATCGGCCTGCGCAACGATGCGCATCGAGTGGTCCCTGCAGCGTCTACCTCAGAGATTGCAGAAAATCAGATCGAATTCGATGTCGCCGTCGTAGACCGCGCCGCGGTCCATGCCCGCGATTTCCAGAAATCGGATGTTGAGCGCGTATTTGTTGGCACTGATCTCCGGAACGCAGGGAAGATCCATCGCCAGCGTCAGCCGCAACAGCTGCGCGACTTTCGCGGTGGTCAGCATCAGCTGGAAAACGCCGCGAAACGCGGTATGCCGGCTGGCCTTGCCATTCTCCCGCAACAGCCGCAGGATGACCGAAAGACCCGAATGGATCGGCAACAGCGGTTCGATCCATGACTGAAGGTCGCGCTGCCGCGCCGCGGGCGCGTGCTGCAGCCAGTAGTGATACGCCGGCAGATCGAATTCGCATACGCCACCGGGGATGCCGGTACGCTGCTTGATCGCCATCAACCATTCGTTTTCGCGAAGATGCGCGCCGACCTTGCCTGTTTGCGCGAGCAGGCGCGCGTTGACGCTGTCGATCTCGGCGAGCAGCGCATCGAGGGTCTGGCGTTCGATCGCCGGATTATCCTTTAGCGGAGCCAGCATCTGCCGCTGACGCTCCAGCTCCTGGAGTATGTCGGTCTTGAGATCGGCGCGCGCGGCGACGTCGGAAATCTCGAATAACGCGAGCAATGCCGAATGGTGAGCGGCGGGCGACTCGGCGGCGATGAAAAAAAGCGCGCGCGCGTAGAGATCTTCCAGGCGCATCAGCGTGCGGATGCGCTCGTTCAAGGGATGTTCGTAACGTATCACGCGCAGTGCCTACCTCGAAGATGCGCCATTCTGCACCATGTCGCGGCGTCGGGGGCGCATTCGTTGACAGCGGTCGCCATCTGCTAGGCGTCCGCGAGCGCGCGATAGCGCAGATCGAGCTTCTCGACCTGCGGCGCGATAGCATCGAAGCCTTGGCTGTTGTCGATCACGTCATCGGCGCGCTCGAGTCGGCTTTGTCGATCGATCTGCGTCGCCATCACGGCGCGCACCTCCTGCTCGGACATCGCGCTGCGCGCCATGACCCGTTGCACTTGCATCGATTCGGGACAGTCGACGACGAGTACGCGGTCGATCAGCGGAAGCAGGCTGCCGCGCTCGAGCAGCAGCGGCACGACGGCGACTCCGTACGGACCTTTCCACTCGCCGATGATTTTTCGCACATGTGCAGCGATCAGCGGATGCAGCGCTGCCTCCAGGCGTGCGCGTTGCGCCGCGTCTTCGAAGACGCGGCGCCGCAGCGCCGCGCGGTCGAGCTCGCCTGTGGGCAGGAGCACAACGTCACCGAATGCGCCGCGAATCGCGGCATGACCCGCTTCGCCCGGCGCGGAAAGCTCGTGCGCGATCGCATCGGCATCGACGACCTCGACGCCGAGGCGCGAGAAGGCGCTCGAGACCTCGCTCTTGCCGCTGCCGATTCCGCCGGTGAGACCGACGACCATGGGCATGCTCAGCGCCGGTCGTGCAAACGAGCCGGGCTCATCTGCACGCCGCGTCAGAGCCCGGGAAGGTAGACCGCTATCAGCGGCTTGCCGAAGAACAGCGCAATCACGCCGGCAATCGCCAGATAGGGACCGAACGCCAGCGGAATCTGGTGATCACGCCCCTTGAATGCAACGAGCGACATCCCGATCGCCGCCCCGACCACGGAGGACATCAGGATGATCAGCGGCAGCGCCTGCCAGCCGAGCCATGCGCCTAGCGCGGCAAGCAGTTTGAAATCTCCGTAGCCCATCCCCTCCTTGCCACGGATGATCTTGAACAGCCAGTACACGCTCCACAGCACGAGGTACCCCGCGATCGCGCCGACGATGGCGTCGTGCAGGCTCACGCCGGGAACCGCACCGAGCACGTTGGCGATCAACCCCGCCCACAACAACGGGAGCGTCAGGGTGTCGGGCAGCAGCTGGGTATCGAAGTCGATGAATGTCAGCGCGATCAGCGTCCACAGCAGCAGGCACGCGGCGAGCCCCGCAGGCGTCATTCCGAAACGCGCGATCGCGCACACCGTGAGCACCGCGGTCAGCGCTTCGACCAGGGGATAACGCGCTGAGATCGGAGTCTTGCAACCTGCGCAACGACCACCGAGAAACAGGTAGCTTGCGATGGGAATGTTCTCGATGGCGCGGATGGGTCGTTCGCACGTCGGACAGCGCGAGCGAGGGACTACCAGGTTGTACGTGGGCTCCGCGACCGGCGCGCCGCCGACGAGTTCCGCGCACTGCTCGCGCCAGCCACGCTCGAGCATTTTTGGAACGCGGTGGATCACGACGTTGAGAAAGCTGCCTATGCACAGGCCGACCACGGCCGCTGCGAACAGTGCGGGCAGCATGGCCGTCATCGTGCAGTCGCGGACTGCGGTCGCGCGGGTTGGTGAGCTAGCGAGGCGTCGGCGCCGCCGCGTACGAAGAATCCCACGCTACGACGGCGCCGAAGAGGATTGGCTGCGCTCAGACGACCTGGCCCAGCTTGAAGATCGGCAGGTACATGGCGACGACCAGCCCGCCGATGACCACGCCGAGGAAGACGATGATGATTGGCTCGAGCAGACTCGACAACGCGGCGACGGCATCGTCGACTTCTCGCTCGTAGAAGTCAGCGACCTTGGAAAGCATGCCATCGAGCGACCCCGATTCCTCCCCGATCTGCGTCATCTGCGTGACCATGCTCGGAAAAATGCCGGTGTTGTGCATCGCATTAGTCAGGCTGGTGCCGGTGCTGACGTCGGTCTGGATCTTGCGCGTGCCGGCGATGAACACCGCGTTCCCCGACGCGCCGGCGACCGCATCGAGCGACTCGACCAGCGGCACCCCGGCGGCGAACATCGTCGCCAGCGTACGCGTCCAGCGCGCGATTGTCGCCTTCTCGAGAATGGGGCCGATCACGGGAATCTTGAGCGATAGCCGGTCGATGGCGAAGCGGAAGGTCTCCGATCGCCGTCGCAGCGTGAAGAAGGTGGTGATCAGGCCGGCGATGATCGCAGCCATAAGCCACCAGTACGAGACGAAGAAGTCGGAGATGCCCATGACGATCAGCGTCGGCGCCGGAAGGTTGGCGCCGAAGCTCGTGAATACCTGCTTGAACGCCGGAATCACCCAGACCATGATCACCCAGATCACGACGATGGCGACCACGATGACCGAAATCGGGTAGAACAGCGCGGACTTGATCTTGCTCTTGATCGCGAGGATCTTTTCCTTGTACGTCGCCAGGCGCTCGAGGATTCCGTCGAGCATACCGGCGGTTTCGCCGGCGTTGACCAGGTTGCAATAAAGCGCATCGAAATGCTTGGGATGTTCGCGGAAGGCCTGCGACAGGCTGGAGCCGGCTTCGACACGTCCCTTGATGTCCATCATCAGCCGCGCGAAGCGCGCGTTCTTCTGGCCGCGCGCGACAATCTCGAACGCCTGCAGCAGCGGCACGCCCGCCTTGAGCATGGTCGCCAGCTGCCGCGTGAAGAACGTGATGTCCTTCTCGTTGATGCTCTTGCCGCCGCGGAATGTCTGGCGGCGCAGCTTGACGATGCGGATGCCCTGCCGGCGCAGATTAGTGGTGACCACCGTTTCCGATGCGCCTTTCATTTCGCCGCGCACGTTGCGGTTGTTGCGGTCGAAGCCTTCCCAAAGGTACGTGAATTCCTTGACGTCCTTGCGTGGCAGGCGCCGGGCTGCGGTGGTTGCGGTGGCCATGGTGTCGTCCGTTGCGTTACGTGATCCGGGGGCGGCTACTCGTTGGTAACCGCCTCGATTTCCTCGAGCGAGGTCGTTCCCTGCTTGACCTTGAGCAATCCCGACTGGCGTAGATTGCGCACGCCCTCTTTCCTCGCCTGGGCTGCTATATCAAGAACCGTGCCATTGCGCATGATGATCTGCCGCATGTCGTCGGTGATGGGCATGACTTCGTAAATGCCCATGCGGCCCTTGTAGCCCGTATCGAGGCAGGCCTCGCAACCTACCGGGCCGTAGGCCTGCCACGTGCCGTCGAGGTCCTCTTCGGCGAAGCCCGCCTGCAGCAAGGCTTCCGGAGGGATGTCCTCGGCTTTCTTGCACTTGGGACAGAGCTTGCGAGCGAGGCGCTGCGCAGTGATGAGGATCACGCTGGAGGCGATGTTGAACGCCGGAACCCCCATGTTGGCGAGCCGCATCAGCGTCGCTGGAGCATCGTTAGTGTGTAGCGTGGACAGCACAAGGTGACCTGTTTGCGCCGCCTTGATCGAAATATCGGCAGTTTCGAGGTCGCGGATCTCGCCGACCATGATGACGTCCGGGTCCTGGCGCAGGAAGGCGCGCAACGAGTTGGCAAAGGTCAACCCCGCCTTTTCGTTTACGTTGACCTGGTTCACCCCGGCGAGCTGGATTTCCGCGGGATCCTCCGCGGTGGCGATGTTGATCCCCGGCTGGTTCAGGATGTTGAGGCAGGTGTAGAGCGAGACGGTCTTGCCGCTGCCCGTCGGCCCGGTCACCAGAATCATGCCGTAGGGGCGCTCGATCGCGGAGAGCAGCATGCGCTGCTGGTCGGGCTCGTAGCCGAGTGCCTCGATGCCCAGCTTGACGCCCGCAGAGTCGAGAATACGCAGCACGATCTTCTCGCCGTACAGCGTCGGCAGCGTGCTGACGCGAAAATCGATCGAGCGGCTCTTCGACAGAACGAGCTTCATGCGCCCGTCCTGCGGCACGCGTTTTTCCGAAATGTCGAGCTTGGAGATGACCTTGATTCGGGAGGCCATCTTGTCCTTGATCGCAAGCGGGGGCTGCGCGACTTCCTTGAGTATTCCGTCGAGTCGGTAGCGGATGCGATAGAACTTCTCGTACGGCTCGAAGTGGATGTCGGACACGCCGGCACTGATCGCGTCGAGCAGAATTTTCTGGATGTACCTCACCACCGGTGCGTCTTCGACCTCGGCACTTTCTTCGTCGCTTTGTTGGCTGTCGCCGGACTTGATGTCGACTTCGAGGTCGCTGTCGCTGACCAGGTCGCGCAGCGTCTGGCCCATGGTCTCGACGACCCTGGCGATCGCCTGGCCGAGCTTGTCGTCCTCGACGACGACCGGGTCGATGATAAGGTTGGTCTTGAAGCGGACCTCGTCAAGCGCCTGCAAATTGGCCGGATCGGACACCGCCACGAACAGGCGGTTACCGCGCTTGTGCAGCGGAAGCACCCGCCGGGTCGCGGCAAGCTTGGCGTCGATGAATTCCTTGTTGATCAGGTCGAAGTCGAATCCGCCCAGGTCGAGCAGCGGCGCGCCAAAGGCGCGCGATGCGAACAGCGCGACCTGCGACGAAGACATCTTCTTGCTGACCAGGATCTGCTCGACAAAGCCGATGTTGGCCGCCGTTGCCTGCCCCTGAAGGGCATCGGCGTCGTATTCGGTGAGCAGTCCGTGCTGCACCATCGCTCGCGCGAGTCCGCTGATCGTGCGCGTTCCGGCGGTGGTGGCCATACGGCGGGCAGGGGATGGAGTTGGAGGGTTATTCCAGGTGCATATAAATTTAGCTTATCGATGATGCCTGCTCGCCTTTGCTTTGTAAAGCCGGAGGCGCTACCCGACCCACGGGGGGCAGGAGCTTGACGACCTTGATCGCACGCTCCTGGACTTGCAGGATTTCGACCGACTGACCCTCCAAAGTGAAACTTACCCCCGCATCGGGGATTTCACCGAGCTTCTCAACGATCAGGCCGGACAGCGTCTTGGGGCCCTCGAGCGGGAATGAGGTGCCCAGCTTGCGATTGAGCGTACGCAGCGACGACATGCCGTCGACGATGACGCTACCGTCCACGGCGCGCTGGAAGGCATCGGCGCCCCCAGGTCCAGGCGCCGCGAACTCTCCCACGATTTCCTCGAGGATGTCCCCGAGTGTCACCAGGCCCTGTAGCTCGCCGTATTCGTCCACTACAAGTCCAAGGCGCTGGCGATCCGTCTGGAACTGATGGAGCTGCGTGAGCAACGGCGTTCCCCCGGGCACGAAATAAGGCTTGCGCACGATGGCGCGAAGATGCTCTCCGTCGAGCTCGCCCGCCTGCTGCAGGCGAAGCACCTGCTTGAGGTGGATGATGCCGACGATGTTGTCCATGCTGCCGTCGTACACGGGAACCTGCGTGTGATAGCTGGTGACGAGTTGCTGCTCCAGAAGCGCCGGCCTCGCCGCGAGATCGATGCCTTCGATGTGGTTGCGAGGCGTCATGACGTCATCGACAGTAATCGTCTCGAGGTCGAAAAGGTTCGCTAGCAGCGCACGATGCTTTCCGCGGAAGTAGTGCCCTTCGAGCACGACGCTGCGAATTTCTTCCTGCGAAAGCGCGACCTCGACATGCGATGAAGGCTGAAGGCGCAGGAGCTTGAGCAGGCCCTGCACGAACAGATTGACGAACCACACCACCGGCGTGGCGACGCGCAGCATCGGCGTGAGGACGTAGCTGGTCAGCGGTGCGAGCGTATCTGCATGCGCCGCGCCGACGACCTTGGGCGTGATTTCCGAAAAGACCAGCAGCGCGAACGAGATGGTGACGGTGCCGAGGCCCAGCGCAAGCTCGCCTTCTCCGAACAGCCGCTTGGTGATGACCGCGGTGAGCGTCGCGGCACCGGCCGCGACCAGCGTGTTCCCGAGCAGGATCACGCCCAGGAGCTTGTCAGTCTGCGCGAGCAGCGCGACCGCGAGCTTGGCGCCGCGCACGCCCTGCTTGGCGCGGTGGCGCAGGCGGTAGCGGTTCACCGCCATCATCGACGTCTCGGCCACCGAGAAGAACGCCGCGAGCACCAACAGGATCGCCAGCGCGATCAGCAGGGTGCGAAGGGGAATGACGTCCAAACGGCGGCCGGAGGGTGGCGGAGGTCGTGCCGAGTATTTGGCGTGGGCGCCGGGCTGTCAATACGGCGTGGCCGCGGTACGCTCGTCAGGCGCCGAACGCCGACTCGGGAAGAAGCTTGGTGCCGAAGTAGGCGAGCAGCAACAGAGAACTGCCCGCGAGTATCCAGTTGAGCGCGACGCGCCCTCGCCAGCCGTAGCGGCGTCGTCCGAGCAGCAGCGCCGCGAACACCAGCCAGCTCAACACCGAGAACACAATCTTGTTGCTATAGGTGACCGGTTTTCCGAACAGCTGCTCTGAGAACAGCACGCCACTGATCAGGGTGAGCGTGAGCAGCACGAATCCGCCCCCGAGCAGCCGAAACAGGAAATGTTCGAGTGTGAGCAGCGGCGGCAGCGACGCGCTCCCTGGCTCGGTCAGCCCCCGGTGTAGCCGGCGCTCGAGCACGGTGAGCACAAGCGCCTGCAGTGCCGCGACGATGAGAAGCGCGTAGGCGACGAACGCCACCGCGACATGCAGCGCGGCCCAGGGCTCGGTAAAGGCAAAGCGAGGACCGGCAGGAAAGAGCATGGGCAGCGCGGCGCCGGCGGCGGCGACCGGAAACGCGATCGACGCGACACCCGGAAGCGCGCGCGAGCGCGTACCGAGCCAGGCAACGATGGCGATGATCCATTCGACAGCGGAAAACGCGTTGGCGACGCTCAGATCGAGGCCACCCGCAGCGAACAGCGTCTGTGCGAGCAGCGCCGCGTGCCCGGCGATCGCGATCGGGGGCAACCACGTCTGCGCCACGGCAAAACGCGCCGGCGATGAACCCATCGGCGGCTGCGTCAGGCGATGCCATTCGATCCACGCTGCCAGCAGGTAGGCCGCGGCAACCGGCACGTAGAGTAGAATCATCGGCGCGTTCATTGCTGCGTGGCGAGTTTACACCACGCAACCCGTCGTCCCGCGATTCCCGCGGCGAAGCGCAAGGCGCCCACACATCTCATGCTCGACAATCTCACTCAGCGGCTTGGCCGCGTAGTCAAGACGCTGCGCGGCGAAGCGCGGCTCACCGAGGCCAACATCGACGCCGCGCTGCGCGAAGTGCGCATGGCGCTGCTCGAAGCCGACGTCGCCCTGCCGGTGGTAAAGGATTTCATCGCCGCGGTCCGCGCCAAGGCCGTCGGAACGGAGGTCGTCGGATCGCTCACGCCGGGACAGGCGCTGATCGGCGTCGTCCAACGCGAATTGTCTGCGCTGATGGGCGAGGCCGCGCGTCCCATCGACCTCGCCACCACGCCGCCGGCAGTAATCCTGCTCGCCGGACTCCAAGGCGCTGGCAAGACCACCAGCGCCGCCAAGCTGGCGCGGCTTCTGCGCCAGGACCAGAAGAAAAAAGTGCTATTGGTAAGCTGCGACGTCTATCGACCCGCGGCGATTGCCCAGTTGCAAACGCTCGCCACGCAAGTCGGCGCCGAGTTCTTTCCCTCGAGCGCGGACCAGCGCCCGCTGGACATCGTCGCGTCGGCGCTCGATTGGGCACGCAAGCACTACATGGACGTGGTCGTGGTCGACACGGCAGGGCGCACCACGATCGACGAAGCGATGATGCGCGAGATCACGCAGCTTCACGCTGCCGCGCGCCCGATAGAAACGCTATTCGTCGTCGATGCGATGCAGGGTCAGGACGCGGTCAACACCGCGAAAGCCTTCGCGCAGGCGCTGCCGCTTACGGGGATCGTGCTGACCAAGCTCGATGGCGATGCGCGCGGTGGCGCGGCGCTTTCGGTGCGCGGCGTAACGGGCGCGCCGATCCGCTTCGCCGGCGTGTCGGAGAAGATCGACGGACTGGAGCTGTTCCATCCCGATCGCATGGCTTCGCGCATTCTCGGGATGGGCGACGTGCTGACCCTGATCGAGGATGCGCATCGGCAGGTCGACGTCGAGCAGGCGCAGAAGCTCGCGCGCAAGGTGAAGTCGGGCAAGGGGTTCGATCTCGACGACTTCAAGGCGCAGATCGGGCAGATGCGCAAGATGGGCGGCATGCAGGGGCTGCTCGACAAGCTGCCCAGCGAGCTCGCGCGAGCCGCGCAGGGTTCGCAGGTCGACGATCGCCAGATCCGTCGACTCGAGGGCATCATCAATTCGATGACGCCCCAGGAGCGCGCCAAGCCGGAGCTGCTCAAGGCATCGCGCAAGCGTCGCATCGCCGCAGGCGCCGGCGTGAGCGTGCAGGAGGTCAACCGGCTGCTCGCGCAGTTCGAGCAGACGCAAAAGATGATGAAGATGGTCGCGCGCGGCGGAATGCAGAAAATGCTGCGCGGGCTCAAGGGGCAGTTTCCCGGTCTGCGCTGAAGCGTCCGGCAGGCGTCGCCGCTGCAGTTGCGGGGTCCTGGATTTTCATCGTATAATCAATGTCTTTTTTCGGCTTTTACCGGGACATCACCATGGTCGTCATCCGACTTGCCAGGGGCGGCGCCAAGAAGCGTCCGTTTTTCAACGTCGTGGTCGCCGATTCGCGCAATCGTCGCGATGGACGTTTCATCGAGCGCGTCGGCTTCTACAATCCGATCGCCGGCGAGAGCGAGGAATCGCTTCGCCTTTCGCTCGACCGTATCGATCACTGGAAGCACCGCGGCGCGAAGCTTTCGGATACCGTTGCCGGCCTAGTCAAAAAGGCGGCGCAGGTCAAGCCTGCCGCACCGGCGACCGCTGGCTGACCCACGCACAACAGGCGCCGCAAGCGACGACATCGTCGTCATGGGCCGCATCCAGGGGCCGTACGGGGTGAAGGGGTCGCTCAAGGCGCGCGCATTCACCGAATCGCCGAATGCGTTGCTCGACTACCGCAGCTGGTGGCTGGAGTCGCGCGACGGAACATGGAAGGAATGCAAGGTGCTCACCGCGCACCTTCATTCGGACAGCATCGTGGCCGAGATCGAGGGTCTCGGCGACCGCGAGGCCGCAGCGATGTGGCGAGGTGCGCTGGTCGGCGTTCCGCGCAGCGCGCTGCCCAAGCTTCGCCGTAACGAGATCTACTGGTCGGACCTCACGGGATTCGTGGTGGTGAATCGTGAGGGAGACACGTTGGGGACGGTGGAGAACGTGATGGAAAGCGCGGCGCACCCGGTGTTGCGGCTGCGCGGCGGCGACGGGCGCGAGCGAATGATCCCGCTGGTTCCGGCGTTGGTCGATGCGATCGACGCGACGCAAAGACGGATCGTTGTCGACTGGTCGCTGGATTATTGAAGACGGCACCGATTCGTCGGGCCATCCTGCTATGCGCATCGAAGTCGTCACGCTGTTTCCGGAAATGGTGCAGGGAGCGGCGCGTTATGGTGTCACCGGCAGGGCGCTGGAGCGCGGAACGTGGACCCTGGCGTGCCGCAATCCGCGTGACTATGCGACAGACGCCTATCGAAGCGTGGATGATCGTCCCTACGGGGGCGGTCCGGGCATGGTGATGCTGGCCGAGCCGTTGTCGAAGGCAATCGGCGCGGCGCGCGGGAGCCTTAGCGCTGCGGGAGTGGTGGCGCCGCGCGTTGTCGGATTGACGCCGCAGGGCGAGCCGCTGTCGCATCGGCGGGTCGCGGCGCTGGCGAAGGAGCAGGGACTGATACTCGTCGCTGGTCGCTACGAAGCGATCGACGAGCGCCTGCTGGAACGTGAGATCGACCTCGAGATCGCGGTTGGTGATTTTGTGGTGTCGGGCGGTGAGTTGCCGGCGCTGATGCTGGCGGATGCGGTGGTGCGGCAGCTGCCGGGAGTCCTGAACGACGAACGATCGAATATCGAGGAGTCGTTTGTCGATGGGCTGCTCGACTGTCCACACTACACGCGGCCCGAGCATTACGCGGGCATGGCGGTGCCGCCGGTGCTGCTGTCGGGCGATCATGCGGCGATCGCTCGCTGGAGGCGCCAGCAGGCGCTGGGACGCACTTGGCTGCGTCGCCCCGACCTGCTTAGTGGGGCGATGAGCAACGAGGATACGAAGCTGCTGCAGGAGTTCAAGAACGAGTGCTCGCAGTCCGAGCAACACGAGTAGTCCCGGGTCCGGGCGACGCGACGGACACCTCAAAACAAAGCGCGCGCATCAGTCGGCGGAATCGCTCCGGCACCTGCTCTGCGCGCGAGGCCCGAGGGCCATGCACGAAAGGAAGATTGCAATGAATATCATCGAAACGCTGGAAAAAGAGGAAATCGCCCGCCTGGGCAAAAAGCTCCCCGACTTCGCGCCTGGCGATACCGTGATCGTCAACGTCAGCGTGGTCGAAGGTGAGCGCAAGCGGGTCCAGGCCTTCGAAGGCGTGGTCATCGCCAAGCGCAACCGCGGGCTCAACTCGTCGTTTGTCGTGCGCAAGATCTCGAGCGGCGAGGGCGTGGAGCGCACCTTTCAGACGTATTCGCCGATGATCGCGAGCGTTGAGGTCAAGCGCAAAGGCGACGTGCGTCGCGCCAAGCTTTATTACCTGCGCGAGCGCTCGGGTAAGTCGGCGCGCATCCGCGAAAAGCTCGCCCATCACGAGGTCAAGAAGGGCGCGTAGCGGTTGCTGCGCGCAGTCGCATCCAAGGCGGCCTGCGGGCCGCTTTTTTTCGTGCGGGTGGTGAGCGGTCGGGAATCGCACGCCAGTGGGATAAAAGTGAATTTTTTGGCGAGCCGGCTGGTGACGTAAAACGGCACCGTATGACGCCCAGCGCCAGCCTCATCCGGCGTGATGCGTCGTGCAGGGGCCCAACTTGCATTGGAGCGCCATTTACCCGAATATTCCAGATCGGAATTCGACTTCTTTTGGCCCGAGGCAGGGCATGAAAGCAACGTTGTACGAAGCGTTGGGTGTACCGCAAGGTGCCTCCGAGGAGGAGGTGCGGGCAGCGCTTCGCCGTCTGATCCGAAAATATTACGCAAAAACGCGCGACGGGCAAGGCAATGTGGAAGAAGCGCTTCGCTTCATCAATCATGCCAGCCGCATACTGAGCGATCCCAATCAGCGTCTGCACTACGATCAGGAACTCGCGGTCACCACCGAGGCGACGACCGAGCAGCGCATCGCGCATTTCGTGAGCAACGTCGCGGCGACCGCACAGGACAGCGTGTCGCACGCCGATGTCATCGACATCGAGGACGAAAAGGCGCTCACGCTTCCTGATCTCTCGCCTGAAAAGCACCTGCATCATCCCGGGCTCACCGAGCGCGTTGCATCGTTCGGTCGCTCGACCATGGGGCAGGTGGCGCTGTGCATCCTGTTCGGCGCGTTCATCGCCGCGGCCATCGTGTTCGTGACTCCCACCGACGCGATTCCCGTGGCGAAACACGTCCTCGTGCTGCTCACCCTCACGCTGCTGACCCTGTCGTTGGTCTACGGCGTCGTCCACGGCCTCGCGTGGGTGCGCCGCCGCCGCTCGGCGCAGGTGCCCGCATTGGTCCCGCAAACCGACCTCGCAATCCTCAACTGGCGTCGCGAGAAAAGCGTCTTCCTCGGTACCGACACGCCGCAGGAGGATGCGAGTTGGATTTTTCAGCTGCGCATGGCTGAGCTGGAGCGGGCCAAGGCCGGGCGCACCAGCGAACCGCGTCCGGCGAACCGGCTGGCCGCGCGCCTGTTCGACTACGCCATATGGGGTTTGGTGCTTGCCCTGCTGCTCTCGGCGCTGCATGGCGCGGGAGCAGTGACCGATGACACCGCATTCTCGCTCGGGCACCCGCTTCTGGCCCCCATTCTCATCACCCTGAGCTGGATTCCGGTGGAGGCGCTGCTCATCGCTTCGCTGCAGCAGACTCCCGGGAAGTGGCTGTTCGGCGTGTATCTCCAGTTCTCGATCAGCGACGCCTATGCGCGGCGCGACGTGCGCTCGCAACTGCGGCGCGCGCTGCGGCGCGCGTTTCGTGTCTGGTGGGAAGGCGTTGCTTGCGGATTTCCGGTGCTCGCCCCCATTCTCATCGCGGTCGCGTACGAGAAGATCGCGCAGAATGGCGAGACCGACTGGGATTTCGCCGAGGACTGTCTGGTCACGCACAGTCCGCCCGGCGTGCTCAACCTGCTCACCGGCGGCATCGGCCTGGCGGCAATGCTATGGCTCTACGGCGTGGCGTGGCACGAGCCAATGGCCGAATCGATCGCGGCAGCGCGCAACGCCGTGGTGACGTGGATACCATCGCCTCCGGCGTTGTTCCCGCGAGGCTTCCAAGGCGAAGTGGGCAAGATCAGCTCGATCGAGCGCAGCATCGCGGCGGTGGTGTCGCCTCCAAGCCAAGGCGCGGTCGCATCGGTGAACGATGCCGACACCGCGGCACTGTTTGCCGAACGCCAGGCACGGCTGGCGCTGCTTCGCGGTGAAGGGCCGCGCATGCTGCGCGCGGGAAACTGGAAGCGCGCGTCCGAGCTGTGCCGAGCGTGGTCGGAGCTCGAGTTCTGGAACGCAGAACCCTGGCGCTGTCTAGGCTACGCGCTGCAGGCGCAGGGCTTCCATCAGGAAGCGATCAACGCCTTTCGCAAGGCATCGCAGTACGATCCGCTGGACCGAACCCTCGATTCCGCCATCGAAAAGAGTCAGCGCGGGATCGTCGCGGACTTTCTCAACCGATACCGCCGCTAGCGCGGCATCGAAGCCTCAGGTTTGCGCCGCCGTCGCAGCGCTCTTGGCGGCGATCTCGCTCTTGATTTGCTCTATATCGAGTTCGCGCGCAGCGTTCAGGACCTGATCGAGCGCGCTCCCGGGAAGCGCGCCCGCCTCCGCGAACACGATGATGTTGGTGCGGAAGATCATGAGGGTCGGAATCGAGCGGATGTTGAAGTGCGCACTGATGCCCTGCTGTTCCTCGGTGTTGACTTTGGCGAACAGCACGTCGGGGTGCTTGGCGGCAGCGGCTGCAAAGGTCGGTGCAAACGCGCGGCACGGCGCGCACCACGGCGCCCAGAAGTCGATCACCGCGAAAGGATGATCGTCGATCGACGTCGCGAAATTCTCTTCGGTCAGCTCGAGTACGGAAGGCGTTTGCTCAAACATGGTCGAGCGTCTCGTTTCATCGAATAGAGGGTTGCGGGGCGCGGCTTTGCGTCTACTTCCGGCGCAGAAGGAAAACGAACGCTCCCTCCTGCTCGGACTGCGCAAGCAGCGGATTGCCCGTCTGACGCGAGAACGCCTCGAAATCGCGCACCGATGCAGGGTCGGTGGCGAGGATGCGCACGACCTGGCCGCTCTCCATGTCGTTGAGCGTCTTCTTGGTCCGAAGTATGGGCAGCGGGCAATTCAACCCGCGGGCGTCGACTTCGCGGTCGACCTGGATCACTGGTTCCATCGCATCCTCATCAAAACGGCGTCACCGCCATCGCCGCGCAGGCGCGCGTGGCAGTCGCGTCTGCGGCACCGCGTCGGCGGGCGTGACCTGCAGTAGTGCGGCGTCGGGCACGGTCAACGTGGGGACGATCCGACGTTCGTCAAGTATATCAGGCGCGCACCGTGATGCTCGGGGCGTCAGCGCGCTAACCTTGTTCGCGGATCCTTGACACCAAATGCGAGGTGGAGCGGCCGGGAAGCAACGGAATCGCTTCGAAGCGGCCGCCCCATCCGATCACTTCGGACGCGCCGACCGTGGAGGCTGCGGAGTAATCGCCGCCCTTGACGATCACGTCGGGGTGGCACTCCAACACTAGCGCGAGCGGCGTGTCTTCGTCGAATTCCACCGCGAGATCGACTGACCCCAGCGCGGCGATCACCGCAATGCGATCGTTGAGGCCGTTGAGCGGTCGCGAAGGTCCCTTGTCGAGGCGGCGCGCCGACGCGTCGGTGTTCACGCCAACGATCAGCGCGGCACCCAGCGCGCGCGCCTGGTCTAGATAGGTGACGTGCCCGCGATGGATGATGTCGAACACGCCGTTGGTGAACACCAGCGGCCGGGGCAGGCGCGCGACGCGCGACGCGAGTTCCAGCCGTGTCGTGATTTTCGAGGCGAAGCTCGGCGCGGGCGCCGCGGCGGGCATCAGTTGATGTACTCGAACACCTTCACCACGCGCTGTGCGCCGCTGGTAGTGCGCGCGATCTCTACTGCAGCATCAGCTTCGTCGCGACGAACCATTCCCATGAGGTACACGGTGCCGTTCTCGGTGACGACCTTGACGTAGTTGATCTGGAACTTGGCGGCCTCCACGAAGCGCGCCTTGACCTTGGACGTGATCAGCGTGTCATTGCTGCGCACCTGAATGTCGGTCACGGGCCCGACCGCCAGCTCGTTCTGCACGCCACGGACCTTCGGATTCGCACGCACCATGCGCTCTAGTTCGGATTTGACCGACTCCGAAGGAACCTCGCCGGTGAGCAACACGATGCCATTGAAGCTGGTCACATTAACGTGGACGTCGCTCTTGTATTTTTCGGTGATGGCGAGCGCGGTCTTGTCCTCGATGACTTCGTCGTCGAGCTGCGCGCCGGCCGAGCGCCGGTCGGTGGCAACCGCGGCGGTCCCGACGACCGCGCCGCCGATCAACAGTGGCACGCATGCATTGAGCATGAGCGCGAGCGCCAAGACGAGAGAAGCCGTCGCCGCGGAGCGTATCAGCGGTGCCGCGCTCACGCTTCGTCTCCGAGTAGGCTGGAATCGATGGCGTCGCACAGGCAGTGGATGCTGAGCAAGTGAACCTCCTGAATGCGGGTGGTGGTCGAGTGCGGGACGCAGATGTGGACATCGTCTACCGTCAGGAGTTCGTTCATTCGCCCGCCGCCTTTGCCCGTCATCGCGATGACGCGCATCTCGCGCTCGTGCGCGGCGGTGATCGCGGCGACGACATTCGCCGAATTACCCGACGTCGAGATCGCCAGCAGCACATCGCCGCTTCGTCCCAGCGCGCGCACCTGCTTCGCGAAAACCTGCGAGAAGTCGTAATCGTTGGCCACCGCAGTGAGGATCGAGGTGTCGGTGGTGAGCGCGATGGCCGGCAGCTCGGGGCGCTCGCGCTCGAAGCGGCCGACCATTTCGGCGGCGAAGTGCTGGGCGTCGGCCGCCGAGCCGCCGTTTCCGCAGGCCAGGAGCTTGCCGTCGGCAAGCAGGCATTCGGTCATCACCGAGGCGGCGCGCGCGATCACGGGGGCCAGGGTGTCGACCGAAGCGAGCTTGAGCTCGGCGGAGTCGGCGAAATGGGCGCGGATGCGCTGCGTATCCATGGGAGGGCTTTACTGCGGATGGGCAGGCGCGATTGTAGCAACTTCCGCGCGCGGCCCGTCGATCACATCTCGATGTCGCGCAGCCATTCGACGCGCGCAGGATCGAGCGCGTCGAGTAACAGCGCATCGAAGCGGCAGGCGGGCTCGCGCCCGAGGGTCGCAAGATAGTGGCGCGCGGCCCGCGTCATCCGCGCTCGTTTCGCTCCACCGATGCTTGCCGCAGCGCCGCCGAAGGCAGAGCTGGTGCGCAGCCGGACCTCGACGAAGACCAGCGTGTCGCCGTCGCCTGCAATCAGGTCGATCTCGCCCAGCCGGCAGCGGTAATTTCTCGCCAGCAACACCAGACCGCGCGCGCGCAGGAAATCCGCCGCAATGGCCTCGCCGGCGGCGCCAAGCTCGGCGTGCGTCGCCGTGCGCTTATTGCTGCGAAGAGAAGAGCTGCGCACGTCCGTCGCGGATTTCCATGAGACGGCCCTGTCGAGCAAACGTGCGGGACCCACTGAGCGACAGGTGGCCGGTGGCGCCGTCGAGCTCGATGCGCTGGGGCGGCACGGGTTCGGAAAGCATCTGCGCGACCGCGAAGGCGTCGAGCCCGAGGGCATAGAGGCGGTCCAGTACCGCGTTGCTGTAGTTGGGGTGCGGCACGCCGGCCAGGCCTGGACTATAGGGGTCGGCGAGCCACGGAATCTCGATATAGCGCACGCGATCGAGATCGTGCGAAATCGGCGTGGGCAGGTCGTCGGCGATCTGGCTCACCGCGTAGACCGGAACGGGCGGAAGAAACGATTTCGCGAGCGAGGCCTGGTCGCTGTCGACCGATAGTAGCACCGCGTCGGCCGGTCGCGCGGCGAGCTCGCCTCGCAGCAGCGCGAGCATGTCGGGGCTCGGATCGAAATGGTATTCGCGCGGCGGGGCCGCGCCGCTGCGACGCCATTCGGCGGCAAAAGCCGCCGCGAAGCGCTGCTGCAGCGATCCTGTCGAAACTACCATTGCCACGCTGCGCACGCCGTCGGCCTGGGCGACCTTTGCCAGCAGCGCCGCGTCGCTCTCCACGGAGAGCGTCAGCGCGTAGACGTCGTCAGGCAGTGCGACGCCGTCTTCGCTCTGATTGAGCGCGAGCATGCGCGGTCGCTCCGGCGACATGGCGAGCACGGTCTTGACGTCGTCGCGAGTCAAAGGTCCGACCACCAGCGCCACGTTGGCGCGGCGCGCGGCCTCCATCGCCGCAAGCACTCCGTCGTCGCCGTGAGCGATGACGGTCACCCGCGAGCGCGCACCTGCGCGATCGGCGGCCGCCAGAAAACCTGCTCTGACTGCATCGGCCGCGTGCGCGTAGACGGGCGATTCCAGCGGCAGCACCAGAGCGATGCCTTCTCCCGGTGTCCGCGCTGGCGCGTCGACCGAGTCGATCGGTCGCACCGGTGCAGGCACGGGCGCCGCCGAGACGATCACGCCTGGCGGAGGAGCGAGCGGCGTAGTCGTCGCTGCAGTGCTGGCGGGGGCTTCGGGCACCGCGGGCGCAGGCGGTGGCGTGCGCGACGGCGGGACGGTCGCGGTTGCCGGAGGCGGGCGCACCGCCGACAATGGCGGGACCGAAGCGCAGGCGGCGATGCCGAGCAGCGTCGCGGCGAACGCCGCAATCGCGGCGCGCGTGAAGCGCGGCAGATCGAAGGTCGTGACCATGGATGAGTACAGCGGGAGCCGTGCGAAGCCTAAGGGGGAGCCACTGCCAGCGCTCGGCAGGACATTATATGTGGTCGCCACCCCGATCGGGAATCTGCGCGACATCACCTTGCGCGCGCTCGACATTCTTGCGCAGGTCGATGTCGTCGCGGCGGAGGACACGCGCGTGACCGGGATATTGCTCGCGCACTACGGCATCCGCGCCGACGTGTTGAGCCTCAACGAGCATAACGAGCGTCGCCGTGCGCAACAGGTGCTGGGATTGCTCGAGCAGGGCAAGCGCGTCGCGCTGGTCACCGACGCGGGGACGCCGGCGATCAGCGACCCCGGCGCCGCGCTGGTGCGCGCCGTGGGGGAGGCTGGATTCAATGTGGTGCCGGTACCGGGTCCAAGCGCAGTGGCGACCGCGCTGTCGGCCTCCGGGATCCCCGCGCCACAATGGCTGTTCTACGGCTTTCTTCCCGTCACCGCGGGTGCGCGGAAGACTGCGCTGGAGAAGCTGACGCCGATGCCTTGCGCTATCGTCTTCTACGAGGCGCCGCATCGCATTGTGGAAACGCTCGTTGACCTTGTCGCCGCGCTGGGTGCTGAGCGCGAGCTGGTGATCGCGCGCGAGCTCACCAAGCACTTCGAGAGCATTCACCGCTGCCGGCTCGCCGACGCGCCAGCGTGGGTCGGCGCCGACCCCAACCGCCAGCGCGGGGAGTTCGTGCTGATCGTCGATGCGCCGCCCGCGGCCCTCGAGCGCGACGACGCCGAGCACGACGAAGTGCTCGCTCTGCTGCTGGCGGAACTGCCCCTCGCGCGTGCCGTCAGGCTCGCAGCAGCGCTGACACGCGCCCCGAAAAACCGCCTCTACGAGCGCGCACTGCTGGTCAAGGCCGCGCGCGAGCCAGCGTCGTGACGAAGCGCAAGATCGCGGACAGCGTGGCCTCGGGTTGATCGCGTTGCGGCGAGTGGCCGCACTCGTCGAGCACGATGCGCTCGACGTCGCCGCGAACGCCGGCCTCGATCGCGTCGAGCTGCGCGAGCGTTCCGTATTCGTCGTCCCGCCCCTGGATTAGCAGCACAGGGCATTCGATGGCGGGAAGCACGTCCTCGATGTTCCAGTCGCGGAAGCGAGGCGAAAGCCAGATATCGTTCCAGCCGCGAAACGCCGAGTCGACATCCTGGTGATACCGGGCGAGGCGCGCGCGCAGATCGCCCGCCGCATAGTTCTCGCGCGCCCGGGCGATCGATTCGATGGATAGCGCCTCGACGAACACGTGCGGCGCCAGGGCGACGACGCCGCGAACGGGCCGCTGCGCTGCGCCGGCGTGGGTGAGCGCGATCGACGCGCCATCGCTGTGTCCGATGAGCAGCGGACGCTCGATGGCGAGCGCATCGAGCAGCGCGGGAAGCACCGTCAGCGCTTCGGCGTGCATGTAGTCGGGAGCGCGCGCAGCGGCCAGCGGGGAGGATTTTCCGTAGCCTGCGCGCGAATACACGACGGCGGGGCAGAGCGTGGCCGCCGCAACCCGCTGCGGAAAATCCCGCCACATGCTCAAGCTGCCCAGCCCTTCATGGAGGAATACCAGCGTCGGCGCCGCGTCGCTCCCTTCGATGCGCATGTACTCGATGCGCACCCCGTCGACCTCGATGTGATCCAGGGCCGCGGTCCCGCCCATGCTACACGCCCAGGTATTTCGCGCGCAGCTCGGGCTGCGCCGCCAGCGCCGCCGCCGGAGCGTCGAAGGTCTTGTGTCCCTTCACCAGCACGACGCAGCGATCGGCGAGTCGCGAGAGCATCGCGAAATTCTTGTCGACGATCACCATCGCCATGCCCGAGTCGCGCAGCGATTGCAGCGTGGCCCAGATGTCGCGGGCGACCAGCGGCGCCAGCCCTTCGGTCGCCTCGTCGAGCAGGAGCAGGCGCGGGTGCGTGAGCAGCGCGCGCGCGAGCGTAAGCATCTGTTGCTCGCCGCCGGACAACTGGCTGCCGTGGTGCGCGAGACGCTGCGCGAGACGTGGAAACACCGCCAGCACGCGGTCGAGCGTCCAGACCGAGCCGCCGGTGCCCGGGCGCGCAGCAAGCAAAAGGTTTTCGCGCACCGTCAGCAGCGGAAAGATGCCGCGCCCTTCGGGGACGAAGGCGAGTCCGCGACGGGCGATGCGAAACGGAGCCAGCGCGCCGATGGCATCGCCGTCGAGCAGGATGTCGCCTCGGCTGGGCCGCGTGAGCCCGAGCAGCGATCGCAGCAGCGTCGTTTTGCCCATGCCATTTCTGCCCATCAGCGCGACGATCTCGCCCGCGCTTACGCGAAAATCGATGCCGCGCAACACGTGGCTGCTCCCGTAATGCGTGTGCAGGCCGCGCGCCTCGAGCAGCGGGACGCCCGTCGGAGTACCTTCGCGCTTCGCGCTCCGGCTCATTTCCCAACCCGGCGCTCGGGACGACCGATGGTACTCATGCGGCGCTCATGATGCCAGTTCTCCAGCGGCGCCCAGATAAACTTCCTGAACCTCGGCGTTTTCGCGGATGGCCTGCGCCGTTCCACTGGCGATGACACGGCCATTGGCCATCACGGTCAACCGGTCGGCGAGCGCGAACACCGCGTCCATGTCGTGCTCGATGAGCAGGATCGCGTGACGCTCGCGCAATCCGCGCACGAGGCCGACCACGCCGGCGACGTCTTCGGGGCCCATGCCGGCGAGCGGCTCGTCGAGCAACAGGACCGACGGCGCTCCCGCCAGAGCCATCGCGATTTCCAGCGCGCGCTGCTCGCCGTGCGAGAGCGTACTCGCCGCCACTTCGGCACGCGCGGCGAGCGCTGTGGCGGCGAGCGCAGCGAGCGCCGCTGCGCTCCACGCCGGGTAGCGATGTGCATTGCGCCACAGTCCGGGCACTCCGCCAGCATGCGCCTGTGCCGCGAGGCGGCAGTTTTCGAAGGCGCTGAACGCGGGGAAGACGTTGGTATGCTGGAAGGTGCGTGCGACCCCGCCACGCGCGATGCGGTCTGCGCTCCACCGCGTCACGTCGATTTCGCGCAGATGAATCGTCCCCGAGCTCGCGGCCAGCTCTCCCGACAGCAGATTCACCAGTGTCGACTTGCCTGCGCCGTTGGGGCCGATGACCGCATGGATCTCGCCGCGCGCCAGCGCCAGCGAGACGCCATCCACCGCGACCAGCCCGCCAAAGCGGCGACTGAGGTCGTTCGCGCGCAGCAGCACCTCATTCACCCGATGCGTCCTCGAGCCGCGCACGCCGGCGTCGCCACTGCTGCGCCAATCCGGCGAGACCCTGCGGAAAGACGAGCACTGCGACGATGATGAACGTGCCCATCAGGAGCTGCCAGTGCCGCGTGATGTCGGAGAACACTTCCTGCAGCAGGACGTAGGCGAAGGTGCCCAGGACCGCGCCGACCAGCGTGCCCATTCCGCCGAGAATCAGCATCATGAGCACGGTACCCGATTGGTGCCACGCCAGCATTTCAGGATTCACATAACCCTCGCGCGCCGCTGCGAGGTAGCCCGCAAGCCCCGCGAGCGTCCCGGCGATGACGAATGCGGCGAGCTTGTAGCGCAGCGTCGCAAACCCGAGGGACCGCATGCGTCGCTCGTTCGCCTTGATGCCCTGCAACGCGCGCCCGAACGGCGAGCGCAGCAGCGTCGCCAGCAACGCGAATACGCCGACCATGAGCATCAACGCCACGTAGTAGAAATGCAGGTCGTCGCCGAGGTCGATGCCCGGGATGAAAGTCTGGGGGCGCACATTCACGTAGATGCCGTCAGAGCCGCCGGCGACGCGCGTGTCGTGGAAAAAATAATAGATCATCTGCGCGAAGGCCAGCGTCACCATGATGAAGTACACGCCCGCAGTGCGCACGACCAGGCTGCCTATGACAAGTGCCGCGAGCGCGCTCGCCAGCAGCGCGACCGGGAGCGTCAGCCAGACGTTGGCGCCGACGTCGGCGGGCGCGACCAGCGCCAGAACGTACGCGGCGATGCCGAAGTACGCGGCGTGACCCAGGCTGACCATCCCCGTGTAGCCCACCAGCAGATCGAGTGACAGCGTGAAGATCGAGAGCACCATGATCCGGGTCACCAGTTGCAGGTAGAACTTCTCGGCAAGCAGCGGAAAGAGCGCGAGCAGGACGAGGGCGCCGCCCAGGAGCACGATGCGCCGGCGCGTGCTCACGCGCGGCCGAACAGTCCGGCAGGGCGGAACAACAGCACGCCCGCCATGAGCAGATAGACGGCGATGCCGGCGAATTCCGGAAACAGTACCTTGCCGAAGGTGTCGCAGAAGCCGATCAGAAGCGCGGCGACCAGCGCACCCCTGAGCGAGCCGATGCCGCCGATGACCACTATCACGAAGCATACGATCAGCACCTGGTTTCCCATGCCGGGAAACACCGAGGAGACCGGCGCGGCGATCATTCCGGCCAGTGCGGCGAGCGCAACGCCGGTCGCGAATACGAGCGCGTGGATCCAGCGTATGTCGAGGCCGAGCGACTGCGCCATCTCGGGATTCGATGCCGCTGCGCGGATGCGCGCGCCCAGGCGCGTTTTCTGCAGCGTCCAGTACATCGCTGCAGCGAGCGCGATGCACACGCCCGAGATGAACAGGCGATACACCGGATACGACAGCGTGTCGGTCAGCGGCAGCGACGCCGAGAGCAGCGCGGGAATGGGGACGCTGTGCACGTCGTCGCCGAGCGCGATGCTGCGCAGCTCCTCGAATACCAGGATCAGCCCGAAGGTCAGCAGCACCTGGTGCAGGTGATCGCGCCGGTACAGCCGACTGATGAGCAACCATTCGATGATCAGTCCCAGTGCCGCGGCGAGCACGATTCCAACCGGCAATGCGAGCCACAGGCTGCCCAGCGACTCGGCCAGCGCGAAGGCCATGTACGCGCCGATCATGTAGAAGCTGCCGTGCGCGAGGTTGATCACGCCCATGATGCCGAAAATGAGCGTCAGGCCGCTGGCGACCAGGAACAGCAGCAGCCCGTATTGCACACTGTTGAGGATCTGGATCAGCATTTCAACGGGTCGGAAGCGCAATACGCCATGCGTCCGGTTGTCTCCTGCGGCGGAAGTGCCGCACACGCGCGATCCGGCGCACACCCGACGCGGCGGCGCGGCCGGTCGCAGGTGCGCCGGACGTGCTCAGCCCTGCGCCATCTTGCAGCCGCGCGCGGGATCGTCGAGCGCTTTCCATGCGACGCCGATGACTTCGTTCGAGTTGCCGTCGACGCGCCGCAGGTAGATGTCCTGAATGGGATTGTGCGCCTTTGACATCGCCCACGCCCCGCGCGGGCTGTCGATCTTGACCTTTTCCAGCGCGGAGTAAAGCGCCTTGCGATCCGCGAAGCTTCCCTTGACCGCGGACAACCCCCCATTCAGTAGCAGCGCGGCATCGTACCCCTGCACGGCATACACATCGGCCTGCACGCCGTATTTCTTGCCATAGGCGTAGCGGAACTGCTTGTTCCTCGGATTCTCGATGCCGTCGCCGTAGTGCAGCGTTGTCAGCAGGCCCTGCGCAGAGCTGCCTTGCGCGGGCAGCGTGCCATCGGTGAGGAAGCCCGTGCCGTAGAGCGGAATCTTGTCCTTGAGTCCCGCGGCCTGGTAGTCCTTGGTGAGCTTGACCGCCCCGCCACCGGCGAAAAAAACGAACACCGCGTCGGGCTTAAGTGACGCGATCTCGGTAAGAAAAGGCTGGAATTCGACATTCGGGAACGGCAGGTACATCTCCTTGACCACCGTGCCGCCGAGCTTGGTGAACGCTTCCTTGAAGCTCTCGATCGATTCTTCGCCCGCGCCGTATTTCCAGGTCAGGGTCACGACCTTGCGATGCCCCTTGTCGTACATCACCTTGCCCATCGGGTACGCCGGCTGCCAGTTCGAGAACGAGGTGCGGAATATATTCGGCGCACACTGGGCGCCGGTCGCGGCGTTGGCGCCGGCGTTGGGAATCACCAGCAGCGTTCCAGTGTCGCGCGCGACCTTGACCATCGCCATCACCACACCGGAATGCACGGTGCCGACAAGGACGTCGACCTTGTCGCGCTGCACCAGCTTGCCGGCATTGTCGGTGGCTTTGGACGGCTCCGATTCGTCGTCGACGGTGAAGAACTCGATCTCGCGGCCGCCGAGCTTGCCGCCATTTTCGTCCAGCGCGAGATTGAAGCCCTGCGTGATCGCGGTCCCGAGCGCGGCGAAGGTTCCGGTGTACGGCAGCATCATGCCGACTCGCATTTTCGCGCCCTGGGCGCGCGCGATCGTCGGCGTCAGCGCGCCGATCGCCGAGGCTGCGGCAAGGGCGCTCGCGCCCTGCACGAATTCGCGACGGTTGGTCATGAATCTTCCTCCGGTAGCTCATGGGTGTCGTGGAGGCCCGATGGTAGCAGCGCAGCCACGCGCAGTCATCGACAAGGCGGTGCAGGTATCAGCGACCGCGCAGCTTGAAGCGCTGGATCTTTCCGGTGGCGGTCTTCGGGAGTTCGGCCACGAACTCGATCCATCGCGGATACTTGAATGGCGCGAGCCGCGCCTTGACGTGTTCCTGGAGCGCGCTCGCGAGCTCGGGACCGGTCGCCACGCCCGACTTGGCGACGATGAACGCCTTGGGCTTGACCAGCTCGTTGTCGTCCTTGTGCCCGACCACGGCGGCTTCGAGCACCGCTTCGTGGCTCGCGAGCGCGGCCTCGACCTCGAACGGGGAGACATAGACGCCCCCGACCTTGAGCATGTCGTCGGATCGGCCGCAATAGGTGTAATAGCCTTCGGCATCGAGGGTGTACTTGTCGCCGCTCTTGGTCCACGGCCCGAGAAACGTCGCCAGGCTGCGCGCGCGATTGTTCCAGTAGTAGGGCGACGATGAGGGGCCGCTCACCTGCAGCTCGCCGACCTCGCCGATGCCCACCGGATCGCCGGTCTCATCGGTGAGCCTGAGCGCGTATCCCGGCACCGGCTTGCCGGTGGTGCCATAGCGCACGTCGCCCCGGCGGTTGGAGAGAAAAATGTGCAGCATCTCGGTCGAGCCCAGTCCGTCGAGGATGTCCACGCCGGTGCGCTCGCGCCAGCGCCTTCCCAGCTCTGCCGGCAGCGCTTCCCCGGCAGAGGCGCAGATGCGAAGCGAAAGCGCGTCGCGCGCGGGAAACTCCGGGCTCGCCAGCAGCGCGGCGTACAGCGTCGGCACGCCGTAGAAAATGGTCGGGCGGTGCGCGGTCAACCGGCGGAATACTGCTGCCGGCGTCGGTCGCTCCGCCATCAGCACCGCGGTGGCGCCAACTGCCAGCGGAAAGGAGAGCGCGTTGCCGAGCCCGTACGCGAAAAAGAGCTTCGCCGCGGAAAACACGACGTCACGTTCTTCGATGCCAAGCACGGGTCGCGCATAAAGCTCTGCGGTGTTGATGAGGTCGGAATGAAGATGCACCGCACCTTTGGGCGTGCCGGTGGATCCCGACGAGTACAGCCAGAAGCAAACATCGTCGCAGGTCGTTGCGGCGACCTCGGCATCCGCCGCTTCGTCAGCGATCCACTGCGTGAAGTCGCGCGTACCCGCGACGGGCACACCGGAGACGATGACGTGCTCGAGCGAAGGCAGCCGTGCCTTGAGCGCGAGCACTGTCTCCGCGAGCGGCGATGAGACGATGATCGCGCGCGCGCGGCTGTCGGCGAGCATGAACTCGTAATCCGGCGCGGTGAGCAGCGTGTTGCACGGAATCGGAACGATGCCGGCGCGGATCGCGCCCAGGAACGCCGTCGGAAAGTCGATGCTGTCGTGCAGCAGCAGCGCGACGCGATCCTCCATGCGCAGACCGAGCCGGCGGAATGCGTTAGCGCAACGGTTGACCCGCGCAGCGAGTTCGGCGAACGAATAGCTCCCGCCATCATCGATGATCGCGACGCGCGCGCCGCGTCCCGCCGAGAGGTGGCGATCGACCAGATCGACCGCCGCGTTGTAGCGGCGCGGCAGCGTGATGATCGGCGGGGAATGCGAGTGATCGGCGTGCGAGAACAGCGTCGTCGCGGGGTCCATCACGGACGGTTCCTCCTCGGTGCTTGCTTGCCGGCGAAGCTGGCCGATTGTGGCGGCGGCAACGGGTATCGTCAACGGCGAACGCGGGAGTTGTCGCTGCCCGTGTCCGCGCGGCTACGATTGCGATGACAGCTGGCGCACCTCTTCGAGCCAGTCCGGGAACCATTCAAGCGCGACATCCTCGGCGAGCGTTCCGCCGCTTGCGTCGTGGCGGGCCACTGTGCCGATGCGCTGCGCGCCCGCGGCGGCCAGCGCCTCGTCGAAATGCCTTCCGCCGTCGCAGAAGGTGCCTACGTGCGTCCTGTCGCCGAGCGCAAACACGCCGTAGCGCACGTGCGCGAGGTCGGGCTTGCGCTCGACCAGGGCCGCGTAAAGCGCCTTGGCGTTATCGGGGACGTCGCCGTGTCCGTAGGTCGACGTGCAGATGAGGAACACGCCGGGCTGCGCGAATACGCCTTCGTCGAGGTCGTCCATCAGCAGCGTGTTGATCGTGACGTCGTCGCCTCCGAACGCGAGCTCGAGCTCCTGCGCCACGAGCTGCGCGGTGCCGGTCATCGTTCCCACGAGGATGTGCAGCGCGAGCGCCATCGGCGTGCACTATACGACATTCGCCGGTACCATGACGGCGTACACCCGCGCCCTGTTCCCGCCCTATTTTCCTCATTTTCCTATCGGACCGATGGTCAGCTTCGACACCCATCCCGATCGCTACGTGCACTGGCGTCTCGCGGTCGACGGCAGCGTTGCGACGCTTTCGCTCGACGTGAATGAGGACCGCGGCATCGCCCCCGGGTACAAGCTCAAGCTCAATTCGTACGACCTCGGCGTCGATATCGAGCTTGCCGACGCGCTGCAGCGCCTGCGTTTCGAGCATCCAAGCGTGCGCTGCGTCGTGCTGACCAGCGCCAAGGAGCGCATGTTCTGCTCCGGTGCCAACATCTACATGCTCGGCCAGTCGACGCATGCGTGGAAGGTAAATTTCTGCAAGTTCACCAACGAGACTCGCAACGGCATCGAGGACGCGAGCCGTTATTCGGGCCTGAAGTCGATCGCCGCGCTCAACGGTACTGCTGCCGGTGGAGGTTACGAGCTCGCGCTTGCGTGCGACGAGATCGTCATGGTCGACGACCGCTCATCGACGGTGAGCCTCCCCGAGGTTCCACTGCTCGCGGTGCTTCCCGGCACCGGCGGCTTGACGCGGCTCACCGACAAGCGCCGCGTGCGCCGTGATCTCGCCGATGTTTTCTGCACGACCATCGAAGGCGTGCGCGCCGACCGTGCGCTCGACTGGAATCTGGTCGATGCGGTGGCGAAGCCTCAGCAATTTTCGCAAGCCGTGCGCGAGCGCGCCAGCGCGCTCGCCGCGACCGCAGACGACGGCGCCTCCAAGATCGGCATTGCGCTCACGCCGCTGGAGCGCGTCGTCACCGACAGCGGCTGGCGCACGTCGAATCTCGAGATAGCGATCGACCGCGGCGCCCGCATCGCCACGCTCACCGTACGCGGACCCGGTCGCGACACCCCTGATTCCATCGAGGCCATCGTCGCTCTGGGCGCGGCGTGGTGGCCGTTGGCCGCCGCACGCGAGCTCGACGACGCGATCCTGCGCCTGCGCAGCAACGAGCTCGATGTCGGCACCTGGGTGCTGCGCACGCAGGGCGATCCCGATACGGTGCTGGCCGTCGACGCTTCGCTCGCGCGCCTTGCGCCGCATTGGCTGGTGCGCGAGACGATCGGACTGTGGCGGCGCACGCTGTCGCGTCTCGACGTTTCCTCTCGTACGCTGTTCGCGTTGATCGATCGAGGATCGTGCTTCGCCGGAACGCTGTTCGAGCTGGCGCTCGCCGCCGATCGCAGCTACATGCAGTCGCTGCCCGACGATCCTGCCGGCGAGCCGCGCATCGCGCTGTCGGCGATGAACCAAGGTGCGTACCCGATGGCGAATGGGCGCACGCGACTCGCCAACCGCTTCTGCGCCGATGCGTATGCAGGCCCGGCTGCGGGAGTGCTCATGGGCGCGCAGGCTGCGGCCGAGGCGCAGCTGGTGACTTTCACGCCCGACGACATCGACTGGGGCGACGAGATCAGGCTGGCGCTCGAGGAGCGCGCCAGCCTGTCGCCGGACGCGCTCACCGGCATGGAGGCGAGCCTGCGCTTTACCGGGCCGGAAACCATGCATACCCGGATTTTCGGGCGGCTCTCGGCGTGGCAGAACTGGGTGTTTCAGCGACCCAACGCGGTGGGCGAGGGCGGAGCGCTGAAGCGCTTCGGGAGCGGGACGCGCGCTGCATTTAACTGGGAGCGCGTCTGACGACGCGCGGGGGAGCGCGTTTGAGCATTGCGGCGCGGCGGATGCGAATATGAGAACGCGATGAGCATCGATTACAACCAGCGCATCCCCAACAATGTCGACCTTGCCGGCGACCGCGCGCTGCAGCGCGCGCTCGAGCACTGGCAGCCGCGCTTTCTCGACTGGTGGAAAGAGCTCGGACCGTCCGACTTCGCCGCGGCGGATGTGTATCTGCGTACCGCGGTGGGCGTTGACGCGGCGGGATGGGCGAGTTACGGGCGCGTGCGCATGCCCGACTACCGCTGGGGAATTTTCCTCGCCGATGCCGCCTCGGATCGCCACATCGGATTCGGCGATCATCTCGGCGAGCCGGTGTGGCAGCAGGTGCCGGGAGAATACCGATCGCCGCTGCGGCGGCTGATCGTCACGCAGGGCGATACCGAGCCGGCATCGGTCGAGCAGCAGCGTATGCTCGGCCACTGCGCTCCGTCGCTCTACGATTTGCGCAACCTGTTCCAGATCAACGTCGAGGAAGGCCGCCACCTCTGGGCGATGGTGTACCTGCTGCACGCGTACTTCGGCCGTGACGGACGGGAGGAAGCCGAGGAGCTGCTCGAGCGCCATTCGGGCGACCCCGACAAGCCGCGCATCCTCGGGACCTTCAACGAACCCATCACGGACTGGCTGTCGCTGTTCATGTTCACTTACTTCACCGATCGCGACGGCAAGTATCAGCTGAAGAGCCTCGCCGAGTCCGCGTTCGATCCGCTCGCACGCACCACGCAGTTCATGCTGACCGAGGAAGCGCACCACATGTTCGTCGGCGAGACCGGACTCGCGCGCGTGCTCAAGCGTACGCTCGAGGTCATGACCGCACAGGGCAGCGACGATCCGGCTCGGGTGCGAGGCGCCGGGGCGATCGACCTTCCGACTTTCCAGCGCTATCTCAATTTCTGGTTCTCGTCGTCGCTGGACCTGTTCGGGTCCGAAGTCTCGTCGAACGCGGCGTCGAGCTTCGCGAGCGGGCTCAAGGGGCGTCCCGACGAGGCCCAGTACACCGATCATCGCTGTGTCGACGCGAGCTATGAGCTCGCGATGCCCGACGCAGGCGGGACGCGCGTCGAGCACGTCCTGATGCGCAACGCGATGAACGAGGTGCTGCGCACCGCCTACGTGCGCGATTGCGAGCTGGGCTTGAAGCGCTGGAACCGCCTGCTCGAGCGCAGCGGCTTCGACGTGCGTGTGACGCTGCCGTCCGCGCGCTTCAACCGCGCAATCGGCGTCTGGTCGGCGGTGCGCTGCGATCCGTCCGGAGCGCAGCTGAGCGCCAAGGAATTCGAGCGCCGCAAGGACGAATGGCTGCCCTCCGCCTCCGATCGCGCGTTCGTGCACGGACTCATGCAGCGTGTCGTGGTGCCGGGCCGCATGGCGGCGTGGATCGCGCCGCCCGAGCGCGGCATCAACAATCTCGCGATCGACTACGAATACGTGCACCTTGCTTAGCCGCCAATTCGCGACGAGGTCGCACATGGCGTTAAACTGCGCGCATGGGAGACGGTGACGCCGCGGTATACGCGAACGTGGATTCGGGATCGCGCTGGCACGCCGCGCTTGCGCTGGCCTACGCGCGTGACGGCGAGCGCAGCGTGCTCGCGCGGCGCACGCATCGCGGCCCTTTGGTCGTGCAGCGCTCGTTGTATCCGGAGGGCGAGCGCGTCTGCCAGAGCATCATCGTGCATCCCCCCGCCGGCATCGTCGGCGGCGACATGTTGCAACTGGACATCGATGTCGACGCAGGCGCGTGTGCGCAGATCACGACCCCGGGCGCGGCCAAGTGGTACCGCTCCTCGGGCGCTGCTGGGCGCCAGGATGTCGCAGCACGGGTGCATGCCGGTTCGACGCTCGAATGGCTGCCTCAGGAGTCGATCGTCTTCGACGGCGCGATCGCCGGGCTTCATAACCGTGTCGATCTCGAAGGCGATGCAACGTTCATCGGATGGGACGTGGTTTGTCTCGGCCGTTCGGCGTCGGGCGAGCGCTTCGAGCGGGGCAACCTGCGCCAGAGCCTGGTGGTCGCGCGCGACGGCGTGGAAATCTTCGTTGAGCGCGCGAGCCTCGCTGGCGGCGATGCGCTGCTCGAGTCGGCTGTCGGTTTGAACGGCGCGGTAGTCTTTGGCACATTCATTGCTGCCGTAAGCGCCGTGCCGGATTCTTTGCTCGCCGCGTGTCGCGGGATTGCGGCTGTCGACGGCGACACCGGTGTGACGCGGATGCGGGGCTGTGTGGTGGGCCGATATCGCGGCATGTCGGCGCAGGCGGCGCGTGCGTACTTTGTGCAATTGTGGTGCGCGGTGCGCCCCATCGCGATGCGACGTGATGCGGTGATGCCGCGCATCTGGGCGACCTGAGCAGGACCGGAGCCAACCGAGCACGCCATGGAACTCACGCCGCGCGAGCGCGACAAGCTGCTGATCTTCACCGCGGGTCTCGTCGCCGAGCGCAGGCTCGCGCGCGGGCTGAAGCTCAACTATCCCGAAGCGGTCGCGTATATCAGCGCGGCGATCCTGGAAGGCGCACGCGACGGGCGCAGTGTCGCCGACTTGATGAGCCACGGGACGACATTGCTCCGACGCTCGCAGGTGATGGAGGGCGTCCCCGAGATGATGCCCGATATCCAGGTCGAAGCAACTTTCCCCGACGGTACCAAGCTGGTCACTGTTCACGCGCCGATCCCATGAACCCAGGCGAAATCATCACGCGCGAAGGCGAGATCGAGCTCAACGCAGGCCGACCGACGGTGCGCATCGAGATCTCCAACACCGGTGACCGGCCCGTGCAGGTGGGCTCGCACTATCATTTTTTCGAGACCAACGCGGCGCTGCGCTTCGATCGCGCCGCGGCGCGGGGCTTTCGGCTCAACATCGCCGCGGGCACTGCGGTGCGCTTCGAGCCCGGACAGACGCGCAGCGTCGAGCTGGTCGCTCTCGCGGGTGATCGCATCGTCATCGGCTTCACCGGCGCGGTGATGGGTGCGCTCGACAAGCCGGTGGCGCGAAAGCCGCGCGGCAAGTCCACGCCGACCAAGGCGAAGCCGGCACGGCGCAAGGCGGCGCGATGAAAATCACCCGCCGCGCGTACGCTGAAATGTTCGGCCCCACCGTCGGCGACCGGGTGCGCCTGGCCGACACCGACCTGTTCATCGAAGTCGAGAAAGACCTCACCGTCTACGGCGAGGAGGTCAAGTTCGGCGGCGGCAAGGTGATCCGCGACGGCATGGGCCAGAGCCAGCGCATGTCGAAGGACAGCGCCGATACCGTGATCACCAACGCGCTGGTGGTGGACTGGTGGGGCATCGTCAAGTGCGATCTCGCGATCAAGGACGGCAGGATCGCGAAACTCGGCAAAGCCGGCAACCCCGACATCCAGCCCGGCGTCGACATCGTGATCGGCGCCGGCACCGAGATCATCGCGGGCGAAGGCATGATCGTCACCGCGGGCGGCATCGATTCGCACATCCACTACATCTGCCCGCAACAGATCGACGAAGCGCTGATGTCGGGCGTGACGACCATGCTCGGCGGCGGCACGGGGCCCGCAACAGGAACCGCGGCGACGACGTGCACGCCTGGACCTTGGCACATGCATCGCATGCTCGAATCCGCCGATGCGTTCCCGATGAACCTCGGCTTCCAGGGCAAAGGGAATTGCTCGACACCGGCCGCGCTCGCGGAGCAGATCGAGGCGGGCGCGTATGGGCTCAAGCTGCACGAGGACTGGGGAACCACACCCGCGGCGATCGACAACTGCCTCAGCGTCGCCGACCGCTATGACGTGCAGGTGACCATCCATACCGATACGATCAACGAGTCGGGATTCGTCGAGACCACGCTGGCCGCGATTGGCGGACGCGCCATCGGCACCTTCCATACGGAGGGCGCCGGCGGCGGGCATGCCCCCGACATCATCCGCGCCTGCGGCGAGCCCAACGTGCTGCCGTCGTCGACCAATCCGACGATGCCGTACACGGTCAACACCGTCGACGAGCATCTGGATATGCTCATGGTGTGCCATCACCTCGACCCGTCGATCGCAGAGGACGTCGCCTTCGCCGAATCGCGCATTCGCCGCGAGACGATCGCGGCCGAGGACATCCTGCACGATCTGGGCGCGTTCTCGATGATGTCGTCCGACAGCCAGGCGATGGGTCGTGTCGGCGAAGTGATCATCCGCACCTGGCAGACCGCGCACAAGATGAAGCAGCAGCGCGGCACGCTGGGGCCCGACAGCGCCAAGAACGACAACTTTCGCGTCAAGCGCTACATCGCCAAGTACACGATCAATCCGGCGATCACGCAGGGCATCGCGCACGTAGTTGGCTCGGTCGAGCCCGGCAAGCTCGCCGACCTCGTCGTATGGAAGCCGGCGTTTTTTGGCGTCAAGCCGTCGCTCATCATCAAGGGCGGAATGATCGCTGCAGCGGCGATGGGCGACCCGAACGCGTCGATTCCGACGCCGCAGCCGGTGCATTACCGGCCGATGTTTGGCGCCTTCGGTGGTGCGCTCAGGACCTCGGTGACTTTCGTATCGAAGGCGGCGTTGAAGAACCCGGCAGTGCGCGCGCTCGAGCTCGCCAAGCCGCTGGTCGCGGTGAAGAACACCCGCAAGATCGGCAAGAAGGACATGATCCTAAACGACCTGACCCCGCATATCGAAGTCGACCCCGAGACCTACGAGGTGCGCGCCGACGGCGAGCTGCTCGTGTGCGATCCGGCGCGCGAGCTCCCGATGGCGCAGCGCTACTTCCTGTTCTGAGTCGCTTCACGTGCTCATCGTCCGCGAGCGCATCGCCGCGCAATCCCGCCACGACGCACTGCTGACGCTGCCCTTCGAGCAGCGCCAGAGAAGCCGCTTGCGCGCGCGGCTGACCGATGGCGGCGAGGTGGGACTGTTCCTCGAGCGCGGGACCATCCTGCGCGGGGGAGACTGCCTGCGCGGCGAGGATGGCCGCGTCGTACGCGTCGTCGCCGCCGACGAGGCGCTGATGGAGGCACGCAGCGCCGACGCGCGTGCGCTTGCGCGTGCCGCGTATCATCTTGGCAACCGGCACACGCCGGTGCAGGTGGGGATCGACGGCGACGCGGGATGGCTTCGCTTTGCCTCCGATCGCGTGCTCGGCGACATGGTGCGCGGTCTCGGGATCGCCATCACCGAGCTGTCGGCGCCGTTCGAGCCCGAGGCCGGCGCTTACGCGGCGGGGCACCATCACCATTCCGGTGAAGCCAAGCACGCCGGCGTCATCCACGATTTCGCGATGCGCGGGGGCCGACGCGAGTGAAGCGCGAGGCAGCCCTGGAAGTCGGCGATGCGCGCCCGCCGGGCCAAGCGCCGATCTCGCTGGTGCGTCTGCTGCAGCTCGCCAGTCCGGCGCTGCCGATCGGCACCTACAGCTACTCGCAGGGACTCGAATGGGCGGTACACGCCGGCACGGTGCACGATCTGGCGAGCGCGCAGCGCTGGATCGGCGACCTGCTCGAGCACGTGCTTGCGCGCGGTGACGCGGCGATGCTGGTGCGCCTGCTCGACGCGGCGTCGGCGGCGGACTGGGATGCGCTGGTCGGATGGAACGCGCGGGTGCGCGCTACCCGTGAAACCGCGGAGCTCAGCGCCGAGAGCGAGCAGACCGGGCACTCGCTCGCCCGGCTGCTCGCCGACCTCGCATTGCTCGACGCCGAGGCCGGCGCGGTTCTATCGCGCCTCGCCCTGGTGACGCTCCCCGCCGCCTACGCGCTCGCCGCGCGTGCGTTCGCCATCGACAGCGGCGCCGCGCTTACCGCGTACCTGTGGACGTGGCTGGAAAACCAGGTGCTGTGCGCGATCAAGACGATCCCGCTGGGCCAGGTCGGAGGGCAGCGCATGCTGCTCGCGCTGGGTGCATTCATCCCGCAGGCGGTGACGACGGCGCGACGCACCCATGACGACGAGCTGGCGAATTTCGCACCCGGACTCGCGCTGGCGTCGTGCCGCCACGAGACGCAGTACACTCGACTGTTCCGATCTTGATAGCGACGGCAACGACATGAATCAACCTCTGCGCGTGGGCATCGGCGGCCCGGTCGGCTCGGGCAAGACCGCGCTCACCCTGTGTCTGTGCAAGGCGCTGCGCGAGCGTTACCAGATCGCGGTGGTCACCAACGACATCTATACCGAGGAAGACGCGCAGTTCCTGGTGCGAAACCAGGCGCTTGCGCCGGAGCGCATCATCGGCGTCGAAACCGGCGGCTGCCCGCACACCGCGATCCGCGAAGATGCGTCGATCAATCTCGAGGCCGTAGAGCGTCTGGCGCAGCGCTTTGGCGACCTCGATATCGTGTTCGTCGAAAGCGGCGGCGACAATCTGGCGGCGACATTCTCGCCGGAGCTCTCCGACCTCACGCTCTACGTGATCGACGTCGCCGCCGGCGACAAGATCCCGCGAAAGGGCGGTCCTGGTATCACGCGCTCGGATTTGCTGGTGATTAACAAGATCGACCTCGCGCCGATGGTGGGTGCCTCGCTGGAAGTCATGGACACCGACGCTCGGCGCATGCGCGGCGAGCGCCCGTTCGTGTTCACCAACCTCAAGACGGGGCAGGGACTCGACGTGGTCGTGCGCTTCGTTGAGGAGCGCGGGATGGTGCGGTTGCCGAAGGACCGCGCTGTGCAAGCGTGGTGACCCGCTCCTGCGCGCGCTAGGCTGCGCGCGGCCTAACGGATTCCGCCCGCCTGACTGCACCGGGCCAGGAGCGTTTGGACAGCGCGCCGCACGCCCAAGCTCGCCGACCTTTTCCAAAACAGTGCGCTCGCGTTGAACACGCACTGTTTTGAAGCGGCCTTCGATGGTGCGCAGATGCGTACTCCGCCGGTCGATGCTTGGCAACCACGCTACTTTCATTGCGAATCATGGTGTTGGACTGGGTCCGCCGCCGTGGCATGGATTGTGCGAAGCAACAAGCCAGAGACGCGCGATGCACCAATGACGGACCGGCGTCGGCGAGTCTCGCTTTCAGGGGCGCAATTCTTCAATCATTGGACACGGGGCCACATCATGCAACGTAGACGTTTTATGAAACAACTGGTGCTAAGCGCCACGCTGGCAAGCGCCGGGGTATTGGCTGCACCGGCATTCGCGGCGGACACCATCAAGGTCGGTGTCCTGCACTCGCTGTCCGGGACGATGGCGATCAGCGAGACGGTGCTAAAGGACGTCACGCTGATGACCATCGACGAGATCAATGCCAAGGGCGGCGTGCTCGGCAAGAAACTCGAGGCAGTGGTCGTCGATCCCGCGTCGAACTGGCCGCTGTTCGCGGAAAAGGCGCGCCAGCTGATCACCCAGGACAAGGTCGCCGTCGTGTTCGGTTGCTGGACGTCGGTGTCGCGCAAGTCGGTGCTGCCGGTGTTCGAAGAACTGAACGGGCTGCTGTTCTATCCGGTTCAGTACGAGGGTGAAGAGCTTTCCAAGAACGTGTTCTATACCGGCGCCGCGCCGAACCAGCAGGCCATTCCCGCGGTCGAGTACCTGATGAGCAAGGAAGGCGGCGGCGCCAAGCGCTGGGTCCTCCTGGGCACCGACTACGTCTATCCGCGCACGACCAACAAGATTCTTCGAGCGTTCCTGAAGTCCAAGGGCGTCGCCGATACCGACATCGACGAGAAGTACACGCCGTTCGGTCACAGCGACTATCAGACCATCGTCGCCGACATCAAGAAATTCTCCGCGGGTGGCAAGACGGCGGTGGTCTCGACGATCAACGGCGATTCGAACGTTCCCTTCTACAAGGAGCTGGGCAACCAGGGCCTGAAGGCGACCGACGTGCCGGTGGTCGCGTTCTCGGTGGGCGAAGAAGAGCTGCGCGGCGTCGACACCAATCCGCTGGTGGGTCACCTCGCGGCATGGAACTACTTCATGTCGCTGAAGAACCCGTCCAATGAATCGTTCAAGAAGCAATGGGCCGCGTATGCCAAGGCGAAGAACCTTCCGGGCGCTGACCGGCCCCTGACCAACGACCCGATGGAAGCCGCGTATATCGGCATCCACATGTGGGCGCAGGCGGTCGCCAAGGCGAAGTCCACCGACACCGACAAGGTCGTCGCGGCGATGGGCGGACAGAAGTTCAACGCGCCGGACGGCTTCGACATCAAGATGGACGAGAAGAACCACCATCTGTGGAAGCCCGTGTTCATCGGGGAAGTGCAGAAGGACGGCCAGTTCAACGTGGTCTGGAAGACCAAGGGCCCGATCCGCGCGCAACCGTGGAGCCAGTACATCGAAGGTAACGACAAGAAGAAGGACGAGCCGGAGAAGAAATAGCGGCGCGAGCCACCCGGCGAGGGGCCCCGCGCGAAGGCGCGGGGACCGCCGGCAAGGCGAGTCGACGCAGCGACCGACCTGAGGTGAGGATCATGCACCGACGGCGCAAGGAGGTCGCGAACATCGTACCAAAAGGCGGGGCGGCAGCGGTCTGTGATCACCCGCTGTCGCCCTTGCCTTGTGTGCCGTCGTATTCCATAGCAACGACCTTTCCGAAGGCGCCGCCCAAGTGATCGCGATACCATACCTGCGTGCATTGCGAGCTCTGATCGTGCTCGTCGGCGTGGCCGCTTCGACGGCGATGGCGGCGATCTCCACCGATGCGATTCGCGACATTGCGCTCGGCGATGGCGACGACAAGGTTACCGCGATTCGCGCGCTGGCCGTCAGTGGCGACCCAGTCGCGCTCCCGCTGCTGCAATCGTTTCTCGATGGCGACGTGCATACCGTCGATGACAAGCAGGTGCTGCTGGTGAAGGGCGACAGCGCGACCGATCTGCTCACCGGCAAGACGGTAACCCCGGTGCCGACGGCGCTCGACGATGTCGTCATCAACAACCGGCTGCGCAGGGAGATCGGCTCCGCGATGGCCGCGTTGCGCTTGACCTCGGGGAACCGCGCCGAGCGTTACGCCGCGGCCAAGGAGCTGCAGAACGGTGCCGACGAAAACCTCCTGCCTGCGATCACCGCGGCGGTCGGCAAGGAATCCGACGCCGAGATCAAGGGCATGCTGCAGATGACGCAGGCATCGATCCAGCTCGGCAGCACGGACAAGGCGACGCGGCTCGCCGCCTTGCGCGCGCTGGGCGAGAGCAATCACGCCAGCACCAAGACGCTGCTCCTGGGCGTGCTCGAGAAAAAAGGCGACCAGTACGTCGAGCCCGACGCCGAAGTGCGCAACGAGGCCGAAAAAGCGCTGCATTCGGTGCAAAGCCGGTTGTCGACGGGTGAGCTGGTGGGTCGTGTGTTCAGCGGGATCTCTCTGGGCAGCATCCTGCTGCTCGCCGCGTTGGGACTCGCAATCACTTACGGATTGATGGGCGTCATCAACATGGCGCACGGCGAGCTGATCATGATCGGCGCCTACGCGACGTATCTGGTGCAGAACGTGTTTCGCGCGCACGCGCCGTCGGCTTTCGATTTCTATCTCGTCGCAGCCATCCCGGTGTCCTTCGCCGTGTCGGCGGCAGTTGGAATGCTGCTCGAGCGCACCGTGATCCGCTTCCTGTACGGACGCCCGCTGGAGACGCTGCTCGCGACGTGGGGCATCAGCCTGATCCTCATGCAGACGGTGCGCACGATTTTCGGTGCGCAGAACGTTCCGGTGGAGAATCCATCGTGGATGTCCGGAGGCATCGAGGCGATCACCGGCGTCGTGCTGCCGTGGAGCCGCATCGTGATCATCGGCTTCGCCGGCATGGTGCTGACGCTGATCTGGCTGCTGCTCACGCGCACGCGGCTGGGCCTGTTCGTGCGCGCGGTCACACAGAACCGCGCGATGGCGAGCTGCACCGGCGTGCCGACCGGCCGAGTCGACATGTGGGCGTTCGGGCTGGGCTCGGGGCTGGCCGGGCTGGCCGGCTGCGCGCTGTCGCAGATCGGCAACGTCGGGCCGGATCTGGGGCAGAGCTACATTGTCGACTCGTTCATGGTGGTCGTCCTGGGCGGCGTGGGACAGCTGGCGGGAACCGTTTACGCCGCGATGGGACTGGGCATCGTCAACAAGTTCCTCGAGGCATGGTCGGGCGCGGTACTCGCCAAGATCGCGGTGCTGGTGTTCATCATCGTGTTCATTCAGAAGCGACCGCAGGGGCTGTTCGCCCTGAAGGGTCGCACCGTGGAAGCATGAGCCACCCAGCGAGGGGCCCTGCGCGCCGCGCGGGGATCGACGGCAAGGCGACTGCTTCCGCGTGCGGAACGGATGATGTGCCAACCTGGAACCCCCGCGCTGAGGCGCGGGCGTGAAGGCAATGAACCATACGGCCTCGGCTCCGATGACAGCGGTGCTTCCCGCAGCGGCGCCGCACTTCATGCGCCTCCTGCCGGCGGGCGCCTGGTGGTTCTACGCCGGTGCGGCGCTGATCCTGTTCGTCGCGTTCCCGTTGCTGCACCTGGTCGTCCCCGCGGACAGCGTCTGGCACCTGTCCGACTACAGCGTGACGCTCATCGGCAAGATCATGTGCTACGCGATCGTCGCGCTGGCGATGGACCTCATCTGGGGATACACGGGGATCCTGTCGCTGGGGCACGGCACCTTCTTCGCGCTCGGCGGCTACGCGATGGGCATGTATCTCATGCGCTCGATCGGGCACGAGGGTGTCTATCACAGCGATCTGCCCGACTTCATGGTCTTTCTCGACTGGAAGGCATACCCCTGGTACTGGAGCTTCACCGATCATTTTTGGTACGCGGCGCTGCTGGTCGTCCTGGTGCCGGGGCTGCTCGCGTTCGTGTTCGGCTTCTTCGCATTCCGCTCGCGCATCAAGGGCGTCTACTTCTCGATCATCACGCAGGCGATGACGTTCGCGTTCATGCTGCTGTTTTTCCGCAACGACACCGGCTTCGGCGGCAACAACGGATTCACAGACTTCAAGCGCATCCTCGGTTTTCCGATCACCGCGCCGCAAACGAGGATGGTGCTGTTCGTGCTGACCGGGGCTGCGCTGCTCGGGTTTCTTCTGCTCGGGCGCTGGATCGTCCTTTCCAAGTTCGGACGCGTGCTTACTGCGATCCGCGATGCCGAGACGCGGGTGATGTTCTCGGGATACAACCCGGTGTACTTCAAGCTTTTCATCTGGACCGTGTCCGCGGTGATCTGCGGGATCGCCGGTGCGCTCTACGTTCCGCAGGTCGGCATCATCAATCCGAGCGAGATGTCGCCCGCGAATTCGATCGAGATCGCCATCTGGACGGCAGTAGGTGGGCGCGGGACGCTGGTCGGACCGGTGCTCGGGGCGTTCGCGGTCAACCTCGGGAAGAGCTGGTTCACACAGGCGTTTCCGGAGTACTGGCTGTTCGCGCTCGGCCTGCTGTTCATTCTGGTCACGCTGTTCCTGCCGCAGGGCATTGCCGGGTTGTGGGCGAAGTTCAAGAAAAAATCATGACGTCCGCCACCCCCATTCGCGAGCATTGGGACGACGCCAGCGCGGGTGCCGGCGCCCGGGTGATGGGCGAGGGCGTCGATACCAGCCACAAGGGCATCCTGTATCTGGAGGACATTTCCGTCAGCTTCGACGGATTCAAGGCGCTGAACGCGCTGTCGCTGCTGATCGATGCCGGCGAGCTGCGCTGCGTGATTGGACCCAACGGCGCCGGCAAGACGACGATGATGGACGTCATCACCGGCAAGACGCGCCCGGACACGGGCACCGCGTTCTTCGGGCAGACCATCGATCTCACGAGACTGACCGAGCCCGAGATCGCCGACCGCGGCATCGGACGCAAGTTCCAGAAGCCGACGGTGTTCCAGCAGCACACCGTCTATGAGAACCTCGAGCTCGCGCAGAAGGCGGACAAGCGCGTGTGGCCGACGCTCAATGCGCGCCTCGATGCGGCTGCGCGCGAGCGCATCGCCGCGACGCTGGAGACCATCAAGCTGCTGCCCGAAGCGAAACGCCTGGCGGGATTGCTCTCGCACGGCCAGAAGCAATGGCTGGAGATCGGCATGCTGCTCATGCAGGAGCCGCAACTCCTGCTCCTCGACGAGCCGGTTGCCGGCATGACCGACGACGAAACCATGCGCAGCGCCGAGCTGTTCCTGTCGCTGGCCGGCAAGTACACGCTGATCGTCGTCGAGCACGACATGGAATTCGTGCGCAAGATCGCGCAGAAAGTCACCGTGCTCCACGAGGGCAGCGTGCTCGCCGAAGGCTCGATGGACGACATCACCGCCAACGAACAGGTGATCGAAGTGTTCCTGGGACGCTAGGATGCTTGCGATCAAGGCACTCAACCAGTACTACGGCGGAAGTCACATCCTGCGCCATGTGGGATTCGACGTCCCCGATGGCGCATGCACCGCACTGCTCGGACGCAATGGCGTGGGCAAGACGACGCTGCTGCGCTGCCTCATGGGGCTGCTGCCGATCCGCTCGGGCGAGATCGCCTTCGACGGCAGCGACATCTCGACGATGCCTCCCTACGCGCGCGCGGCGCTGGGCATCGGCTACGTACCGCAGGGCCGCGATATCTTTCCGCGCCTGACGGTGCTGGAAAACCTGCAGATGGGGCTCGCCACGCGCAAGCACGACGCCAAGCTGCCCGAATTCATCTTCGAAATGTTTCCGGTGCTCAAGGACATGCTGAACCGCCGCGGCGGCGATCTCTCCGGTGGTCAGCAGCAGCAGCTCGCGATCGGTCGCGCGCTGGCGATGAAGCCGCGGCTATTGATCTTGGACGAGCCCACGGAAGGCATTCAGCCGTCGATCATCAAGGATATCGAGCGCGCCATCCGCAAGCTCGTTTCCGCTGGTGACATCGCCATTCTGCTGGTCGAGCAGTATTACGATTTCGCCCGGTCGCTCGCCGACAACTACGTGGTGCTGTCACGCGGCGAAGTCGTTGCTCATGGCAAGGGCGCGACGATGGAGCATGACAACGTGCGCGCTCATCTGGCGGTGTGATGACGCCCGATCGGAACGCCTCCAGACACGAACTGCGCCGCGCGCGCTGGTCGAGAACCCGGCGGTCTGCCGTGCTGCGGCAGACACGATCGCCGCCGGCGGGGCGCCCTGCAATTTGTGCGTCACAGTTTTCGAGGTGCAACCGCCTGCGCGACGCGATGATCGCCGCGCGCCTGCGGCGCAAGGCCGACGCATTTCACTGATTCCTACGGGAAGAATTCGATTTCGCACCATCGCGAGAGCGCGTCGCGCATCGTGGTGGACCCGGGGCGGAACGGCGCGAAGGGCGAGGAGTAAACCAGGGTAGCGCCGCCCCGTCCGGGTACAGGGACTATCAGCAAGCGTCGTGCCAGTGACGCGGAGCCTGCCCTCGACCAATGCAGCGACACTCGTTGCGCGACCCCAAAGTGCGGTTTGGCGCGCTGCCTAGCGCGTGGTACGCTGCGGCTCGCAGAATTGAAGTGGATCGACGGTTCGGCGACAAAATAAAATTCCCTAGGAGGAGACATGGTCAAAAAGTTGCAAGTCATCGGCCTTGCGGTACTTGGCGTCATGGCGGCTGCGTGGTCGTCCGGCGGCTGGGGCCAGGAGGTCAAACATTATCGATTCGCGTACGACCAGCCGAAGACGACCGGCTACGGCATAGCAGGAGACATCTTTGCCGACAGGCTCAAGGAGCTGAGCAAGGGCACCATGCTCGTCGATCAGTATCCCGGCGCGCAACTCGGACAGGAGCCGCAGGTGCTCCAGCTCATGAAAGCGGGCGACATCGAGTTCTGCATCAGCTCGTCGGCAAATGCCGCCACGCTCTCGCCAGAGGCGGGCGTGATGTCATTGCACTACCTATTCAAGTCGGAAGCTCACCTGACCAAGGCGATTGCCGATCCCAAGGTGGTCCAGGCCGTCAAGGAAATGATCGAGGAAACCGTCCAGGGCGGACATGTCATCGCCGTCATCACGCTGGGTCTGCGCGACATGTACAGCAAGAAAGAGATTCGCAAGCTGGAAGACATGAAAGGACTGAAGGTTCGCGTCCAGGCCACGGCGACCGAGGACACGATGTTTCCTGCATACGGTGCGCAAACCGTGCACATGCCTTTCGGCAGCGTGTACACCTCGCTCCAGACGGGTGTGGTCGACGTCGCCGAGAACGGCGTGAATGTCTATCTGGCGAACAAGCACTACGAGGTGGCGCCGGTACTTTCGATGACCGAGCACGAAGCCAACAATAATCTCATCTGGATAAGCGACAAATTGTGGAAGAGCCTTACCGACCAGCAGAAGCAGTGGGTGACCGCTGCCGCCAACGAGGTCGGCAGGACGCAGCCCGCAAAAGCGATCGAGCTCGAGCACAAATCGGCTGACCAGTTGAAAGCGCTCGGCGTCAAGATCGTGACCGACGTGGACAAGTCGGGATTCATCAAAATCGCCGCGCCGTATCAGGACAAGCTTGCCAAGGAGCTTGGACCCCACGCGGTCAAGATCAAGGATCTGATCAACGCCGTGCAATAGTCGCCCGGTCACATGGGAGGCCGTGCAACGCGGCCTCCCTGTAACTTTGACCTTCGCGGTGGACCATGCGTTTCGCGCACAAGCTCGTTCTCGAGCGTCAGCGTCACCTCAAGTGGCGCGCCCTGGATGGCCTCGAGCTGGGCCTGATGATCCTGTGCGGACTGCTCCTGTTCGGGTTTTCGTCTACCGTTACGTTCGACATCATCACCCGCACCATCGGTCATCCCTGGCTCTGGCTGCAGGAGGTCACGTCGACGCTGTTCATCTACGCCATTTTCATCGGTGCCGCGGTCGCGACGAGGCGTAACGATCATCTCTATCTGACCGCCGTCGCGGAGGCATTGCACGGCACGCCACGGCTGGTTGCCGAAATCGTCATACGGCTGGTCGTGCTCGCCGTCTCTTTTTGTCTCATCTACTTCGGCTACATCAACTTCCTGCGCGGCTTCTCGAGCTTTCGCATGCCGTCTCTGACACCCATCGCGTCGTTGTACGCAGCGATTCCGATCTCCGGCGCCCTCATTGCATTGTTCACCGTGGAGCAACTGGTCAATGGCTGTCGCAAGGGCTTCGATCATCCCGAGGCGCGGGACGAGCTCACCGCGATCACGCCCATCAAGACGATTGCAATCGACGGAGACAAGCCATGAGCGCACCGCTGATCCTGGCGCTCATGACTTGCCTGTTCCTCTGCTTCGGCTATCTAGGTGTCCCCGTCGCTTTTTCGCTGATGGCGGGGGTTTTCGTCGGCGCGGCGTTCACCGACGTGACCTTTCCCGCCATCGTCCAGAAAATATTCGATGGCATGGATTCCGAGGCGCTGTTGGCGATTCCGTTCTTTCTGCTCGTCGGCGAGCTGATGAGCTCGGCCAACGTGGTCAGCCGCATCACTAATCTGTCGCTGGCGCTGGTGGGCCATATTCGCGGGGGCCTGTCGCAGGTCGTGACGGTGTTCAGCATGTTCTTTTCGGAAATGTCCGGCTCGACGACCGCCGACGTCGCGGTGATCAGCCGTGCGCTCGGCGGGCCGATGAAAAAGGAGGGATACGACCCCCCGTTCATCGCCGCGATCATCGCCTCGGCATCGACGATCGCGGCGTTGGTTCCGCCGAGCATTACGGCGGTGGTCTACGGTGCTGTCGGCAACGTCTCGATCGCGGGTCTTTTCATGGCCGGTGTCGTGCCGGGATTCATGATCGGGTTCGGCCTGATGATCTATTGCTACTTTTTCGGACCCGCCGGCATGCGCCGTCCGCGCGCGCTGTTCCGCGACGTGGCACACGCCTTCAAGGACGCTTCGTTGCCGCTGATGATTCCTATCATCCTTCTGGGCGGAATCCTGACCGGTTGGTTCACGCCGACCGAGGCAGGCGTGGTCGCCGTGGTGTGGATCCTCGCCATGGTCATCCCGGCACTGAACCGTCGTCACCTGCGGGTGCTGCCTTACGATTTCTGCATTGCGGGCCTGATATTCTCGCTGCCGCTGATCACCATCGGTGCGGCCAATGCTTTCGGTTGGCTGCTCGCCTATCTGCGCGGGGCGATCGTGATCGCCGAGTGGATCACCAGCATCGCTGGCAACGATCCGCACATCATCATGCTGATGATGGTGCTGCTGTTCACGATCATTGGCGACTTCATCGAACCCGTACCGACCATCATAATCTTCATGCCGCTGGTCAACGCTTTGACCGCCGCGGGCAATATCAACCCGGTCCATATGGGGGTCGTGCTGATCGCGACGCTGGCCTTCGGCCTCATCACGCCGCCATACGGATTAGTGCTGCTGATGGCGTCGAAGTTCATTGGCGTGCGATTCTCGCAAGCCTTGCGCGCCGCGCTGCCGATTTATGTCGTGTTCCTGGCCACGATCGCCTTCGCGATCTATTTCCCGAAAGTGGTCCTCTGGTTGCCGAAGCAGGTCATTCCCGAATCGGTCGGATGCTTCAAGAATCCGAGCGGCGCGGGTTACATTTGTCCGCCCTGATCCAAGGTGGCAACGGGCGCTCAGATATCGAGCGGCGCCCCTGAACTTATCGTCTCGGGAAGCATGAAATCGAAATCGCAGCCGCGATCCGCCTGGGTCACGTGCTCCAGGTACATCCGCCGATAGCCTGAAGACGCAACGTAAGGTAATGGCTTCAGCGGTGCCTTGGCGCGACGCGCGAGCTCGTCGGGCGCGACCAGCAGCTCGATGTTGCGCCGGTCTACGTCGAGGCGGATGCGATCGCCGTCCCTTACCCACGCAAGCGGGCCGCCGATCGCCGCCTCCGGTGTCACGTGCAGCACGATCGTCCCGAACGCGGTGCCGCTCATGCGCGCGTCGGAAATGCGCACCATGTCCTTGACGCCTTGCTGAGCGAGCTTCTTCGGAATTGGAATGTAGCCCGCCTCGGGCATGCCCGGTGCGCCGCGCGGACCGGCATTGCGCAGCACGAGCACGTCATCAGCGGTGACGTCGAGTTCGGGAAGGTCGATGCGCGCCGCCAGATCGTCCAGCGAATCGAACACGACCGCGCGACCGGTGTGCTGAAGCAGCGCAGGGGTAGCCGACGCGTGCTTGATCACGGCGCCGTCGGGCGCCAGATTGCCGTGCAGGACCGCCATTCCGCCACTGGGGAAAATCGGAGTCGACCGCGCACGCACCACGGTCTGACCCGCGACGGCCTCTGCGCCGTCGATGACTGCTCCAAGCGTCGAGCCGCCAAGCACGGGCACGTCGAGATGCAGGAAGGGCCTGAGCTCGCGCAGCACCGCGTTGAGCCCGCCGGCTTCGTGCAGGTGCTCCATGTAGTGCTGGCCGGAAGGCTTGAGATCGACCAACACCGGCACCTTGCGTCCCAGCTCGTCGAAGCGATCGAGATCGATTTTCACGCCGCAGCGCGCGGCGATCGCAGTCAGATGGATCAGCGCGTTGGTCGAGCCGCCGATGGCATGCAGGACCACCAGCGCGTTGCTGATCGACTTGGCAGTGAGCAGCTCGGCGGGACGCACGGCCGATGTCGCGATCGCCGCGGCGCGTGTGCCGGACTGTTCGGCGAGCCGGAAGCGTTCCGCGTGCACTGCGGGGATCGTCGCTGCCCCCGGGAGGGTGAGGCCCAGCACCTCCGCGATGCAGGCCATAGTGCTGGCCGTGCCCATGACCATGCACGTCCCTGCGGTCGGCGCGAGCCGCTCGTTGACGGCATCGATTTCCTGGCGGTCGATCTCGTCGGCGCGGAACCTCGCCCAGTAGCGCCGGCAGTCGGTGCACGCGCCGAGCCGTTCCCCGCCATGCGTGCGCGTGAGCATCGGACCGGTCGGAACGACGACCGCAGGGACGTTGGCCGACGCCGCAGCCATCAGTTGTGCCGGAATCGTCTTGTCGCAGCCGCCGATGAGCACGACGGCATCCACCGGCTGCGCGCGGATCATCTCCTCGGTATCGAGTGCCATGAGATTGCGCAGGTACATGCTGGTCGGATAAGCGAACGACTCGTGGATCGAAATCGTCGGGAACTCCATCGGCAGCGCGCCGGCGAGCATGACGCCGCGCTTCACCGCGGCGATCAGTTGCGGTACGGTGGCATGGCAGGGATTGAAGTCGCTGAAGGTGTTGCTGATGCCGACGATCGGGCGCGACAGCGCATCGTCGCTATAACCCATCGCCTTGATGAAGGCCTTACGCAGGAACAGCGAGAATTCCGCGTCGCCGTAGCGCGTGAGCCCGCGACGCATGCCGGTCGATTCGCTCACGCGGTCGCGTCGTTCGGTTCTATCAAGCCGTCGCCAGCGGCTGTCGCGGCGCGGGCAACGGGAAGTGCAGCGAAGCGAGTGCGTTCAGCAAACTGCCCGCCGCATCGGATGACATCGCGGTCAAGGGAGGCCGCACGGTGTTCCATGCCGGGTCGCCGAGCGCCTGCGCGAGGATCGCCTTGTTCGCCGAGACCAGCGGATACTTCTGGATCGCCGCGCGTATCGCGGAAAGCTGCGCCTGCATGGCGCTTGCGTCTGGGGAATCGCGCGCGTCGATCAAAGCGCGCATTGCGGCCACGTTGACGTTGGCGGTGGCGCTGATGCAGCCGACGCCGCCCAGGCGAAGCGCATCGAGCAGCCAGGTCTCGCTGCCGGGGAACACCTCGAAACCGGGAAAAGTCCTGAGCATCGCTTCGGTGTTTTTCCAGTCGCCGGAGCTGTCCTTGATGCCGACGACCGTGTCGGCAGAATCCTTCAGCAAGCGCTCGATCACGGACAACGAAAAGCCGACGCCCGCCATCGCTGGGATGTGATACAGGTAGATGCGAAGACGCGGATCCGCGACGCGTTGCACGACTTCTGCGATGCTTGCGTAAACGCCGTCATCGCTCACGTTCTTGTAGTAGAACGGCGGGAGCAGCAGTACGCCCATCGCGCCGCGATTGACCGCATGGCGGGTGAGCGCGACGGTGTCGGGCAGCGCGCAGCATCCGGTTCCCGGCATGAGCAGCTTGGCCGCGATGCCGTGTTCGACCAGGTGATCGAGCAGCTGCATGCGCTCCGCGCCCGAGAGCGAGTTCGCCTCGCTGGTCGTGCCAAACACCGCGAGCCCCGTCGCACCTTGATCGAGCAGCCAGTCGCAGTGCGCGAGGAAGCGCGCGCCGTCGACCGCAAGGTCAGCGGCGAAGGGCGTCAGCGCAGGAACGAATACACCGCGGATGGTCCGGTTGGGCATGCAGTCCCTCGCATCGAGGTGAAATGAGATGAGCGCGCATTATCGATGGTCGGCGCGCGCTGTCAACGCCGCACGAGTGAATCACGTCTGCTATTCAAACGCAAAGATGCGCTTCCAGTCGTTTTTCATGCTGATCACCGTCCAGCCCTTGGATTTGGCTTCGTCGTAGAGCTTCTGCCCGAACGCGCCCACCTTGGTGTCGGGAAGGCCGGTGGCAGGTCCGTACGCATATTCGCGGACGCCGTCGTCGTGCAGGACCAGCATCATGAGCCGCGCGCCATCGCCCGCACCCGTGTACTCGAGCATCTGCTGGTCACCCGCCGTGTTGCCAAAAGCGGCGTACGGGCGGCGCCCGATCATGAGGTGGATGCCCTCCGCCTTGCCGCCGTTGTTGTCGTTGAGCGTGAGCCTCGGTTCCTTGGTGAGAAACGGCCGGCCGTTCTTGTCGTACCCGAACTTGGTCGCTCCGGCGGTGCCGATCACTTGCTCGGGCGGGATGCCGTAGACCTTTTCCGCGTATTTGGCGGGACCCTCGTTCCACGAAGGAAGCGGGTCGGTTTGCGCGTGTGCGAGCGACGCGGCGAACACGAGCGTCGTCAGCAGGATGGACCATCTCGATCGATGCGATGTCTTCATGACGATTTTCTCCCGTCAGTGAAGCGTGGCGGCGAGACTCAGCAGGTTTTGTGGCGTCACGCGGATGAGGCCGTGGCGCGGCGTGTCAATGTCGGCAATGAGCATGAAGGCAACGCCGACCACCAGCGGCAGCACCAGAAGCAGGCGCGATGCCGCCTTGGTGCCGTGCGAGCCGAAGCCCATCAGAACGTTGCAGAAAATGGCGATCGCTGCCATCAGCCGCCATGCCGCCGTAGGGATGCGGTTCCAGAATGCGGCCTGCGTGTACCCCTGCGAGTTCAGGACGTCGTTCATGCCCGACACGACCAGCGCCATGACCGGGGTCGGCTGCGCCGACGCTGGAACCCGAACCGCGGACCACAGCTCGCCCTGCAGTTCTGCCGCGCGCGCATCGGCTTTTCGCAACACTTCGTCGTCCTCCGCGCCGTAAAATTGGATACGTTGGTCCAGATAATCGCGAAGCAGCGGACGCACCTTCGCCGCATCCGCCGCGGGCAGCAGGTCGGCGCGCAGATATTCAGTGCCGATTGCATTCGCTTCGGCCTCCTCATAGGTCTTGCGCAGATCGTAGCGGCTGGTTGCCATCGAGAAGCTGAAACCGATGAGAAGGCCGAGCAACGTCAGTGTCGCAGCCAGGATCGCGCTGAAGTCGTCGCGCAAATCCTGCTCCGGCGTGCGCGTACGTTTACGGAGGAGGGCACCCGCGCGCGCGGCGACCCAGAGGCCGACGAAGGTTAGGACCAGGACCAGCAGCGGGTGATAGGAGATTTCTAGCATGGCCTTCATGTGGTTTCGGCATCCTGGACAGGTGACGCTACGGGTAAGTCTGCGGCGAGAGCAGCTTCATCTTCATAGGCTGCATTGAGTTCCACAACCACGTCTAAAGTACCGGTTTTCTGCTGATCGCGGGTCCAACGTGACCGGTGTATCCATGCCGCACGCCCACGCACTGGCCGAGGACTACCTGCTGGAGGAAGTGGCGCCCGGCAAGACGCACCCATCGCATAAGCATCGAGCCGCGTATGCCGCTCGAGTTGGGCCGCCCGATAATCGAAGATGTACTTCGACGAAATATGCAAGAGCGCTTGCGAGCACCTGCAGACTTATTGGGCCTCGCAAATTGGATGACCGATCATGACCTGGAAGCTTGGAGCTTAATTCTAGAGGTTTGTACTTACAAGCTTCTTACGGATGGAGTACCGCACTTTGGTTCGGTCCAACCGGGGTAGCGACTCCAAGGGATTCCCGACCACGCAGGCGAACGACCGCTTAGAAGAACCCGGCGGTATGACCGCTCCTGGCCTATTCTGTTGAAAACTCATTTGCATTGGTGGAGTCGAGTGCGTCGAAAAAATCGACCCTCTAGATCGCGCTCAGAGCCACGCAAATTGATCGGGTGATGGTTTATGACCCCCAGTACAACGACGTTGATTAAGTCTTGAACAGCTTTTCAATAGAACAGGCCGATAGCAGCCATTCGCAAAGGAATGGTCGCAGGACTGCGTTGCGTCAAGCGTATGTTGCGAGGAGACTTGAGCGATGGCTTTCCTTTGCACGTTCAGCGGCCTTACGCTTGCCCTGCTTATCTGGGTCGGGCTTTATGCGATCGCAAGTAACGCCACCATTCCGTCATTTGGCGCACTAGCATCCTATCTTGAAGCTTTCAGTATCAGGGGCCAATGCCTGTTCGCTATTCATGCCGTCGGATTTTCTTGGTTAACGTATCGTCTGCTTAGAAACATGGCGCTGGTTCGACCGCGCTGCAGCGAGAGTCCTCGGGTAAAGCGTTCTGCAGAATCAGACAGGGGACTGGTTCGTCCCGCTTGGGAACACACTACTTTCGCATGGAGGATCCAACGATGATGAACTTCGGCTACGGCGGCATTCTGGGAGTATTGATCCTGATCGGCGATGTCTGGGCGATCATCAATATTTTCCAAAGCTCCGTTTCCAACGAGAAGAAGCTGATCTGGATCATTGCGGTCGTGCTATTGCCGTTGTTGGGATTGATCCTGTGGTTTTTTCTCGGGCCACGGGACGGCAAGTCGTAGCGTAGGTGCTGACAGCCGAATACGTTTGAGGATGCTGCCGGAAAGGCTATAGTCTCACTGCTTCCGCCACCCGCGTGATGCAGCGAAACCCGAGGTGGCATGTCGACGTATCGATCGCTTGCGGCATGCGCGCTGCGGGCCGGTAGCGGCGGCAGTAATTCGGCGCGCACAGGTACGAGCCGCCTTTCATCACCTTGCGCGGAATGCGTATGTTCGGCGTGCGCGGATCGTGGCTCTGCTCCGGGTCGCCTCCGCGCGGGTTGTCGAGCGTGCAGCAGGCCTTCTTGATCTTGCCGTGATCCTGGTACCAGTCGGTCGTCCACTCCCAGACGTTTCCGGTCATTTCGTAGAGTCCGTAGCCGTTGGGCGCGAACGAGCCCACCGGCGCCGTCCACTCGTGGCCGTCCGCGAGCAGGTTCTGCCAGGGAAATTCGCCCTGCCACGTGTTGGCCATGTGGCGGCCGTCCGGTGTGAACTCGGGACCCCACGCGTACTCGGCGCCGTCGAGCCCGCCGCGCGCCGCGAATTCCCATTCGGCCTCGGTCGGCAACTGTTTGCCTGCCCACGTCGCGTAGGCTTCGGCGTCTTCGAAGGCGACGTGCACGACGGGATGGTTCCATAACCCCTGAAGCGAGCTTCGCGGACCGCGCGGATGACGCCAGTTCGCACCCGCCACGTATTCCCACCAGTTGTAGTGATTGGTGAGATCGACTGGATGCGCGGCCTTCTTGAACATCACTGACGATGGAAGGAGCATTTCCGGTTTCGCGCCGGGATAATCATCGGGATTGGCCGGCCGTTCGGCAAGCGTGACGTGACCCGTGGCATCGACGAAGCGGCGGAATTCCTTGTTGGTGACAGCGTGTTGATCCATCCAGTATCCACCCACGGTGACGCGATGCGCCGGCGCCTCCTCCGGGTAGTGGTCGTTCGATCCCATCAGGAATGTCCCGCCGGGTATCCATGACATGTTTGCGTTGGCGACCCCGCTCGCAGGCACCGGTGACCGTTTTGTGTCGACGATGTCGTTCATTTCACGATGCTCTTTTGAATTTGCGGTATATGAAACACCACCTGGTCATGCCACCAAAGCCGCTCAAAGAAGGTGCGCCCCATGTCGATCCGTGAGGCTTCAGATGGCAACACCTTTTCGACGATGTCGCCAACCCTGGTGTCGCCATCGATCGCATCCAACAACCGCATTTGCGCTGCATCGATCGGCATATAAATGTCGCGGTAGGTATGTGACTGACTGATCAGGACGGCGGCTGCCCCGGGAGGCATGCGCTCTCGAACGCACACCGTGTCCGGCATGCGAACCGGCACATAGTTCAACCACGCGTCACCGCCAAAACTGATTCGTTCGCTGCTGGCAGGCATGTCGTCCCGATACGCGATTACGCTGTGACGCACGATTGTGCCCCGAAACAGTTCGGTGGCGACATACTGCTCTTCCACGTTCAGCTGCTGCAGTCGAGCGGCCTGCGGCAGTTGCGCCATGACCCCGCACCGAGGACTGTAGGCGGCCTGTCGTACCCATCGACCGAATCTCAGGCCGCCCCTGTCGAGAAACTCGAATAGTTGCGGAACCGAGTACGCACGATCGCATGGATGCAGAAGCGCGTCGGCAAGCGCCGCCTCGTTCCGGAAGTCTGGAGCCTCGCGCAGCAGGTTCTGCAGCGCATGTCCGGACGGCAACGCCTTGAGCGCGGTAATGAGGTCCCGGATCTCGCCATCGGTGGCGCCGATACCGAGTCGTTTGCAGAATTCCTGCAGCATGTAGACGCCCGTCCGTCCATACGGCGCGTACACCATGATGTTCATCGCTCCGTCCGCTTTGAGCAGGGGGCGCAATGCGCTCAGCCCGGCATCGGGATCGGGCAGATGATGAAGCACTCCGGTACACACGATCTGGTCGAAGCTCGTCTCCAATTCGCGTGCCCGCTCGAGCGGTAGCTGGCGCACTTGAAGATTATCCAGCTGGTATTTTCGTTTCAGGTTCTCGGTACAGCGAACGCTCGTTTCGCTGAAATCGATACCCGTGACCCGCGCTGCCGGCCAGCGCATCGCGTGCTTGGCCGCCTGGGATGTCCCGCACCCTGCAACGAGAATGGACAGGTCCTCGCCGAACGTTCTGGAAGGCCAGGACAAATGGAACTCCGCACGGCGCCTTTGCGGATCTTTCCAAAGTCGATACTTTTCGAGATCGTCGATCGGCGGCGGATAGGGATGACCTTCGTAAAATGCGCGCACCTCCTCCCCGACACTTTTCGCGTCCCGACTTTGTTCTGCTTGCCCGTTCATGACGCCTGCGTCGCAAGAAAAGGACCCATGCACGGATTGGACCATGCATGGGTCGGTGACACCAAGACACGAAGGGGCGACCCCGCGGGCCGCGACTTCGGTCGCCGATCGAGCTGGGCTCAGCGGCTTACCCGTGATGCGTTACCTGCGCCAATACCGCGTCGAGATTGAACGATGCGGGTTTCTGCCTCGGCGGGAACTTGGCGAAGTCAGCGATCTGTTGCGCAACGAAGGCCTGCATCATGTAAAGCTGAGGCACGTGGTCGACCATCCAGTCCAGATAGGTGTTCGAGTTGTATTCGGCGCGCTCGAACGGGTCGCGACGCATGCTCATGATATAGGGCAGCCGCAGCTTGACGAACGGTTCGGCCCATTGCCTCATCGTATTGGCGCGCTGCACGGCCAGATTGAATTTCCAGTCGCCGACCCGCACCGCGATGACCTCCCCATCGTCGCTGAAGTAGATGATGCCGGGCCTCGGGCTTTCCTTCGCCTGACCGGTCAGGTACGGGATCATGTTGAAGCCGTCGAGATGAACGTTGAATTTCTTTCCGTCCACCGTGCAGCCATCAACGAGTTGCTTCGCCACGTCCGGGTTGCCGGCGGCGGCCAGCAAGGTCGGAAACATGTCGATGTGCGAGACGATGCCGTTCAGCACCGAGTCCGGCTTGATCTTTCCCGGCCAGCGCATGAAGCAGGGGACGCGCCAGCCGCCTTCCCAGTTGGAATCCTTCTGTCCGCGAAACGGCGTGGTGGCGCCGTCCGGCCAGGTGTCGTTCTCCGGTCCGTTGTCGGTGGAGTACATGACGATGGTGTTGTCGGCGATGCCCAGCTCATCGAGCTTGTCGAGCATCATGCCGATCTGCTCGTCGTGGACGACCATACGATCGCTGTACGGGTCCTGACCGCTCTTGCCGATATTCTTTTCGGCGACGTGCGTACGGAAGTGCATGGCGGTCGAGTTGTACCAGAGGAAAAACGGCTTGTCGGCCTTGGCCTGCTTTTCCATCCATGCCATAGCACGATCGGTGATTTCTTCGTCGATGGTTTCCATGCGCTTCTTGGTCAGGGGCCCGGTGTCTTTGATTGTCTGCCCCCCCTTGCCATCGGCCTTGCAGTCGAGCACGCCGCGCGGACCGAACATCTTCTTGAAGGCAGGATCCTTCGGGTAGTCCGGCAGCTCAGGTTCTTCCTCCGCGTTCAGGTGATAGAGATTGCCGAAGAATTCGTCGAAGCCGTGCACCGTGGGCAGAAATTCGTCACGATCGCCGAGGTGATTCTTTCCAAACTGGCCAGTCGCGTAGCCGAGAGGCTTGAGCAACTCGGCGATGGTCGGGTCTTCCTTCTGCAAGCCGACCGACGCGCCGGGCATCCCGACCTTGGTCAGGCCCGTGCGGATGGGGTTCTGGCCGCAGATGAAGCAGGCGCGTCCGGCGGTACAACTCTGTTGCGAATAGTAGTCGGTGAAGGTCACGCCTTCTTTCGCGATGCGGTCGATGTTTGGGGTTTGATACCCCATCATGCCGCGGCTGAAGTGGCTGATGTTCCACATCCCGATGTCGTCGCCCCAGAGAATCAGGATATTCGGTTTTTTTGCTGCCATGATTTCTTCCTTTCACTTTGAATGATGGCCAGGTCCAGGACAATGAACGAAGGCCGGACAACTATCAACATCGACAGAGGGGCAACCCTGTTCTGCCTCTCTGCTTCGCGCACAACAGCGTGTTATGTGGACCGAACGACTTTCGTGTGCACCCATGAGACGTCGGAGACCGATGAACTGATGAGACCATGAGCTACCGACGAGATCGTTTCCATCACGCCCCAGGTATCACAGGACCTTGGACGTGATGCTGAAAAAAAGGATTATGCCCATGAGCGACATGATCAACGCCATGATAAGAGGCGCGCGCGGGCGTCCGAAAATTCGCGGCTGATGGAGCACCTTGAGCGTATGGAAATACTCCAGAGTTCCCATCACCATCGCGAGTGTTCCCATGCCGGTCAGGAACAGCCCTACATTGCGCGGAGCATCCATCCTGACGACGAACTTTCCGCTGACATCCTGAAATCCCTGGAGAATCTTGTAAATGGTGAAACCGAAACTCAGCAACGAAAGCGATGTCCGGATCCACGCCATCAACGTGCGGTCCGCGGCCATCAGCGTATTCATCACCGCCAGATTGGGCAGCGGGCTTTCAGTCGACGAACCTTTTGCGCCCGCAGACCAGTTGGTGGCCTGCGATGTCGGCGGTTGCCCACTCGCGTGTGAG
>Ga0070713_100000036_pt1 | contig 85712 bp, 75 predicted proteins | sample LARL82metaG_FD_65465 | JGI IMG/M metagenome (GOLD analysis project Ga0070713, IMG submission 65465) | Corn, switchgrass and miscanthus rhizosphere microbial communities from Kellogg Biological Station, Michigan, USA - LAR L8-2 metaG | ecosystem: Host-associated > Plants > Roots > Rhizosphere ... | reverse complement strand
CGAGAATGTCGACCCTCTAGAACGCGCTCAGATCGACGCAAATCGACAAGGTGATGGTTTGAGACCCCCGAAATCGTTGCACAAAAAGCGCGAAGCGAGTTTTTCAACAGAATAGGCCGATCTCGGCCATAGACGCGCTTACGATTCGCCGTTCAGCTTAGACCCATGGTCTGCGCGCTGGACCGGATCAAATGTTTGCAGCGTAGCTGCGGAGTCGGTTCCCCCTCAAAGGTCCGCTAATTGGTAGCCTCCGGGCAGTGCGGCGTCCTTGCGCACCGCGGCAGGAGCAAGGTAAAACGCAAGCAGATAGGTCAGGATTTGCAGCATCCCCGCCATTTTGGCTTCCTTCAAGATGTACCTTTGAAATTCTGGAACACGCAGAATGTGGGAATCAAGGAGGTGAGCGATAGAATCTGGTTCGTCACCTTCATGCACTACGACTTAGGATTCTTCGATCACGAGGCATGTCGACTCGAACCGGTCGACAACCCCTTCGCGCCGAAAGTGTTACCCATGTCTCCGGTATAAAACGTTACCTATGTCACCGGAATAGACCCTGATTTTTATGGCGTCCCCACGGGGATTCGAACCCCGGTTACCGCCGTGAAAGGGCGATGTCCTAGGCCTCTAGACGATGGGGACGAGGCAGGTGGTGCGAGAAACGGGTGGTGGAGCTAAGCGGGATCGAACCGCTGACCTCTTGCATGCCATGCAAGCGCTCTCCCAGCTGAGCTATAGCCCCACAGCTGACCGGCGATTATAGCGTTTGCCCAGAGTTCTAGGCAACCGACGGCGCTACGTGGACGCAGCAAAGTGGCGTTGCGCGGTCGGCATCGCCGATCCGTTATCATCGGCTCGCTCTGTCGGAGTCGACCATGTCCATGCCCTCGCCCACCGCGCCGACGCGTGCCGTGCTCGCAGATCGTGTCGTGCTCGTCACCGGCGCGAGCGGCGGGCTGGGTCGCGTGCTTGCGTTGGCATGCGCGAGCCGAGGCGCGACGGTCGTTCTGCATGGGCGCAGCGTTCGCAAGCTAGAGTCCGTCTACGACGAAATCATGGCGTCGGGCCACGCCGAGCCTACGATCCTGCCGCTAGATCTGGTGACCGCCAAGGCAGATGACTTCGGCAACGTCGCCAGCGCCCTGCAGGCGCAACACGGGCGTCTCGACGCAATCATCCATACCGCGGTGCAACTCGGTTCGCTGGGTCCAGTCGAGCATCAGAGTTTCGATGGCTGGCTGGCGACGACACGCGTCAATCTGCTTGCGCCATTCGGCTTGACTCGGTCACTGCTGTCGCTGCTGCGCGCCGCGCCAAACGCGAGCGTCGTATTCACGCTGGACACCCGTGGCGAAGATCCTGCCGCCTACTGGGGAGCCTACGCCGTGGCCAAAGCGGGATTGTCGGCGCTGCTTCGCATTCTGGCGGACGAATGGGAGACCGTGCCAACGCTGCGCGTCAACGGCGTCGTACCCGGACCTATGCGTTCACCGTTGCGCGCGCAGAGTCATCCAGGCGACGACAATGCAAGATTGCCGCCGCCCGACGCTTTCGCACCGCTTTATCTGTACCTGCTCGACGGGCAGCCGAAATCCGAAAGCGGCGGAATCATCGACGCGTCGGCATGGCTGCGGGCGTGACTCGCGCTGCAGTGGTCGGGCATCGTTGCCGCGGCAGCGCACATGCGATTAACGGCCGGGATGCGCGCTTGCTTGATCCCGGCCGGAGGGTAGCCTGGCTAGCCTGAGCAGGACGCGCAGCCGACGAAAATCATCCTGCGAAAGCATGTCTGGGAGCAATGCCAGGGTTCGTGCGCGTCGACGTCCCGGCGCACGGAAAACGATCGTCGTAAGCAATGCGCCGACGTACGAATCATCCGCGATGACCCCCTCGACACAGCGTCCGCTGCGCTCCGTGCAGCGGATCTGGCGGTCGCTGCGCACGACAATTTCGGTGATCGCTCGAGGCGAAGAAAGCGTCACCCAACGCCACGCACACTGCAGCGCATACATGCCGATCACCACCACCGTCCCTGCCTGCGCCCATGCAGGCAGGGGCAACCAGGCCACCAGCCCGCAGGTCGTAGTGGTCGCGACAAATACCGCCAGCGCCGCCATGCGCGAAGGTGCGAGCGGAGTGCGCACTGTCTGCAGGTCGGTCACTACGTTATTGCGCGCCACCCATGTGGCGCGTGTCAATCAGCCAAACGGATGATGCGTCTTGGGTTTAGGCCGTCGACGCTCGCGTGCCCTTCGCGAGGGCCAGCCAAGTTTCGACGACGGTATCCGGATTGAGCGACATGCTCTCGATATGCTGATCGACCAGCCACTGGGCGAGGTCCGGATGGTCCGAGGGACCCTGCCCGCAGATGCCCGCATACTTGCCCGCCTTGCGACACGCGGTGATTGCCATCGACAGCATTGCCTTCACCGCGTCGTCGCGCTCGTCGAAGGTTGCAGAGATCGCGCCCCCGGCATCGCGATCCACCGCGAGCGTGAGCTGCGTCATATCGTTTGAGCCGATCGAAAATCCATCGAAGTGCTCGAGGAACCGATCGGCGAGAACTGCGTTCGACGGAATCTCGCACATCATGATCAGGCGCAATCCGTTTTCGCCTCGGCGCAACCCGTTCTCGGCGAGAAGATCGACGACTTCCCTCGCTTCGCCGAGCGTTCGCACGAACGGCACCATGACCTCGACGTTGTCGAATCCCATGTCGTCGCGAACGCGCTTGAGCGCCTGGCATTCGAGCTGGAAGCAGTCGTAGAACTCGGAAGCGATGTAGCGCGATGCGCCGCGAAAACCCAGCATGGGATTTTCCTCGTGCGGCTCGAAGCGCGCACCGCCGAGCAGGTTGGAGTATTCGTTGGACTTGAAGTCCGAAAGACGCACGATGACTTTTTTCGGCCAGAACGCGGCCGCAATCGTCGCTACACCTTCGCAGATCTTGGCGACGTAGAACTCGGTCGGGCTCGCATATCCGCCGATGCGCTGCGCGATATCGCGCTGGAGCTCGGCCGGCTGCGCGTCGTATCCGATCAATGCCTTCGGGTGCACGCCCACGTTGCGATTGATGATGAATTCAAGGCGCGCCAGGCCAACGCCTTCGTTGGGCAGGCGCTGGAACTCGAACGCGAGCTCCGGGTTACCGACGTTCATCATGATCTTGGTTGGCGCGGGAGGCATCTTGTCGAGCGCGACGTCGATGATGTCGATCGCGAGCAGACCTTCGTAGACATGACCGGTATCACCATCAGCGCACGATACGGTGACTTGCTGCGTCTCCTCGAGCACTTTGGTCGCATCGCCGCATCCGACGACTGCCGGAATGCCGAGCTCGCGTGCGATGATCGCTGCGTGGCAGGTGCGTCCGCCGCGATTGGTGACAATTGCGCTCGCGCGCTTCATCACTGGCTCCCAGTCGGGATCGGTCATGTCCGTGACCAGCACATCGCCGGCCTTCACGCGATCCATCTCGCTCGCGGACGCGATCAGGCGAACTTCTCCCTGCCCGATCTTTTGCCCGATGGCGCGGCCGCTGGCGAGCACCGCGGAGCGCTCGTTGAGCCGATAGCGGCGCAGATTCTCTCCCTCACCCGCACGTGATTTCACCGTTTCCGGCCGTGCCTGCAGGATGTAGAGATGGCCATCGATCCCGTCGCGCGCCCACTCGATGTCCATGGGGCGGCCGTAGTGGCGCTCAATCGTGAGCGCGGTCCTCGCCAGCGCTTCCGCCTCGGCATCGCTGATCGAGAAGCGGCTGCGCTCTTCAGGCGGCACCTCGAGCGTCGTCACGGACGAGCCCGCGCTCGACTGAAGCGAATACACCATGCGAATCGCCTTCTCACCGCGAGTCTTGCGGAGGATCGCAGGACGTCCGGCGTCGAGATTGCGCTTGTAGACGTAGAACTCGTCCGGGTTGACCGAGCCTTGGACGACGGTCTCACCAAGGCCGTACGCCGCGGTAATGAATACGACCTGGTCGAACCCTGATTCGGTATCGAGCGTGAACATTACGCCCGCCGCCCCGACGTCGCTGCGCACCATGCGCTGAATCCCTGCCGAGAGCGCCACCTCAGCGTGTGGAAAATTCTGATGCACGCGGTACGCGATCGCCCGGTCGTTGTAGAGCGAGGCAAAAACCTTCTTTACCGCCTGAAGAACATTGTCTATACCATTGATATTAAGGAATGTTTCTTGCTGACCCGCAAACGAGGCCTCAGGCAGGTCTTCAGCGGTCGCCGAGGAACGCACGGCGACTGTCAGCGGCTCGGTACCCCCGCCAAGCACGGCGTAGGCATTGGAAATCTCTTCGATCAGGTGCCGCGGCAGGTCGGCGTCCTCGATCCACTGGCGGATCTGCGCGCCGGTCTGCGCGAGCTGGTTCACATCGTCGACATCCAGGGTTCGGAGCGCGGCATCGATACGGCCTGGTAAGTCGGCGCTATTGAGAAATTCTCTGAAGGCCTGCGCCGTCGTGGCGAACCCGCCAGGAACGCGTACGCCTTGCGATGCGAGTTGCCCGATCATCTCGCCCAGCGACGCATTCTTCCCACCGACCTGCGCGAGATCGGTCATGCGCAATGCATCCAGCGAAAGGACGCGTCGCGGTTCGCTCATTGCTTAGTTCTCCAACCGTGCAGCCGCGAGCACAGCGCCGCGCGGTCGTCGCAATTTTATCGTGAGGGCACGGCAGGCAGTTAACTTTGTGGGAGTGCAACGTCGCACGCGAGACGCGCGACGGTCAGAACGCCGATTGCCGGGCTAGTTGGGACCGGTGACGTCGTCGATCAGCTCGCCTCGGTTCTCGTTCATTTGCTGCAAGAACGAATCGTCGGCGAGCTCCGCTTCCGGGCCATCCGGGCGTCGGTGCTTGCTGCGCACCGCACGGCGGAGACTGCGATAGAGATCCGGATGCGATTCCTTGAGGTAGCTGATGATCTCGAAGTCGACGCGCTTGACTTGAGACAAGTCGATCTGCTCGACGTGAACAAGTCGAAGCAGCTCACGAACCGGCTTGGGCATCTCGCGCCCGCTCTCGTAGCGGGAGCCGCCACTTTGCGTGACGCCGATCTGGGTCCAGAACTGCTCCTGATTCAATCCCAGTCGCCGGCGTATTTCGCGCGGGTTCAGCACTCGGTCAAAGAGTTTCACGTTTTCTTCGTCTTGGTTATGGACCTACCAAACTGCGACGCAGCGGACGGAGCCACGGCACCCTCGAAAGACGACATTGGCATAATTGTTTATCAAAGCTGGTTTAGATGCAAGGGTATCCGGCGAACGGCAGCCAAAAGCCGCCAAAAGGACACCGATTACGTGACATTGCGACGAACGGGCCCCGTTTCAAGACTGAAGGCGTCCCCGATCTTGCTAGAATAGCCCTGCTTCGGGTGTCTTTTTGCCATTGGCTGGCCCCACTTCCTATGCCTCGCTACGACCTGCACAGCCATTCGACCTACTCCGACGGCCTGCTCGCCCCGGCAGCGGTCGCGCAACGCGCCGCGGCTCGAGGCGTCGAAGTCTGGGCGCTCACAGACCACGATGAAACCGGCGGCTTGGCCGAGGCGCGGGTGGCCGCCGAGGAAGCCGGAGTTCGGTTCATTCACGGCGCAGAGCTATCGGTAAGCTGGAACGACGTTACGCTGCACATCGTGGCCCTGGGCATCGATTCCGCCTGCGCTGTGCTGCAGGACGGCCTCGAGTCTATTCGGACCGGTCGCGACCGGCGCGCGCGGCAGATCGCGGCTTCCCTCGAAAGCGCCGGCATCGAGGGGGCGTACGAGGGTGCGGCCTGCTACGTCACCAACGAGCGCCTGATCAGCCGCATGCATTTCGCCCGCTTCCTGGTCGAACGCGGATACGTTTCCGACGCCAAGGCCGTGTTTCGCAATTACCTTACGACGGGCAAGCCGGGCTACGTCAAGCATGCGTGGGCTACGCTCTCGGATGCACTGGAATGGATCTCGACCGCGGGGGGGCAGTCGGTGCTGGCGCACCCGGGGCGCTATCCCATCGACGGCCGGCAAATGCGCGCGCTGCTCGCGGAATTTCGCGATCTCGGCGGCGACGCGATCGAAGTACTGTCCTCGAGCCATACACACGCGCAGGCTGCCGAATACGCCCGCCATGCGCGGGTGTTCGGACTGCTCGCTTCGTCCGGATCCGACTATCACGGCCCCGGAGAGAGCTGGATCGATTTGGGCGACATGCCCGAGCTGCCGGCCGGAGTCCAGCCAGTATGGAAGGACTGGTGACGATGCCTGACCGGCGAACGGTTTTCTTTGTCTCCGATCGCACGGGCATCACCGCTGAGATGCTCGGCAACAGTCTGCTTTCCCAGTTCGAGGACATTCGCTTCGACCGCGAAACACTTCCATTCGTCGACACCCCGGACAAGATCGACGAGGTCGTGCGTCGCATCAATGCCCGCGCGCAAGGCCAGCAAAAGCGTCCGCTGATATTCAGTTCGATCGTAGACGAGGCGATGAGCGCGCAGCTCGCACGCGCCGATGCGCTGGTGCTCGATCTGTTCGGAACCTACATCGCGCCTCTCGAATCGGAGTTCGGGGCCAAGTCCTCGCACGCGGCTGGCCGCTCGCATGGCATCGCCAACAGCCACGACTACTTTGCGCGCATCGAAGCGGTCAACTTCGCCCAGGCGCACGACGACGGCGCGTCGACGCGGGACCTTGCCAAGGCGCAGGTGATCCTGGTCGGGGTCTCGCGTTGCGGAAAGACGCCGACGACGTTGTACCTCGCGCTGCAGTTCGGGATACGCGCCGCCAACTTTCCGCTGACTCCGGATGACTTCGTCGATCACAAGCTGCCGCGCTCGGTGCTGCCGCATCGCGACCGGCTGTTCGGCTTGACCATCGACGCCGAGCGGCTGTCGCAGATACGCGGCGAGCGGCGCCCGGGGAGCACGTACGCCAGTCTCGACAATTGCCGCTACGAGCTGCGCGAGGCGGATTCGCTGATGCAGCGCGAGAATATCCAGATGCTCGACGTGACTACCAAGTCCATCGAAGAGATCGCCACCACCGTCATGCACCGCGCCCACCTGCAGCGCCACGTCTACTGAGCGCGCGCGTCAAGCCCGTAAGATCGGATCGCGTTTTCGCCACGCACGGCGGTGCGCGCTTCGGGCGAAAGACCGGCCAGCAGTTCGTCGGTGGCTTCGTTCCACCGCGCATAGCTCGCCGCCAGCGTCACGACCGGCCAGTCACTGCCCCAGATCACACGCTCGCTGCCGAAGCAGTCCAGCACGTGGTCGACATAGCGGCGCAGCAAGGGGACGCTCCAGTTCGCGCCCGCTTCGGTTACCAGTCCCGAGAGCTTGCAGGAGGCCGTTGGATGCCTCGCGATCGCCGCGAGATCGTCGGCCCACGGCTGCCATTCGCCGTGCGCAACGCCGGGTTTCGCACAATGATCGACGATGACGGCGAGGTCGGGATGCTGGTCGAGCACGCGAAGCAGGGGCTGCAAATGCTGCGACTTGACCAGCGCATCAAAGCGCAGACCCAGACCGGGCATCGCGGCAAGCGCTCGCTGCACCTCGGGTCGAAGTATCCAGCGTGAGTCGGGCTCATCCTGAAGCATCGGGCGCACACTCTTGAGCATGGCATTGCTCGCCATGCGTGCAAGCACATCGGGCGCATCGGTCGCCGCGAGATCGGCCCATCCGACCACGCCGCGCACCACGTCGGCATTCTGTCTGGCGACTTCGAGCAGGAACTGTGTCTCCTGCATTGTGGGCGCGGCCTGAACGAGCACGCTCGCATCGATGCCAGCACGCCGCAGCTGCGGACGCAGCTCGTCGAGGTCGAAGTCGCGATAGATGGCTTGCAGCGCCGCCGACGGACGCAGCCACCCATAGTCGCCGCGATCCAGGCGCCACACATGATGGTGCGCGTCGACTCGGATCATCGTTCCGTCCTCGGCTTCGATGCCGCGGCGTCGATCCATGCAGGGTCGCGCGGGACGCTCCCGAAAGCGACGGCGGCGAAAATCGCCTTAGTCATCGATGCTATCCTAACGACCGTGTCCCGCCCACTCAAAGCGCCGTTGCCCCGGCGCATGCTTTACGGCTCCCCCGAGCACGCATGACCGAACGCATTCGCGGCGTCTGGTGCGCTACCCTGACCCCGCTCGACGCGACGGGCGCTCCCGCCGCCCACACCCTCGCGATGCACACGAAGCGGCTCTTCTCGGCGGGCGTCGACGGCATTGCGCTGTTCGGCACGACCGGCGAGGGCCAATCGTTTTCGGTCGCGCAGCGTCGAGAGGGACTCGATGCCCTGCTCGGCGCAGGCATTCCCGCGCAACGCATTGTCGCGGGCACGGGCTGCGCTGCGCTGGCCGACGCGATCGAGCTCACGCGGCATGCGATCAGCGTCGGCACGGCAGGGCAGCTCGTCCTGCCGCCGTTCTTCTTCAAGGGACTGAGCGACGAAGGCATCTACGCGAGCTATGCACGGCTCATCGACGGCGTCGCCGATGCGCGATTCAAGCTCTACCTGTATCACATCCCGCAACTGAGCGGCGTCGCGATCCCCGCCGACGTGATCTCGCGACTGGCAACGACCTATCCGGGCATTCTCGCCGGCGTCAAGGACAGCGCAGGCAACCTGCAGCACACGCGAAGTCTGCTCGAGCGCTTCCGTTCGCTGTCGATCTTCGTGGGTCACGAGCCGCACCTGCCCGCAGCGCTTGCCGCCGGCGGTGCCGGAACGATCTGCGGAGTCGCCAACCTCTATCCCAGGCTCATCCGGCGCTTGCACGACATGCCGCAAGCGCGCGGAGGCGACGATCTCGCACGCGTGGAAGCGTTCGTTTCGCTGCTCGACCGCGTGCCCATATTCGCGGCTTTCAAGGCGCTGCTCGCGGAATTGAGTGGCGACCCGAGCTGGGAAACACTGTCGCCGCCGCTCGTGCCGCTCGATCGCGAAGCACAGCGCGCTTTCACAGCTTCGATCGCGCGCACGGGCATCGTCGCCGCCCGCGACGCTGCCTGACCATTCACTGGAGTACCGCATGAACGTCGCATTGCCCACCGAGGCCGAATTGATCGCGCTCGCCGCATTCGATACGCCCACTATATGCAACGCGCTCGAGCTAGTCGTGCCCGAGCGCCGAGGATATGGTTATACGACACGCGCCGCGGTGTGCGGATTTCCGGCGATGCCTCCGGTCGTCGGCTTTGCGCGCACGGTACGCATACGCGCTCGTCATCCTTCGGCGCTTCCCGCGGCCGAGCTTCGCCGCGCGCGCCATGAATACTATCGCTACATCGACAGCGGACCGAAGCCTTCGATCGTGCTTCTTCAGGACCTCGACGATGACGCGGGCTACGGCGCATTCTGGGGGGAGGTTCAATCGGCTATTCACCGTGGACTGGGCGCACGAGCAGTCGTCACCGACGGCTCGGTGCGCGACATCGATCAGTGGGCGCCCGACTTCCAGTTTCTCGCCGCGAAAATCGGGCCTTCCCATGCGTTCGTTCACGCGGTCGATTTCGGCGGCGAGATCGACGTCCTCGGCATGCACGTTGCCTCGGGAGACATCGTGCACGCCGACAGGCACGGCGCGGTCGTGGTACCGGCGAACGCGGTGTCAATGCTTCCCGAGGCAGCCCAGCTGTTGGCGCGGCGTGAAGGCAGGATCCTGTCGGTAGCGCGTGCTCCGGGATGCACGGCAGACCTGCTGATGAAGGCGATCGGCGAAGCTGACCAGATTCATTAGCGCGGCCGCGCCATGCGCCAGTCGGGTATCATTTCCGTCAGACGCCGGCGATGCACGGCGCACTCGTATTCGCTATCTTAGGAGGAAAATCATGACCGACAACATTCGTGACGATGCCGCCGATTCGACGCGGCGTCGCCTGTTGCAGGCTGGAGCCGGCGCGCTTGCGCTCGGCGTGTTGCCGGGCGTCATGTCGCCGCGCGCGCAGGCACAGACAACGTTCGACTGGAAGCGCTACAAGGGCGAGCCGATCGAGGTCCTGCTCGTTAAAAGCCCGCGCGGCGATCTGCTCACGAAGTATCACAAAGAGTTCGAGGACCTGACCGGGATCAGCGTAGGCTCGGAGATGATTCCCGAGCAGCAGCAGCGGCAAAAGGCAGTGATCGAGTTCAACTCGGGCAATCCGAGCTTCGACGTCATCGCGCTTTCGTACCACGTGCAGAAGCGCCAGTTCGCGAAGAACAACTGGCTCACCGACCTGCGGCCGATGCTTGCCGACAAGGCGGTTACCGATCCCAACCTGGACTTCAACGACTTCGCCAAGGGCGGGCTCAATTACGCGGTCGAACCCGACGGCCGGGTCAACAGCCTTCCGATGAACCTCGACCCGTGGGTCGTCTATTACAACAAGGAGCTTTTCGACGCCAAGGGCATCGCCTATCCCAAGACCTTCTCTGAGATGACCGATGCCGCGGCGAAGCTCAACGATCCGAGCAAAGGCGTTTCGGGCTTCGTCGGGCGCGGACTCAAGAACGCCAACGTGCCGGTGTGGACCAGCTTCCTGCTGGGATATGGCGGTGGATTCGTCGACAAGAACGGCAAGCTGATGACCGACTCACCGGAAGCCATCGAAGGCGCGAAGATGTACGCGCTGCTAATGTCGAAATACGGACCGGCGGGTGTGGCGGGTTACAACTGGAACGAATCGCAGAGCTTGTTTCTGCAGGGCAAGGCGGCGATGTGGCTCGATGGCATCGGCTTTGCACAACCGCTGGAGGATCCGACCAGGTCGCGCGTGGTCGGCAAGGTCGGTTACGGCCTCATGCCGGCGGGTCCGAAAAAGCAGGTCTCGGCGTTGTTCGGCGACGGCGAAGGCATTTCCACATATAGCAAGCGCAAGGGGCCGTCGTGGTTCTACCTGCAATGGGCATCGAACAAGATGAACCAGACGCGCATGCTGCAGGCTGCCGCGGGCGCTCCGGTGCGCAATTCGGCATATGCTGCCGCACAGAACGCATCGGACTTCAAGGCGCCGAAACAATGGGTCGAGTGCATGCTGAAATCCGCGAGCATCGCCGAGCCGGGGTTGCCGGTGATCTCGCCGGTCACCGAGTTCCGCGACACCTTCGGCATCGCGCTCAGCAACATGATCAACGGTGCAGATCCAGCCGCCGAGCTTAAAAAGGCAACCGCGGAGTTTCAGCCGGTGCTGGACAAGAGCGAGAAAAGTTGAGGCGTCCGCGCCGACGCCCGTGATGAACTCGGTATCTACGGCACGCCCAGGCTTCCTGGCGCGCCGGCAGCGCAGCTATGTGCTGTTCATTGTTCCTGCACTGATGGTCGTCGGCGCGGTCATCATCTTTCCGTGGCTGTTCACGCTGTGGATGAGTGCGTTCGACTGGAAAATCGGGTCGACGCCGCATTTCGTCGGCGCGGACAACTACGTCAAGCTCGCGACCAACACCCGTTTTCACGAGGCGGTCGCCCACACACTCTATTTCACCGTGCTCGCAGTGATCTTTCCGCTCATCTTCGGCATCGTCGCCGCGTTGATCTTTCACCGGGAATTTCCCTTTCGCGGCGTACTGCGCTCGATATTCACGATGCCCATGATGGCTACGCCGGTAGCGGTGGCGCTGGTGTGGACGATGATGTTCCACCCGCAGCAGGGCGTGCTCAACTACCTGCTGTCACTGATCGGACTTCCGCCCTCGTTGTGGGTCTATTCGCCGACGCTGGTGATTCCGAGCCTGGTGCTGGTGGAGATCTGGCACTGGACGCCGCTCGTAATGCTTATCGTGCTCGGCGGCCTGGCGGCGCTTCCGATCGAGCCCTACGAGAGCGCGCGTCTCGATGGCGCGTCCGAGTGGCAACTGTTTCGGTACATCACGTTCCCGCTGGTGGCACCGTTCATCGTCGTGGCCGCGGTCATCCGCACCATCGATGCGATCAAGGCCTTCGACACGATCTATGTCATCAGCCAAGGGGGCCCCGGGACCGCCTCGGAAACCATCAATCTCTACCTGTACCTGCAGGCGTTCGCGTTCTACAACGTCGGCAATGCCTCTGCGGTAGTGGTCGTATTCTTCGCGCTCATCCTCGCGCTGGCTATGCTTCTGCTCTACGTGCGTCAGCGGACCAAGTGGACATGATCGCCTTGACGTCCGCCTCGCAATCACCGCTGGCGCGCAGAGGGCGTCTGCGTCGCGCGCTGCGCAAGATCGGTTTCTGGCTCTCGGTCGTAGTCATCGTGTCGCCAGCCGTCATGGTCTTCCTGTGGATGCTATCGCTGTCGCTCAAGAACGAGATCGACAACCTCGCCTATCCGCCGGTATTCATTCCAAGCCCGCCGACGCTGTCCAACTTCGTGCAAGTCTTCGCCGACAACTCGATGGGACTCTATTTCTGGAACAGCGTCGTCGTATCGGGACTCGGCACCCTGATCGCGCTGCTGGTCGGCATTCCCGCCGGATACGGCATCGCACGTGCGCAGGCGCACAAGCTCACGGTGATGATCCTGATCGCGCGCATGACCCCGGCGCTGTCGTATCTGATCCCACTGTTCACGGTGTTCCAGTTCCTGGGCCTCAACAACACGCTGACCGCACTGGTGATCGCGCATCTCGTGATCACCGTGCCCATCGTCGTCTATATCATGGCGGGCTACTTCGAGACGCTGCCCAGGGAGCTCGAGGAAGCCGCGCTGATCGATGGAGGCAGCGTGTGGACGACGTTTCGCTACGTGGCGCTGCCGCTTGCCCGACCCGGCATCGTCGTCGGCACCATCCTGTCGTTCATTTTTTCCTGGAACAATTTCGTTTTCGGGGCGGTCCTCGCAGGAAGGGCGACGCGAACGCTGCCGGCGGCGGTCTACAACGTCCTCACTTTCGAGCAACTCGCTTGGGGCCCGCTGGCGGCCGCCGCGCTGGTGGTCACGATTCCGGTGCTGTTGCTGACCATAGTGATCCAGAAGGAAATCGTCGTCGGCATGACCGCCGGCGGCGTGAAAGGCGCTTGAACCAATGCTCATGAACATTCATCCCCTGCTTCACGCGGATCTTCTGCATGCGCTGGCGGCGATGGGCCACGGCGACGAGCTCGTTATAGTCGACGCCAACTTTCCCGCAGCCAGCGTCGCCCGTCGCGTGATCCACCTTCCGACCCTCAAGGCCAGTGACGCGCTCGAAGCCGTACTCACGGTATTTCCCATCGACGTATCGGTCACGCCCGCAGCGCTGACCATGAAAGTCGCCGGCGATGCCGGGGCGATACCCGAGCCGGTGCGAGAATTCAGCGCGGTGCTCGAGCCTCACATGCCGTTGTCGTCGCTCGCCAGCCTGGAGCGCGCAGCGTTCTACGAGCGCGCGCGAAAAGCGTTTGCCATCGTGCGCACGGCAGAGCTGCGGCGCTACGGCAACATCCTGCTGATCAAGGGCGTCGTCAACCGCTATCCGGCCAGCTGAGCCGGCGCATGGTCGTCGTTTTCGGCTCGATCAACGTCGACCTGGTCAGCGCCGTCGCGCGCTTTCCCGATTCCGGCGAAACGGTCGCCGGCAACCACTTTGCGACGATGCCGGGCGGCAAGGGTGCCAACCAGGCGCTCGCCGCAGCTCGATCCGGAGCCAGCGTGCGCATGTTCGGCGCCGTCGGTCAGGATGTGTTCGCCGATCTCGCGCTGGCGAATCTGATCGACGTGGGCGTCGATACGCGTGGCGTGAGGCGCGCGTCGGTGGCGACCGGTTGCGCCACGATTCTGGTTGACGGACTTGGCCGGAACCGCATCGTGGTCGTCGCCGGGGCCAATGCCCATGCGGACCCGATGGGGGTGCCTGCCGATGCGCTCGGCGCCGACACCACGCTCGTCCTCCAACAGGAGGTTCCGGCACTCGCCAACGCGACGATGGTTGCACGCGCGCGCGTCGCCGGATCGCGCGTGCTGCTCAATGCCGCGCCTTTTCATCCGGTCCCCATCGAGTTGCTGCGGGATGTGAGCGTGCTTGTAGTCAACGAAACGGAGGCAGCCGGACTCGCTCGCATGTTCGGTTGGCCGGAAGCCGCCCGAGACTTCGCGCGCGCCGCCTGCGCGGATCTGCCCGGTACCGCAATGGTCGTGACACTCGGCGCCGACGGAGCAATATGGCGCGATTCACGACACAGTCTGTGTGCAATTGCCCCCGTTGTCCCGATCGTCGACACCACCGGCGCCGGCGATGCCTTCACCGGCGCTTTGGCCGCGGCGCTGGACGCCGGAACGGTGCCCGAGGTTGCGCTCGCGCGCGCAGTTGCGGCGGGTACGCTCGCATGCACCGCGCACGGCGCGCAGGCAGGGTGCCCACGGCGCGACGCGATCGATGCGCTCGTGCAAACGGTTGCGGTAAATACGGCCTGATCCTGCTACAATTATGCGATCGTCATTAAAGAAGCCAAAACCTCATGCTCAAGCGAATCCTCTTCTGTGTACTACTACTCACGGCGTTGCGCGTCGATGCAACCGACTACACGGACATCTGGTACCTACCGGCGCAGGCGGGATGGGGCGCCAACGTCGTCCAGAGCGATAAATTCCTGTTCGTCACCTTTTTCATCTACGGTGCAGACAACAAGCCCACGTGGTACACCGCACAACTGACGCTTGATGCAAGCGGAAACTACAATGGCAAGCTCTACGCGACAACCGGTACCTACTACGCCATGCCATGGAAAGCGTCCGACCTCACGCAGGCCGAAGTTGGCACCGCATCGTTCCAGCCGACCAGCCCCTATACCGCCAACCTCATCTGGATCGTGACGGCAGGTCAGATAACAACGGCGAAGGCGATACAGCGGCAATCGCTTACGCAGATCACGATCGGAGGCTCGTATGTGTTCGCGCAGTCTGGCGTGTACTCCAGTTGCCCCACATCCTCCAACAATGGCGCCTACAGCGACTTCGGCGGCCTTCAGGTCACCCAATCCAGCGGCGGCGCAGTGCTATTCACCTTCACTTACCAGAACCTTAGCTGCACGTTCTCCGGGACGCTGACACAGTTCGGCAAGCTCTATGTGATGCCGGCGACCGCCTATAAATGCTCCGATGGGACGGATACCCAGGCGGCGATGGGAGAGATCACCGCGACTGCTCTGGGCATCGAAGGTCGGTTTTCAGCGCCTGTGTCCAGCGGTGGGTGTCGCGAAGATGCAACGTTCTCGGGCGTACTGCATTGAGGCTCTCGCACAACTAGGTGTTGCACGCGCCGTCAGCAGCTCGCGAGGTTCGCGTGTTGGCAGGCGGCGCTCGACGTCGAGAATTAGCGACGGGTCGCCTGCTGCTGACGCACGCATTCGAACAGGCAGACCGCGGTCGCGGCCGCGGCGTTGAGCGACTCAAACCTGCCGGGCATGGGAATAGTGACGCAATGCGCGGCGGTGTCGCGCACCGCGTCGGACAGGCCAGTACCCTCGTTTCCGATCGCAATCGCTATGGGAGCACGCAGCGCGGCTGCGAACAGCGACTCTCCGCCTCGTGCCACCGTCGCGATGGTCGTGCCTTGGTAAGCGCGCATCCATGCCGCGAGATCCACGTCTTCGAAGATGTCGAGATGAAAGTGCCCGCCCTGCCCCGCGCGCAGCACCTTGGGTGACCATGCGAACGCACACCCGCTTGACATGTGGATCTGCGCGACGCCCGCGGCCGCGGCAGTGCGCACGATAGATCCGACATTGCCCGGGTCCTGCACATCCTCCAGGAGCAGGCAGAAGTCCGCGGCGCGGGTCGGAGTCGGCACTGGCGCCGGCACGATGGCGATGACCGCGGTTTCGATCGGCAGCTGGATGAGGTCGGCCCACAGCGACGGCGCAATGGAGAGTACGTGCGTGGGCGGCATGCGATCGCGCAAGCGGCGCATGCGCGGATCCTCCACGCCTCCTTCGAGTACGACGACGGTCTCCGGGGGACCGTACCGATCGAGATACGCATCGACCAGATGGACGCCTTCGAGAACGCAGCGCCGCACCTTGCGCCGCTCGCGCGAGGACGCGATCAGGCGCATGACCTGCTTGAGGCGAGGGTTGTCGGGCGAGGTGACGCGCGGCATGGCCGGCAAAGATTGCGGCGACGGGACGCGCTAGGCGAATCCGCTGCCGCGACTCCGAAAGCAACTCATTTCGCCGAAGCGGGCGCGACTCTAGGCACTTCGGTCGGGCGCGGATTCACCGGCAGCTGAAAAAAGACCTCGTCGCTGCGGATCATGCCCAGCTCCGAGCGAGCGCGCTCCTCAATCGCTTCGTATCCCTGTTTCAGGTCGCGTACATCGGCGTCGAGCGCCGCGTTGCGTACTGCCAAAGCGTCATTAGTTTTTTTCTGCGCCTGGACCTGGCGGTCGAGCTCGTGCACTCGCAGCCACCCGCCCCTGCCCAGCCAGATCGGATATTGCAGGGCGAGGATCAGGACGATGAATAGGCCAGCGAGAACGCGCAAGGCTGTCTACAGTTGATGGAAGGCCGCACGGCCGGGGTAGCTGGCGACATCGCCCAGGTCTTCCTCGATTCGCAGCAGCTGGTTGTATTTGGCGACGCGATCGGAGCGCGACAGCGATCCGGTCTTGATCTGGCCCGCGTTGGTGCCCACCGCGATGTCGGCAATCAAGCTGTCCTCGGTTTCTCCGGATCGGTGCGAGATGACCGTCGTGTAGCCGGCGCGGGTCGCCATGCTGATCGCGGCAAAGGTCTCCGTCAAGGTGCCGATCTGGTTGATCTTAATCAGGATGGAATTGGCGACGCCCTTGACGATCCCTTGTTTCAGAATCTTGGTGTTGGTAACGAAAAGGTCATCGCCGACGATCTGCACCTTCTTGCCGAGGCGGTCGGTGAGCAGCTTCCAGCCATCCCAATCGCCTTCCGCCATGCCGTCCTCGATGGAGATGATCGGATACTTGTCGACCCACGTCGCGAGGTAGTCGACCATCTGCGACCGGGTGAGCTTCGCGTGCTCCGACTCGAGCTCGTAGAGGCCGTCTCGGTAGTACTCCGAGGCGGCACAGTCGAGCGCCAGCGCGATGTCGGTGCCCGCGGTGTATCCGGCGGTGTCGATCGCCTCGAGCAGCATCTGCAGCGCTGACTCGTTGGAGGGAAGATCGGGCGCGAAGCCGCCCTCGTCGCCAACGGTCGTGGGCATCCCCTTGGCGTCGATCAGCTTCTTTAACGCGTGGAACACTTCGGCGCCGTAGCGCAGCGCTTCGCGAAACGTGGGCGCACCCAGCGGCACGAGCATGAACTCCTGCATGTCGACGCTGTTGTTGGCGTGCGCGCCGCCGTTGATGACGTTCATCAACGGCACCGGCAAGGCCATCTCGCCGGCCCCACCCAGGTAGCGGTACAGCGGCAGCGTCGATTCCTCCGCCGCGGCCTTGGCGACCGCGCACGACACCGCAAGGATCGCATTCGCACCGAGCCGCGACTTGTTCTCGGTGCCGTCGAGATCGATCATGGTGCGGTCGACGAACGCCTGTTCGGAGGCGTCGAGGCCGATGATCGCCTCGCAAATCTCGGTATTGACGTTCTCGACGGCCTTTTGCACGCCCTTGCCGCCGTAGCGCGCGGCATCCCCGTCGCGCAGCTCGATGGCTTCGCGGGAGCCGGTCGAGGCGCCTGAAGGCACCGCGGCGCGCCCGCTGATGCCGGACTCGAGCACGACGTCGGCCTCGATGGTCGGATTGCCGCGCGAATCCAGAATTTCACGTGCGATGACGTCGACGATGGCGCTCATGGGCAGTCGCTTCTAGTGGGATGATCGAAAATGGGTTAAGGTTTTCGGCTTGCGAGCCCGGAAGCGCATCCGGTGCTCATTGGACCGCGGCCATGAGGTCGGTCTCGGCGAATCTGCTTCGCTTCGCCGCGCGATCGATGTCCTGCAGGGTGCCCAGCAGTGCTCGCATCCGATCCAGCGGCCAAGCATTCGGTCCGTCGGAAAGCGCGTGCGCGGGGTCGGGGTGCGTTTCCATGAAAATGCCGGCGACACCCGCGGCGACCGCGGCGCGCGCGAGCACGGGAACGAATTCGCGCTGCCCGCCGGAGGTCGCCCCCTGTCCGCCGGGCAGCTGTACCGAATGCGTCGCGTCGAATACAACGGGGCACGCGGTGGCGCGCATGATCGCCAGCGCGCGCATGTCCGAGACGAGGTTGTGATAGCCGAAAGACGCGCCGCGCTCGCAGACGAGGATGGTGTCGCGACCGCTCGCTTCGCGCGCCTTGGCGACGACGTTGGCCATGTCCTCGGGCGCGAGAAACTGGCCCTTCTTGATGTTCACGGGCTTGCCGGACGCGGCGACCGCGCGGATGAAATCGGTCTGCCTGCAAAGAAAGGCCGGCGTCTGCAGCACGTCGACCACCGCAGCGACCGCGGTCACCTCGTCCTCGTCGTGCACGTCGGTCAGCACCGGAACGCCGATCTGTCGCTTGACCTCCGCGAGCACGCGCAGTCCCTCCTGCATCCCCGGCCCGCGATAGGACTTCGACGAGCTGCGGTTGGCCTTGTCGTACGACGACTTGAAAATGAAAGGCATCCCGAGCTCCGCGCACATGTCCCTGAGCTGGCCTGCGACATCGATCTGAAGCTGCTCGGATTCGACCACGCATGGGCCCGCAATCAGAAACAGAGGCCGGTCCAGGCCGGCCTCGAATCCGCAGAGCTGCATCGGAAGACCGCGCTCAGGCGACCAGCTGCGGTCGCGCTCGCAGGGAATCGCCACGCAAGCCGCGATGGCGCGCCAGTGCGGCGTTGACGAAGGCGATGAACAGCGGATGTCCGCGTCGCGGATTGGACGTGAACTCGGGGTGATACTGGCATCCGAAAAACCAGGGATGGTCCGAGAGCTCGATCATTTCGCAGAGGTCCCCTGCGACCGAGCTCTTGGTCCACGCACCGACAACAAGGCCGGCAGCCTCCAGCCGCGGCAGGTAGTGGTTGTTGACCTCGTAACGATGGCGGTGACGCTCCGATACTGTGGTCGTTCCGTAGATGCGGCCGGCGAGCGACCCCGGAACCACTTCGCACGTTTGCGCGCCGAGTCGCATGGTGCCGCCCATGTCGGACGACTGGTCGCGGCGCTCGATGCTGCCGTCGCGGTTCTGCCATTCGCTGATCAACGCCACCACCGGGTGCGGCGCATTGGGTTCGAATTCGGTGCTGTTGGCGTCGGCCAGGCCCGCCTTGTAGCGCGCGTACTCGATAACAGCGAGTTGCATGCCCAGGCAAATTCCCAGGTACGGAATATCGTGCTCGCGGGCATACTGGATCGCGCGGATCTTCCCTTCGACACCGCGCTTGCCGAACCCGCCCGGCACCAGCACCGCATCCATGTCCGCCAGGCAGCCCACGCCGTCGCGCTCAACGACCTCCGAGTCGACGTAGTGGATCACGACCTTGCTTCGCGTATGGATCCCGGCGTGCGTGAGCGCTTCGGAAAGCGACTTGTACGATTCGGTAAGGTCGACGTACTTACCGACCATGGCGATGTTGACCTCGTGCTCGGGATGCACCAGCGCGTCCACCAGCTGCCGCCAGTTGGTGAGGTCGGCGGGCCGCGGCGAAAGGCTAAGCTTGCGGCACACGATCTCGTCGAGGCCTTCGGCGTGCAGCGCGCCGGGAATCTTATAGATGGAGTCGGTGTCGAGCGCCGGGATGACTGCCTCGGGCGCGACGTTGGTGAACAGCGAGATCTTGCGTCGATCGCTGTCCGGCACTGGCCGATCGGCCCTGCACAGCACGACGTCGGGCTGGATACCGATCTCGCGCAGCTCCTTCACCGAGTGCTGCGTTGGCTTGGTCTTCATTTCACCTGCCGCGGCGATGAACGGAAGCAGCGTCAGGTGGATGTAGCAGACGTTGTCGCGACCCTGCGTGATGCCCATTTGCCGGATCGCTTCCAGGAAGGGGAGCGACTCGATGTCGCCTACCGTGCCGCCTACCTCGACCACGGCAACCTCGGCATCGCCGGCGCCGCTGATGATCCAATTCTTGATTTCGTCGGTAATGTGCGGGATCACCTGCACGGTGCCGCCGAGATAGTCGCCGCGACGTTCCTTGCGGATCACGCTCTCGTAGATCTGGCCGGTCGTGAAGTTGTTGCGCTTGCCCATCTTCACGTCCGTGAAGCGCTCGTAGTGGCCGAGATCGAGATCGGTCTCCGCGCCGTCCTCGGTGACGAATACCTCGCCATGCTGGAACGGACTCATCGTTCCAGGATCGACGTTGATGTAGGGATCGAGCTTGAGATTGGTGACGCGGATGCCGCGGGAGGCGAGGATCGCTGCGAGAGAAGCGGCGGCGATGCCCTTCCCCAGGGAGGAAACGACGCCGCCAGTCACAAACACGAACTTGGTCATGGGCGACAAGTTCCGGAAATTCGCAGTTTACCGGAACGGGACTTGCGAAACAATCGCGACCGGAGACGTTTGCGGAATTGCAGACAGCCTACGACATGCCGTCACGGCTCGGCCGTAAGACCGCGGCTCAGACGAGCGATGGTCCGGTCACGGCCCACGAGCGCGAGCACGGCGTCAATGGGAGGCGTTTGCGGCACTTCCGCGACCAGCGCGCGAACGCCCATCATCACCTGCGGCGGCTTCATGCCGCGCTTCACCGCGACCGACTTGATCGTCCCCGCGATCGTCTCGCGTCCCCAATCGATCGTCTTGAACGCATCGATCAGTTCAGGCAGCGCCGACTTGAACGCGTCGGTCATCTGGGCTCTGAACCTGTCGGCAACGGCTGACCAGTCGCCCGGCTCCTTGTAGAAATAATGCGCTGCATCGGCCATCTCGGAGAGCGTCGCCGCGCGATCGCGCAGAAGTGCGGCAACCGCTACGGGGTCAGGTCCATATGGCACGTCAAGGTCCGCGGCTTCCAGGAAGGGACGAAGCCGCGCGCCCAGCTCCTGCTCGGAAAGCCGCTTGAGATGCTCGTGGTTTACCCACGCCAGCTTTTCCGGATCGAAGCGTCCCGGTGACGACGATAAGCCCGCGAGATCGAACCACGACACGAACTGCTCGCGCGTAAATATCTCGTCATCCCCGTGCGCCCAACCCAGTCTCGCCAGATAGTTCACGACCGCGTCGGGGAGATAGCCTTCGTCGCGATATTGCAGCACGCCGCGCGCACCCGAGCGCTTGGATAGCTTGTCGCCTTCCGGCGTAAGCACTGTGGGTAAGTGCGCGTACACCGGCGGCGTGCCACCCAGCGCGCGAATCATGTTGATCTGGCGTGGCGTGTTGTTGACGTGATCGTCGCCGCGGATGACGTGATCGATGCGCATGTCGAGATCGTCCACGACCACGCAGAAATTGTAGGTCGGGGTTGCGTCGGAGCGTGCGATGATCAGATCGTCGAGCTCGTCGTTGGCGATCTCGATGCGCCCCTTGACCGCATCGTCCCAAGCGACCGAACCGTGCAGCGGATTTCTAAAGCGCACCACGGGCGTGACCGCCGGCGGTGTCGGAAGCGTCTTCCCCGGTTCGGGTCGCCAGCGACCATCGTAGCGCGGCTTTTCGCCGCGCGCCTGCTGCTGCGCGCGCAACTGCTCGAGCTCCTCGGCGGACATGTAGCAGTGGTACGCACTGCCTTCGGCGAGCATGCGCACGATGACCTCGTGGTAACGGTCCATGCGCTGCGTCTGGTAATACGGTCCTTCGTCGTAATCCAGACCCAGCCACGCCATGCTGTCGAGAATCGCCTGCACCGCCTCCTGCGTCGAGCGCTCCGCGTCGGTGTCTTCGATGCGAAGGATGAAGGTACCGCCGTGCTTGCGCGCAAAAGCCCAGGGGTAGAGCGCCGAGCGGATGTTGCCGAGGTGCAGAAAACCCGTCGGACTGGGAGCGAAACGAGTGCGCAGCGTCATGCGCTCCACGCCTTGATCGACGGCTTCGCCGGTTGCCAGCGCAGGTCCAGCGTGGTCGGTGTCGCCGGATTCGTGGTTTCCATGGCCACGTTCATCGGACCGGGGGTGTGGCCGTGTGACCAGAAGCGGGCGACGCGACGCGCCTCGGCCTCGCTCGCGTTCACGGGGAAGGTGTCGTAGTTGCGGCCGCCCGGATGGGAAACGTGATACGTGCAGCCGCCGATCGCGCGCCCCGCCCATAAGTCGACCAGGTCGAAGGTCAGCGGCGCGTGGACCCCGATGGTCGGATGCAGCGCCGACGGCGGAGCCCAGGCGCGAAAGCGCACGCCGGCGACGTACTCGCCCGGAACGCCGGTCGGCGTGAGCGGCAGAGCGCGTTTGTTGCAGGTGACCGCGTGCCGGCCGGGCACCATGCCGGCGACCTTGACCTGCAGGCGCTCGAGGGAAGAATCGACGAAACGAGCGGTGCCGGTGCCGCTCACCTCCTCTCCCATCACGTGCCAGGGCTCGATGGCCTGGCGCAGCTCGATGTCGACGCCGTCGCAATGGACGCCGCCGAAGCGGGGAAAGCGAAATTCGATGAATGGCGCGAACCATTCGAAGGAGAAGGGATAGCCAAAGGCCTCGAGCTCCTGCGCGACGTCCCGGATGTCTGCGGTCACGAAATGCGGCAGCAGCCAGCGGTCGTGCAGCGCGGTGCCCCATCGGATCAGACGTCCACGATACGGTTCTTGCCAGAAGCGCGACACCAGCGATCGCAGCAAAAGCATCTGCACTGCGCTCATGCGCGCGTGCGGCGGCATCTCGAAGGCGCGGAATTCCAGCAGTCCCAGTCGCCCGGTGGCAGTGTCCGGCGAATAGAGCTTGTCGATCGAAAACTCCGCGCGGTGCGTGTTGCCGGTGAGGTCGGTCAGCAGATTGCGCAGCAACCGGTCGACGATCCACGGCGGCGCCTCGGTCCTGGCGTCGCCGTGCTTGCGCGTGAGCTCCTGGAACGCGATCTCAAGCTCGTAGAGGCGATCGTCGCGCGCCTCGTCGACGCGCGGTGCCTGGCTGGTCGGCCCGACGAAGGTTCCGGCAAACAAGTACGACAGCGAGGGATGGTTCTGCCAGTAGGTCAACAGGCTGCGCAGCAGATCCGGACGACGCAGGAGCGGGCTGTCGGAGGGGGTGGCACCGCCAAGTGTCACGTGGTTGCCCCCGCCGGTGCCGGTATGGCGGCCGTCGAGCATGAATTTCTCGGTGCCCAGACGCGTTTGCCGTGCCTCTTCATACAGCGTCGACATTGTGGCCATCAGCTCGCGCCACGACGACGCGGGATGGATGTTGACTTCGATCACGCCGGGATCGGGCGTCACGTTGAGCACGCGCACTCGCGGGTCGCGCGGCGGCGTGTACCCCTCGATCGCGACCGGCGCGCCGACATCGCGCGCTGTGTCCTCGATCGCGGCGAGCAGTGCCGCATAGTCTTCGATGCGCTTCAGCGGCGGCATGAACACGTAGAGATGCCCTGCGCGGACCTGCACGGTCAGCGCAGTCTTCACCACCTCGCGCGGCTTGCTTCCGCGCACGCGACCGCGGCCCGCTCCGAGCTCACTGCGCGCGACCAGCGCGGCGCGCGGCGCGAAAGGATCGACCGCGTGCTCGACATCGGCATCCTGGGGCAACACGTCGGGCAGCGATGAAAGCGGCAGGCGCAAGCCCAGTGGCGAATCGCCACCTACCGCATAGAGGCGCTGACGACGAAGCGGCCAGGTGCTCGACTCCCACGCGCTCGCTACGGCCACCGATTGCTTTTCCGCGCCCTCAACGGCAGCTGCCTTCAACGGCAGGACGAAACCCGCGGGCTTGTCCAAGCCGGCGAGCAACGAGCGTGCGAGCCGCGCGCGCTCGCCCGGCAGCGACAGATCTGCCTTCAGCGGGTCGACGTTGTCGGGCAGCGCCGCCTCCTCGAGGAGGAGCTTGGGTACGTCCTCGTACGCGGTGATGACCAGCGTGGGCGGAAACCCGAGCCGTTGCGCCAGCTCACGGGTAAAGGCTTCCGCCGTCGCGAGCTCGGTCGATCCTTCGCTTCGTGGGTCGGCGATCAGCGCCGGGTCGCGCCACAGGGGCTCGCCGTCGGTGCGCCAGTACACGCCGATCGCCCAGCGCGGCAGGACTTCCCCCGGATACCACTTGCCCTGTCCGTCATGAATGAATCCACCATTTGCGAAGGTGTCCTTGAGCCGGCGAAGCAAAGCCTCGGAGAGCTCGCGCTTTTTCGCGCCGAGCGCTGCGGTGTTCCATTCGACACCGTCCATGTCGTCGATCGATACGAAGGTGGGCTCGCCGCCTTGCGTCAGGCGCACGTCATGAGCCGCCAGGTCGGCGTCGACACGCTCCCCGAGCGCATCGATCGCGGCCCACTGCGCCTCGGTGTAAGGTCGCGTAACGCGCGGATCCTCGTGCACCCGCGTAACGGACATGACGACGTCGAATTCGGTGTTGCATACGTCGGTGAACCCGACGACCGGCGCGGCATTTCCAGGGTCGGCGGTGCAGGCCAGCGGAATGTGGCCTTCGCCGGCGAGCAATCCGGACGTCGGATCGAGTCCGATCCAGCCGGCGCCAGGAAGATAGACCTCGGCCCACGCATGCAGATCGGTGAAGTCGGTCTTCGGTCCAGAAGGCCCCTCGAGCGGCTTCACGTCAGCGACCAGCTGGATGAGGTAGCCCGACGCAAAGCGTGCGGCAAGGCCAAGATGGCGCAGGATCTGTACCAGAAGCCACCCGGTGTCGCGGCACGAACCGCTGGCGTTGCCCAGCGTAACCTCGGGCGTCTGCACACCGGGTTCCATGCGCACCAGATACCGGATTTCCTGCTGCAGTTGCTGGTTCAGGCGCACCAGCATGAGCACGGTGCTCTCGTCGGCGCGGATAGTTGCGCGAAAGCGCTCCATCCAGGCGGTGAGTCGCGGCCCCATGTCCGCAGTTTCCAAGAAGGGCTTGAGCTCCTTGGCCAAAGCGTCCGCGTAAGTGAAGGGAAACTGCTCGGCGTACGGCTCGACAAAAAAATCGAAGGGATTGATTACCGTCATGTCGGCGGTGAGATCGACGACGATCTCGAGCGCGTCGGTGCGCTCGGGAAACACCACGCGTGCGATCCAGTTGCCGTAAGGGTCCTGCTGCCAGTTCAGAAAGTGCTTGGCGGGCGTGACGGTCAGCGAATAGCCGAGGATCGGCGTGCGGCAATGCGGCGCCGGCCGCAGTCGGATCTCGTGCGGCGAGACATTGACCTGGCGATCGAAGCGATAGCGGGTACGGTGCTGGAGCGCGACACGGATGGCCATCAGGGACTGCCGGCTCCTATCCAGTCCGGATTGGGCAGTTGCGCAAAAACCCTGCGCAGTCCTTCGCCCCATTCGCTGTGCACCATCTGGAAATACGGGTCCGACTCCTCGATGCGCTTCTGCAGCTTCACCTTGAGGCTGTCGGTTTCATATACGACCAGGTCTATGGGCAGGCCCACCGAAATGTTCGAGCGCATGGTCGAGTCGAACGACACCAGCGTGCATTTGGTCGCCTCGAGCAGGTTGCTGGAACGCTGGATGACGCGGTCGATCACCGGCTTTCCGTACTTGCTCTCGCCGATCTGGAAATAGCAGGTGTCCGGAGTTGCTTCTATGAAATTGCCTTCGCTGTACACCTCGAAAAGGCGCGGCGGTTCGCCGCGAAGCTGGCCGCCGACGATGAAATTGGCGTTGGAGTCAATGTTGTTCTGCAGAAGGTACGGACCGTCGCGGGTCTTCACCTCGCGCAGCGCGTCGCCGACCAGCCGCGCGATGTCGAACAGCGACTTGGCATTCCAGAGATTCTGCTGCGCGTCGCCCGATCGTGCGCGCTGATCGAGAATATTCAGCGCATTCTGGGTGATCGACAGGTTGCCCGAAGACAGGGTCACGATCACGCGGTCGCCTTCTCGTGCGAAAACACGCATCTTGGAAAAGCGGCCGACCTGGTCGACGCCCGCGTTGGTGCGCGAATCCGATGCAAAGATCATTCCAGCATCGAGCGACATGGCAACGCAATAGGTCATGGAATCAACGCTTGCAAAGAACGGGATTCTACCGGATCGCAACGACGCCCTGCCACGGGCGGGCACAGGCGCGCATACATTGCGAACAGGTGCTCAATACGTCGGCACGAGAAAGTGTCGGTTGATCTCGCCACTCAGGGCGGAGATCCGATCGAGGAATTCCATCAGATATTCGTGCAGCCCGAGCGCGATGATGTCGTCGGTACGCCCGTAATGCAGTCCGGCGTGCAGCTCGCCGGCCGCGCGCTCGATTTCCTTCGAGTTCGCATCGCACAGGACCTCAAGCGTCTCGTGGATGAAGTTCATGCACGAATGCAGCGAGCGCGGCATGTCCTCGCGCAGGATCAGGAGCTCGGCCACGCGCCGCGGCGTGATCACGTCGCTGTAGATCTTGCGATAGGATTCGAAGCCGGACAGCGAGCGAAGCAGCGCGCCCCACTGGTAGTAGTCGACTGCGCCGCCTACGTCGGCGGCTGATGGCAGCAGCGTGTGATATTTGACGTCGAGAATGCGCGCCGTGTTGTCGGCGCGCTCGACGTGCGTGCCCAGGCGGATGAAGTGGTATGCCTCGTCGCGCAGCATCGTCCCGAAGGTAACGCCGCGAAACAGGTGCGAGCGCATCTTTACCCACTCCAGGAACTCGGATACGCCGTGGGCCTGGATGCGATCATAGTCCTGGACGCGCACCTCCAGCCAAGACGAGTTGAGATCCTCGTACATCTCCGAAGTGATCGCTCCTCGCACCGACCGCGCCGACTCGCGTGCCGCGCGCAGGCAGCAGTAGATAGACGACGGCGTGCCGGCATCGAGCGTCATGAAGCGCAGGACGTTCTCGGCAGAAAGCTGCTGGAAGCGCTGATAGAACTCGGTTGCGAGCCCGGACGTAATCAGCGGCACCGCCCAAGGCTCGGCCCACGCCAGGCCGGGCTCGATCAACTCGTAGGGCAGCAGTGACATGCGGTACGTGACATCGAGCAGTCGCGCAGTGTTCTCGGCGCGCTCGATGTGGCGGGCCATCCAGTAGAGCTCGTTGGCGGTACGACAGAGCATCGTCGGATCCTAAGCGATCACCCAGGTATCTTTGGTGCCGCCGCCCTGCGACGAATTCACCACCAGCGAGCCCTCGCGCAGCGCCACTCGCGTCAGTCCACCCGGGACGAGGTTTACGGTCTTTCCAGAAAGCACGTAGGGCCGCAGGTCGATATGCCGCGGCGCCAGCCCCGATTCGGTGAAGGTCGGACACGTCGACAACGACAGCGTGGGCTGCGCGATGTACTTGTCGGGCTGCGCGACGATGCGGTCGCGAAACGCGGCGCGCTCGGCATTGCTTGCCGCCGGGCCCACGAGCATGCCGTAGCCGCCCGCGCCGTGGACTTCCTTCACCACGAGCTCTGCCAGATGCTCCAGGCAATACGAGAGCTCGTCGGGATTGCGCAACTGCCAGGTTGGCACGTTGTTGAGTATCGGCTCCTCGGTAAGGTAGAACCGGATCATCTCTGGCACGAACGGATAGATCGACTTGTCGTCGGCAACGCCGGTGCCGATGGCGTTGGCCAGCGTGACCTTGCCGGCGCGGTACGCCGAAAACAATCCAGGAACGCCGATCATCGAATCGGCGCGGAAGGCTTTCGGATCCAGGAAATCGTCGTCCACGCGGCGATAAAGCACGTGTACGCGCTGCGGACCCCGCGTGGTGCGCATGTACACCGCATCGTTCTGGACGAAAAGGTCTTGACCTTCAACGAGCTCGACGCCCATCTGCTGCGCCAGGAACGCATGCTCGAAGTACGCCGAGTTGTATGCGCCCGGTGTGAGTACTGCCACTTCGGGCTGCTCGGCGGAGGGCGCGACGGCCCTCAAGTTTTCCAGCAGCAGGTCGGGATAATGCTCGACCGGGCGGATGGCCTGTGTCGCGAACAGCTCGGGAAACAGGCGCATCATCATCTTGCGGTTCTCGAGCATGTACGAGACGCCCGACGGCACGCGCAGGTTGTCCTCGAGCACGTAGTATTCGCCCTCGCCCGCACGCACTACGTCGACCCCGGCGATGTGTGCGTAGATTCCGCCCGGAACATCCATGCCCTGCATCTCGCGCCGATACTGCGCGTTGCCGAGCACGCGCTCTTCGGGGATCACGCCGGCCTTGAGAATGGCATGCTCGTGATAGATGTCGTGCAGGAACAGGTTGAGCGCACGCACGCGCTGCTTGAGCCCTCGCTCGAGCGTGCGCCACTCGCTGCCAGGAATGATGCGGGGGACGATGTCGAAGGGGATAAGTCGCTCGGTGCCGCCGTCCTCGCCGTATACGGCAAAGGTGATGCCGACACGGTGAAAAGCGCGCTCGGCTTCATCGCGTTTTTGCGCGATTTTTGCCGAGGGGGTGCGATCTAGCCAATCGGCGAAGGCTTGGTAATGCGCCCGGACGCCTTCCGACGCCCGCATTTCGTCGTAAATGGTACGGGACACTGGGTCAAAACCGGAGATTTGAGACTGTTTTAGCAAGACTTGAGCCAAGAAAATTTTTGCTTTTGCGTCTAGAAGCTTATCTAAAAACGACCCTTCCGGATACGTTCTGAAGCGATCGAACGGCCGCGGGTTTGCACCGATATAGTGCGATCTTTGTTCAGGACATCCATGGACAAAACGCAACGGCGGTTTGACCCTCGATTGCGCTGCGTGCTTAAATACGCGCTCCTGTCTGGGTTCGCGCGCGGGCGGTTAGCTCAGAGGTAGAGCACTGCCTTCACACGGCAGGGGTCACTGGTTCGAAACCAGTATCGCCCACCATGGAACCGAGGGGTTACACGCAAGTGTAACCCCTATTTTTTTGCTTAGGTTTTCGCGGCGCTCGCGCGGGTATTCCATGAATCTGTGCCGTTTTTGCATGGGATGATTGCGAAAATTAGCACGGAGGTGCACCGATGATTAAGCAATCCGCAAAGGCCTTGTCCGTCGAAGCGCTGGTCTTCGACGCGTACGGCACGTTGTTCGACGTGCACTCGGTGCAGGACGCGGCGGAGCGCATCCATCCGGGGCACGGGGGCGAGTTGTCGGTGCTGTGGCGCCGCAAGCAGCTCGAATACACGTGGCTGCAAAGCCTGATGCAAAGTCCACACCAGCCCCGCGAGGACTTCGCCGCGCTCACCGCGCATGCGCTCGACTACGCCGCCGAGCAGCTGGGGCTGTCGATGACGGCCGCAGCGCGCCACCGCCTGCTCGATGCATACCTCGATCTCAGTGCGTTCGCGGATGCCGAGCCGGCGCTCGCCGCACTCGCGCCTCTGCCTCGCCTGATCCTGTCCAACGGAACGCACGCCATGCTCGAGCCGCTGGCCGCGGCGACCGGCCTCACGAGTCACCTCGACGTCATTCTCTCGGCGGATGCAGCAGGCATCTACAAACCGAGTCCGCGCGTGTATCAGCTCGCCGTCGATTATCTGAAGCTGCTACCCGCACGCATCGGCTTTGTCTCGTCTAACGGATGGGACATCGGTGGCGCCAAGGCCTTCGGATTCACTGCGATCTGGGTACGCCGCAGCGGCGAAAGCGTCGAGCGCCACGCGCCCCCGCCCGACGCCATCGTGCGCAATCTGACCGAGCTTACCGCGCTCCTGCGCGACAGCTAGCGACGCGCTCTGGCGACGACTTGCGGTTTGGCCTCGATGCCAGGACCACGGCACGCCGCCACGGCGTCGCGTATCACCGCGATCGCCGCTGGCCGTGGAAAGCTCTTGCGGTAGGCGAGCGCGATGCGGCGCGACGGCGCCGGTTCGGTGAACGGGACCGGCACCACCATGAGGCTGTGGTATTTGGGCACGAGCGCGTCGCGGGGTAGAACCGAAACGCCGAGCCCGGAGGCAACCATGTTGCGGACGGTTTCCAGAGAGTTGGTGCGCGTCATCGAGGCACTGTCGCGATTGAGTTCCGGACACGAATCGAGCACCTGATCGCGAAAGCAATGTCCGACGTTCAGCAGTATGGTGTGTTCGCCGGTCAATTCAGCTGGTGCGATCGAGGTGCGCCGGGCCCACGCATGCCGGCTGGGCACCACCACCTGGAAAGGCTCTTCGTACAGAAAGTCGGTGACGACGGCCGGTGACTGGAAAGGAAGCGCCACGATCGCCGCATCGATGCGACCCGACTTGAGCGCTGTCTCTAGATGCTCGGTGAGATTCTCCTCGATCTCCAGCGGCATCTCGGGGGCGCGCTCGCTGAGCGCCGGAATGAGGTCCGGAAACAGGTATGGCGCGACAGTGTGGATGGCACCGAGGCGGAACACGCCGACCAGCTGGTTGCGACCCGCCTGCGCGATATCGCGGATGCGCGCCGCCTCTTCCAGCACCTTTTGCGCCTGCTCGACCACACGCTCGCCCACCGAGGTGATGGTGATCTCGGACTTGGAGCGCTCGAACAGCTGTGCGCCGAGCTCCTCTTCGAGCTTCTGGATGGCTACTGACAGGGCGGGCTGGCTGATGAAGCAGCGTTGCGCGGCGCGCCCAAAGCTTTTTTCCTGCGCCACCGCGACGATGTAGCGCAGCTCGTTGAAGGTCATCGCCGCTGCTTGAGGAACTCGCCGAACCCCTTGCCGACTTCCGGGTGTTTCAGCGCGAGCTCAACCGTGGCCTGCAGATACCCTAGCTTGCTGCCGCAATCGAAGCGCCTCCCTTCGAACGCGTAGGCAACCACGCGCTCCTCGGCGCACAGGCGCGCGATGCCGTCGGTGAGTTGGATCTCGCCGCCGGTGCCTGGCGGCATGGTGCGCAAATGATGGAAGATGCGCGGCGTCAGAATGTAGCGACCGACGACCGCCAGCGTCGACGGCGTGCTGCCGGCTTTCGGCTTTTCCACCATGCGCCGGATGCGGCTGATGCGCGCACCTGCAGGCTCGGGATCGGCTTCGACGATGCCCCAGCTGCCGATTTCGGCCGCAGGGACGTTCATCACGCCGATGGTCGATGCGCCCTCCCGTTGCGCGACCTCGACCATTTGCCGCGTGACCGGCACGTCGGCGTCGATGAGATCGTCAGCCAGCAGCACGGCGAAGGGCTCGTCGCCCACCACCGGCGCGGCGCACAGCACCGCGTGACCCAGGCCCAGTGCCTCCGACTGCCGGATGTAAATGCAGTTGATGCCCTGCGGAACCGCGGCTTGAACCGCCTGCAGCAACGCGCTCTTGTTGCGCGCGGCGAGCTCAGTCTCGAGCTCGTAAGCTTTGTCGAAATGATCTTCGATCGCACGCTTGTTGCGTCCGGTGATGAAGATCATGTCGGTGATTCCCGCTGCAGCGGCTTCCTCGACCGCGTACTGGATCAACGGCTTGTCGACGACCGGGAGCATTTCCTTCGGGCTCGCCTTGGTCGCAGGCAAAAAACGGCTGCCCAGCCCCGCTACGGGAAAGACCGCCTTCGTGACCTTAGCGAGTGCCATCAATGAATTCCTTCAATCCGGTTTCGTCGAGTATCGTCACGCCGAGCTCGCGCGCGCGATCAAGTTTGCTCCCCGCGTCCGCCCCCGCGACGACGTACTGGGTCTTCTTCGACACGCTGCCGGCCACCTTGCCGCCTTGCGCCTCGATGGCTTCCTTGGCCTCGTCGCGCGACATCGTAGGCAGCGTGCCGGTCAATACAAAGGTCAGGCCGGCAAGTCGTCCCGCGGGCTTGCGCTGCGGTTGGACGTCAGGCCAATGTACCCCGGCGGAGCGCAACTGGGCAATTACCTCGCGGTTGTGCGGCTCGCGAAAGAACTGGAGGATGCTTTGTGCGAGCACGCCCCCCACATCGGGCACCTCGAGCAGCGCGGGCTCGTCGGCCTCGATCAGTGCATCGAGCGCGCCGAAATGACGGGCGAGATCCCGGGCGGTGGTTTCGCCGACGTGGCGGATGCCCAGAGCGAAAATAAAGCGCGCCAACGTCGTGTTGCGGCTGCGCTCGATCGCCGCGACAACATTGGCGGCGGACTTCTCGGCCATGTGCTCGAGCTCGGCGAGCGCGGCGACCCCGAGCCGGTACAGGTCGGCCGGCGTGCGCACGATGTCGGCGTCGACGAGCTGATCGACGAGCTTGTCACCCAGCCCCTCGATGTCCATGGCGCGCCGGCTGGCGAAGTGCAGCAGCGCCTGCTTGCGCTGTGCGGGACAGACCAGCCCGCCGGAGCAGCGCGCGATCGCCTCGCCCTCCTCGCGCACGATCGCGCTGCCGCACTCTGGACAGAGGGTCGGCATGTCGAAACCGCGCGTGCGGGGAGGCCGTTGTTCCAGCACGACGCGAGCGATCTCCGGAATGACGTCGCCGGCGCGACGCACGACCACCGTATCGCCGATGCGCACGTCCTTGCGCCGGATCTCGTCCTCGTTGTGCAGCGTCGCGCTGGTGACGGTGACACCGCCAACGAACGCCGGCTGCAGGCGCGCCACCGGCGTGATCGCGCCGGTGCGACCCACCTGCACGTCAATGCCGAGCACCTGCGTGAGCATCTCCTCGGCCGGGAACTTGTGGGCGACGGCCCAGCGCGGCTCGCGAGTGACGAAGCCGAGGCGCTGCTGCAGGGCCAGCGCGTCGACCTTGTAAACCACGCCGTCGATCTCGAAAGGCAGTTGAAGGCGACGCTTGGCGACGTCGGCATAGAACGCCATCAGCTCATCGGCGCCACGCGCGACGCGACGATCGGCGTTGACCGGCAGACCGAAGCCGCGCAGCGCGTCGAGCAGTGCGCTCTGGCTTTCGGGTAGCGCCCAGCCTTGAGTTTCCCCGATCCCGTATGCAAAAAAGCGCAGCGGGCGGCTGGCTGTCATTCGCGGATCGAGCTGACGAACCGCCCCTGCGGCCGTGTTGCGGGGATTGATGTACGCCTTCAGCCCCACGGCGACCTGCCTGGCATTGAGCGTGGCGAAGTCGAGCCGCGTCATGTACACCTCGCCGCGCACTTCGAGCACCGCAGGCGCCTTTCCGCGAAGACGCTGCGGAATGGCGCGAATGGTGCGCACGTTGGCGGTGACGTCCTCGCCGACCTCTCCGTCGCCGCGTGTCGCAGCAACGGCCAGGCGGCCTTGTTCGTAGCGCAGGCTAATCGCCAGTCCATCGAACTTGAGCTCTGCGGTGTATGCGATCGGCGGATCATTGACGCCAAGACCGAGCTCTCGGCGCATGCGTTCATCGAACCGGGCTGCGCCGGCGGGCGAAGTGTCGGTTTCGGTGCGGATCGACAGCATCGGCATGCGGTGGCGCACCGGCGCGAAGCTGGGCGCAACGGCCCCACCGACGCGCTGTGTAGGCGACTCCGGCGTCACCAGCTCTGGAAACCGCGTCTCCAGCTCCTGGAGCTCCCGATACAGCCGGTCGTACTCGGCGTCGCTCACCGTCGGCGCGTCGAGCACGTAATACGCGTGATTGTGTTCCTCGAGCGCGGCGCGCAACGCGAGTACGCGTTTGGCTGCCTTGGCCGGCCCCGCCATGGGAGCCTAGCCGAACAGACGCAGCGCGCGCGGGCCGCCGGGCTCGATGTTGGCTTCGCGCAGCGCCTCGGCGGTGGCCTGTACCTGTGCGCGGATCGCCGCCAGCGACGCGTCGTCCAGCGGCCTGCGATTGTCGTCGACCAGCGTGGCCTCCAGCGACTGCGCCATGCGTTTGGCGGCGAGCCGCATCTGATCGAAGACCCGCACCGGGTCGGCTACGCGCGGCACGTCGAGCACGAAAACCACGCCCGGCGTGCCCGCCATGCGCAGCCCCTCCAGCGTGAACGGTTCCTGCTTGGGATGCTGCAGCGCGTAGAGCATCGTGCCGGTGTCATCCTGCATGTAGTCGAACTGGCCTGCGGAACTCAGCTTGAATCCCGCGGCTTCGGCGACGCCGCGCAGTCTGGTCCCAACGATCTGCCCGCCGCCGCTCTTGAGCAGCGTAACGCCAATCTGTACATCGAGGTCCGCGCAAAAGCGGTCGAGCTCCTCGGCGCGCGCGGCCTCGGCCGCGACGTTCGGCAGCGCGTAGCTTGCCTGCAGCGATGCGGCGATCGACGCCGTCGCCTCGACGAAGCCTTCAAGGTCGGCTCGCGATGCCGCACCGGCACGGTTGGCGAGCAGCATGCACGTAGCCAGCTCGGTCCACGGGCCGGGAGCGCCTCCGTCGAGCGATTGCCACGGCAGCCCGGGCCCACGCCGCGCGAGCCAGCGCGCCGGCTTCGCGGTGCGCATCGCCAGCGCGCCGGACAGGGCGTGCGTGGTCACCTGCTGTTCGGGCTGCAGCATGATCACGCACTCGATGTCCGGATCCGGCCCCGACGCGGCCTTTTCCATGCGCGACGGACCCGACGGCGTGGTCACCACCGCGACGTCCGCGGGATCGGGAATCATCTCCTCTTCGCCGTAGGCTTGCGCCGGCTCGGCGACGTCATCGGTGGGCGCCGGAGCGCTCGACTCGTCGCCGAGCTGGGGCTCCACACGGTCCGAGTCTGCGCCGCCCGCCGGCTTGCGAAACGTCGAGTCGATGCGCCTGCGCACCCGCCGCTCCTGCAGCCAGTTCATCAGCACGACGCCGATCACCAGCAGCACGCCCGCCACCAGAAGCGCCAGGAACAGCGGATTGATCGCCGGCATGCTCACGGTTACGGCGCCGCTTCGGCGAGCTCCATCGCTTCGGCGATATCGACGGCGACCACGCGCGACACGCCCGGATCGGGCATGGTGATGCCGACCAGCTGGCTCGCCATTTCCATCGTGATCTTGTTGTGGCTGATGAACAGGAACTGCGTCGCGTCGGCCATCGTGCGCACCAGCGCGCAGAAACGATCGGTATTCGGGTCGTCCAGCGGCGCGTCGACCTCGTCGAGCAGGCAGAACGGCGCCGGATTGATCTGGAACAGCGCGAACACCAGCGCGATCGCGGTCAATGATTTCTCGCCGCCCGAGAGCAGATGGATCGAGGTGTTGCGCTTGCCCGGCGGTTGCGCCACCACCTGTACGCCGGCATCGAGAATTTCCTCGCCGGTGAGGAGCAGCCTCGCCTGCCCTCCGCCAAAGAGCGTTGGGAAGAGCTTGCCGAAATTGGCGTTGACCACGTCAAAGGTCTGCTGCAGGAGCTGCCGTGATTCGCGGTCGATCTGCCGGATCGCGCTCTCCAGCGTGGTCATCGCCTCGGTGAGGTCCTGCGCCTGTGCGTCAAGGTAGGCCTTGCGCTCGGACGCCTGCGTCAGCTCATCGAGCGCGGCGAGATTGACCGCGCCCAGCTCCGTGATCGCCTGCGTGAGCCGTTCGATTTCGGCCGGAAGCGCGCTGGCGCGACCCCACGCCTTGAGCTGTTCCGGCAGCGCCCCTACGTCGGCATGCGCCTCGGCAAGCTGCGCCGCGTATTGCTCCTCGGCGATGCGCGCAGCCTGTTCCTTGAGGCGGACGTCGTCTATGCGCGCGCGTGCGGGCTCGATCTTCTGGTCGGCAGCCAGCCGCGCCTCTTCGGCGGTGCGCAGCGCGGTCCCCACTTGCTCCTGCGCATCGCGCGCTGCAGCCAGCGCCTGCTCCGCGCCGCCGCGCGCGACCAGTTGCGCCTGCAGTGCAGCCTCAACGGGCGTCCAGTCGATGCCTTCGCGCTCGGCCGTACGCTCCGTGAGCAACGCCTGCTGCTGGGCGAGTTGTCCATCGAGCATCTCCCTGCGTCGCGCCAGCTCGGCCAGGCGCTCGCGGCTGGACCGCTCGGCGAATCCTGCTTCCTGGGCGGCGCGCTCGGCCACGCGAACCCGTTCGCGTCCACGCGCGCGCACGACTTCGGCCTCGTTGACGGTATGGCGCATCGCATCGCGCGTGGCCATCGCTTCGTTGAGTTTGCCGCGTGCGTCGACGAGCTCGGCATCGATCGCGGCCAGCGCGCCGCGCTCCTGGGCATCCTCCGCAGTCAGCGCATTGCGCTCGTCGCTGATCTGCGCGTGACGGCGCTCCGCCGTTTCGGCGGCCTGCCTGAGCTGGAGCAGCTCGAGCTCGAGATCGTGGCAGCGACGCTGCTGCGACGACAACGCCATGTTTTCGCCGTGGTATTCCTGCTGGCGCAGCTGGAGCTCGGCCTCGACTTCGCTGCGCATGGCAGCGGCGGCCTCCGTATCGGCGCGTGCTGTCTTTATCGCGACGTCGAGCTCGAGCAGCTCGCGCTGGCGGGCAAGCACACCGTGGAGTTCGGTATCGGGCGCGAAAAAGCTCAGGCCCTCGGCGCTGATCGCGTGTCCCTGCGGCACGACGAATAATTCGCCTTCGTGCAGCGATGCGCGGTCGGCGAGCGCACGCGCGAGATCGTCGCGACAGCGAACGCCATGCAGCCAGTCCGCAAGCAGGCGCGTAATGGCCGGGCGACGGCTCTTGACCTTGGCAAGGAGCGTCTCGGCTCTCTGCGCGTTGGCATGCGACGGCGAGGCCTGCTCCGGCGCCTGCACTGGCATCGCGTCAACCGCATACGCGGCGATGCGTCCCGGGAGTGCGCCTTCGCCCCAACGCAACGCCTTGTCGAGCGCGGCGAGCTCGAATGCATTCAACCGCTCGCGCAGCACGGCCTCGAGCGCGTCTTCCCAGCCCGGCTCGATATCGATCTCCTGCCAGAGCCGGCGTGCGTGTTCCAGCTGGTGCGCGGCCGTCCACGTCGCGGCATCCTGTCCCCCGCCGATCTTGGCTTGCAGCGCGTAGAGCGCCTGTGCGCGCGCCTCGCGATCGGCCAGCGCGCTGCTCGACTGCTGCCACGCGTCGCTGGTCGATCGCTGCCGCGCCTGGAGCGACTGCACGACATCGTTGAGCTCGGCGAGCGCCTTGCCGCGCTCGGCGAGATCGGCGGTTTCCTGCGCGAGCTGCTCTTCGACGACGTCGATCTGGCTGGTGGTCGGCAATGCAAGCTCGGCCGCTTCGGCGTCCAGTCGTGCGCGCCGCTGCTCGATTGCGGCAAGCACCCGCGCCGAATTTTCGCGCCGAGTGTCGGCCACGCGCGTCTGCTGCTCGAACTCGGCGATGCCCTGCTGCAGCTCTGTCATCGCCGCATTGGTATCGTTCACGGCGGCGTCGAGCGCCGGCAGCGCCGCGAGGGCGACGGTCTCCTCCTGCGCCGCGACTTCGCGCTGGCCTATCGCGTGCTCGAGATCAGCTTCCGCGGTGCGCGTATCCTCGGCGAGGCTTTGCTGCTGCGCGGTGAACGCCCCGATCTGCTCGCTGATCTGCGCCACCTGCTGTGCAAGGCGTCCTTCGCTTTCGCGTGCAAAAGCAAGCTGCTGCTCGAGCCGCGTCACTTCGGCGTTGGCGGCGTAGAACGCGCCCTGCCGCTCGTGCAACAGATCGCCCGCCGCATAATGGTCCGCGCGCAACGCCTCGAGTCTGTTTTCCGCAGCGCGCAAATCGGCCTGCAGCGCCTCGAAACCCGCGACCAGACTCGCGACTTCGGAGCTCTGCTTTTCGCGGCCGCGCACGGCGTCCTGCTGGCGCGCGAACCAGAGCATGTGCTGCGCCTGCTTGAGGCGCGATTCCATATCGCGAAACTCGGCCGCGACCTTGGCCTGCGCCTCCAAGCGCGACAGTTGCGCGCCCAGTTCGATGCGGATGTCCTCGACGCGCGAAAGGTTCTCGCGCGTGTCGGCGATGCGGCTCTCGGTCTCGCGACGGCGTTCGCGGTACTTGGACACGCCCGCGGCCTCCTCGAGGAAAACGCGCAGTTCCTCGGGTCTCGCTTCGATGACCCGTGCGATCATTCCCTGCTCGATGATCGCGTAAGCTCGTGGGCCAAGCCCGGTGCCCAGGAAAAGGTCGTGGATGTCGCGCCGGCGAACGGGAATGTTGTTAATGTAGTAGGTCGAGTCGCCGTCGCGGGTCAGCACACGCTTGATCGAGAGCTCGGCGTAGGCACCCCATTGTCCGCCGATGCGACCCTGGCTGTTATCGAAGTACAGCTCCACCGAGGCGCGCCCGACCGGCGCGCGATCGCCGGCGCCATTGAAAATGACATCCTGCATTGATTCGCCGCGCAGCGCCGACGCCTTGGATTCACCCAGCACCCAGCGCACGGCGTCGATGACGTTCGACTTGCCGCAGCCGTTGGGGCCGACGATGCCGACGAGTTGACCCGGGGTCGCGATGCTGGTCGGATCGACGAAGGACTTGAATCCGGCCAGCTTGATCTGAGTCAGGCGCAATTCGAATTCTTCTGCTGGGCACGCACGCGCCCTGGACGGCGCGTCGTGCGGGGTTGCCACGCGCGGAATGGCGACTGGGCCGGATTCCGCTCGAAAGAATAATTATAGCCGATCGGAGGTGCTCGATTCAGCCCGCGCGCAGCATCGCGGGCGCGAGCCGCCGCTCTTCCACCGCGTGGCATGCCACCACGGTCGAGCCGGCCTCCGGGCTGGTCAAGAGCGTTGGCATTTCCCGACGACAGCGCTCGTTGGCGTACGGACAGCGCGGGTGGAACGCGCAGCCTGGAGGCGGAGAAAGTGGATTGGGCACCTCGCCGCCGACCGCGGTGCGCGGCTTGCCCGCGAGCGAAAGGTCGGGTACGGCAGCGAGCAGCATGCGCGTGTACGGATGCTGTGGCAGCGCGAACAGCACTCGTGTCGGCGCAAGCTCCACGATGTGCCCGAGGTACATGACCCCCACGCGGTCGGCGACGTGATGAACGACCGCCAGATTGTGCGAAATGAAAAGATAGGTGAGCCCGAGCTCGCGCTGCAGCCTGCGCATGAGGTTGAGCACCTGAGCCTGCACCGAAACGTCCAGCGCGGACGTCGGCTCGTCGCACACCAGGAACGCCGGATTGGTGGCGAGCGCACGCGCGATCGAGATGCGCTGACGCTGTCCGCCTGAGAATTGATGCGGATATTTGCCGCCATCCGCCGCCGACAGACCGACTTGGCCCAGCAGAGCCGCCACCCGTGCATCCAGCACAGCGGCATCGGTGTCCGGTGCATGCGCTCGTAGGGCTTCGGCGACGATGTCACGAACGCGCCAGCGCGGGTTGAGGCTCGCGTAAGGGTCCTGGAAGATCATCTGGATGCTGCGCCGCGTCGCCAGCGGTAGCTCCCCCCGATCGATGCGCGCGCCGGCGTAGCGTATTTCTCCGCGAGTTGGGCGATAGAGCCCGACGATCAGGCGCGCGACGGTCGACTTGCCGCACCCAGACTCACCGACCAGTCCGAGCGTCTCGCCGGCGGCGATGCTGAAGCTCACGCCGTCGACCGCACGCAACGATTGCCGTGGCTTGCGCTCGAGCACGCGGTTGAGCCATGGCAGCGACACGTCGAAATAACGCGCGACGTCGATGAGCTCGAGCAGCGGCGCGGTGATCGCGGTCATCCGCCCCTCACGTCTGGTGAAGCCAGCATGCGGCCTGCGTCGCCCCGACCGAGGCAAGTTCGGGTCGCTCGCGCCGGCAACGATCGAAGGTGTGCGGACAGCGGGGATGGAACGCGCAGCCGTGCGGAATCGCTGTCAGCCGCGGCATGCTGCCGTCGATCTGCGCGAGGTCCTCGCGCTCGGCGACGATCGAAGGAATCGACCCCATCAACCCGCGCGTATAAGGATGCGCCGGATGATGGATCACTTCGAGCACCGGGCCGATCTCGACGATGCGACCCGCATACATGACCGCGACGCGATCGGCGGTCTCCGCGATAACACCCATGTCGTGCGTGATCAGTAGTATTGCGGTGCCATGATCACGGCAAAGGCGCTTGAGCAGCGCGATGATCTGTGCCTGAATCGATACGTCGAGCGCGGTAGTCGGCTCGTCGGCGATGATCAGCTTGGGGTTGGCGGCGAGCGCGAGCGCGATGACGACGCGCTGGCGCATGCCGCCGGAGAACTGGTGCGGATAGTGATCGAAGCGCCGCTCCGGCGCCGGAATCCCGACTTCAGCGAGCAGCTCGAGCGCACGCTTGCGCGCGCCTGCGGCGTTCAGGTCCAAATGCGTGGTGATCGTCTCGGTAAGCTGCCGCCCGACAGTGTAGAGCGGGTTGAGCGAGGTCAGCGGATCCTGGAACACGGCGCCGATCTCCCGGCCGCGCACGCGCCGCATGGCCTCCGTACCGAGGTTGTCGATACGACGCTCGCCGAGCATGATGCGGCCGCCGCCGACTCGCCCCGGGGGATCGATAAGCCCGATGATGGCGGCGCCGGTGATCGACTTGCCAGCGCCGGACTCGCCAACCACGCCGAGGACCTCGCCCGGCGCGATCGAGAAGGAGATCTCGTCGACGGCGACCAGCGTGCCGCGGCGAGTAGGGAATTCGACGCGAAGCGCGTCGACCCGGAGCAGCGCACCGGCGACGGCGCTCATGATGCGCTGCGCGCCGCCGGATGCGCTGCCGGCGGACTCAATTTTGGGCGGTGATGATCCTGCAATCCGAAATGGTTTCGACGTAATCGATCACCGGTGTCCAATCCGGGTTGATCGCATCCCTGAATTGCGCGTTGATGTAGTAGCGCTTGCACGGCTGCGCGTCGAGCGTCATCACCTTCACTGGAGCGACCTGCCATCCGGGCGCGGGACCCTGCAGCACGAGCTGGTGCTGACCCGGCTCGATCTTGATCGGATTGGAGGCGAAAGAACCCTGGTTGTCGACCTGGTCGATGATCGCCGTCCTGCGGTTGAGCTCCGTGGCCGTATAACGGTTGCCGGTCACCTCGCTCCACGGTGGCCACCACGCCTGGCATCCTCCCAGCAGCAACATGGAAAGCAGGATGCTTTTACGCATGCGGAACCTCCTGCCGGAAAGCGTAGCACAACGAAGGAATGCGCGCCGACGGGAAGCCTGTCGCCTTGCGGCCTGACTTCCGCGGAGCGGGTGCGCCGGCGCACAAACTCGCTAGCGCAATTTCGGATTCAGTGCGTCGCGCAGCCAGTCGCCCAGCAGATTGATTGCGAGCACCATGATCACCAGCGCCGCGCCGGGAAAGATCGTAATCCACCACTCTCCAGAGAACAGAAAGTCGTTGCCGACACGGATCAGCGTGCCTAGTGAGGGTTGAGTCGGCGGAACGCCCACGCCAAGGAAGGAGAGCGTCGCTTCGGTAATGATCGCCGTCGCGATGTTGATCGTGGCGAGCACCAGCACCGGTCCCAGCACATTGGGCAGCAGATGATGGAGCATGATCGAGAAGGGCCGGATGCCGATCACGCGCGCAGCCTGCACGTACTCTTTGTTCTTCTCGACCAGCGTCGATCCGCGCACGGTGCGGGCATACTGCACCCAGTTCGAAATGCCGATCGCGAAGATCAGCACGAACAGCGCTACCGGGCCATGCGCGTCGCGCGGGAGCACCGCGCGCGCAACTCCATCGATCAGGAGCGCGATGAGAATGGCTGGGAACGAAAGCTGCACGTCGGCCACGCGCATGATGAACGCATCGAGCTTGCCACCGCCATACCCTGCGATGAGCCCCAGCGACACACCGACCACCACCGCGAACAGCACCGAAGCCAGCCCGACCAGCAACGAGATGCGCGCGCCGAACATGATCGCCGACAGCAGGTCCCGTCCCTGGTCGTCGGTGCCGAGCAGGAATTCCGGACGTGCGCCAGCCATGCCGTGCGGCGGCGAGAGCGCGTCGAGCAGGTTGAGCGTCGCCAGATCGAAGGGATTGTGCGGCGCCACCCATGGCGCGAATATCGCGGCGCCCAGGCACACAACGAGCACAACCGCGGACACGATCGCGACCGGCGAGTGCCGGAAGCTGTACGCGATGTCGCTGTCCCACCAGCCGCCGACACGCAGCCGCATCGCCTTCTGCACAGTCGGGCTATCCGCCAATGCCTGCGGTCACTTGACCACGACCCACTTGAGCAGGTTCGTGTTGTCGGCGAGCTGGACGAGCTCGATGTTCTTCTTGGCCGCCCAGGCAAGGGCCTGCTGATGCAACGGCAGCGTTCCGAATTCCTCGCCGTGGATCTTGAACAGCTCGGCAATCATCGCGTTGCGCTTGTTCTGGTCGAGCTCGCTCGCGATCTGCGCGCCGAGCTCGTCGACGCGCTTGTTGCTGTAGCTGCCCAGATTGAATAGCCCCTGCCCGTTGGGCGCCGGAGTCATCAACAGCGCGTAGATCGCATTCTGGGCGTCGTAGGAATCGGGGGTCCAGCCCAGAAGGTAGAGCGAGGTGTTGCGCGAAAGGATTTTCGGAAAATACGTGACCTTGGTCTCGGCCATCAGATCCACCTTCACGTCGATGCGTGCAAGCATCGCGGTGATCGCCTGGCAGATCGATGCGTCGTTGACGTAACGGTCGTTCGGACAGTTCATGCCGACTTCGAAGCCGTTGGGATAGCCGGCCTCGGTCAGCAGCTTCTTGGCCGCCACCGGATCGTAGGGAAGCCGCTTGTTCATCTCCGGAACGAAGCCCTTGATCCCCGGCGCGATCATCAGGTTGGTCGGCGTCGACGCGCCGCGCATGATTCGACTCTTGATCGCCTCGATGTCGATCGCCTGGTAGAACGCCTGGCGCACCCGCTTGTCCTTGAACGGGTTCTTGCCCTTGACGTTCGAAAAAAGCAGCTCGTCGCGCGACTGGTCCATGCCGATGAAAATCGTGCGCAGCTCCGGCCCCTGCAGCACGTTCAGGTTACCCGCGGCCTTGAGCTTGTCGACGTCCTGCAGCGGCACCGGTTCCATCATGTCGATGTCGCCGGAAATGAGCGCCGCGACGCGCGTCGCGTCGTTCTTGATCGGCGTGAAAATCGCCTCGGTGACGTTGCTCTCGACCTTTTCCCAGTAGTTGGGGTTGGGAACGAACACGGTGCGCACGCCCGGCTCGCGCGACTTGAGCATGAATGGCCCGGTGCCGTTGGCGCGCAGCGTCGCCGCATTCTCCTTGCCCTTGCGCACGTCGACCGGCGTGGTCGCGTTGTTCTTCTCGCACCACACCTTGCTCATGATGTACCAGGTGTTGAGGGTATCGGGGAGGATCGGGAAAGGCTCCTTGGTGACAAAGTCCACCGTCAGGTCGTCGACCTTCTTGACCTCCTTCATCGGCGCGATCTTGGTCTTCATGTCGGAGCCGTCGTCCTTGGACCGCTCGTACGAGAAGATCACGTCGTCGGCGTTGAACGGCGTCCCATCGTGCCACTTGACGTTCGGGCGCAGCGTGAAGCGCCATACCGTCGGCGCGATCTGCTTCCACGACGTCGCCAGCAGCGGTACGAGCTCGAGCTTCTTGCCGCGCCCAACCAGCGGCTCGTAGACGTTGCCGGTGATGGTGAGCTGCAGCGATTCGTTGAGCGAATGCGGGTCCATGGAGACCGCATCGCCCTGGTCGGCATACTTGAACGTCACCGCGGCGGCGATGCCGGCGATGAAAAGCGCCGAGAGACCTGCGATGGCGGTCGCGATGGCCAGCCTTGTCGATCTGTGCATGATGCGATTCCTCCGAAATTGAAACTTGGGCTTCAAACCTGCTCGTGCCTCGCGGCTTTTTCCAGCCGCGTCAGCGCCGTGGTGCAGGCGGGAAGCGCCTGCGCGTAAACCTTCTGTTTCCAGGCGTCATCGTCGACATAGAAAACGTCGCGCAGCCGGTGCTTGATCGCATGATGCTGTGCCGTCGGCGCGTCGGGATGATTGTGCAGCCAATGGTCGGCGCGCAGCGCCTGCAGCATCTCGGTAATGGGGTAGGTCCCGTATTCGAGGGCGATCCCGGCAAAGGCCGCCTGCGGTGCTTCGTCGCGCGCGGCGTGACCGTTGATGCCGGTGAGCGGCGCGGAGCTCGACGACCCGTCGAGAAAGGTAGTCACGTCGTCGCCCCACCACGCGCGAGTGCGCGCGACCGCCGCGGTATCGTTCACGCCGGCGTAGATCTTCTCGCCGTGGCCCAGTGGCCCCAGGCCCGTATGGAAGTCGATCCAAGCCAGCGTCTGCCGCGTCGCCGCGTGATCGCGCAGGACCTGCCGCAGCACGCGGTTACTCCACGACGGCGCGCATCCGCCGTAGAACAGGCCGTCGGCAAACTCGTACTGCCCGCCGCTGATCGCGGCCTGATACGCTGCAGGTCCATGCGCCGCCAACCACGCGCCAAGCCCGTCCTCGTTATCGGGTGCAGGAGGCCACGTCGCCGGCAGCAACAGCGGGTGCAATTCGGCGTACGCGGCGTTCGTCGGGAGCGCTCTGCCGAAGTCGACGAAGTTTCGATTGAGGTCGGCGTTGTCCTCGTTGACCCGCCGCAAATGCGAGAACCCGTACGGATTGAGCGCGTGTAGCATCAACACCTGCGCATCGCTGCGGTCGATCGCACGCTGGAACGCATCGTCGTGCATCAGCGCGACCTGGCAACCGGATCCACAAAATCCCTCCGCACCGTGCGTACCGGAAAGGATCAGCAGCAGCCCTGGCGCGCCCGGGCGCCCGAGCAGCGCGAAGTCCATCGCGAGCGCTTCGCCCTGCGCGCCCTTCGCTTCCGGATGCACGTGCGCGAACTGGCGCGCGCCGCGCGCCGCGGCCGCCGCGCGAAACTTCTCACGCGCCTCGGCATACGAAACCGCGAAATGGCGCTCGGCACTCACCGCGGCAATGGCATCGCCGCTTCGGCGAGCGCCGCGAGATAGCCCGCCCCCAGGGGGATGACCTCGTCGTTGAAATCGTAGCGCGTGTTGTGCAGGAAGCAGCCGCCCTCGGCCCCTCCCTGGCCGAGACGCGCGTAAGCACCCGGACATTTTTGCAACATGAACGAGAAATCCTCCGAGCCCATCGACGGCTCCAGGTCGCGCACCACGTTCTCGGGGCCGACCAGCGAGTCGGCGACGCTGGCCGCGAATTCAGCCTCGCGCGCCGTATTGATCGTCGCAGGATACATGCGCTCGTACTTTAGCGTGGCGGTCGCGCCGAACGCCGCGGCGATCGAATGAACGAGCTCGCGCAGGCGCGCCTCGATGTGCGTTTGCGTCTGCGCACGAAAGGTGCGGACCGTGCCGACCAGCCGAGCGTCGCGCGGCACGACGCTCATCGCAGCGAGGTTGCCGGCATGCATCGCGCACAGGCTTACCACGGCGGTGTCGATGGGGCTCACGTTGCGCGACACGATCGATTGCGCGGCGGTGATCATGTGTCCGGCGACCAGCACCGGATCGATCACCTGTTGCGGATGCGCGCCATGTCCCCCACGCCCTTCGATGTGGATCTCGATACGATCCGCGGCCGCCATCATCGGCCCCGGCCGCACCGCGATCTTGCCCGGCGGCAGACCAGGCCAGTTGTGCAGCGCATAGATCTGGTCGGCCGGAAAGCGCTCGAACAACCCGTCGTCGATCATCGCCTTGCCGCCACCGAAGCCCTCCTCGCCGGGCTGGAAGATGAGATAGGCCGTGCCGTCGAAGCGACGCGTGCGTGCAAGATAGCGCGCCGCGCCGAGCAGCATGGTCGTGTGCCCGTCGTGCCCGCAGCCGTGCATACGCCCCTTGAAGCGCGACACGTGCGGAAAGTCGTTTTCTTCGTGCATGGGCAGCGCGTCCATGTCGGCGCGCAGGCCGATGCTTCGCCGGCTGGCCGTACTTCGCCCGGGAATGACCGCGACCACGCCGGTCCTGCCGATCCCCGCGTGGTATTCCACGTCGAGCGCGGCCAGCTCGCGCGTCACCACCTCGACTGTTCGGTGCTCTTCGAAACCGAGCTCGGGATGCGCGTGCAGGTCACGGCGGAGCGCGGTGAGCGCGGCATGATCCTGGCGCAGGTTTTCGACGGGGCTGGGGGTCGCTGTGGATGACACGGTCGATCAGGCGAAATCAGGTATGAGCCGGCGGCGGCCGGCGAAACGGACGGAGCAGCGGGAGCGGCGCGCCGCTGGCTGCATCGGCACGTCAGTGCGCCGCCGCGAGGCGTTCGATCCGCAGGCGCGGGTCCACGGCATAGTACAGCAGATCGACGACCAGGTTGAGCAGCACGAATACGAGCGCGATGAAGCAAAGGTATGCAGCCATGACCGGGATGTCCGCGAATCCCACCGCCTGGATGAATAGCAGCCCCATGCCTGGCCACTGGAACACGGTTTCCGTGATGATGGCGAAGGCGATTATCGCGCCGAGCTGCAAGCCGGTGATGGTGATGACCGGAACCAGCGTGTTCTTGAGGGCGTGGCCGAAATGAACCGCGCGGTCCGACAAGCCGCGAGCGCGGGCGAACTTGATGTAGTCGGTGCGCAACACTTCCAGCATTTCGGCCCGCACCAGCCGCATGATCAGCGTCATCTGGAACAGCGATAGCGTGATCGCCGGAAGGATTAGCGCCTTGAGTCCGCTCTTGGTCAGGAATCCAGTCGTCCACCACCCGATCGCGACGGTCTCTCCGCGCCCGAACGAAGGCAACCACCCCAGCAGCACCGCGAACACCAGAATGAGCAGGATGCCGATCAGGAAGGTGGGCAGCGAGACGCCGACCAGCGAGGCTGCGAGCAGGATCTGGGACAGCCACGAGTCTCGTCGCAGCGCAGTGTATACGCCAGCGGGTATGCCGATCGCCAGCGCGAGCACTGCGGCGGTAAACGCGAGCTCAAGCGTGGCGGGAAGGCGTTCCTTCAGCAGCGTGGACACAGGGCGCCCTTGGCGCAGCGAAAGTCCGAACTCGCCATGAACAGCACGCGCGACAAAACGCCCGAACTGCACGTAGAAAGGCTGGTCGAGCCCGAGGTCCGCGCGCAGGCGCGCACGGTCTTCCTGCGTCGCGTCCTGACCGACCATGAAAGTCACCGGATCGCCGGTGAAATTGAACAATCCGAACGCGATGAACGCCACCACCGCCATCACGACGAGGGACTGGAGCAGACGGCGCAGGATGAAGGCGAGCACGGGACGCTTGGCGTGCGCGCCAGTACCGGCGCGGCGCGCCCGCGACCGATGATGCCCAAAGCGCCCAGCAGCGTCAATTCGCGGGCATTCGCCCCATTTAGCGTCGCGGGCGCCGGTTGCGAAGTCCCGCGACCACGCCCAGCGCCGCCGCGGCTGTGAACATCACCGCCCACGTCGCGCGCGATCGTCCGAGGTCGCGCACCGCCGCCCTGACGTGCGCAGCGTCGGAACGCAGCTTCAAGACTTCAACGCCCGTCCGCTCACGAACGCGCGCGATGTCGCGCTCCAGCTCAAGCGTCGACTTGTCGTCCACTCATCACCTCGTCGATCCGTCGGCGGGTTGCGGGAAAGCCCATTCGTCGCGAGACCCGCGCTGCAACGAAGCCCACGGGAACGGCGACCACGACCATGGCCACCGCAATCACGAGCAGCGCGAGCGGAAGGCTCAGCCAGCGATCCGCGATCCATGCCACCAGGGAGCCTACCAGCAGCAGCCACGCCGTCGCCGCCAGTAGAAGCACGGCGGCGCCCAGGCCGGCAACGGTCGCCGCCGCCGAGAGCGCCAGCTGCGCTTCGAGCTTGGCGAGCTCGTAAAGGTCCCGGCCCAGCGCGCGCGCGACGCGCAGCAGGGACGTGGTGGCACGCATCAATTGCATGGCGCGGTTGGGTAATTGCATGAGCATGTCGAGCTCCGTCTCAGTTGACCGCACGCAGCCGCGAACGCGCGACCCGCGTCAAAATCCATCCGGCGACCCACCCGGCGAGCGAGGCCTGCAACAGCCGCAAGGCGGCGGTTGCTGCACTTGGCGACGATGTTCCGAACGCGCCGTGCCGCCCATATACAACCGGGAGCGCGACCGGTGACGCGAAAGGCCCTTCTGCGACACCAGGCGCGTGCGCCCGCTCAGGTCGCGACGCCGATCCGGAGACCGGCTTCGAGGAAGCGCTCTTCGAGTGCCCGCTGGCGACCACGTAGGTCACCTCCGCGCCCATCAGGAAAATCTGCGTCGAGTAATAGATCCACACCATGAGTGCGACAAATGGCCCCGCCGAGCCGAATGCGGAGGCGACCGAGCTGTGGCCGATGTACAGCCCGACGAGCAGGCGGCCGATGGCAAAGAGGACGGCGGTCACGAAGGCGCCCAGCCAGACGTCGCTCCACGCGATCTCCACATCGGGGAGTATCTTGTAGATGGCCGCGAAGAGCACTGTGATGACCGCCACCGACGCCACGAAATCGAGCGCCTGCATCAGCACTTCCGCGCCAGTGAAGAGGTGCTTGCCGAGCGCCGCCAGCGCCGCGTTCACGACCAGCGATACGATCAGCAGAAAGGCGATGGTGAGCACCAGGCCGAAGGTGAGCAGGCGAGCCCGCAAGAAATTCCAAACGCCGCTGCCACGCGCCGGCTCGGCCCTCCAGATGCGGTTGAGATCGTCCTCCAGCTCGGCGAAGGCGGTGGTGGCGCCGATGACCAGCGTAATCACACCGATCGCCAGCGTCACGACGCCGTGCCCGAGATCGGATGTTGCGCGCAGCATCCCTTCCACCGCCTGGCCGCCGGCATCGCCCAGAAGGTTGGTCAACTGCGCGAGGATCGCAGACTGGGCCACGTCATGGCCGACCGTGAGTCCGGCGATGGCGATCACGATTACCAGCAGCGGTGCCAGCGAGAACGCCGTGTAGTACGCCAGCGCCGCGCCCATGCTCGGCGCGCGATCGTCGATCCACTTGCGCGCCGCGTCCATCGCAATCGCTCCGATGCGGCGCAGTTTGCCGGCCCATCCGTTCGCCAATGCAGTCCCCCGGGTACCGATGCGGGCCATGTTGGCCAAAGCACCGTGCACGGGCTATCGGTGCGCGTCCGATTCGGATGTAGGAAGAACGCCCGAGCGCGGGAAACCCGCGCCGCAGCTCAGGCAAGCTCGGCGACGCGATGGCACGCCACTCGAGCGTCCCGGAACGGCGCGAGCGCGGGCAACTCGACGCGGCAACGCTCGATGGCATACGGACAGCGCGTGTGAAAGGCGCACCCGGACGGCGGCGCGACCGGAGAAGGCAGTTCTCCGCGCACCTGTCGCGACGGGACGCGCTTCGCATCCAGGCGCGGCGTGCTCGCGAACAGCGCCCGCGTGTAGGGATGCGCCGGCGCTGCGAACAGCACGGCGCGCGACGCGATCTCGACGACGCGACCGAGGTACATCACGGCGACCGTGTCGGCGATGTGGCGAACGACGTCGAGATTATGCGAGATGAACAGGTAGGCGACGCCACGCCGCTGCTGAAGGTCCATGAGCAAATTAAGCACCTGAGCCTGGATCGAAACGTCGAGCGCCGACACCGGCTCGTCGGCCACCAGCAGCCGCGGCTTCGTCATCAGCGCACGCGCGATGGCGATGCGCTGACGCTGTCCGCCGGAGAACATATGCGGGTAGCGGCGCGCGTGCTCAGACAGCAAGCCGACCTCGTCGAGCATCGCTTCCGCGGCTTCGCCCCGTTGTGCCGCTGTCATGGCGCCGGCGATGACCAGCGGCTCCTGCAGGAGCGTCATCACCTGCTTGCGCGGATTAAGCGACGCATACGGATTCTGGAACACCATCTGCACGGAAGGACGCAAGCGCCTGAGCGATTCGCGGTCGGCGTGCGCGACATCGATGCCGTCGAACTTCACCGAGCCCGCGCTCGGGCGCTCGATCATGGTGACCTGGCGCGCCAGCGTCGACTTCCCGCACCCCGATTCTCCGACGATCGCCAGGGTGCGACCTTGGTCGAGCGTGAAGCTCACGTCCTCGAGCGCGTGCACCGTCACAGGGCGGCGGAACAGGCCGCGCGCGACGCGATAGTGGCGCGACAAGCCGGCGACTTCGAGCAGCGGGCGGATGGCTTCCATGCTCAGGGAGCGGTCGGCTCGTGCTCGGCGGCGCTCCAGCCGCGCGTCGGCACGCCGTTCGGATCGAGCGGGAAGTGGCAGCGCACCTTGGCAACGGCGCTCCCCTCGAGCGGCGGCCGGCGCTCGACACAATACGTGCGAGCGTACTCGCAGCGCGGCGACAGCAGGCAACCTGCAGGGCGCTCGCCTTGAGCGGGTACGGTGCCCGCGATGGCCTTCAGGCGCGCGCCTTCGCGGTTGCGCTCGGGCAGCGCAGCGAGGAGCGCCTGCGTGTACGGGTGGCGTGGCGCGTCGAATAGCGAAGGCAGCGTTCCGGACTCGACTTCCTGGCCCGCGTAGAGCACGACCACGCGCTGCGCGGTTTGCGCCACGACCGCCAGGTCGTGCGTGATCAGCAGCAATGCCATGCCGTGCTCATGCTGGAGGCGCGCGAGAAGATCCAGGACCTGCGCCTGCACCGTCACGTCGAGCGCGGTGGTTGGCTCGTCGGCGATCAGCAGACGCGGACGACATGCGATCGCCATCGCGATCATCACCCGTTGCGCCATCCCGCCGGAGAGCTGATGCGGATACGCGTCGAGCCGCCGCGCGGCGTCCGGGATCTCGACCTGCTGCAGCAATTCGAGCGAGCGGCGGCGCCGCAGCGTTCCACTTCGGCGCTCGTCGGCGCTGCCGTGCACGCGCAGCGCTTCGCCAATCTGGAAGGCAACGGTGAAACAAGGATTCAGGCTCGCCAGCGGATCCTGGAAGATCATCGCGATATCCTTGCCGACCAGCGCGCGCCGCCGCCGCGGCGAGAGCGCCAGCAGGTCGTGGCCGCCGAACCGCATGCGGCGTGCGCGAACGCGCCCGGGAAAATCGATCAGTCCCATGACCGCGAGCGCGGTAATGCTCTTGCCGGAGCCAGACTCGCCGACGCAGCCGACGACTTCCCCGGCGTCGATGCTGAGGTCGACGCCGTCGACCGCGATCAGCGGCGAGCCTTCGCTTCCGAATTCGACGTGGAGGTCTTCGATTTCGAGCAGCGCCATGGTCGTCACCCTCAGCGCTTGAGCTTTGGGTCGAGCGCATCGCGCAATCCGTCGCCCATGAGATTGAAGGCCAGCACCGTCACCAGGATCGCGAGCCCCGGAAAGGTCACGACCCACGACGCGCGCTGGATGAACTCGAGCGCGTCGGCCAGCATCGAGCCCCATTCCGGCGTCGGCGGCTGTGCGCCTAGGCCAAGGAAGCCCAGCGCGGCGGCGTCCAGGATTGCCGACGAGAATCCAAGTGTCGCCTGCACGATGAGCGGCGCCATGCAGTTGGGCAGGATGGTGACGAACATCAGACGGAGCGGGCCGGCGCCGGCTATGCGCGACGAGGCCACGTATTCCCTCCCCGCTTCGGCGATCACCGCCGCCCGCGTCAGCCGCACGAAATGCGGCAGCAGCACGATCGCAATCGCATACATCGCGTTGATGAGTCCCGGGCCGAGCACCGCGACGACCGCGATCGCCAGCAGAAGGCTGGGCAGCGACAGCATCACGTCCATCAGGCGCATGATGACAGTCTCAGTGAGTCCCCGCGCATACCCGGCGAGCAGTCCGAGCGCGACCCCCAGCGTCATCGAGAGGCTCACCGAAATGAGTCCGATCAACAGCGACAGTCGCGTGCCGTAGATGAGACGCGACAGGATGTCGCGTCCCACGGCGTCGGTGCCCAGCAGGAAACGCGACGTCCCTTCCGCGCTCCATGCCGGCGGGGTCAGCGTGAAATCGCGAAACTGCTCGTTGGGCGGATGTGGGGCGATCACGCCGGCTGCGACCGCGAGCACGAAGAGCATCACGATCATCGACAACCCTATCAGGGCACCGCGACTTTGCCGGTACGCGTTCCAGAATTCGCGCAGCGGCGTTGGCGGCGCGAGCGCGGTGATGCGCGCGGTTGCGGCTTCAGCCATGTCGGATGCGCGGGTTGATCACGCCGTAGAGCAGGTCGACCAGCAGATTCACCGAGATAACGATGGCCGCGACCAGCAGGATCCCTCCCTGCACCACCGGATAGTCGCGCGACTGCACGCCGTGCACCAACCAGTTGCCCACGCCCGGCCACGAGAAGATCGTCTCGGTCAGAATCGCGCCCGACAACAGCAGACCCACCTGCAGGCCGATCACCGTGATCACCGGAATGAGCGCGTTGCGCAGCGCGTGCACGAGCACGACGCGCCACGCGGAAAGCCCCTTGGCGCGCGCGGTGCGCATGTAGTCCTCGCGTAGCACCTCGAGCATCGCCGAGCGTGTCATGCGTGCGATGACCGCCAGCGGAATCGTGCCCAGCGCGATCGCCGGCAGGATGAGGTGCGAGAGTGCCGAGCGCAGCGCTCCCGGCTCGCCGGAGCGCAGCGCGTCGATGAGCATGAATCCGGTCATCGCCGGCACGTCGTATTCGACCGCGATGCGCCCCGACACCGGTGTCCATCCCAGGTGCACCGAGAAGAACAGGATCAGGAGCAGCGCCCACCAGAAAATCGGCATCGAGTAGCCGGTGAGCGAGACTCCCATGACCGCGTAATCCGCGACCGTATTGCGCCTGAGCGCCGCGATCACGCCGGCGGGGATGCCGAGCAGCGTCGCCAGCAGCATCGCGCACAACGCCAGCTCGACGGTCGCCGGAAACAGCGTGGTGAACTCGCCGAGCACACTCTCGTGCGTGGTCAGCGACGAGCCGAGGTCGCCGCGCAGAACGTGGCCTACGTATTCGACGTACTGAACCGGCAGCGAGCGGTCGAGGCCGAACTCGTGCAGCAGGCGCTCTCGCCGCGCCGGATCCATGCCGCGCTCACCCGAAAGATTCTCGACCGGATCGCCGGGGATGAGATGGATGAGCGCGAACGCAAGCAGCGTCACGCCGACGAAGGTGGGAACGATCAGCGCGACGCGGCGAAGGACGAACGCGAGCATCAGCCGCTAGGGTCCTACGGACACTAGCACCTCACTTGTCACTCACTTGGTGCTGACTTGCTACTCACCTCGACCTGGTCGAAGTAGTGATGCGCGGTCGCGTCCATCTTGTACCCTTTGACTTCGGTCCGCACCGGATCGAAGCGGATCGAATGCGCCAGCGTGATCCAAGGAGCTTCTTCCTTGAATATCACCTGCGCCTGCTCGTAGAGCTTGGCGCGATCGGCCTGCTTGGGCGTCTGTGCGGCCTTCACCACGAGGTCCTCGAACGCCTGATTGCACCAGCGCGCGTTGTTGCCCCCGCCCTTGACTGCCTCGCACCCGAGCAGGGGGACGAAGAAATTGTCGGGATCGCCGTTGTCACCCGACCAGCCGAACATCACCACCTGATGCTGGCCTTCCTTGGCGCGCTTGCGGTATTCGGCCCATTCGAAGGTCACGAGCTTGGCCTTGACGCCCACCTTTTCCCAGTCCGCCTGGATCATTTCGGCCATGCGCTTGCCGTCCGGATTGTACGGACGCGTGACCGGGAGGTACCACAGGTCAAGCTCGAAGCCGTTGGGAAAGCCCGCCTGCGCGAGCAGTTGCTTGGCCTTGGCCGGATCGTACGGATAATCCTGCACCGCGTTGTTGTAGCTCCACAGGATCGGCGGGATCGGGTTCTTGGCAGTCTGTCCGTTGCCCTGGTAGACCGCCTTCAGGATCGCTTCCTTGTTGGTCGCCAGATTCAGCGCCTGGCGCACCAGCTTGTTGTCGAAGGGCTTCTTCTCGACGTTGAACGCGATGTAGCCGATGTTGAGTCCCTCCTTCTGCTGCACGACCAGGTTCTTGTCCTTTTTCATTTCATCCAGGTCGGCGGGCTTCGGGAACGCCATCACCTGGCACTCGCCGGTCTTGAGCTTGGCGTAACGCGCGGTGGCGTCCCGGGTAATCGAATACACGAGGTTGTCGACCTTCGGACGGCCTTTCCAGTACTGGTCGAACGCCTTGTAGCGGATGGTCGCGTCCTTCTGGTACGAGACGAACTCGAAGGCGCCGGTGCCGATGGGATAGACGTCGGCGGCGTTAGGCGTTCCCTTGGCCTGCATCGTCTCGAAGTATTCCTTGGACAGAATCGACGCGAAATCCATTGCCATGTCGGCAAGGAACGGCGCCTCCGGACGCTTGAGGTTGAAGCGTACCGTGTAGTCGTCGATCTTCTCGACGCTGCCGACGATGTTCTTCATGCCCATGTCCTCGTAGTACGAAAACGTCTGGCCGGCGGTCATCTTGTGGAAGGGGTGATTGTCATCCGCCATGCGGTTCCACGAGAAGACGACATCGTCGGCATTGAAGTCGCGCGTCGGCTTGAAGTTGGCGTTGCTGTGGAACTTGACGCCCTTGCGCAGCTTGAAAGTATAGGTTTTGCCGTCGGGCGACAGCGTCCACGATTCGGCCAGCGCGGGAACGATGTTGGTGGTGCCGATCTGAAACTCGACCAGGCGGTTGAACATGGGCACCGACACCGCATCGAACGTGGTGCCGGTGGTGAAGAACTGCGGCTGGAAGCCTTCAGGGCTGCCCTCCGAGCAGTAGACCAGGGTCCCCTTGGCGGCAGCCGCGGCGGACATGATGCCCAGTGCCACGCACAGCGAGGCGCGCGCAAAGCGAGTTTTACGGTCAGTGGACGACATGGGCTTTCCTCGGGAACGCGCTCGCCAGACCGCGAGCAAGGCGCCATGCTAGTCGCGGACGATCGCGGTGACAACCTCGGCAGATGCCCTGCTCCCTGGCAGGATCAGCGCGTGGCTGCCGACAGCCGTTGTCTTGCGGTCTCGTACAGGCAGACGCCGGTCGCGACCGAGACGTTGAGCGAGCCGACGCTGCCCTGCAGTGGAATGCTTATCGTTCGGTCGCAGAGCTCGCGAGTGAGCCTGCGCAGCCCCGTTCCTTCGGCACCCAGCACCCATGCCAGCGGACCGGAGAGATCGGCGGAGCCCAGCGTTTCCGCGCCGTCGGCGGCGGCACCCACAAGCCAGATGCCGTGCTGCTTGAGTTCGCGCAGCGCGCTCGCCAGATTGGTCACCGACACCAGCGGAACCGTGTCGGCCGCGCCGGACGCGGCCTTCGCCACCGTGGCGTTGAGCCCGACAGCGCGGTCCTTGGGAACGATGACCGCGTGCGCGCCGAACGCGTCGGCGCTGCGCAGGCAGGCACCGAGGTTGTGCGGGTCGGTCACGCCGTCGAGAATCAGCAGCAGCGGCGAACCGTCGCACGATTCCAGCACCTCATCAAGCGTGACCAACGGCACGCTACCGTCGATCGCGGCGACCACGCCCTGATGTCGATCGTGTCCGGCGAGCGTATGCAGCTGGCGCTCGTCGACTTTCTGCACGTCGACTCCGGCCAGCGTAGCGCGCTCGAGCAGCTCGCGCATGCGAGCGTCGTGGCGCCCGGCGAGCACGAACAGTGTCTCGATCGATTCCGCGCGCTGGCGCAAGCGTGACGTGACCGCATGAAAACCGACCAGGTGGCGCGTTGGTTTCAATCGGCTTGCCGAGAGTGACGGGAGCGTAGTATGCCTGCCTGGCAGGGGCTGGCGTGCCCGGGTATAATACGCACCGCGCCGAAGGGGCAAAAAGCTGTGACTCGCCTCGCATTTCCGGGCTGTTGTAGCTCAGTTGGTAGAGCAACTGATTCGTAATCAGTAGGTCAGAGGTTCGAATCCTCTCAACAGCACCAATAAAAACAATAACTTACGATAGAGCGCAAATTCCCTTCCCTTTCCCTATAACACGCTGGATAAACGGGCCTTCCCACGCGTGCGCGAGGGCGATTACGAAGCGGCGGTACGATGTAGCGCTTTGATCGGGAGACTATGTACCGCGCTTTGAGCGTGCGTCAGCCGTGGGCGAATCTGATCGCCAGCGGCGAAAAGATGATCGAGGTTAGGTCATGGTCCACGATGCATCGCGGTGACCTCGTCATCTGCTCCGCTGTCACCGTGGACGATGTACCGGCGATGATTCACGACCTGACCACGGACCCATGCGGCGTGACCATCTGCGTCGTCCAGCTTGTAGACGTGCGACCGCTCGAGCGTTCCGATGTTGCCGCCGCGATGCTGCCGGATGACGCCGACCTCGACGGTGCGTATGCGTGGGTGCTGGCGCAGCCACGACGCCTAGCGCCCCATCCGGTTAAAGGCGCGCTGGGACTGTTCGGCGTGCCCTCTGACATCGTTGTGCCGGTATGAAGACCTCCAGTTTTTCCCTTACGCCGGACCGCGGCGGATATCGATTGCCAGATACGCGCCCGCGAAGATCAATCCGGGATTCGCTGCCTTCCTTCCACCGGCTCTGGGTGCGTGGTTGCCTGGGGAGAGCGCCATTCCTCGACCCGAGGCTAAATCATCTGCAGCATTCGATGATGTCGACCGCTGGAGTCACGCCCACTTAAAAGGAGCGCGCCCCATGGTCACGTACAAATTGATTCGCAAAGCACAGATGCGCGGTCGGCTAGAAATGATGCCGTGGGTTGGCTACTTCGCGTTTGTCACGATAGCCAAGCCCGGTTCTGGTTCGTGGATGTACCCAGCGGCTGGCTCCGTCGTTTGTGTCGCGCTGCTTGTCTCGCATTGGTACTACTCGCGGCATCCCTTGGTACCGCCGATGCCTCCGTCGTCTACGACGATTTAGGTCGCCCGATCCGTTTGTCTGGACGAGCGCGGCGTGCTGCAATTCATCGATCCTTATTTGAGCCGGTCGCGTATAGCGGCACGTAAAGCAACCTCTAGGACGGCGCAGCGGATCGTTGATGTAGTAGACGTCCACCGCTGATTTTCAATTGTCAGTGCAGGCTCGGCGCGCCTACAACCCGCTCCAACGATCGAAGTCGGCCGCGCAGTTGCGACAGCACCGCGCCGGCGGCGCCGGGAATCTCGATGAGTTGCTCGGCGAGCTCGGCCTCTATGATCTCGAGCAGTTCGCGCGCGCGGCGTAGCAGCTCATAGACGACTAGCGGGTCATCTCCGCGGGCGTGCATGTCGCCGGCTTCGATGATTGCTTGCATGAAGGCGTCCCACGCCCGCGCTACCGTGGTCATTTGTTCGACGCTCTCGCGAGCGCCATGACCGGGTGAATGCGCGGCGGTGTGGGCTTGAAGTGGTAGAACAGCATCGCGCAAGGCTAGCACCCGCTTGAGCAGGGTGTGGTGACGATTAGACAGCGGATTGCTCAAGTCGGCCAGCGGACGCCCACGGTAGGTGGCAGTTGACCATGGCCCACTGTCGCGCGGCTATACATTCGCGCCCACCGTCTCTTCGTGTGAGCGAAACTACTGTCGCGTTTACATACAGTTGGAGAAATCGCACGCATCTTGCTTGGTAGTGCGTTTGTGCGCCGGAGCCGGCAGGTGCGCGAATGAGACAATCCTGCGTCGGCAGCCGTGAGTCACCCCAATCTACAATTGCCCGACCGCCGGATCGCCTTCCGTGACCGAAGCGTTGTCGGCGTACCAAGCCGATTGCGATGCCGGTCGAAATCCTCGGCGCAGCCGGCGAAGACGGCCGCTATTTCGGACGCTTAGGCAACGATCCGGTGTTCAACGGTTTTGGCGATCGATGCCGGAAAAAGAACGGCGGCCGCAGCCGCCGTCCGGTGCACCGAAATCATGAATCCTGTGCTCGCCGGCGCCGTGCTTTCGTAGCATCAGCGGTCGTCGCGAAATCATCGCGGCAAGAACCGGTTGGCCGGCTCTTGCCGTCTTCGGCTATGCGATGCGAAGGCCGCTACGGCGCGGCCGGGTCGCAGCTCTGCCCCGATGCGCCATGAGTGCAAACGTTGCTCGCCTGAGCTTGACTGACGAGATTGATCATGTCCTGCGGGAGCAAGTAGCCTTGCCTCCAGGCGTTCCCGGCTGCGTTCTTCACCGCCAGCACATACCCGTTGTGGCTTCCATACCGCTCCTGCAGCGATAACCGTGGATCTCCGCTCAACGTGCGCTCGGCCAGCGTGTGCGCGAACGGAATCATGCCGCCAATGTAATTGCACACCTGACCTGCATGGAATCCCGACGCCGTGATGTTCCAGCCGAGATAGGTCCCGAGCGGTGCATCGCGTAGCGTTGTCGGCACGCCGCCCAATTCGTTCCCGTCGGCATCGACCTTCGGCACTTTCAGCGGGATCACATGCACGATAGGCGGCGGCTGGTTCGTCGGAACGCCAGTAATGTCGATTGGATTGAACAGCGGCCCCCAGGCGTAGTCGAGCGTCTGGTTGACGAAGTTCTCGGGCAGGAAGATCGAATCGGGAATGCCCGGTACATTGGAAGGGAAGCCCATCGCTGCTTTCGTCGCATCGACCAAGGTTCCCCCGGCGACCGTCGGATAAACGCTTGGCGGCGGCGGTGTGCCGATCATGAGCCAGTCGCGCATGGCAATGCGCAGCCGGTTCACGAGTTCGGTCTCCGGTACGGGGTTTGCCCTGAGCGTGCTCGGTCCCCAGTTGTTGCCGGGACAATTCACCGGGGTGTTCGCAATGTTCTCGTTGAACCCACCGCCTCCCCCACCATGCGTCGTGCTCGGCACGTAATAGCGACGCACATTGGACGGGACAGGGATATCGCTAGCGCCGGTTGACCCGGTCCACTCCATCGCCAGGCGTAACGCGAAGATCTCGGACCCGCCGGAGTGCTCGATGATCTTCGGGCAGGTCCCGTTCAGATTGCAGCGATCCAGCACACTGGACGATGGATAGCCGCGGATGGGATCGGGGAAGTCGGACCACCATTGCGGCCCCTCGCCGCTCAACTGATAGAGCTCGGGCACTCCGTCGGTTTGACCCCAGCGAGTGTTCGAGGCGATACGGCGTCCGGCGATGATCGGCCACGCGCCTTCGTGCACGATCCGGTTCGCCTCGTCCTGATTGAAGCCCTGCATGATGTAGCCGCGCGTGTAGTTCCCCGATTGCGAGACGCCTCGGATCACCTCCCAGCGCACCTTTCCGGCAATCGGATTCGGTGTGCCGGAGTCGTCGGCCGCCGCATAACGGAAGAACGAGCCCACGTCGCGGAACGCGGCCACGCCAACGCCTAACAGATAGGCGCCCTTCGACGGATAGACGACTTGGTAAACCAGGCTCGGATCGAAGCCGTTCCTGAGACATATGTGCACAGGAAGCGAGCCCGGCAGATGAGTCACATCGAGATCCTGCGCTGTCCCTGGAAATGGATTGTTCGCATCGCAATGCGCGAATGCCCAATCCGCGCTCGCAATGGTCGGACCCGGTGTGACGACACCGGTATACGTCTCATGGGTGTGTGTGGTGAGCGTGGCTTGCGTAGTGTCCAGGGTAGCCGGCAGGTAAGGAATCGGGTTGCCCATCACGTTGAGTGGCTGCGACGCAGCACCGCTGCGATTGACGATTCTTCCCAGAACCGTTCCAGTGATGAGCGAGCCGTCGGGGTTCTTCGCCATCGGCACCGCGACCCAGTGGTTGCCAGTGACCGCCTGCACATGATTGGTTGGGATTGCAGTCGCGGTGCCGCCTCCTCCGGAGCCTGCATTGTCGGCCTGCCATGCACTCGAGAGCCCGATGTCGCCGAGATTTCGCTCGGCGGCCACGATCGTGATCGCGCCACCTCGGTTCGGCACGTCGTGCCACATGAAGCCGCTCGCCTGGCTGAGGTCGGTGGGCATCGTTAGCGTCCACGTCGCCTCATAGCGCACCATGCCGTCAGCATCCTTGCCGAACTGGATATCGGTGATGATTTGATTGTGCGGATCGTTGGGATCGAGCGCGCCGAAAGCGCGACCGCGTATTTGCGTGTAGCCGATGTTCTGACCGGTGAGGGGAGCGGTCGCATCGATCACGATCTTCGTGACGCGAGCCTCGCTCGGGGCACCGCAAGCCAGCATGGTGGCCGCCACCGCGGTGCTTACCCATACGGCGTGCCTGGAAGATTTCGGAATATGAGACATCACTTCCTCCTTTTGACGTGGACGGGGCTTTTGCTGCGCGCTATTACTATTCACGCATGCGCAGGCACTCTATGCACGCAATCTATTGTGAACATTTTGGAAGGCTAGCAGGCTTCATTGCATGCTACAAAATTAGTATGCTTTGGGCCAAATCTTGTGTCAACGTTGCTGCCGATTGACTCGCGATCGACGCACGTGGCGCACGCCTGCACCTGACGGCATGACTGGCGGCGCTGGTATCTGTGCGTAGAAATGCAATGTTGCGGAAGAGGTCTGCATGTAGCCACTGGCGAACCAGGGCATCGAGTCAACGTTACCTCATTCAGCCGCTCCGACCAGCGATTCGAGGAGAGTCGCCTCGGTGTCGGCACCGCGTGATCGTCACTTCGGTCAACTTGGGACGACCGAGGCCTCCACCGAAATTTCCGGCAGCCGTTTGTTTGCTCGGACGCGGCGCCGCGACCATCACCAACTTCGTCGCCGCCACGGTGCCCGAGCCTGCGTCGCTGGCCTTGGCGGGAATCGGGCTCGCTAGCTTGTTTGGCAGCATGCGCAGGCGCGTTGCCTAAGTGCTCCGCACCAAGCGCAGCGGCTTCAGCCCCCTTTTTTTCGGCCAGTCGAAATCGTCCGCTAACGTACACACATTTTCAATCTCGACAGATGGGTGTATTGAAATACGCGGGAGGATGCGACCGCTTGAGGGCCAACGCATGCATCAACCTCGTGGACACCTCTGGGACGGACAGGACCAGATCAACTGCGCAGACGTTCTTCGGGAGCGCCTATCGGTTTCCGAAAGAAGCGCCGCGCTGCGACTGTTCGATCTTCTCGACACGTTCGTAGCGCTGCGCCGTAATTTCGGAACGGGTACCGCCGGCCAGGACGCCGACCCGGGATTGGGTTCCGAAGAGATCGCGGCGGTCCGAGTGATATTGGACGAGGCGATACGGGCGACCAGGGAAATCATCGGCGATACCGCGCGGCCGCCACCGCCTCCATAAACCGAAATTTCGCCTCTGCTTAGCCCGTTGCGGGGCCACGCCCCTGGCACTGCACCGCGAATACCCTACAAAAAGGCCCGCACTGGGCGGGCCTTTCACAAGATCGTGATGTGCGGTGCTGTGCGGTCAGTTCTGCTGGACCAGCGCAACGGGCTTGATCGCGCTTGCCTTGGTCGCCGTCTTCTTCGACGTCTTGGCAGCGGCCTTCTTGCTGCTGTCGACCGCGGCGTCGGACTTCGCGACCGTCGGCGCGGGCGTTCCCACGCTCGCCATGGGCGTCGCGTCCATCGATGCGTCCTGAGCGTAGTCGCACGCCGCGGCAAACCCCGCGCCGCTAAACAGACCTGCGGTGGTCAATGCAATCATCAGCTTTTTCATCGGCACTCCTCGTTACTGGTGAGACGATTAAAAGTTTCTGCCTGCGGGTGGGTCATGTCAAGCGAGATTCGGTCGGGAGGACGTGTGCCCGACCACCGCCCGCTCAGTCGTGCGCCGCGGCCAGCGCCTTCTCCATCACCCGGCGATCTTCAGCCGAAAGCTGCTCGTGCCCGAGGTTATACGTCAGCTTGTTGATCGTGCCGCTGAAGCGAAACGGCAGCTTGTAGCTGTCGTCCACGCCAGTGCGGGTGTCGATCCCGATGTCGAACGATTCATCGATCGCCATGAGAAAGGGGATCGTGTGATCGATTTTCTGGCGCGATAATTCCCTTCCGTCGACCGAGAGCACGCCGGTGCCGCCCTTGCCGAAGCCAGGTCCCTCCGTCTTGAAGTCGAAAGCGATCGTGTGCTTGCCGGGCTTGAGCGAACCTCCCAGCCAGTCTGCGCCGCCGACGCCGCCTTCCCAGCGGTAGCGCTTCAGGTCGAGGAGGTTGTACACGAAGACCGGCTTGCCCTTGAGCAGGTACAGGCCGTAGCCGCCGAAACGGCCGCCCATGGTCGCGATCATCCCTTCCGCACCGCTCTTTGGGATCGTCACCTCGGCGGTGATCGTGTAATCCTTGTTCAGGAGGCTTGGAGCATTGGCGACGGGAATGCCGGCGTTCTCACCCGAGTAGGTGAATACCGTTCGCCCGGCGGTCGCGCTCGGGCGCGGCGTGATGAGTCGCGGAAGAATCGAATTGTCCAGTGGGAGGACCTGGTATTTCCCCGCTTCCGCCAGGAACAACGCCTGCAGCTCCTTGAGCTTGTCGGGATTTTTCGCCGCGAGATCGTTGTATTGCGAGTAGTCCTCGCTCAGGTTGTAGAGCTCCCACTTGTACTCGTTCACGTCGGGCAGCTTCGCCGTGCCAAGTGCCCACGGAGGCGCTGGCGGTGTCGTACAGGCATACCAGGCGTCGTGATAGATGCCGCGGTTGGCGAACATCTCGAAATACTGCGTGTCGCGCTTCGATGCCGCATTGGCGTTCGCCGTATCGAAGGTGTACGCCATGCTCACGCCCTCGATCGGCTTTTGCGCGATGCCGTTGACCGTGGCAGGCGCCTGGATGCCCGCCGCTTCGAGGATCGTCGGCACGATGTCGATCATGTGATGGAATTGCGTGCGAATGCCGCCAGTGTCCTTGATGTGGCCCGGCCACGAAATGGCCATGCCCTGCCGGGTTCCGCCGAAATGCGACGCCACCTGCTTGGTCCACTTGAACGGTGTGTCGAAGGCCCACGACCACGCCACCGACATGTGCGGATAGGTCTTGTCGGACCCCCAGTTTTCGTAGTGCAGCATCTGCACAGCTTCCGGCAGCGTGAGGATGCCGTTGTACGCGGTCATCTGGTTATACGTGCCCTCGAGCGTTCCCTCCGCGCTGGTGCCGTTGTCGCCGCTGATGTAGATGATCAGCGTGTCGTCCAGCTTGCCCATGTCTTCCACCGCCTGGATGACCCGGCCGATTTCGTGGTCGGTGTAGGCGGCGTACGCGGCGAACACCTCCGCCTCGCGCGCATAGAGCTTCTTCTGTATCAGTGACAATGAGTCCCACCGCGGCAGGTCTGCGGGCCACGGCGTGAGCTGGGTGCCCGTGGGGATCACTCCGAGCCGCTTCTGGTTGGCGAAGATCTGCTCGCGCAGCTTCTCCCAACCCATGTCGAACTTGCCCTTGAATTTGTCGATCCACTCCTGGGTAGGCTGGTGCGGCGAGTGGGTGCCGCCCGGCACGTAGTAGAGGAAGAACGGCTTGTCGGGCGCAGCGGCGCTCAGACTGCTCATGTAACGGATAGCCTCGTCCGCCAGATCGGTGGTGAGGTTGTAGCCGGGCTTGCCGACCCACGGAAAGATGGGCGTCGTGTTCTGGTACAGGTACGGAGTCCACTGATCTGTCTCGCCGCCCATGAAACCATAGAAATACTGGAAACCCATGCCGACGGGCCATTGATCAAACGGACCTGCGGCGCTGTATACAAAGCTTGGCGTGTTGTGGTTCTTGCCGAACCACGAGGTGGCGTATCCGTTGTCGCGAAGAATCGTGCCGACCGTCGCGCTCTCCTGACCGATGACCGAGTCGTAGCCCGGGAAGCCGGTGGACATTTCGCCGATGACGCCGAACCCGACCGAATGGTGATTGCGCCCGGTGATCAGCGCAGCGCGCGTGGGTGAGCACAGCGCCGTGGAGTGGAACTGGGTGTAGCGCAATCCCGCCTTGGCGATGCGGTCCATCGCCGGAGTCGGGATGACACCACCAAAGGTGCCGGAGACGCCGTAGCCCTGGTCGTCGGTCATGATGAGCAACACGTTCGGCGCGCCCTTGGGTGGCACGATAGTAGCCGGCCAATACGCCTTCGAATCCTTCGCATCCTCCTTGATCACGCCGCCGAATTTTGGAGGCGGCGGAGGAAGCTGCTTGCCGTCGATGGTAGTGGTTGCACTCGGTGAGCCGGGTACGCCCATGGTCTGTTGCGCCACAACCGGGGGCGCAAGCAACATGAAACCAAATATGGATGACAACAGGACGCGTGAACGGAACCCTTGCATGACTTGCCTCCCGGACAAGTTGTCGGCGCGACTGACGGGACATCATCGGCCAAAGCACAGCGCCATTAGCGGCGCTGCGAGTCGAACCGCCCCGACGCTGGCAGCGGTAACAATGCAAGGCCAGTATACGTGCGGAAATTTTTTCTGAACAGCCACGCAGCGAGGACCGTTGGATCTGGCGCTGTAATGAAAATTGAAATGCGCGATCATTTCGCGCAGCCAATCGCCCGCGTATCCTTTCAAAATACTGACGAAGCGGTTCGTGCCATCACCGCGCGCCGTACCAGGGCGATGTGCTCGCGCAAGGTATACGCCTCGCTGGCAAAGCCTGCCGGCGTGCGGATCTGCGCCACTGAACGCTCGATCCGATCCAGCTTCGCCAGCCAGTCCTCGGTCGGCAGCACGCCGGCGCGCGTCGCCACGTCACGCTCGAGCAACGCAAGCTCGCCATACCAGCGATAGATTCTCGAGCGCGCCCGCCAGCGCAGGAATTGCGGCAGGTAGTTGAACAGCGGAAACATCACCGCCGCCAGCGGAAGAACGATGATGATCACCCGTTCGGCAAGCGCCGCGACCCAGAATGGCAGGTAGCGATACAAAAAGCTCGGTCCGAAGCGCTTGTGCCGCTCGGCAACGTCAGACACACGAAGATCGACCCGAGCAGTCCCTGGGAACTCCCCGGCTTCCTCGAAAAAACCCGCTTCACTGTGGATCTCGTGCGCGGCATCGAGCAGCAGCGCGACCAAGGCCGGATGGAGCCCGTCGCGCGCGGCGAGCATCTCCTTGGTGGCGATAAGCGCGATCTCGTTGTCGGGGATGTTGTGGGCGAAGTCGATGACGCCGGGCGGCAGCGTGACTCTGCTTATGTATGGGAACAGGCGATGATAGGCATCGGCACGCTCGTAATCCAGCAGCTTCAGCGACGGGTCGTGCAGCGCGGCCCAGACCGAGGGATTACGAACGCCATCGACGAAAATCGCCGCCCCGATCTCGCGCGACTGGAGCGCGCCTAGCGCGGCACTGTTGCTCATCGGAAGCAGCGTCACGTTGCCGCTGTTAAGTCCGTTGAGCGCGAGCAGCGGCTCGGCGAAGGCGCGAGCGCCGCTGCCGCTCAGGCCCGCGGCAATCCGTCGGTAGCGCAGCTCGTTGATCTGGGTGATGGTCCCGGTGCCGTTGTAGAAGATCCACATCGGCACGTAGTAGAGGCTGGCCAGCATGACAACGTTGTCTGCATCGGGGAATCGCGCGATCCCCCCCTGCGTGAAGGCTACGTCGACTCCGGACGTCGGATTCTGTAGTAGTTCGAGGTTTTCCCGCGCGCCGTTGGTGATGCGCTCTTCGACCTTGACGCCGGAGCGCGCCAGGATCTCGATGTAGCGCTGAGCGTACCGGTGAGCCAAGCCGTCTGCCGGTCCCGAAGCCATCACGATGTGGCTCGGTGGCGCAGGCTGGAGGAAGTGCGCCGACGCCCACACGACCAGGGCAACCAGGGCGATCAGCAGCGCGGCGATACGAAAGCGCCCGCGTCGCGAAAGCAGCGCGAGGTCTTCCAGCGTCACTCAGCCGCCAAGGCGGGCGAATGCCCTGCCAATGAGTTGTTGAGATCGGTTCGATGCATGAGACGATTGCGCACGGCTCTCACAGCCCTCCGCCAAAACGGTACTGCCACGCGACGCCGATCAGGTCGTAGTTGTTGCCGGTGCGTGCGGCAACTCCGCTGCTTGCATACAATTTGATTGAATTCTTGCGGTCCACAGGAAACGCCAGCGTACTTCCGAAGCGCCAGTTCTGCTGGAGATCGCTGTTGAGCACGCCGTTGAGCGTGGTTCGCCCACCCGCAAAATAAGTGGCGTCGAGCGACGCCCAGATCCCCGACGCAAACCCATAGATCAGGTGCCCCTGCGTGGAATACAGCGGGTCCTGCGACTGCGTGTTCCCGCCAAAGAAATCATGGTTGACCGTATAGAAGGTCACCGCCGCAGTGGCCTCCAATGTCCAAGAGCCCAGCGCCTTCGAGATCCCCACCTCCGGCTTGAACGACCATCGATTGGTGCCGATGTTGATCACCCGGGTGTCGTCGTACTGGCTCCACGGAGCTCCGACCCGCAAGCTGACGCCAATGATGAGGTCCTGCTCCCATTTCGTGAACTCGTCGAGCGGCAGCGCGGGCGCGCCATACACGTTGACCGAAAGCCGGTACGCGGAATTGGCGAAGCCATTCACGTTCCGATTCACGGTTTGTCCCTGATATTCGGCGTTGCCCGCGAGCCATGTGTACGGGACGATCGCGTCGATCTTCGCCGACTTTCCCCACAGGTCCAATACGGTCGCATAGGCGACGAGGGCGCTGGAGGTGTGAAGATGCGGATCCGTGATCGGCAATGCCGTGTCGAATGCCACGCCGCCTCGGGTGTAGGCGTAGCCTGCAATCAGGAAATTGACGCCGATCGGCGCGTTGGAATAGGCGCGCGGCTCGATGTCCTGCGCGAACGCCGGCGATTGCATGGCCGCGAGCACGCACGCCCCGAGAGCGAAGGCAAGACGCATGGACGGATGCGCGCAATTCGATGGCGTTGATCGCAACCCGCACCGCGCCGCGCTAGCCGCAGGCGCCGCCGAGCAATCCGGCCTTGATCTCGGGATTTGGCGGATCGGCGCCCAGCCAGATCGCGAGCAGCGCCTTGGCAAAGTCGTCTCCGCTGATCGTACCCTTGACCGTGCCGTTCACCTCGACGATGACGCCCGTGCCCGGTTTGTGGATAAAGATCAACCTGTCGCCCGATTTGACGTCGGTCATCCACCCGTTGAGCGTGGCGATACGGTCCTTGAGCGCCGGCACCTGGTCCTTGGAATTCTTCTCGAAGCCTTCGCTCCACCCTTTTCGCAGATCGTCGGCGCCGACGTTACGGACGAACTGCAGCATCACCTCGCTGGGCCCGGTCGACGCCAGCAGCGCGTTCGCGTCCGTCGACGTCTTGGGTACGTAGAGCGCGCCGACGTAGACGTTGACCTTGAAGGCCGTAGCCTGGCGCAGGCCCAGTCCGTTGAGCGAGAGCGTGGTGCCGTCGAGCTGGACCTGGTCGGCGAAATTGACGCCTTTGCATTCCTTCCCTTGTGCGATGCCGGCAACCACTGCCGTGGCGACGAGCAGCGGCAGCATCATTCGTCTCGTGTTCGATTTCATCTTGCCTCCGGTGAACGGTCTTTCGTGAAATGCGATGCCCCTCAGGGGGCGTTGGCGGGTGTGGTTTCGGCGCCCGGATAGTGGACGATCGCCGCGCCGACGTCCTTCAACAGCCGCTTGAACTCCGGGGAGCTTCGGATGATGGTTCCCGCGGCGGCGCGCAGGCGATCGACTGCTTCCGCCGGCAGCGCAAAGGAAGTGGGTTGCTCATTGAGATACAAGCGGTCCTGGGTGTTCTGAAGCTGCGCAAACGACACATCGATGGCGTAGATTTCTGCATCCGGAGGGTTGATCAACTTGCATAGCGGTGAGTCATTGCCGGGCGTGCAGCCGCCCAGTTTGCGAACCTCGCGCGCCGTCTGCCATCGCGCCGCAATGTCCTTCAGCTGTTCGACCGCCTCGTAGGAATAGTGATCGATGGGAACGCCGGTCGCCTTCAGGAGAACGGCCACCGTTCCCGGGGGCTGCTCCGATTCGTCCCAATTCGTCGGCGGTGACGACAGTGAATTGACCACGAACACGATGACCCTTCGTACATGATCGAGTGGCGTCGGTGTGCCCTTGTCGTGAAGGGCTTCGAGCACCTCCAAGGCATCCAGGATGCCGCGCATGCCCAGGTTGTCCGAAATTCCACCATCAACGAGATGTATGTATGGACGATTCACACCATCGCCGTACTGCTCGGCGTCCCTGAGCTCACGTATCGCACGCGCTGCGGGTCGAGGCGGATTCGTCGACTCGGTGAACACCTTCACCCAAGGAGGCAGCGCATAGTTGCACCTGCCACCGTAGTTATTGATCGTCACCGGCGACAGCACGACCGGCACGGCCGATGATGCGGCGGCGGCTCGCGAAAGCTTCACTGCGCCCAAGTCCGAGCACATCACGTTCCACACGTTCTGGTTGAAAGGCATCCGGCCGCCACTGGAGATGTCGGTCGCCGTCGCCACGATGAACGGCCCGTTGCCCCGCTCGAGGTCGCTAAAGGTCGCGTCGTTGAACAGGATCTCGTCGTAGAGCTGGGCGGCCAACTCGGAACGCCCCCATCCTGTCGACGACAGGCTCCCCCAATTGCCGGGATTGAAGGCGCGGGCGATCAGCTCTCCCTGAACGTTGCGCTTGAGAAAGCGCTGCTCGTAGTCGTCGAACAGCCTGTCGCCGTACAGGCCGTACGCCAGCGCGGTGAAGCTTCCTCCCGACACGCCTGTGATCATGTCGACTGCGTCGATCAGATGGGCCTTCTGGCCTCGCGGCCCGACGACCTCGGTGCCGCGCAGGAATTCGAGCACTCCATAGGAGAACGCTGCCGCGCGCGTGCCCCCTCCGGAGAACGCGAGCACGACGAGGTTGTCGTTTGTCTTGAAGTACTTCATGCGGTTCTGGAAGGTGTACCCCTTGTCGAGGCTCGTTTCCCTGATCGGCGGATTGACCGGACGCGTCGCGCAGCCGCCGAGCGTCAGCAGCAGCGCCAAAACCGCCGGAAGGAGCACTCTCGAACCATTCATGGCGATAACTCCAGATTAGCGTTGTGGCTTTGTCGCTGCGGGCGCCGGCGCCGGCGACAATTCGCCTGACAGCACGCCGGCGAGCCCAGGCGCCGACCGTATGTTCAGGTCGCGCTGAGGAAAAGGCATTTCGATCTTGTTCTCCCGCAGGACCCGCTCGACCGCGACGTTGATCTCGTGCTGGATGCGCAGCCGCTTGTCCAGCGAATCGACGAACGCGCGGATCTCGAAGTCGAGCGAGCTGTCGCCGAAGCCCACGAAAAAAACGGACGGTGCCGGCTCTTCCAATACGCCGTGATTGGACTTTACCGCATCGAGAAGCACACGTTGCACCAAGGCAATATCGCTCCCATACGCGACTCCCACCTTGATGAGCAGGCGTGTGGTCTGGTCCGAGAGCGTCCAGTTGACCACGCGCTCGGTGATGAAGGCCTTGTTCGGAATGATGACCTCCTTGTTGTCGAAGTCGACCACCACCGTCGCGCGTGCATGGATGCTGGCTACCTTGCCCGATACGCCGCCCACGGTAACGACGTCGCCGATGCGTATCGGGCGCTCGGCAAGGACGATGAGGCCGGACACGAAATTCGCGACGATCTCCTGCAACCCGAAGCCCAGACCGACGCCGAGCGCGGCGATAAGCCATTGCACATCGGACCACGCGATCCCGAGGATATTGCACGCGACCAGGATACCGATCATCGTGACCACATAACGCCCGATGACCTTGACCGCATAGGTTGCGTCGGTTTGGATTTCGAGGCGCTGCAACAGTACGATGTCGAGCAGCGCGCCGAGATTGCGTACTAGCACCGCGGTGACTACCCCGACGATGGTCGCGAGCAGGAGATGACCGACCGTCAATGGATGCGCAATCTGCTTTCCGTCGACCTGCTCCGAATAGGTCCACAGCGAATAGTCGCCGATCACCGACAGTGCCGGGATCGCGTCCCTCCATATCAACCAGACGCCGCCCAGCACAAGCAGCGTCACCAGGACGTCGAACATCGACCGCGCCTGCTCGCCGATCGCGGCGATGTCGAGCTGCGCCGGGCGCGTCTCGGCAATCTCGCTGCCCACCTCAACGACGCTCGCGGCGGTCTTCGGCCTGGCGTCCTGCTCGTCGCGCTTTCGGGCAAGATGCATGCGCTGTACCTGCACCCAGAGCGCCATCAGTCCGTAGAGCATGCCAGCGCCGATAGCGAGAAACAGCGTGTCGAGGATGCGCCCAAAAAAATAGCCAGCCGCGACGATATAGCCGGCCGCGGCAAGCGCTGCAACGGCAACCGGAAACGCCATCAGCACGACGAGCCACAGCGCGTGGAGCTGGACTGCCCAGCCACGCGGCGCGCGCGCAACCAGCCGCTGCATGAGCGGTCCATCACGGCGGCAGAGCGCGTAGAAGAATGCAGCGAGCGTGATCATCGCCACGCCGAAGCAAAGGCGCGCCAGGCTCTCGCGGTTGACGAACGGCGCGTGATCGAGGCCGTTGAGCGCCGCGACGAAGAGAAGCGGCACGAACAGCGCTTCGAACCGGCGCAGCTTGCGGGCAACCGCGCTCAACAACGCCTCATCAGCGCCGAAATGCCGCGTTGCGACGCCGTTTCGATCGAGTAGCCAAGCGAGCGTGGAAATGGCCAGTACCAGCCTCGAGACGCCGAACAGCGCAACGCTTAGCGCGAGCGTGAAGCGCTCGCCGTCCGGCGCGGTGGCGAGCAAGGCTGCCGCGGTCCACAGCAGCAGCGGAACAGGAAGCGCAAGCGCGAAGGTGATCGCGAGAGCGACCAGCGCGTGGCCTATCCGGTAGCGTTCATAGCTTACCGATGCCGGCGAAAGTTTGACTAGCGTGTGCTTCAGACGTCCTCGCACGATCAACAGCAGTGCGCCGACGCATGCGGCGATCGCCGGCAGGACCGGCCGGCGCGCTATTTCCTGCAATGCAAATGAGACCGCCGCCTTCCAATTGGCCGGCGATAGCGTCCATGCAATCGCTGGCGCGAGTCCACCGATCGTTCGGGTGCTGGGTGGTGCAGGGATCCAGAACAGGAATCGCGTCAACTCCTCACGCGCCGCGCCGCCGCGCTGCTCCAGCTCGCGAGCGGCTTCGTCAGTTTCGCGCAAGACCTGCATTCGCTGTTCCTGCAGCATCGTCAGACGCTGGAGCAGATCGCGTTGCTCGCCGAGCGCAGCGCGGACTGCGGGAGCAAGCGTTTGCTGCATCTGGGGCACGAGGCCCGCCTGCGCTTCCGCGAGGCGTTGCGCGGTGATGGCGTCGAGATCGTCCAGTCGCGCCAGCGCGCGCTCGCTACGCAGGTTATCGTCGCTCAGCGCGGCCAGCCCATCGTCGCGCTTCTCGCGGGCAGCGGCCAGGCGTTCCGACCGGGGGAGCTCACGCATCTGTTCCGTCAGCGTTTGCGCGAATTCTTGCCCAAGTGCATACACCACCGCCCGCCGCGCGATCCGGCGCATGCGCTCATCCAAATCTTGCTTGGCTCTGCGCAATTCAGCGAGCTCGAGCCGCGTCATGTCGAGTGCGGCGCTCTGCTCCACGATCTGTGCGGTGAGCCCGGCGTTCTCGGCGACGACCGTCCGCAGCGCATCCTGCGGCTGCGCGATGCTCACTGTGGCAAACGCCACGACGGCGCAGGCAACGGACCATCGTGCAGCGAACACCGGATGGCTCATCCGCTCGAACCTCGACACGACGACACGATCACGGTGCGTTTCGGTCGAGCGCCCGTATGACGCCAGCGATGTCCTGGCTCATGCGCGCAAGCGCCCGGCTGTGCGCCGCCGCGATCGCGTCGAAGCTCTTGTCCTGCGCGGGCTCGCGCACGTTCGTCCGTCCGGTTTCTGCCTTGCCGTCGCGCGTCCGCCGCACGACCCAGACTGCGTTCAAGGTCGCAGCCTCGCCGAGTGCGGACTCGAAGCTCTGCACCTCGATAGCGACGCGATATGCCGCTTCGGCGTTCGACGACTGCTGAAACAGTGAAACGCGACCCGTTCCCAGAATGACGACCAGATCCTCGGCCACCACCCGCGAGATATTGTTGTCCAGGGGCGACGCCCAGCGATTGAACTCGTCGGGCGATACCTGGTTGGGACCTGTGGTCACCACGATCTGCGGCTGGTCGACGATGTCGGGGATCGACACGGGGCCGACGACCACCGACAAGTCGGACGGCTTTGCGCTTGGCGTGCCCGACGGCGCCTCGACACGGCTCAACGTGTAGAAGTGCGACGGAGTCGACGAGCATCCCGCGCCGACCACCACGAAGCACAGGCTGGCAACGGTGGCGATCTGACGCATCACGGCTTTCCTTCGGTTTTGCCCCGGATCAGCGCATCCGGATGGCGTTGCAGATAGTCGACGAAGATCCGGATCGCACGCGCGGCACGGGTCACCTCCTGCAGCGTGTCGCGCAGGTCCTGCGGCGCTGGCGAATCCTTGCTCAAGAATGCCGCATCGGCATTGTTGAGGGTCCGATCGGCGGTGGAGATAGCCTTGCGCAGCTCCTGGAGCGTCTTCGTCCCCTCGGGCACCCACTGCGCATCGACGCGACCGACCAGCACGTCCGCGTCCTTCAGCGTCTGGTTGAGCGTTGCGATCGCATCCTTGACGTCGCTGGCGATCGCGTTGAGCGGCATGTTGTCGATCTTGCCGAGAATGCTGTTGAGCTTGGCCTCGAGGTTCGCGAGCCCGCCGGGAACCACGGGCAGCTCCAGCGGTTCCTGGTTCCAATCCAGCTTGGGTTTTGGCGCGTCGGGAAAATATTCGAACGCGACGTAAAGCTCGCCGGTCAGGTAGTTGCCGGTCTTCAACTGCGCGCGCAAACCGCGCTCCTCCACGATGCGGCGCAACGTGCGCAGGCGATCCTTTTCGGGGATCTCGGTGATCGCCTTGCCGGTCGTTGCCTGCGCGCGCTGGGACATGAGCCCTACCAACCGATCGGGGAAGAACGTGATCAGGACACGTGGGCGAAAGATGAGCCTCTGTGGTTCCAGCGACAGTCCGACTTCGGCGACTTCTCCGACCCGCAGCCCGTACAGCGTGACCGGCGCACCGACCGACAGCCCGCGGACCGACTCGTTGAAATAAAGCACGAAGCGGCGCTCGACGGGGTCGGGCTGCTTCATCGCGGTCGCACGATTGCGATACAGCGTGAACTCGCTGTTCTCGGCCGCTGGGTGCACTCCCGCAGCCACGAAGTCAGGCGTCGCGAAGGCAAGCCCGCCCGCCAGCAGCGCCGTGACCGACTCGGTGTGAACATCGACGCCGTCCGCTCCGACCGTCACGTCGATGCCGCTCGCACTCCAGAAACGCGATTCATTGGTGACGAAATTGTCGTAAGGCGCCTCGACGAACACGACGATCTCGACGGACTTCCCGCCCGCGTTGAGGTTGTACGCGATGACCTGCCCGACCGGAATGCGCCGGTAGTAAACCGGGGCACCGACGCCCAGCGAGCCCAGGCTGTTGGATTTGAGCACGAATTGCTTGCCGCGCTGGTCGGTGATCGGCGGAGGCTCGTCGAGGCCGACGAAATCGCGCCGGTCCTCATCCGAGACGCCGGCGTGGAACCCGATGTAGTTTCCCGACAGCAGCGTGTTGAGTCCCGACACGCCGCTCAGCGTGATGCGAGGCTCAACGACCCAGAACTTCGCGTCGTCGACCATCAGGCCGGCCGCATGCTTGGCGATCTTGGCCTTGACGACCACCTTCGAGTAGTCCTCGGACAGTTCCACGGCCGTCACCAGGCCGATGCGCACGTCCTTGTACTTGATGAATGTCTTGCCCGCTTCGATGCCCTGCGCGGCCTTGAAGGAAATGGTAATGCTGGGACCCTCGCTGCGGATGCGCTGAATGGCGATGCCCGCAGCGATGAGCGCCGCGAGGATCGGGATGATCCATACGATCGACACGCGCAGGCGTTTCTTGGGCGCCACGACCGCCTGCGGAAGATTCTCGAGATCCGGTTCTTCAGCCATTCGGCACGGGGGTGGGTGTCGCCGAGTCCCAGATCAGCCTCGGATCGAAGGATTCGGCGGCGAGCATGGTGAGCACGACCACGGCGGCAAAAAAAAGCACGCCGGTGCCGGGAGCCACCGACATAAGCGGCTGTAACTGAACGAGCGCCACCGTGAAGGTGTCGACGAACACGTCGAGCATCGACCAGCGTCCGATGAATTCCACCATGCGGTAAAGGCGCGTGCGGTCATGGTTGTTTTTTACCGAGCCCTTCTGGACAGTGATCAGCAGGTAGGCCAGCGCGACTAGCTTGCCGAGCGGAATCATGACGCTCGCGATCAGCACGATCAGCGCGAGCGGCCACGAGCCCGAGGTGTACAGGAACGCCACGCCGCCGAGAATGGTGTCGGCCTCGGTTGTTCCGAGCTGCGTGGTGTTGAGCACGGGCAGCACGTTGGCGGGGATGTAGCAGACCGCCGCCGCGATGATCAGCGCCCAGGTGATCTGGATCGATGCGTGGCGACGGAATTCGAGCTTCTCGCCGCAGCGGCGGCAATACCCCGGCTCCTCGGGGTTGGCGGGGCGCGCGAGCAGCTGACACGCCTCGCACGACACCAGTCCCGCCTGAGCGGCAGTGAGCGCGACGCCCGTCATCGTGGCGGCTCAGTGACAACCGCTCCTTCGGGCGCTCGCGGCGTCGCGTCGTCGCCAGCCCACACGACCCGGTTCCATATTTCGCGGGGATCAAAGGTCACGATGATCGCCGGGAATAGCACCAGCAGGGCGCCGACGGCGTACATGCCGATCCCCGCACTCACGGTGGCGAGCTCGGCGATCTTGATCAGGGCGACGAGGATGCCCAGCATCATGACCTCGAGCATCGACCACACCTGGAAATGGTTCGCCCAGCGCAGCAGCTCGCCAGCCCAGTGTGGCACCGGTGAACGTCGGGTGGCGAGCAGGATCGTCAGCATGAAGGCAATGTAGCCGCCGGGAGCGATGACCGCGCAAAACGTGACGAGCGCGCCGGTGATGCGTTCGTCCTCAAGCCACATCTGGTATGCACCACCGACGATCGTCGTGCTTGCAGTGCGGCCGACGACCGAGAGATCCATGAGGGGCACGGCGTTAGCGAGGATGAAGGTGACGGCCGCTGCGAACGCGAGCGCCAGCGGGAGGTCCTTCGGGCCCGACGGCCGCTTCGCAACCACGCATCCGCAGCGGGGACAGCGCGCCTTCGCCCCGGGCGACAGTGGCGGAACGTGCTGCAGCAGATCGCAGTCGGCGCAAGCGATCATCTGTGTTGCTTGCGATGAGCTCACGATCCCACCCCGATCAAGCGCTTGTGGCGCATTGAACGCCCCTCCCGGGCAATGCGTCAGAATGCCCGATTGTAATCGGCTTCGATGGGCAAGTTGCCGGCGGGACAGGCGCGAACCCGGTCCTCACGCACCGCGTCGTCGAAAAGGCGTGCGTTCAAGGCGTCGGAACCACCTGATAGTAGACGCCATTGGCACCGTACGCGGGCTGGAACCAGGTGTTGCCGCTGAGGTAGTACGTCGTGCCGTTCTTGTTGATCATTACGGCGCCCGCCGGGACGGCCGCGTAGTTGACGCCCATGGTGTAATTCCCGGGTGGCGCCCCGGCTGCCGCAGCGACGCCGGTGGCAACGCCGGCGTTGTACGCGTTCGCCGTCGCCGCTGCGGTGTTGGCGCTGCCCGTGGCAACTCCCGTTGCGTAGGCATTCGAAGTCGCTGCTGCGCTGTTGGCCGACGCGACCGCGGCGCCCGCCGCCACGCCGACGACCGCGCCGGCGGCGGCGGCGCAGCCCGCACAGGTGGTTGCGTAATAAGGCACGGCGACCGGTGGGTGATACGCGGGATACGTCGGATAGGCCGCCGGATACCCCGGCGGGTGATACGCCGTCGCGCCCCCCGGATAGGTATGCACGGCGCCGGCGCCGTACGCTCCCGCGGTCGTTCCACCGTAGACGTTGGTGTGCTCGGTGCCGCCGCCCTCCGCGTGCGCCGTGCTGCCCCCGTAGGCATTGGTGTGCTCGGTGCCCTCGCCGGCCTCGTGCGTGGAGCTCCCGCCGTAGCGGTTCTCGTGGCTGGTCGAGCCGTACGAGTGAGATGTACTGCCGCCCGCGCGATTGGCCGATGCCCACCCGGCCGCCGGACTGCTCCCGATGGCGACCGAACCGGCGATCAGCGCGGCCGTGACGTTGACGATCGTTTTCATTCGTAAACCTCCGATCAGGGGGACTTCGCCTGCGGCTTCGGCGCCGGGGACATCTTGACCAGCGGCTTGATGTTCGACGGGAGTTTCGAGGTCGGGCTCTTCATGGCAATCCGCGGCGCCGCGAGCGCCTTTGGCGAGGTAAACGCGTCTGCGGCGATCGTCGAATCGAGTTGCCAGTTCGAGAGTTCGAGATCGTTGCGCAATTGCAACGGGTCGGCTGCATAGACGGCGCGAACCCTCCGCGGGAGCTTGTCGTCGACGCCGATCCAGACCTGCAGGAACACGTCCTTGTTGGCCCACGCCACCATATCCGTCTTCACACCACCTACCACACCGGACGGTCCGATGTAGAAGGCCAGGACCGTGCCGTCGTTAAGTACGACGGAAGGATCGCTTACGAGCAGATCGGTGAACGGGAAGAAGATCGCTGCGTTGTTGTACGCAGCCATCAATGCAGCATCGACGGTCGGCGGTGCGTCCGCAACCGCAACGAGGTTCTCGGCCGGCGCATAAGCCATCATCGTCTTGCCGTCGTAGTAGAACTCGGACGCCGGCCCATCCCCGGGAATAATCACCTTGAGCTTGTCCGGCCGCTGCATCGTCACGTCGTAGCGCACCGAGTAAGCGATGGGTGGACCGAGCTTGCTGGGAAACTCGTACCCAACCGTCGCCGTGAACGACATCGACTTGGCTGCCGCCAAGCGCGCGCTCATCGCCTTCAGCAAATCCATGGCGCGCGGCTCGATCACCGGCTTGTAGGCGGAGGGCTTGGCTGACTTGGTCGCCTTGGCGGGCGCGGCCGATTTCGCGGCGGGCGCAGTCGTCTGCGCCGCGACCGCGGCGACGCCGAGGAGGCCAACCATCAGTGACAGCGCACGGCCGCACCGGCGCTTTCGATTACTCTGCTGCGACACGACCGGCTCTCCCACTCGGCGTTGCATCACGGAATCATCCCGCACTCGAACATCTTGTTGGCGATGGGCGCGGCCACCTTGTTGATGAAAGCCGCGCGCATTTGCGGATCGCTTTTCAACAGTCCGAGAACACGCTGCTCTTCCGGAGACTTCGGCGCGCCTTTGGCCTGCCACAACTGCTCGCACGATGAACCCTGGTACTTCTGGATCACCTTGCCGGCGACCGCGTCGAGTATCGGATACTGCTGCGCGTACGCGATGCCTGCGGCGAGGACGGCGATGACCGCCACCAACGACCATCTTTTACCCATGATTCGCTCCCGAAGTTTAAATTGGACGTCATGCATGCTGCTCGAGTGCCGACACCGCGACGCGCGCGCAGGACGCGTCCTGAACAATCAATTCAACTGATCTTCCATTACGAAAGACCCGGCGCGTGCAGGCATTCGATCCAGTGCGCCCCACCGCCACGCCTGAAGAAGAGCAAAAAGGCGAAAGCAGGATTCTTTCTACCCGTTGCAGCGGCCGTTGTCCATGATCTGCTGCAAATCTACAGGTACGCTGGCACCCGGCCTTTCGTGAGTCCTTCACTCCGCGGTTCGACCCCTGCTCGACCGTTGCACGATCGAAACGATAGACACCGCATTCCAGACTCCTTATATTCCAAAATCCACCGATCCTTCGGATTCGACGTCATGGCGGACACAAAAACACCGTTCGATCTCGGCAAGAGCGGAACCATCACCTGCCACATTTCGGATGACAAGAAGCGATTGCTGATCGATTTCGACGTCGACAAGCGCGGTCTGACCAAGACTGGCGTCAACGGATTGATCGATGCACTGGAGAAGGTGAAGAAGGACATGCAGCGGTAGCCTGAGGAGAATCGTCATGAAAAAGAATGCATCCGCATCGCGAAGGGCTTCGAAGACCAATCCACCGAGCAGCCTGGGAGCGGAGGCACGGCGCGACATCCCGGCCGCGCTCAACGCGTTGCTCGCCGACATTTACGCTCTCTATCTGAAGACCAAGAACTTCCACTGGCACATGTCGGGGCCGCATTTCCGCGACTACCACCTCCTGCTCGACGAGCAGGCCGATCAGCTATTCGCCATGACCGATCCGATTGCCGAACGCATTCGCAAGGTCGGTGGGACGACGTTGCGCTCTATAGGTCACATTGCGCGTTTGCAACGCGTGCCCGATAACGACGCCGACTATGTCACGCCGCTGGACATGCTCGCCGAGTTGCGAGACGACAACGCCCAACTCGGTGACCGCATGCGTTCTGCGCACGGCGTGTGCGACGAGCACGGCGACGTTGCCACCGCAAGCCTGCTCGAAGTTTGGATCGACGAGACCGAGCGGCGCGCGTGGTTCCTTTTCGAGGCGAGCCGTGCCGGCGAGGAGCCCGGCCGCTAGACGCCGCGAACCGCGGTGAGGGCGGTGCCGCTCCCGACCCCATCGACGCTGCGCAGAAAGCCATGAGCGCACAGCCCGCAGATCCGCGAGCAACGGCGTCGGCCTGGAGCCCTCTGCGCCACACGCTGTTCCGCAATCTGTGGATAGCGACCATCGTCTCGAACGTCGGCACCTGGATGCAGGACGTCGGCGCGGGGTGGCTGATGACGTCGCTTTCCTCGTCGCCGTCGATGGTGGCGCTGGTGGAGGCCGCGGACGGCATTCCGCTCATGCTGCTCGCGCTGCCTGCCGGCGCCCTCGCCGACATCATCGATCGCCGCCGCCTGCTGATCGGGATCCAGGTCTATCTGCTGGTGGTCGCGGGCGCGCTGGCCGTTTGCACGTTTTTCGAGCTGACGACCGCGTGGGGCTTGATCGGATTCATCTTCGCGCTGGGCGTCGGCGGCGCCCTGATGATGCCGGCATGGTCGGCGATCGTTCCGGACCTTGTCGGGCCCGACGAGTTGCCGTCTGCGGTCGCCTTGAACAGCATTGCCATCAACGTGTCGCGCGCGATCGGACCGGCGATCGCCGGTGTTCTGGTTGCGGCGGTCGGCGCCTGGTTGGTATTCCTGCTCAACGCACTGTCGTATATCGGCATTCTGGCGGTGCTCGCGCGCTGGCAACGCGAGCATCACAAGAGCACGCTGCCCGCGGAGCGCTTTTTCAGCGCGATGCGTGTCGGAATTCGCTTTGTCATGCATACGCGTGCGCTTCAGGTCGTGCTCATCCGCGGCGCGGCATTTTTTGTGTTCGCGAGCGCGACCTGGTCTCTGTTCCCGCTGATCGTGCGTCGCGAGCTCGGACGCGGCCCCGAGACCTACGGCGTCCTGCTCACCTGCATCGGACTCGGCGCCGTCGGCGGAGCGATGCTGCTGCCGCGCGTTCGGTCGAGGGTCTCGCGCGACGCGCTGGTCGCGGGCGCAAGCGTGCTCTACGCAATCGCCGCGCTCGCGCTCGGGTACGTCCAGAACATCGGCCTGCTCGCGCTCGCCATGCTGGCGACCGGCGTCGCCTGGATCTCGATACTTTCCGCGCTGCAGGTGTCCGCTCAGACGACGCTGCCGCCATGGGTACGCGCCCGCGGGCTCGCGGCGTTCGTGGTGGTATTCATGGGCGGAATGGCCCTAGGCAGCATTCTTTGGGGACAGGTGGCGACGCACATCGGCATTCCGCGCACGCTCGCCGCGGCGGCGCTCGGAATGGTGCTCGCCGTGGTGCTCACCTGGCGCTTCAAGCTCGGAGAGCACGAGGTACTCGATTTTTCGCCTTCCATGGATTGGCCGCTCCCGGTTCTGGCCGAAGTGCCGGAGCCCGACGTGCCGGTCCTGGTCACCATCAACTATCGGGTCCAGCCGGACAAGCGCGCGGATTTTGTCACCGCGATGCAGGGCCTGCGCGAGATGCGCCGCCGCAACGGCGCGTATTTCTGGCAGCTGTTTCATGACTCGGAGGACCCGACGCGTTTCATCGAGACTTTCATGGACGAATCATGGTTGGAGCACCTTCGTCAGCACGAGCGCGTGAGCGTCGCCGACCGCGAGATCCAGCGGCGCGCGAAGCAATACCTGGTCGAAGGCACGTCGACGCATTCGTCGCACTGGCTCGCCGAACGCGAATCCTGACGCTCGGTGATCGACGTTGTTGCTATTGCGATGCCATGTCGCGCCATTCCCGGCAACTTGAATCGGGAACGTTGCAACGGGTGCGGCGATGATGTCACACTCCGCCAAGGATAGCGGCGAGTCCCACCTCCATGGCGCAATCAGCAACCTACGGTGCAGTCGGCAATCGGCTTCTGAAGCTGATGGTCGTGCTCCTTTGCTCCATCAACGCGCTGATGTGGAAGTACTACACCGAATCGACGATGATGGCGATCGTGTGGGGCGGCATTGCCGTCGCGTTCGTCCTCTGGATCGTCGACGACCTCCGGCGATAGCACTCCTGCCGCCGTAGCGCGCGAGTCAGGCCTCGACGCACACGCCAGCGGCCAGCAGCGCGCCCATTTCCTCGGCGTCGACCGGCGCGCCGTACAGAAAACCCTGGACGGCATCGCATTTGTGCTCGCGCAGGAAAGCGAGCTGCTGCGCGGTCTCGACGCCTTCGGCAACGACTTTGAGCTCGAGGCTGTGCGCGAGCGCGATGATGGCGCGTGCGATCGCGGCGTCGTCGGCATCGATCGAAAGACCATGTACGAAGCCGCGGTCGATCTTGAGGCTGTCCAGCGGAAAGTGCTTGAGATAGCTCAGACTCGAATATCCCAGCCCGAAATCGTCGATGGCGACATGAACACCGAGCGCCTTGAGCTTGGCAAGCACGTCGCTGGCAGCCTTCGGATCCTCGATCAGCAGTCCCTCGGTGATTTCGAGCTCGAGGCAATCGGGCGCCAGCCCGGTGTCGGCGAGCGCCGAGGCGACGGTGTCGAGCAGCCCGGCGCGAAACTGGCGCGCCGAGACGTTGACTGCCACGCGAACCGTCGGCATGCCGGCGCTTTGCCAGGCGAGATTTTGCGCGCACGCGGTGCGTAGGACCCATTTGCCGATCTGCAGGATGAGGTTGCTCTGCTCGGCAATGGGAATGAAGCGGCTGGGTTCGACGAGCCCTAGCTCGGAGTGCCTCCAGCGCAGCAGCGCCTCCGCGCCGACCACCGTGTTCGTGCGCAAATCGATCTGCGGCTGGTAGAGCACGAACAGCTCGCCGCGCTCCACCGCTCTGCGCAGCTGGCCTTCGAGGCTCATGCGTTCCTGCTTGAGCGCGTTCATCTCGCTGCGATAGAACTGGAAGTTATTCTTGCCTTTGTCCTTGGCGTCGTACATCGCGACGTCGGCGTTCATGATCAGCGTCTCGATGTCGCCCGGGTTCTGCGGATACATGGTGATGCCGGCGCTCACGGTCAGGTAGTACTCCTGGTCGTCGAGCGGAAATGGCCCGGCGAGCGCCCCGACGACCTTCTCGGCGATGCGTGTGACGTTCTCCACGCTTTGCGCGTCCTCGACGATCACGGTGAATTCGTCGCCCCCCAGGCGCGCCACGGTATCGATCGTGCGCAGTATCGCGGTGAGCCGCTCGGCGACCGCTTGCAGCAGGCGATCGCCGGCGCGATGTCCAAGCGTGTCGTTGATTTCCTTGAAGCGGTCCAGATCGAGCAGCATCAGCGCCAGCGGGCTGCCGCTGCGTTCGGCACGCGACATCGCCTGGCTGAGGCGATCGCGAAACAGCGTCCGGTTGGGAAGCCCGGTCAGAGAATCGAACTGCGCAACGTAGGCGAGGCGTTCCTCCGAGCGTTTGCGGCCGATGGCCGTGCCCAGTGAGGTCGCGATCGCGGTCAGGAAGCTCGCGTCGTCCCTGCCGAATGCGTTGCGCGAGCGGCTGTACGCGCCGAGCACGCCGAAGGGACCGTCGGAGGTCGGGATCGCGATCTCGACCCCGCTCCTTATCCCTTCGGCGGCGAGATGCGGCGGCAATGCGCTCGCCGCTGCATCGGCATCGAACACCCCTGCGCTCGCCGATCCGAGCGCCTGGCCGGTCGCGGAGTCAAGGGCCACCGTCGCCGGTGGTCCGGGCCTGAACCCTACCCCGGCGATCTGCTGCAGCGGATCACCCGGCGTGCCCAGCCGGTAGACCGCCGAATGCGTCACGTCGAGTCCCGAGGTTATGATCGCGGCGGCGTTGGCGATGAGCTTGTCGATGTCTCGCGTTTCCAGCGCGTATTGTCCGTAAATCGCGATCGCCTCCTGGCGAAGCGCATGCGAGCGGATGGCCTCCTCGGCGTCGCGATGCGCGGTGACGTCGGTCACCAGAGCATAGCTGCCCTTCACCGCGCCATCGCGGTCGTTCTCCGGTACGAAGGCAACGCGTATATAGCGTCGCTTGCCGTCAGCTCTGCAATGCGAGCGCTCGTAGTTCACCGCTTCGCCGGCGAGCACGCGCTGGAAATGCGCGGCGGTCGTCTCGTAGCTCTGCGCGCCGATGACTTCGGACAGATGCTTCCCGATTATCGCGTCGACCGTGAACCCGAAAAACTGCGCGTACTGCGAGTTGGCGAAGCGGCAGATGAAATTGCGATCGTAGTAGACGATCATCGCCGGAACGCTGTCGGTGATCAGGCGCAGTTGCTGTTCGGTGGTGCGCAGCGCCTCGCGGGTGCGCTTGAGCTCGGTGCCCGGACGCTCGCGAGACGCGCTGGCGACGTCACCCGATGCGCGGGCGCGGCCCAGCACGGCACTGCCGGCGATCCGGGAGCGGCGGCGGTCGAGCAACGCGACGAAGCCCCCTGCGGCAGCCATCAACCCGAGCAGGCAGACCGCCAGCGGCACATTGTCCGCCAGCACGGCGGCTATGTCGGAGAAGGTCATCGGCGGCCGCACAGCGTGCCGCGTGGCCGATCGGTTGAGATCATGTCACCGGCGTCGCGGGATTGTTCTAACCCCCACATCGCCAGCAAGTTCCATGCCCCGACGGCAGCGCGGGGCCGGGTCTTTGCGCTACTCGACCTTCCCGATGCGACGCACGACGTCGCCCAGCTTCTTGGCGTCGGCGTCGAGAAAGCGCTGAAGGTCGGCGGCGTCCAGGTACTGGACGGGGGTGTCCACCGCCGCCAGGGCGCCGACGAAACGGGGATCGGCGGCGGCGACCTTGGCAGCCGCTGCGAGCCGGGTCAGCACTGGTTCCGGCGTTCCTGCCGGCGCGAACAACCCCGACCACTGGAAAAACACCGCGTCGTAGCCCAGTTCGACGAAGGTCGGAACCTCGGGCAGCGATGCTAGCCGTTTGTCGCCCCACGATGCGAGCACGCGGAGCTTGCCCGCCTTGACATGCTGGATCACCGTCGACGGCCCCGACGCTACCGCCTCGATGTTTCCGCTCAACAAGCCGATCACCGCCGGGCCGGCGCCGGTGTAGGGCACATGCAGCAGCTTGATGCCGGCCGCGCCCGCGAACATTTCCATCGGCACGTGCATGGTGCCGTAGTTGCCCGACGAGCCGTAGGCAATGCCGCCCGGTCTTTTCTTGGCGTCGGTGATGAAGTCGTCGAGCGTCTTCCATGGCGAATCGGCGCGTACCGCGAGCACCGTCGGATCCGCGGTCAGCCGCGCCAGCGGCGTCAGCTGATCGAGCTGGTACATCGGCGCCCGCCCGGATACCGTGTCCGATGTCGGCAGGATTGCGATCGACGACAACGCAAGCAGCAGCGTGTAGCCGTCGGGCCTGGACTTGGCGACGTACCCCATCCCAATGCCGCCGCCGGCGCCCGGCTTGTTGTCGATCACCAGCGGCGTGTTCAGCGTGCGGCTGAGCGCTTCCGCGAACGGACGCGCAACGATGTCGGCGACGCCTCCCGGCGGGAACGGCACCACCAGCGTAATCGGCTTGGAAGGATACGCATCCTGAGCCAGCGCGCAGGACACCGATGCGGCGAAGCACAGCGCGGCGCAGAAAAAGCCGATCAGCCGTCGCATCGCGATCACCCGCTCACGCCAGCAGCCACACCACGAGACCACCGAGCAGCGTCCACTTCAGAACGTAGTACGCCGTCTTGCTCTTGCGCTTGAGGGCCTTCCCCGGCAGGCGAAGGTAGTACGCGACGCCGAATATGCGATTGAGCACGCCGACGCGGTCGCCTTCCTCGTTGTTGGTCTCGCTGGCGCGAATGACCGTGTTCTTGAACCAGTGGTTGATGCGCGACATGATCTTGCTCTTCAGCGGCCGCTCGATGTCCGCGAACAGGATCACGCGCAGCGTGTCGGTCTTGTTCTCGGCCCAGTGCATGAACGTCTCGTCGAACATGACGGCCTCGCCGTCGCGCCACGAATACTCCTGCCCGTCGACCCAGATCCGGCATTTGTCTGAATTCGGCGTCGACAAGCCGAGGTGATAGCGCAGCGATCCCGCGAACGGGTCGCGATGCTTGCCGAGATCGCCTCCGGGCGGAAGCATCGCAAACATCGCGCCGTTGATGTTGGGAATCGACTGCACCAGCGCAACGGTCTTGGGGCAGAGCGCCTGCGCCGACGGCAGCGGCTGGTTGTACCACTTGACGTAGAAACGCTTCCACCCGCGGCGATAGAACGAGTTGAAGCCGAGGTCGTTGTACTTCGCTGCGCCCTTGATGTAACCCTCGTCGAAGAGCTTGAGCGCCTCGTCGCGCAGCATTTCCCAGTTGTCGGTCAGCGGCTTGAGCTCGGGGAACTGCGCGACATCGATGAACGGTTTGTTGGGCACCGCCGAGAACATGTACATGAGCACGTTGTACGGTGCCATGAACGTCGAATGGTCGGTGATCTGGCGGTAGAAGCGATGCCGCACGGTCCCGCGATAGTGCACGAACACCGCCGACGCGATGAACGCGTAGAGCACGAAGAACTTCGGCGCGAGCAGGTTGGGGACGTGGTCGAACATTGTCGGTCAGCGCAAGCGCTACGGCGGATCGCGCCAAGGCGACCGCGGCAGCGCAGCAAACATGCGATTATAGCGCCCCGCCATCGTCCGGGCCACCACCCGGGGCCGTGCCGCTCAGCGCACCGTTTTCCAGCGACGATGCACCCAGAACCATTGCTCGGGATGGCGCAGTACCAGCCGCTCGAGCGCCACGTTGTAGGCGCGCGTGTTCAGCCGTATCTCATCGTTGACGTTCGGGCTTTCGGCGGATGCCAGCGGCGGCTCGAAGCGCAACACATGGCGTCCGGACGGCTCGCGCCATCCCGCCGCGGGCAGCACCGGCGCGTCGGTGCTGAGCGCGATGATCGCGAGGCTCTTGAACGTCCACGCCGCATGTCCGAAGAATTCGCTCTTGATGCCGTCCGGCGGGCTGGCGTGCTGGTCGAAGGGGAAGACGACGATGTCGCCCGCTGAAAGGCGCTCGAGAATCGCCTCGAGCGAGCCGCGCTTGCCGAGGACGCCGAAGCCGGCGCGCCGGAAACGGCGGTTCACCCATTCATCGAGCCAGCGCGGCTTGATCGCGCGCCGGACGAAGTGGATGCGTCCATGCATTTCCGGAAACCCGGCGAGCCCGGCCACTGTGGCGACCTCGAAATTTCCGAAATGTCCGGTGAGGATCAGTACGCCCTTCCCGCGCGCAAGCGCTCCGGCAAGGACGTCGATGTTCTCGACGCTGACCAGCTCCGCGCGCCGCTGCGCCGACAGCCAGCGAAAACGGATGAATTCGCCGAGCAGCCGCCACCAGTGCGCGTAGTGCGCCTGCGCGAGGCGCTCGATCTCCTCCTCGGACACGGTTCCACCGAACACCCTGCGCAGGTTGTCGAGAATGACGCGGCGGCGAAACGGCAGCACGCGGTAGAGCAGCTTGCCGGGTAGCGGAACTTCCGTGTGCGCCGGCAGCGCAAGCGCGACCGCCGACGCGGCGGTACGGTCGTGCGTCAGCGACACGCTGATGTCGCGGATGCGATGACGATCGAGCACGGACTGGGCGCGGGGCGCCACGCGGATCTGTGGCGCGCCGTACGAGTCGCGCTCGACCGAGAAGTCCGTCGGCTCGAATTGGCCAAGCGCGAGTTCGCGGGGAAAGAGCTTCGCGCAGGCCTCCTTGGCCGCGAAGCGCGCGGCGAGGCTGGCGATACGTCCCGGCCCCTCGCTGTCGGCGAGCTCCTGCGCGGTGAACATGCGCTGCAGGTCGGCGGCCGGAGTGGCCGCGAGCAGGCGTTCCATGCGCGCGAGTTCGACGCGGTCGATGCCGCAGCGCGTCGGCTGCTTCGCTGACTCGGCCGCGGTACCGGCGGCAGTCATCGCGATCAGCCGCGCGATGCGGCGCGAACGATCAGCGCGGCGTTGGTTCCCGCGAAGCCCCGGCAGATGATGAGAGCGACCGGCGAGCGCGGCGTGCTCGCCGAGGCGCTGGCGCCGATGCCCGCACACGCCGGATCGACGTCGCCGAGCGTGGCGATTCCCGGCACGACGCCGCGTTCGAGTGCTTTCAACGCAAGAACGGTCTCGATCATGCCGGCGGCCGCGATGAGGTGCCCGATCGCCCACTTGAACGCCGTGACCGGCGGAACATCGCTGC